>ERZ773233.38-NODE-38-length-109850-cov-22.404354_pt1 | contig 109850 bp, 90 predicted proteins | sample MGYA00580991_ERZ773233 | MGnify/ENA primary metagenome ERZ773233 (study PRJEB29015, sample SAMEA2738178) | human oral metagenome | biome: human oral; feature: human-associated habitat; material: saliva | place: China | collected 2161 ...
CAGAACGTCGTGAGACAGTTCGGTCCCTATCCGCTGTGGGCGTTGGAAATTTGAGTGGAGCTGTCCTTAGTACGAGAGGACCGGGATGGACATACCTCTGGTGCACCAGTTGTTCTGCCAAGGGCATAGCTGGGTAGCCACGTATGGACGGGATAAGCGCTGAAAGCATCTAAGTGCGAAGCCCCCCACAAGAATAGATTTCCTCCTTTTAGGTAAGACCCGTGGGAGACTACCACGTGATAGGTCAGAGGTGTAAGTGCAGTAATGTATTAAGCTGACTGATACTAATAGGTCGAACACTTGACCAGTGGTTTCAAAGGAAAAGAAATGCTAGTGAAAAGCGTTATTTAGTAAGGTTTAATCCGGTGATTATAGCGAAGAGGTCACACCTGTTCCCATCTCGAACACAGTAGTTAAGCTCTTCAGCGCCGACAATACCTGGTGGGCGACTGCCCGGGAAGATAGGACGTTGCCGGTTGACTATGGCAGACTGTAAAAGCAGTCTGCCTGTCTTTATGGCTCCATGGTCAAGCGGTCAAGACACCGCCCTTTCACGGCGGTAACACGAGTTCGATTCTCGTTGGAGTCACCATTATATGCGCGATTGGCGGAATTGGCAGACGCACTAGATTTAGGTTCTAGCGGGAGACCGTAGGGGTTCAAGTCCCTTATCGCGCACCACTAAAGGCTACATAAGTAGCCTTTTTTTTATTACTTTTACTAATGTTATTGTCTGAAGTTTGTTAAATTTTTAATGTATACAAAATATCTTGAATATTGTTATTGAATATTCATGATTTAAATAGTATAATCCTCTTAGAAGTGTTAGAAAATTTGCTTAAGTTAAAATTGCAATTATTTACGTTATCAGTTATGGAGGTACAGTATGATTGACAGAATTGATGCACTTAATACTTTCGTCAATAACATTGTCTGGGGTGTTCCAGCTATTATTTGTGTACTAGGCGTAGGTATATTCCTTACTTTCAGAACACAGCTTGTTCAGTTTAGAAAGCTAGGATATGCGCTCAAGATTGCCCTTGGAAAGTTATTTACAAAAACAGAATCAGCAGAAGGCGCAACAACTCCATTTCAGTCTCTAACCACTGCTCTTGCAGCTACTGTAGGAACAGGTAATATCGCCGGTGTTGCTGGTGCTATTGCGATCGGTGGACCTGGTGCAGTATTTTGGATGTGGATTGCAGCTATCTTAGGAATGTGTACTAAGTTTGCTGAAGTAACTCTGGCAGTTAACTTCAGAGAAAGAAATGCGCATGGTGACTGGGTTGGTGGACCAATGTATTATATTAAAAATGGTCTATCAAAGAAATGGCTCTGGCTAAGCTATGCATATGCCTGTCTTGGCGTTCTAACTGTATTTGGTACAGGTAATGCTACACAGGTTAATACAATAACTACAGCAATTGATACAGCACTTCTAAACTTCAATATTGTCCCAGCAGGATCAATTAAGACTGTTAATCTAGTTATAGGAATTATAATTACTATTCTTATTTTGATAATCTTACTTGGTGGTATCAAGAGAATTGGTGCCGTAACAGAGAAGCTAGTTCCTTTCATGGCAGGTATCTACATTCTTTTAGGAATAGGCGTTGTTGTTATCAACATCAAGACTATCCCACACGTATTCCAGATGATATTTGAAGGAGCGTTCAGCCCATCAGCTGCAACAGGTGGTGTGGTAGGATCAATGTTCCTCTGCATGAAGAAGGGTGTTTCAAGAGGTATATTCTCAAATGAAGCTGGTCTTGGTACAGGATCAATTTCACACGCATCAGCTGATACTGATGAACCTGTAAGACAGGGTCTATATGGTGTTTTCGAAGTATTTATCGACACTATTGTTATCTGCACACTTACAGCTCTTGTTATCCTTTGTGGAGTTGAAAGCATTAACTTTGGACAGAATGCAGGTGCTGATTTAACAATCGCTGGATTTATTAACACATACGGTGGTTGGGTATCAATTTTCACAGCAGTAGCTCTTGTATGCTTTGCATTCTCAACTGTACTTGGCTGGGGACTATATGGTTCAAGATGTATAGAATATCTCTTTGGAAGCCACATTCTAAAGCCTTTCACAGTAGTATATGCGTTAGTAGCTATTCTAGGTGCAACACTTGATTTAGGACTAATTTGGGGCGTTGCTGATACATTCAACGGACTCATGTTAATTCCTAACTTGATTGGTGTATTCCTACTAAGCGGAACATTTGTAAAGCTAGTAAAGGATTATTTCCACAGATACCCTAAATATGACAAGAATAAAATGTAGTTTCATAAATATTACTCTCGTTGTAAAAAAAGCCCCCTTATAGGGGGCTTTTTATTTGATAAATTGTTATTAAAGTGCTATACTTACGATGTAATGTTAGTTCAAACTAACATAAGTGGAGGTAAAATGCATAACAATATAGAAATACTTAAGATGCGCATTTTAACGTGCTTTATTAAAATGTCTAAGTCTAATTGCAATGTTACAGGCTTAGCTAAATCATTATCTGAAGAAAAATATGCAGTAAGCAGGGCAATGAAATCGCTTGAAAGTAGTGGACTTTTAGATAGAAGTGATAATAGGTGTCCAGTTTTGACGGAGAAAGGGCAAAAGCTTGCATATGAATACGCAGATAAGATAGATATCGTAGCAAATCATCTGCTAGGGGAAGGCGTGAATCCGGCTGCAGCAAAGCAAGATGCTTTTTTATTGTCTATGTACTGCACGAATGAGACGCTTTCTGTAATTAAAGAGATTGAAGATAAGATGAGGATCAAACAGGTAACGGATTCTTACACTAATTTTACTGGGAAAAAGCTCTGTCATAAACTTGGAGATGGTACATTTGAGCTTCAATTTGTGATGTACAAAAACTCGGTGAAAAATAACACGAATATATCTATGGCCAATGAGGGATTTTACCATCCTTGTACACTCACTGTTGAAAAGGGTGAGGGACTCATAAGTTTAAAGGCTAAGAATATAAGTAGGAAATCAAGGCTCACTGGTAAGAAAATGAACGGTAAGGTGAGCGTGTTTAGGTATTTTGATGGAACTAGCTTTGTTGAAGCTGAAAGACAAGGCAATATAGTTACTTTTCCTATTGAGGCAATGAATTTTATAACTATGGGTGAGAGTAGGGACAGGATACTTCACGGAAGTCTTCCAGTAAGGCTTGGTTGCAGTGTGGGATGCATGCATATGCCTGAGAGTCCAGCGATTTTTACACTTATAGTGTAGTTTTATCAAAATTTTGTAGCAGTATTGCAACATATTTATTTGTTGGAAAAAGCATACTTTGATGGAATGCTTGGGTATATTTTGTAGCAAGCGTGCAACAAAATTAGACTTTATTTTGTTAAATTAGAAATGTAGAATTTAATTGTAAGGGGGAGAGGAGCATTTTAGCTCTTTATTTTAACCCAGTATGTTAGTCTAAACTAATGCAAGTTAGCTACAAATAAATGAGGAGGAGCTTATATGAAGAAAAGCAAAATTGCAAAGGTTTTAGCAGTTTCATTATCATTTACAACTGTATTATCTATGTTTCCTAGTTTTGCGTTTGCAAACGGAGACTCTAATACAAAGACAATATATGGAACTAAAGCCGTGGTAGAGGATGACGGAACCTACCGAGATTACAATACTCACATCAGAGTAAAAATCGATCAAAATGGCACTATAATATCTGTTGAAGATATTGATACTGCTTCAAACATCGATAGATTTGCACCTGAGAGCAAAGAGTATTGGCAGAAATTTGTAAATGGCAAGGGTTTTGAACTTTTCAAGGGCAAGACAAAGGAAACTCTTAATGATGTTGATGTAAATGCAATTTCACAGGCGACAACAAGTACAAAGAGTGTAAGAGACACTATAATGTACGCTTTTGAAGTTGATGAAGAGAAGAATGAGCTTCTTGCTGAGGTTGATGAGTACGGTCCAGCTAGCAAATACATTGCAAAGGATAGAGCTGAAGCTGAGAAACTTATCAAAGAAGTCAAAGAAAAGATTAACTCAGAGGAGCTTGCATCAAATGCAAGAAGACATTTCTTGAACTTCAAGAACAAGATTACAAAGCTAAAAACCTCTGATCAGGTTACAGAAGAGGAAAACAGCAAGAGTGCTGGCGATAGAACAAAGGATGCTATTGAGAATCTTGGAACCATCACTGCTGACAAGAAGGAGGCAGTTGAGCAGGCAAGACAGATGTATAATGCTCTTGATCGCAAGGGTAAGAAGACAGTAACTGCTGCAGTATACCAGAAGCTAGTTAAGGCTGAAGATGAAATTTTCGATCTAGTATATAAGAACAACCATAAGAAACTTTCAGGATCATATCCTATTGATAACTACGGATATGATGTTAGCCTAACAGTATATCTAAGCGGTGATAAGATTGTAAAGATAGAAGACAATGGAACCGTAAAAAACATTAAAGCTAATGAGAATCTCGCATCAAGAAACATGTTTTACTGGGAGGATACATTCATTCCAAATGGAGGACTCTACAACTATATAGGTAAAACTACTTCAAACTATCAGAATGTAGATGCTATCTCAAATGCAACATACACAAGTGACGCAGCAAAGGGTGCAATTGGCGAGGCTCTTAAGAAGGCTGATGAAAACAATCTCATAGAGCAGATTAAAACTGATGTAATCAAGCTTGAAGAAAAGCTTGATAAAAATTCTGGTGTTGCGCTAGATAAATTGGAGAAGGACTTTGAAAGCCTAAGCCCAGAATCAAAGACTAAGCTAAATAATGCTGGATACGGTGCTAGAATAAAGGCTCTAAGAGCAAAATTTGCTGCTTTATCATTACAGCCAGTAGAAGATGAAAAGGATGATCCTGCTGCAAAGCACTATACAAGAGAAGGTTCACTCCTATATCCAAATGGAACATCTTCGATGGTATTTACAAAGGCTTTCAATCCTGAAGTAAAGATTGCTGAAAAAGATGGTAAGACAACATATACGGTTTCCTTTAAGGAAAGTGGCATGATGGGAGTTACCGAAAAGCTTCAGAAGCTTACAGTAGACGGCAAGGATTACACTGCAAAAGAAGGCAAGGATCCATATGTATCAGTTTTCAAATTCACAAGAGATGCTGTAGATGAAGAAAAAATCCCTGTAACAGTTTACTCAAATATGATGAAAACCTCATATGATATGAATATTGTTCTTAAGCCTGGTAAGACAGAGGCTAAGGCTCCTGAAACTGAAAAGCCAGATCCAGGTAAGGAAAATCCTGGCACAGAAAAACCAAATCCTGGCAAGAATGATAATACAGACAATACAGTTGCTAGGAAGTATACAAGATTAGCTGATCTTCTATATCCAAACGGTGGAACTTCAATGGTATTCTCTAATGCTTTTAATCCTGTAGTAAAATTTGTTGAAAAGGACGGCAAAGCAACATATACTGTTTCCTTCAAGGAAGGCGGTATGATGGGAATGACAGAAAAAATCAATAAGATGTCAGTAGATGGTAAGGTCTATACTGCAACTGAAGGCAAGGAACCATATATTTCAGTATTTGAGTTTACAAGAGATACTGTAAATGAAGATAAGATTCCTGTAAAGGTTTACTCAAGTATGATGGGTAGATTCTATGATATGAAAATAGTTTTCGTAGATGAGAAAACTGAAGTCAAGGATGAGGAAAAGCCAGATCCAGGCAAGGAAAATCCTGGTACAGAAAAGCCAGATCCAGGCAAGGAAAATCCTGGCACAGAAAAGCCAGATCCAGGCAAAGAAAATCCTGGTACAGAGAAACCAGATCTAGGCAAGGAAAACCCTGGTACAGAAAAGCCAGATCCTGGTAAGGAAAACCCTGGCACAGAAAAGCCGGATCCTGGCAAGGAAAATCCTAATACAGGAAATCAAGATGCAAAGAAGCACTACACAGTTAAGGGTAGCAAGTTCTTAAAGCCAAACGGTTCAGACATGAAGCTTATGACAGAAGCTTTCAATCCTGATGTTAAGCTTGTTGAAGAAAATGGAAAGGCAACATATACAATTTCATTTAAGAAGACCGGAATGATGGGAATCACCGCAGAGCTTAAGAAAATTAGTGTAGATGGTAAAGAAATCAGTGCAACTAAAGGTGAGGGTGAATATGTTTCAGCTTTCACATTCACAAGAGATAGCTTAAACGAGAAGGAAATACCAGTAAAGATTTATATAGATGTAATGAATACGTGGATTGATGGTAAGATAGTTCTTTCAGATAACAAAGTTGAGGCTCAGCCTTCTGAGAATGAAAATGCTAACAAGCCAGAACCTGCAAACCCATCAAATCCTTCTAACCCTTCAAATCCGTCAGAGAATAATGGTGCACAGGCAGGACCAAGCATCAAATCTGGACTAAATCAGACATGGATAAGAGGAAGCCAGCATGGAATAGTAATCGTTTCAGATGCCGATATAAGCACATTTGTAAAGGTGCTTGTTGATGGCAAGGAGCTTGTAAAGGATAAGGATTACCAGGTTGTTTCAGGAAGTACAAAGGTTACACTGCTTCCTACAGCACTAAATAGACTTTCAACTGGATCTCATAATGTGGAAATCGTTTCAACTAATGGAACGGCAGCAGCTAGACTTACAATCGCAGATGGATTTGGCACTGGAGCTCAGCGTCCAAATACAGGCGATGCGAACACTGAGATGCCAATTGCTTTAGCAGGACTTATCGGAAGTGCTTTCATAGCTTTGATGCTTAAGAAGAAATTCGAGAAGTAATTTTCGAAATAGCTATGTATAACAGACGGCAGGATCGTTGCAGAAGCAATGACCTGCTGTTTGTCATTAAGAATTAAATAAGTTTGGAGGAAAGATGTTAAGATCTAAGAATTTAAGACGCACTTTGATATGCCTCATATCGATGTTTATGGTGATGGCCTTAAGCCTTTCATTTAGCTTTGCAGAGAGTGCAGGAACCTATACAACAAGTGTTAGTCCACAGTATCGAAACCCGCTTACAGGCGCAATTGAGGACTCTGGTGGCGATAGTAAAGAAGACCTGGGACAGAGCATGGCTCAGAGTACTGTTTCTAGCGTTGGGCTCGTTGAGATTGATGCTTCAGGCAATGTATATGCGACATATAGAATAAACAATGCTAGTGCTATGTCTAGCATAAGCTTTAGTACATCTGCAGGTGGTGTATTTTATGGAGTAAGTGCTGTAAATACAAACACAGTCGGAAATTCTGCAGACTATAGAATCAAGGTTCCATATGCGGGAGCACCGGTAAAATGTGCAATATATATAGCACCTATGGGAAGAGAAGTCATATTCTTTATGACATCTGCTGGTCTTACACCTGGGCAGGGAGATTTTGTTAGCACAATAGATACCTCTGTGCAGGCACAGTCATCTCAGGGAAGTGACAGCTCAAAGTCTGAAGAAGCTAAGAAGGCTGAAGATAAAAAGGCTGAAGAGGCTAAGAAGACTGACGAGAGTAAAAAGGACAGCACAAAGAAGAATAGCAAGAAGGCAAAAACATCTGATTCTAAAGATAAGAAGGATGCGAAGGCAAAGGATTCAAGCAAAACTCAAAGCAAAAGATATGTTGTTTATGGTGCCCTTGTAGTTGTGATTATTCTTGCAGCAGTAGGGATGTTTGGATATAAGAAATTCATAAAGAAATAGTGGAGTAGAGTAATGCATAAGAGAATATTTGCTTTAATATTTACACTGATTATTGCTTTTTCCCTTTGTTCATGTGTTGATCAGCATGCAGGTAAAAAGAAAGACAGTGGAGAAAATAAGAAAGTAATAGCTACGTCGCCGGCAACTGTGGAGATATGTAACAAACTTGATATAAAGCTTATTGCTGTTCCAGAGTCTGATTTTACTATTGCAGATAAATATAAGGATCTACCAAGGATTGGAAGTCCTATGTCACCTGACATAGAGAAGATTAAATCTCTAAGTCCAGACTATGTTCTTTCTCCAATAAGCCTTAAAAACGAGCTTGAAAAGAAGTACAAGAATGCAGAGCTCAACTATGAGTTTATAAATTTAAGCAGTGTAGATGGCATGTTTGATTCTATCAAAAAACTTGGAGATGAATTTGGTAAGGAGAAGGAAGCAAAGGCTTTAATAGATGAGCATAAGCAGTACATGAAGAAGTTTAACAGTAGTGTGGAGGGAAAGAAACATCCGAAGGTTCTTGTTTTGATGGGACTACCTGGTTCGTATGTAATTGCGACAAACAAGAGCTATGTAGGAAGCCTCGTAGAGCTCGCTGGTGGAGAAAATGTTTACACTGATGATTCTAAGGAGTTTTTAACGGTTAATACTGAAGATATGAAGGCTAAGAATCCAGATATAATTCTCAGAGCTTCTCATGCGATGCCTGATGATGTAAAGAACATGTTTGCTAAGGAATTCGCGGAAAATGATATCTGGAAGCATTTTGATGCTGTGCAAAACGGTAAGGTATATGACCTTGACAATACGCTATTTAATATGAGTGCAAATTTCAACTATAGGGATGCTTTAGAGGAGCTTAAGAAGCTGCTTTATGAGTAGGCGATAGGAAGTAGGAGACCTGATGGTAATTAGCAGAACAAGAAAGCTTTTAGCCTTTGTAATTACAGCACTAGCACTTTTATGCATATTCTACTGGGCTGTAAATACGGGAAGCCTTAGAGTAGGCTTTAGGGCATTAATGCGAGGACTCTTTGTTGCATACAATGAGAATGTAGCAACCATATATGATCTTAGATTTCCAAGGATACTCATTGCAATGGTAGGTGGGGCAGCTGTTGCTGTTTCAGGCGTGATGCTTCAGGCAGTTATGAAGAATCCATTAGCAGATCCAGGAATACTTGGAATTAGTTCAGGTGCAAGCTTTGTTGCTGTGGTAATAACTGCATTCTTTCCACAGCTATACTTCTTTATTCCAGGTCTAGCTTTTTGTGGTGGAGTGTTTGCCTGCATTTTGATATATATGCTATCGTGGGCAGGAAATGACCTTTCACCTCTAAGACTTATCCTTGTTGGAATAGCTATAAATGCTATGTTTATGGGCATGATAAGTGCAATAAATTCTATGACTGGTGGAAGTTATTCTTCAACAGCTAGCCTTGCTACTGCAAATATAAGCATGAAGACATGGACAGATTTTAGAACGCTAGTAATCTATGCAGTGCCTGGGCTTATCATAGCGCTTATATTTTCAAAGCCGTGCAATCTTCTTGGACTTGATGATAAAACAGTAAGGTCACTAGGTATTAATGTAGGCAGGATGAGAATAGGAATTTCTGCTATAGCAGTTTTGCTTGTTTCAATAAGTACGGCAATCATGGGGCCTATTAGCTTTTTGGGATTAATAGTTCCTCACATAGCAAGGCTTCTTGTTGGTGGAGATCACAAGGTCTTGATACCGTATAGTGCTATACTAGGTGCATTTTGTCTGCTTCTTGCAGATACGCTCGGAAGGGCTTTGGTACCACCATATGAAATAAGTCCTGGCATAATAATGTCAGTTGTTGGCGGACCATTCTTTATTATCTTACTGAGGAGGACAGGAAAAACATATGGCAGATAATCTATTTGAGATAAAGAACCTGTCTTTCAGCTATGATAAGGACAAGGTTATAGACGATCTATCTTTGACGATTAAGCCGGGTGGAGTAACAACGATAATTGGGGCAAATGGATGTGGAAAGTCGACACTTTTCAATTTGATGACCAAGAATCTTAGATACGATAGCGGTGAAATTAAATTCCTAGGTGAAGATGTATCAAAGTTAAAGCTCAGAGAGCTTGCTAAAAAACTTGCGATAGTGCATCAACAGAATACGATTCCCTTTGATGTAACGGTGGAAAAGCTAGTTGGCTACGGCAGGGTTCCATATGAAAATTTATGTATTCCATCAAAGAGGGATGAGGATGAGGACAAAATAAATTGGGCCATGTCTGTTACGGGGGTATATGACATAAAGGGAGAACTTTTATCTCAGCTTTCTGGAGGACAGAGACAGCGCGCATGGATAGCTATGTCTTTAGCGCAGGATACAGATACCTTACTTCTTGATGAGCCAACAACTTTTCTAGATATAAAGCATCAGATTGAGGTGTTGAAACTGATAGAAAGCTTGAACAAAGAACACGGTATATCCATAATTATGGTATTACACGACATGAATCAAGCGATGAGATATAGCACAGAGGTAATAGCTTTAAAGGCTGGTAAATCAATAGCGCAGGGAGCACCGGAAAGCGTTATAAGCGAGGCGCTTCTGAAGGAACTATATGGTGTGGATTTAGATATAGTAGAGGTCAAGGGAAAACCATTTGTATATATGGCTTAGTAAAGGAAAAATAGTTTATGATTAATAAGAGACTTGTCAGGCTCTTATCTGATGGGAAAAAATATATATACGGAAATATATTTTTTCAATGGATAAACCTGATTGCCAATATAGTTGCGATATTTTTAATATCCGGCTTTATCAGCGATACATATTACGGAAATGTTACTGATACGAAGCTGATTAGACTTATAGTAATTCTTGCTATCGCCGTTTTAGCTAGGGTTATTTGTAATATCGCATCAGGTAAGATGAGCTATTTATCATCAAAGAAGGTAAAGCAGGTTCTCAGACATAAGATAATGGAGAAAATGCTTACGCTTGGAAGTAGCTATAACGAGAAGGTGAGAACATCTGAGGTTGTTCAGGTTTCAGTAGAAGGTGTTGAACAGATAGAGACATATTTTGGTCTATATCTGCCACAGCTGTTTTACTCACTACTAGCTCCACTTACGCTGTTTGCTGTAATAGTATTTATGAGCTTTACACCTGCGATAGTTCTGCTTCTTTGCGTTCCGCTAATTCCAATTTCAATTGCAGCGGTTCAAACCTTTGCAAAGAAGCTTCTAGCAAAGTATTGGGGTAAGTATACAGGTCTTGGAGATACTTTTTTAGAAAATCTTCAGGGGCTTACTACGCTCAAGATCTATCAAGCGGACGAATATAAGAATAAGAAAATGAACGAGGAAGCTGAGGAATTTAGAAAGATTACAATGAAGGTCCTCACAATGCAACTTAACTCTATAACTATTATGGATATTGTTGCATATGGCGGAGCAGCACTTGGAATAATACTGACAGTTAAACAGTTTGTCGCAGGAAACATAAGGCTTGAACAGGCAATAGCGATAATACTGCTTTCTGCTGATTTCTTTATTCCTATGAGGCAGCTTGGAAGCTTCTTCCACATTGCAATGAACGGTATGGCTGCGATCGACAAGATTTTCAAGATTCTAGACCTAGAGGTTCCAGAAGAAAAGACTATGAGCCTTCCAGAAAAAGGGTCAATCAAGGTGGAGAATCTAAGTTTTGCATATGACGAAAGCCACAATGTTCTTAACGATATTTCAATTGAGTTGTTAGAGCAAGGGATGGTTTCACTTGTAGGCGCAAGCGGAAGCGGAAAGTCTACTATGGCTTCACTTCTCATGAAGAGGAGCAAGAACTATAGCGGTAAGATATTCGTAGGAGAAGTAGATTTCAATGAGATTTCCGAGAAATCTGTAATGGATAACATAACGTATATCAGCCATAGCAGTTATATATTTAAGGGAACTGTTAGGGATAATCTTTTGATGGCTAAAGTAGATGCTAAGGATGAAGAACTTTGGAAAGTGCTTAAAAAGACCAATCTAGCTGATTTCTTTGAGGCTGACAATGGTCTTGATTTTGAAATTGCAGAGGCTGGTGGAAACCTTTCAGGAGGACAGAAGCAGAGACTTGCACTAGCCAGAGGTCTTCTGCATGACAGCAGGTTCTATATCTTTGATGAATCGACATCGAATATCGATGTGGAAAGTGAAGAGGTTATTCTAGAGCAAATCAAGGAGCTTGCAAAGCACAAAGGCGTTTTGATGATTTCTCATAGGCTTGCAAATGTCGTAAGCTCAGATAAGATATTTGTCTTGGAGAAGGGCCAGCTAAAGGAAGAGGGAACTCACGAAGAGCTCTTAGCTATGCATGGTACATATAGCACGCTGTGGGAAACTCAGCAAAGCTTAGAAAATATGAGAGGGGTGTAGGATATGAAAGTAATGATAAGACTGCTTAAAATGATAAACCCCCTCAAGTATGTGATGCTTTTAGGAATATTCCTAGGAACTCTTGGTCATCTTGCTGCCGCATTTATTACCATCCTTGGAGGATTTGGAATAGTTAGTTTTGTAAATGGTGATATCGATGGTTTGACTTTTATCTTCATAATCATGGGGGTTTCAGCGGTCGCTAGAGGCTTCCTAAGATATGGAGAGCAGACATGCAATCACTACATTGCTTTTAAGATACTGGCTATAATTAGAGACAAGGTATTTGTAGCGCTTAGAAGGCTTTGTCCAGCAAAGCTTGACGGTCATGGAAAAGGAAATCTAATTTCAATTATCACAGCTGATATCGAGCTTCTAGAGGTATTCTTTGCACATACTATTTCGCCAGTTGCAATAGCGACAATCTTTTCGATTATAATGGTTGCCTTCATTGGAAGCTATGGATGGATTCTAGGACTATGGGCTGCAGTTGCATATATATGCGTAGGCTTTATAATTCCAGTGATTATGTCAAAGCTCAGCGCTGGCATAGGCGATGAGATGAGAGAAAGATCTGGAGATATGAGCAGCAATATGCTTGATAATCTCAGAGGATTAAAGGAAATAATTCAGTTCTCTTACGGCGATGAGCGCATAGAGCAAATGGCTGAGAAATCACTTCAGCTGAGTGAAACAGAAAAAAAGCTCAAGGCAAATCTTGGAGCTAATATAGCTCTCACAAGTGGAGTTATAATGTTCTTTGACTTTGGAATGCTGTTTATTGCAAGCTACCTAAGCAAGGGTATAGGGAACCTCGAAGGAGTTGTAATACCCGTATTTGCCATGTTTTCATCATTTGGACCAGTAATTGCCTTAGCAAACCTAGGAAGTTCTTTAAACAATACTTTAGCTTCAGCAAGGAGAGTGTTTGGCATCTTAGATGAAAAACCTGTGGTAGAGGACATTGCTGGAAATGAAAGTGTTGAGTTTACGGGAGCAAGGGTTGAAAACCTGGATTTTTCGTACACGGAAAAGGATCAAGAGAATATGATTCTTGAAGGCATCAATGTGGAAATCAAAAAGAATGAAATTCTGGGAATCATAGGTAAGAGCGGTAGCGGTAAATCAACATTACTAAAGCTCCTAATGAGATTTTGGAAGGTCGATAGAGGACATATCTATATTTCAGATAGGGATATTGATAAGGTTAATACATCAAATCTAAGAGAACTCGAAAGCTTTGTAACTCAGGAAACAGAGCTGTTTAGAGATACAATAGAAAATAACATCAAGATAGCAAAGCTTGATGCAACGCGTGAAGAGGTTATCGAAGCCTGCAAGAAGGCATCGGTTCACGACTTTATTATGACTTTGCCAAATGGATACGATTCAGAGGTAGGAGAGCTAGGAGAAACACTATCTGGCGGAGAGCGTCAGAGGCTAGGTGTGGCAAGAGCATTCCTTCATGATTCACCGCTTATTCTCATGGATGAGCCTACATCAAACCTAGACAGCCTAAACGAAGGTGCCATACTCAAGGTGCTCAAAAACGAGGCGGAAGGTAAAAGTGTAGTGCTTGTATCGCACAGAGAATCAACGATGAAGATAGCAGATAGAATTTATAAAATTGATAACGGCAGAGTAAGCTAGGAGGATAAAATGACTATTAAAAAGGTGTTTCTCGTTATAGTTGGGTGCATCAGCCTTGGAATAGGCGCGGTAGGTGCTGTTTTACCGTTTCTACCAACATTTCCATTTTTGATGCTGACAATGGTTTGCTTTACGGCGAGCTCTGAGAGGTTAAATAACTGGTTTAAGTCGACCAAGCTATATAAGAATAATCTAGAATCCTTTGTTGAAAAACGTGGCATGACCAAGGCAACAAAGATAAGAATAATGGTTGTTATAACAGTGCTAATGGGCTTTGGATTTTACATGATGCACGCAGTTCCGATTGGAAGAATTGTCCTAGCCATAGTTTGGCTTGGACATATGCTTTACTTCGCATTTAGAGTAAAGACAATAGAATAAATTAATGAACTAAATAAGACAGGCTATGCCTGTCTTATTTAATCTACAAGTTTTCCTTGCCAGGAATCTCTTTCCTTCAATTTTTGATTTATGGTATTTAGGACGAGTCTTTTGCGATATGCCCATTTTGGTGCTATTAAAGTCTTGGCTTGCGAATCTGCAGAAAGTCTGTGCATAACGATATTATAAGGGATTATTTCCAACAAGTCGCATACGAGCTCTGCATATTCGTCCATGGACTCAAATGGCATATAATCAGGATATTCTTTAGCGAGTTTAGTTCCTGAAATCATATTCAGAAGGTGTAGTTTAAGACCCCAGGGATTGCTCTTTATTGCGTGTTTTACGCTCATTTTCATATCTTGCTTTGATTCGCCGGGAAGTCCTAAAATTAAGTGAGTAACAGTCCTTATATTATGGGCATTTAACTTTGATATAGTCTCGTCATAGTCTTGCAAGCTATGGCAGAGATTAAGTTTTTTTGCACTATCTTCGTGTATTGTTTGTAGTCCTAGTTCAACCCAAAGAAAATGCTTCTTGTTTATCTCATCTAAAAGAGCAAGACAATCATCGTCTATGCAGTCGCTCCTCGTTGCAATGGCAAGTCCCAAGATGCGAGGATCATCTAAAGCACCATAGTAGAGCTCTCGAAGTTTTGATACAGGGGCATAGGTTCCTGAGTAGTTTTGGAAATAGGCTATATACTTTGCGTTTGGCCATTTTTCGGAGAGTAAAGCTATCTGTTCATCTATGCTTGATGCGTTATCTCCGCTACCGCTTGCAGAACAAAAAGTACAGCCGCCAAAACCCTTGCTTCCGTCTCTATTTGGGCATGTAAAACCGGCGTCAATCGAAAGCTTGACGACTTTTTCTCCAAACTCTTTTTTGAGCGCTTGATTAAGCGTGTTTATTCTCAATAGTCCTTCTGAGAAATTATCAGAAGAACGTGTAAAATCAACATTATTTGGGGTGTGGCTGTTCATGGTTAATCCTTTTATTTGAGCTATCTATATGCTATAATATACTAATACACATCGACTGAAATGTGAAGACAAATTTATCAGGAAGATTGGCAATGAATAAGAATAAATGCAGGCAGGAAAATATGGATGGATGTTGCTGTGAGCGCGAGGATATTTGTGGAGAAATCGTTAAGATTGGCAAAGCGAATGTTAAGCCAAGGCTTTTGCTCCACAGCTGCTGTGGACCTTGTAGTACGGCAGTAATAGAGAGACTGTTTGGTGACTATAGCATAACGGTATTTTACTATAATCCGTGCATTACCGAAAATGATGAGTATGAGAAGCGTAAGCATGAGCAAATCCGCTTTATAGATGAATTCAATAAGGATTTAGACGAAGACCAAAGAGTTAGGTATATAGAGGGTTCGTATAGACCTGAAGAGTATCTTGATCTAGTTAAGGGGCTTGAGACGGAACCTGAAGGCGGAGCAAGATGTACAGTATGTTTTAGGCAGAGGCTAGATGAGACAGCAAGAATCGCTAAGGAATATGGATTTGATTTCTTTGCAAGTACTTTGACTGTAAGTCCGCACAAAAATTACGCTTTAATCGCAGAGATTGGTAAGGAATGTGAGAAAAAATATGGAGTTTCCTTCCTAGATATGGATTTTAAGAAGAAGGCAGGATTTCAGAGAAGTATTCAGCTTTCCAAGGAACACCATCTCTACAGACAGAATTACTGCGGATGTAAATTTTCTAAAAGATAGATAAGAATTCGAAAGGATATAGATATATGTCAAAACTGATTAAACCAAAGAACTATGCGCCTGTAATTCCTCCAATGGAAACACAGCGCGCTATAAAGAAGATAAAGGACTACTTTCAGCAGGAGCTAGCCTACGGGTTAAACCTGCGAAGAGTTTCGGCACCTCTTTTTGTTGCACCAGAGACAGGACTAAACGATAATCTAAACGGCGTGGAAAGAAGAGTAAGCTTTACCATCCTAGATATGGATGAGAAGCAGGTTGAAATTGTACAGTCACTTGCAAAGTGGAAGAGAATGGCTCTAGGCAAGTATGGAATCAAACCTGGTCACGGTATATACACAGACATGAACGCGATAAGACGTGACGAGGAGCTAGACAATATCCACTCGCTTTATGTTGACCAGTGGGACTGGGAGAAGGTTATAACCAAGGAGCAGAGAACTACGGAATACCTTCATGAGACTGTAACGACCATATACAATGCAGTTAAGAATCTAGGCGATTATGTAAATAGACTATATAGGGATATACAGACTGAGCTTCCTAACGAGATTTACTTTATTACATCTCAGGAGCTAGAGGATCTATATCCTGATAAAACACCTAAGGAGAGAGAGCAGCTGATAACTAGAGCACATGGGGCTGTTTTCATAGAAAAGATAGGTGGAACTCTTAGATCAGGAGAAAAGCACGATGGAAGATCACCTGACTACGATGATTGGGAACTCAACGGTGATATCCTTTTGTGGAACGAGGTATTAGAAATCGCTTTTGAGATAACTTCGATGGGAATCAGGGTAGACAGCGATGCAATGGAAAGACAGCTTAAGCTTGCAGGTGCAGAGGATAGAAAGAGCCTTTCATTCCAAAGCGCTGTCCTAAATGGTGAGTTGCCACTTTCAATAGGTGGAGGAATTGGACAGAGCAGACTTTGCATGTTCTTCCTGCGTAAGGCTCATATTGGAGAGGTTCAGGTAAGCGTTTGGCCAAATGAAATGGACGAAGAGTGTCGTAAGGCAAATATATTCTTATTGTAATGAAATATGCGAAGCTTGTTATAGAAAATAAGAGCAGACATACAGATAGGCTCTACACATATAGATGCGCTGATGACACTAGAATTGGTCAGGTCGTTAAGGTTCCCTTTAGCAAGGGAGATACCGAAAGGCGAGGTTTTGTCTTTGAGCTAATGGATGAATGTGAAATCGATGATACAAAGCTCAAGGAGATAAGCTCAGTTCAAGATGACCTTTCTTTAACAGAGGAGATGGTCGAGACTGCTGTATGGATGAGGCAAAGATACGGAATCAGATACCTTGATGCAGTGAACTGCTTTATCCCTAGAGGAAAGGCAGCAAAGAAGGGCAAGGAGAAAAATCCGCTAAACGACGCACAGGCTGAAGCACAGGACATAGATAATCTTACTGATGAGCAGAAAGCAGCATGCGAAGAGATAAATGCAGCTATAGATTTAGGAAGTCAGGCGAGCTTTCTTCTCAAGGGTGTTACAGGAAGCGGTAAGACCGAGGTATATATGCAGGCTGCTGCAAGAGCTATATCAAAGGGAAAGACAGTTATAATGCTGCTTCCAGAGATAGCTTTGACAAAGCAGATTACCGAAAGGTTCATAGGAAGATTCGGAAAGGGAAGCTGCGCTATACTTCATAGCCATCTTACGGGAAGAGAACGATTCGATGAGTGGAGCAGAATAAGAAGTGGAGAAGCCAAGATAGTAATTGGAGCTAGAATGGCCGTCTTTGCACCGCTTGACAACATAGGGCTTATTATTTTAGACGAGGAGCACGAGTCGACATACAAGTCGGATATGACGCCTAAGTACGAAACGGTTGACATAGCCTTTAAGCGCCTTATGCATTATAAGGGTGTGCTTTTGCTAGGAAGTGCAACGCCTTCGATAGTCTCCTACCAAAGAGCTAAGGAAGGCATATATAAGCTCATAGAGATGAATACTAGATATAATGCAGTCGAGCTTCCGGACATGTCCATAGTTGATATGAGGCAGGAGCTAAGAAAAGGTAATCGCAGTATATTCAGTGATAAGCTCTATCAAAGCATGGAGAAACATCTTGAGAGCGGAGAACAGGTAATACTCTTTCTTAACAGACGTGGATATTCGAGCAGCATAAGCTGTAAGGACTGCGGAAACACTTTGATGTGTCCAGATTGCGGCATAAGTCTAACATATCACAAGAAAGAGAATGCAGCTGTTTGTCACTACTGCGGAAGGCATTTTGATATACCTAAAGAATGTCCTGAGTGCTCAAGCAAGTTCATCAAGTTCATCGGTGTTGGAACTGAGCAGGTTGAGGAATTTGTAAAGAAGGAATTTAGGGATTACGAGACGGAGCGCTTTGATCTTGATACTGCCAAAAACAGCAGGGAGGTTTCAGCGATACTTAATAGATTTGCATCGGGAAAGACCAAGATTTTGGTTGGAACACAGCTTGTTGCAAAGGGACTGGATTTTAGGAATGTAGGACTTGCCTGTGTGGTGTCTACTGATACCACGCTCAATATACCTGACTATAGGTCAGCGGAAAGAACATTTCAACTGATTACGCAGGTTGCAGGACGTGCAGGCAGAGGCCAAAAGAAGGGTGAGGTTATAATTCAAACATATAACCCAGAGAATCTAGCGATAACTACAGCATCCAAATATGATTACGAGGGTTTCTTTGCTGAAGAGGTAGGATTTAGAAAGCTAATGAAGTATCCTCCTTTCAGTGACCTTATACAGGTACAATTCATAGGAGAAAATGAGTCAGAGGTCGAAAAGCTTGCTCTAGAATGCAAGAATTATCTTAGCAAGAAGGAGATAGACAAAAGCGAAAATGAGATATTTGGACCTAAGGGCACGCATCAAATATCAAAGGATAGGGATGTATTTAGATATTCAATCCTGATCAAGGCTTCTAAGGGGAGCAGAAATAAATATATATATTATATAAGCAAATATGGAGAATACATTACATCTAAGACCAAGCTAAGCTTTGTAATAGATGTTAATCCGTACAGCGGATTTTAGGAGGAAAAATGGCACTAAGAAAGGTTGTCGTTCGAGGCGACGAGATTTTATCAAAGAGATGCAGAGAAGTAAGCGAAATTACAGATAGAATAAGGGAAACACTTGATGATATGGTTGATACAATGAGAGAGGAGCGAGGCGTTGGTCTTGCTGCACCTCAGGTAGGCGTCATGAGAAGAATGTTTGTTGCTGAGCCTGAGCCAGGCAGAGTTTACTACATGATTAACCCTGAGATTTATTTTGAAGAGGGTAGTGAAGAGGAATATGAGGGATGTCTTTCAGTTCCAGGTCTTATAGGAATAGTGGAGAGACCTCAGAAAATTAAAATTAGAGCTCTGGATAGAGATGGAGTTGAGCAGGATTACGAATTTGAAAGTTTTGATGCTAGAGTTATGTGCCATGAGAACGATCACCTAGATGGCGTTTTATATACAGATAAAGCATATGATATAAGATCAGCAGAACCACAAAGTGACGAGGAATAAGATTTATGAAAATAGTTTTTATGGGTACGCCAGACTTTGCAGCGCCTTCATTAAGAGCACTTGCAAAATCAAAGCATGAGGTCTGCCTTGTAATTTCACAGCCAGATAGAGCAGGAAATAGAGGAAAGATGACCATGCCTATAATCAAGGAGATTGCTCTTGCAGAAAATCTTCCAGTGTTGCAGCCTGAGAGGATTAAGCAAAATGAGGAGCTCATGAATACTCTAAGAGAGATAAATCCAGACATGATTATCGTGGCAGCATACGGTAAAATACTGCCAAAGGAACTTTTAGATTTACCAAAGTTTGGATGTATTAATGTTCATGCATCTCTACTTCCTAAATTCAGAGGTGCATCTCCAATTCAACACGCAATTTTGACAGGTGAAACACATGCCGGTGTCACTATAATGAAGATGGCAGAGGGACTAGATACCGGAGATATGTACTCACAGGCTTCGCTTGAAATCGCAGGCTCTAATTATCCTGAACTTAGTGAAAGGCTAGCAGAGCTTGGAGCGGATCTACTTCTAAAGACCATAGATGAAATAGAAAGTGGTAAGGCTCATGCAGAGGTTCAGGATGAATCAAAGGTTACACACACCGGAATCATCAAAAAAGATGAGGGAAGGCTAAGCTTTGCTGATGAGAGCGCTGCTGAAATAGAGCGAAAGCTTAGGGCTTTCACGCCGTGGCCAGGAGTATATTTTGAGCTAGGAGAGCTTAAGATTAAGATTAAGGCTGTAGAAGTTCTTGATGAGATTGAGAGCAGAGGAAGACCAGCAGAAGTCATAGCTGCTAATAACAATGGTATTGATGTCGCATGCCGCGAAGGAGTTTTGAGAATCAAAGAGCTTCAGGTTCCAGGAAAGAAAAGTATGAAATCGGGAGATTATCTCAGAGGAAATAAGCTTGAGATTGGTACCGTACTTGGGAGGTAATTTATGTATTTGGACAGCACTATAATAATACTAATTCCAGCAATCATTTTCGCTATGGTAACATCTGCTGGAGTAAAGAGTACATTTTCGAAGTACTCATATATCAGAAACAGCAGAAACATGACTGGTGCAGAGGCTGCACAGAGAATGCTAAAAGCAAATGGACTAACTAATGTTGGAATTAACCATATTCCAGGGAATTTAACAGATAACTTTGATCCTAGAACCAACACGCTAAATCTATCTGATTCAGTATACGATAGAGCTACGATAGGTGCGGTTGCAGTTGCCTGTCATGAAGCAGGTCATGCGCTTCAGCACGCATACGGGTATAAGGCTATAACAGCGAGAAACTCGATAGTTCCAGCTGTTAATTTCGCATCTCACTCATCTTGGTTTCTAATCATCATAGGCCTATTTCTTGGAGCTCAGGGTGCAGGAAACATGTGGTATATAGGAGACACGATTTTCAATATCGGTGTGTTTGCATTTGTAATTGTACTCGCATTTCACCTTATAACACTTCCTGTTGAGTTTAATGCTAGCTCAAGAGCACTTGCAAACATACAGGAGCTAGGGCTTGTAGATGAAGACGAATATCAGGGGGCCAAGAAGGTTCTTAGGGCAGCTGCTATGACATATGTTGCAGCTACTGCTGTTGCTGCAGCAAACCTTATCAGAGTGCTCGCTATTAGAGGAAGGCGAAATTGAAGATAGATATCGATAGGGAGGCCGCGTATAAGGCCCTGCTTGCAATCGAAAGGGACGGATCTTATTCGAATCTTGAGCTTTCTAAGCTACTAGCAAGTGATGAGCTTTCAAACAAGGGCTTCATAAGAGAAATCGTATATGGAGTGACCGAAAATAAAATATACCTAGACTATATCCTAGATAAATTCATCAAAAAAGGTGCAGCTAAGACTAAGCTTCAAGCTCTTATAATTCTGCGCATGGGAATATATCAGATTTTATTTATGAATTCGGTTCCAAACTATGCAGCAGTTAACGAATCAGTTGCACTTTCGCGCAGATTCGCTAGAGGCACAGATGGCTTCATCAACGGCGTGCTAAGAAATTTCATTAGAAATATGGAAAGTGCATCTGAGATTGATGTAAAGGGACAGCTTGAGTACCTTAGTATTCGATATTCATGCCAGCTAAAGCTTGTAGAGGAACTTGTGAGCATGCTCGGATTTGAACATGCTAAGATGCTTCTAGAGCACGCAGGTCATAGGCCACCGCTGAGCATCAGGGTAAATGTAGCGAAGATTTCAGTAAAGGAGTTAGCTGATAGGCTTAGGGCAAAGGGCTTTGAGATTGAAGGTTCAAAGCTTAGCGACAGGGTGCTCTTAGTGAAGGGCGGAGCCCTTACCGAAGCGAATGAATACAAAGAAGGGCTATTTTCGATTCAGAGCGAGGAGTCGTGCGCCATTGCGGATTTTGCGGACGCAAAATCCACGGAGCTGGTTATCGACCTCTGCGCAGCTCCGGGCGGCAAGGCCGCCGCAATGGCTGAACAAATGCTTGAGCCAAGCACTTCAACGGAGTCTCTGACCGAGACAGAGCCAGGCAAAGAGCTAAGCACTTCAACGGAGCATTTGACCGAGACAGAGCCAGGCAAACAGCCAAGCACTTCAACGGAGTCTCTGACCGAGACAGAGCCAGGCAAAGAGCCAAGCACTTCAACGGAGCCTTTGGCCGAGACAGAGCCAAGCATCGCAGGCGGTAAGGTTATAGCGCTTGAACTTTATGAGCATAGGGCGGCTTTGATAGAAGCAACAGCGAGGAGACTTGGACTAGAAAACATCGAGGTAAGATGTCAGAACGCGGTAGAACAGATAGATGCGCTAGTTGAAAAGGCAGATTTAGTTCTAGCAGATGTTCCTTGTAGCGGACTTGGTGTCATAAGAAGAAAGCCTGAAATAAAGTATCGAGATGAATTTGATTTTGATGAATTAGTTGAAATTCAAAAAAATATTCTTGAGACGGGGTCAAGCTACCTAAGGCCAGGAGGAAGACTCATATATAGTACATGCACTATAAATCCTAGAGAAAATGAACTTATGATTAAGAAATTTCTAGAGATGCATGAGGAGTTTATCTCAGAAAAAGAAGTGAAGCTGTCACCATTTGATAATGGATATGACGGATTTTATATGAACAAGCTGAAAAAGTTAGAAGGGAGATGCCCTAATGGATGTGGGGTTTAAGACCGATAAAGGTCGACGCAGATTTAATAATGAAGACGCATTCTTTGTGATGAAAAATGATAGGGTCTTTGTTGTAGCAGATGGAGTTGGAGGAAATAACTCCGGAGAAATTGCCAGCAGGACTGCAGCAAATCAGATAGCGGACTTCGTAAAAGAAAATGACATAGAGAGCATGGATCCAGTAGATTTTCTGCTAAAAGCCATAGTTCAGGCTAATAGCAAGGTCTATGAACTATCGCAGAGGTATGCAGAAAACAACGGAATGGCGACAACAACTGTAATTGGCTATCTCAAGGATTCTTGGCTATATATATTAAATGTCGGTGATAGTCGTGCATACATATATGAGCAAGGCTACCTAAGACAGTTAACAGAAGATCATACATATGTGAATACCTTAGTCAAACTTGGAATAATAACTAGGGAAGAAGCTGAGGTACATGAAGAGCGTTACAAGATAACAAAGGCTGTCGGCGCAGAAGCTGATATCGAGCCAGATATATCTCGAATAAAGATAAGCAAGGGAGATAAGATAATCCTTTGCAGTGACGGTCTAAGTGGCGAACTAGGCGATGAGCAGATGGAGGAGATTCTTGCTAGGGGAGAATCCATGACAGAAACCTGCAGACTTCTAGTTGATGCTGCAAATGAACACGGTGGAAATGATAACATAACTGTTATATGCATAGAATTTACGGAGGATGATTTCGATGAGTAAGTTATTGGCGGGAAGATACGAATTAATTGAAAAAATCGGCGAAGGCGGAATGGCCGTCGTATATAAAGCTAAGGATAGATTGCTAAACAGATACGTAGCTATCAAAATTTTGAGACCGGAATTTACTCAGGATGAGCAGTTCCTAGATAGTTTTAAGCGTGAATCACAGGCGGCAGCTGGTCTTCAGCACCCTAATATCGTTTCAATCTATGATGTAGGTAGAACAGGAAACATTAACTTTATAGTAATGGAACTAGTAGACGGAAGACCACTTTCGGATTTTATAAAGGAAAATGGACACTTAGACTACAAGACGACTATAGATATTGCAAAGCAGGTGGCTTCAGCTCTAGCAATCGCGCATAAGCATCAGATTATACATAGAGATGTAAAGCCACATAACATTATGATTACATCAGATGGTGTAGCAAAGCTGACTGACTTTGGTATAGCAAGAGCGGTTAGCAAGGCAACCATGGTAGCAGATACGAGCAAGATTATCGGTTCAGTACACTACTTCTCACCTGAACAGGCAAGAGGTGCTTATGTAGATGAGCGTTCAGATATTTATTCGCTCGGTATTGTTATGTTTGAAATGCTTACAGGACGAGTTCCTTTTGATGGAGAAACGCCTGTAGAGGTCGCGCTAAAACATATCAATGAAGATGTACCTTCACCAGCTAAGCTAGTTCCAGGAATTCCACCTGCACTAGACAAGGTTGTGCTCAAGGCTACAGATAAGTACCAGACAGAGAGATATAAGTCTGCTGACGAGATGCTCGAAGCGCTAAAGAACGTTGAGTTTGTAACTCAGATGGTAGGCGATAGAGTGTTTGCTGGAGAAACAGATAACAAGCCTAGACGAGATGAAAGCCTTGTGGCACCTGTTATGAGCAGCAGAAGAGAAAATAGGGAGCAAGAAATGGTTATAGCACCTGCAAATCCAAGAAAACCTAAGGCTAAGTCTGACGACAAAAAGAAGAAAAAGAGAGCAATTATTATAGGCGTTGCAGCTGCTGCAATCTTAGCACTCTTTGGAATCCTATATGTTTCTGGCGTTATAGGTGGAGGCGGTAAGGAAATTACAGTTCCTGATGTAAAGGGAATGAGCTATAGTGAAGCCAAGGAAGTTCTTGAGGCAAAGGGGCTTAAGATAGAGAAGGCAGACGAACCAATAGCAAGCCAGAAGATAGAGAAGGGCAAGATTGTTTCACAGACTCCTTCAAAGAACTCCAAGGTTAAGAAGGGGAGAACAGTCAGGGTTATCCTAAGTGCAGGTAATACAGAGCTTAAGGTTCCTGATCTAAAGGGACTTTCATATAAGGAAGCAAAGACTTTGCTATCAGAAATGGGACTTCAGATATCAAAGGGTGATGAAGTCGACAGTGATTCAGTAACAGAAGGCCTAATTGCAAGCCAGTATCCATCAGCTAAAACCAAGGTAGATAAGGGTGATATAATAACAGTTAATATCAGCAAGGGAAAGAAGGATGCTGTAATTCCAAAGCTAGTAGGAACTACATTTACATCAGAAAGCGATGTAAGCGCTACACTGTCAAAGTATGGTTACAAGCTCGGAAAGGTTAGTTACGAAGAAAGCTACGAGACTCCAGGAACCATTATAAAGCAGTCTCCTGATGCTGGAACAACGGCAGAGAAGAAGACTACAGTAGATATCGTTATCAGTAAGGCTAAGTCAAAGGCGACCGTTCCAAATCTAAATGGAATGACATATGACCAGGCAGAATCTGCACTGCAGTCTCTAGGCTTTAGTGTCGGAAGAGTAACAGAAGAAGAAAACAATGGATTCACAGCTGGAACTGTATTTAAGCAGTATCCAGCAGCAAACTCAGAATATCAGACAGGTTCAACAGTTGATATTTGGATTGCTAAGTCAGGTGAGTAAAATATGAGAGGACTTGTTGTCAAAGGTATCGGAGGCTTCTACTTTGTGAAGACTGAAGACGGTGTATATAGAGCAAAGGGCAGGGGTCTTTTCAAGAAATCAAAGAACACGCTAATGGTAGGCGATGAAGTGGAGCTTAATATATCAAAGGACGGAGAAAGTGACTCTTTAATAGAGAAAATCTATCCACGAAAAAACCACTTCATCAGACCTGCTATAGCAAATGTGGATCAAATCATCGTGGTGACAGCTCTATCTGAGCCTGCGCCAAGCTTTGAGATAATCGATAAGATGCTCGTAAATGCTGAGATGAACTCAATAGAACCTATGCTTTGCATAACCAAGCCAGACCTCGACAAAAAGGGGTTGCTTGAACAAATTCTTTCAACCTACAAACCGATGTATAGGTGTTTTGTTGTAAACGGAAGAACAGGTGAAGGCGTAGATGAGCTTAAGGCTTCTCTAAAAAACAAGAAGACAGCGCTTATGGGTCCATCTGGTGTAGGTAAGTCGACCATTACAAACCTCATTTCGCCTTGCGCTTTGATGGAGACTGGAGATATAAGTGATAAGACTAGGCGAGGCAAGCATACGACTAGGCACATAGAGATTTTTTCATGTCAAGGTGGGTATATATATGATACACCCGGATTTACATCACTTTACACCGAAGGCGTGGAGGAAGCTAGACTTTCGTCATTATTCCCAGAGTTTGTAGATAAAAGCCGTGGATGTAGATTTGATAATTGCAGGCATATAAACGAGCCCGAATGCGTTATAAAGAGCGCTGTCGAAAGCGGAGAAATCGCTAGGACAAGGTATGCTTCATATCTTAGTATGATAGATGAGATAAAGAGAAATAAGAGATTTTAATTAAGGAGAACGAAATGAAAGAATTGGCACCATCCCTATTATCTGCAGATTTTGCTAGGCTTGGCGAGCAGGCTGAATTAGTTAGCAAGCACGGTGCAGATTATCTTCACATAGATGTAATGGATGGACATTTTGTACCTAATATAAGCTATGGGGCTTCTGTTATGAAATCGCTAAACAATTGCGATACAGCAAAGTATGATGTTCATCTCATGATAGAAAATGCGGATGATTATGTTGCAGATTTTGTTACAGATAAGACTGAATACATAGTTGTTCATCAGGAGGCTTGTGTACATCTTTATAGAAGCCTTCAGAATATCAAAAGTCTTGGAGTTAAGGCTGGAGTAGCGCTTAATCCAGCAACTCCTCTTTGCATGATAGAGGAGGTACTAGCAGATGTAGACCTTGTTCTCATAATGTCAGTAGAGCCGGGCTTCGGTGGGCAGAAATTCATTGAAGCTTCACTTGATAAGATTGAAAGACTAGCTAAAATAAGGGCAGAGAAGGGCTTTAACTTCAAAATCGAAGTAGATGGTGGAGTTAGTACGAAAAACGCTAAGAAACTAATTGAGGCAGGCGCAGATATACTTGTTGCAGGCTCTGCAGTATTTGGAGCAGAAGATATCCCTGCGAGAATGGATGAATTCAGAAAAGAAATGGAATAGCTAATAGGTATATATGAAGGCAGATTTAGATGGGAGCATTTGAAAAAGTAAATGTGATATATTGCGACTTTCAAAGTCCGATTTCAGATGAAGATATATCAGAGCTAATATCTAATAAAGACCTTGAGTGCATTAGACCATGTGGTGGATATGTACCGAGTGAAAAAGATCTTTATTTGCTAAATGATTTCTTTAAAAAGCGTCCAGATGTGGCTTTTAGAGTAACCTGTAAAGGGCTTCTAAGACATATTCCGTATGTGCAAAACATTTCAGAACCTGTAGAGGGATGTCTAGGTGAGGGACTAGAAGATTTAAAGTATATAAAATGCCTTAAATCTATAAGCCTAGTGGAAAAGGATATTGAACCACTACTGGCACATAAGGATGAACTTATAGGTTTAGGACTTGAAGGAACCATAAACAAAAGTTCACATGAAATATTGCCGAAGCTTGGGAATTTAAAGGCTCTTAATTTGGATTCTACAACGCTCAAAAGCTTTACGTATATTTCCGAGCTTCCATTAGAAAAGCTTAGTCTATATGGACGTCAGCCATCTGACACGATAGAGCTAGAAAAACTAACTGAACTAAGGGAAATTCAAATTAAGAATAATTCTAACTGGATTGATTTCAGTTTTCTATCAAAGCTAGACAAATTGGAGTGTATAAAGCTTAGCTACTGTGCAAAAATCGAATTTATTCCATCACTGGATGAACTTATAAGATTAAAATATATTGAGCTAAGCAACTGTAATAGATTGAAAGATGTGAAAGCTTTATGGAAGCTTGGAAAAGAGTGTAGTGTACTTGCAACGGGCAAACAGCTATCAAAAGAGAGATTAGCATATCAATTTGATAAAGATGTAGGTATTGCCGATTGGTGCAAGGAGTATTCTATAAATATTCCAGATAATATATTAAACCGATAAAAAAATTCAGACCAAAAAGAGAATGCTTTCGCATTCTCTTTTGCTTTGTTTAATTTATGGGGAGCTTGGTGTAGTAGGTGAGCTCGTACTTGAGCTAGAATCCTTCTTTTGCTCAACCAGTGTTTCATCTGGTGAAATAGGGTATTTCTCTGGATTACTGTTATGTATGTTACAGTAATATTCTGGGATTTCATCCTCAGAGAATACATCAAAGGTCTTTGTCTTTTTGTGCTTGCAGTCAGGAGTTGCTAGATATCCGGATTCTTCACAAATCTCAACTTCTCGACTCTTTAAATCGCTTACACTCTTTGCACCGCTCTGAGTTCCATTAATATAGTATTCTCCGTTATATGAGATAACATTTGCAGGTCTTGCAGCTCTTGTACCGTCGTAAACCTTATTGATGTTTCTCATGATATTACCCCACATATATGTGGAGATGATACTGTGCTCAGAAAGTGATACGCCGTAGTCACTACCTATCCAAAGTGAAGCAGAGTAGGTAGGTGTAAATCCATTGAACCAGTCATCAAATGCATCATCTGTTGTACCAGTTTTTCCTCCAACAAATACTCCAGATATCTGTGCGTAGTTTGCTGCTGCGCTGTTTACAACGCTGCTGAGCATGTCTGCCATAATCCAAGCAACACCTTCATCTAGGACCTTATGCTCCTTAGGTTTATTCTCTAAGATCACATTTCCTTGCTTGTCTACAACCTTTGTAAATGATGAAGTATCATATCTAACACCATTGTTAGGGAAGGTGCTGAATGCACTTGCCATTTCAAGCGTTGTTGTTCCCTTAGTCATACCACCTAGAGCTAGAGCTGAAGCATTGAGATCGTTTGCATCTCCTTCTTCAACCAAGGTTGTAATTCCGAACTTTTTCAGCATTTCTAAGGAGTAGTCCTTGCCAACCTGGAGCCATATCTTAACTGCACATGTATTAAGTGAGTTGACCATGGCAGATCTCATAGTCTGGGTACCAGTGTATGTTCTAGAGAAATTGAGTGGCCATACCTGACCATTTATAGTTGTTTTCTCATCAATTACAATTGAGCCTGCCGTTAGGTAGTCACCGTAAAGTTTAGTTCCTTGTTTATCGATTCCAAAATCTGTGAACTTATGCTTTCGTCCAGCTGCATATTCCTCAGCACTTTGCTGAAGGGCAGGGGCATAAACGCCTAAAGGCTTTATTGATGAACCTGGCTGACGAGGGGCATCAGATGCACGGTTTAGAATCTGTCTTCCAGTAGTATTTCTTCCACCGACCATTGCTTTGATATGACCAGTCTTGTTTTCGACTATTGTCATTGCAGCTTGTGGCTGTATTGTCTTTGGTCTGAGAGAATAGGATGAAGGAGGAATAGTTACACTACCATCATCATTAACGGTCATGAAATTCTTGTATTCATTCGACTTAAAGAATTTAGCTGAGATAATCAGGTTGTTATCCTTATCTACCGACTTGTATTCAGAAGGGATATTTATGTATCCACCCTGAATTGAGTAGAAGGCTCCTGATTCATCAGTTGTATACATATTCTTAAACTCAAGGCTATAATCGGTTTTGCCATTTACCTTAGTTGTATAGATGTTCAAATCATTACCATAGTAGATAATCATCGAACCATCCTTTTGCATTTTGGCATTTCCGGCTGGAAGGATGAAGTTACCGTTTTCGTCGAAGTAGTTATCATATGCAAACAGAACAACCTGGCCATTTCTACCTACTATATTTCCGTAACGATCATAGTTAGGTGAGATATTAGGGTAGTTATTGTTATTTGCAAACTGTTCTAGAACTGTCTTCTGAGCCTGTGAATCCATTGTTGAGTAGATCTTAAGACCACCATTATATACAGCGTTCCAAGCTGTGCTGTGATCCCAGTTCTTCTCTTTCTTGAGCTTAGTGATTACTTCGTCAATAACATAATCAGAGAAGTAGGCTGATTTACTATCAAACTTATTGTAATCAGGGTTTAGCATATCCTTTAGTGGTGTGTTGATAGCTTCTTTGTACTCCTTGTCGGTGATATATCCTTGCTCCTTCATAAGCTTTAGACATATCTCTCTACGAGGCTTACTTATATCGTTATAGATATATACGCCATCGGGTGTCTCAGCTAATAAAACCCCTTTGTATTCTGCTGCTGTTCCGCCTTCTATGAACTGAACAAGCTCGTACTTACTAGGTGACTGGGGCAGTGCTGCTAGTGCAGCTGACTCAGCTACTGTAAGTTCACTAACATCCTTGGAGAAGTATGCTTTAGAAGCAGTCTGAACACCGTAGGAGCTATACCCTAGATAAATGTAGTTTAGGTAAGCTTCTAAAATCTCATCCTTAGATAGGTATTTCTCAAGTTTAGTTGCATAGTATGCCTCAAGTACCTTTCGGCTTATGGTTCTATCAAATTGCTGATCTGGAAGGTACATATTACGAGCAAGTTGCTGTGTAATAGTACTTGTTCCGCTTATCTTTCCTCCTGAGAAGATTGAATCTTTGACAGCACCAAACATTCTTATAACATTGAAACCGTGGTGCTTACGGAAGGACTTATCTTCCAAAGCGATAAATGCATTGGTTAGGTGTTTAGGCATTTTCTTGATGCTTACAGCCTCTCTGTTACTGCTTGCAAAGACTGTATCAAGCTCCTTACCTTGGTCATCGTATATTGTTGTACTTTCGGAGAGCAGAGAGTTAATCTTGGATGGATCAATCTTAGGTGCCTTCGAAATTATAGAATATACATATCCAAACACTGCGAGTGCTGATATTACAAATATAATAAGAAGAGCAATCAAAACTATCTTAAGTCTAGGATGTTTGCTTTTCTTAGGCGCACTTCTACGTCGCTGTGCAACTGCTGCAGTATCGTTCTTTACATTTGCTTGCATTTTGCAGAAATTCCTTTCTATTAAATACATAAAGATTAAACCTAATTATACCATATCAATCCTTTAAAGTATAGTATTTGCCGTTAATTAGAATACTTACAGGGAGGTGAGAAACTATGAAACTTTTGAATAGAAGCTATGGGGAAAATCAAAATATGTAAGTAAACACAAGTTTAGCAATCTTGTCAATCTATGGGGAAGAAAGTATATTAAACTTGAGGAGGAAGTATTTTGAGGCGTAGCTTAGCGTTTGCAGTTTTGAATTTTTTGATAGGACTTCTTTTGATGTATTTCAGTATAGATTATGGTGTTGTTTCAACACTTGTATATTTAGGAATTCTATTGCTTATATATAAATTGCTTTTAGGTATAGATACAAGATATTGTTTATTTGCAGTTTTAGGATGTATTTGGATGTTAATATCTATTTTGGGACATTATAATGCTGAGAATATGCCATTTGTATCTAAAGAAGCAATATGTAGGGGATATGTATCTACAGAGAGTGTAGATAAGTTTGGATTATCAGTATATGTATGCGAGATTGATGAGATTGTTTTTAACGGTATGACATACAATAACTATAAAGTTATGCTGACAAGCAAGGAGAAGCAAAAGTACTCTATCGTTGGGGAGCGTATTGAATTTAGAGCTAAGCTAGGGGTTCAAGAAGTTAGAGATGATGGAATAGATTATCGTAGATATTTATATAGCAAGGGGATTGATTATAGGTCAACTTGCAGAAGGATTAAGATTTTAAAAGATGGATGTTCTAAATTTTCAAAAGCTCGTTTTGTTATTATCAAAGCCATCAATAGTAAGAAAAACCTTTTCCTTTCAAGGATTTCACCTAGCGCAAGAGGATATTTTTCAGGGATAATATTCGGTGAAAAAAACTTAATCAGTTCCGATGTTATCGAGGAATTTCAAGATACAGGAACCGCACATATTCTTGCAGTCAGTGGCCTTCATATAGGTATAATTTATGCGATATTTAAGGGACTGAAGACCCGTCTTAAATTAAGAAATAGTATGGATTTTGTTCTGATTTTGATGCTTGGTATTTACACTATTTTGGCTTCTTTTAGCATTTCTATTATTAGAGCAGTCATTATTATACTTTTGAAAATTATTGCTGATAAACTGATGATGCGATTTGATTTTTTGACTGCAATTTCAATAGCATTTTTGATTTCGTTAATAAATAATCCATATAGCATATTTGATGTTGGGCTTCAGCTTTCGTTTCTTTCAGCGTTGATAATTGTATTCATATTTCCTCACATTAGAAGGACAAGGTATAGAAAGTTATTAGAAATAATGGCGCTTCCAATTGGCCTTGGAGCCTACAATATAGTAAGCTTTGGTCAGTTTAGCTTGATAGCAGTTTTAGCCAATACTCCTATAATTTTACTTATGTCAATTTACGTACCGATAGGAATCACAAGCTTCTTTATATATCTTGTCAGCAATCATTATTCTAATATTCTTGGTTACTTAACATCTGCAATTGGTGAACTTACATATAAAGTTAATCACAGTTTTAGTTTATTTCAGAAGGGAACACTAGAGATTGAATATAGTGATGGTAGGCTAGTGATTTTGCTTTATGCATTCATTTTTATTGTGTCATCAGAGTATTTTTTTGTTAATATCGTCAGCCGGCATGATCTAAAACAGTGCTTTGGTTTTATTCTAATAGGAATTACACTATTTATGTTTTGAATATAAAAAAGAATTAGACCAAAGGCCTAATTCTTTATAGCTTACATCTATAGATTTTCTTCAGTAGATACAGAATCGCTTTGAACTGGTTCTTGAGCTACTTCTGTCTGAGCAGGAGCTTCTGGTGCAACAGGCTGAACTGAAGATTCATTCTGAACCGGCTGTGACTGAAATGGTGTAGCTGGTGTCTCATCTAGATGGCTTCCAATTGTTGTGAAGTTTATAGCTGAAGGAGTGTTTCTAACCTTTTTCTTTGTTACAAAATAGGAAATGCAAGCACCTATTACTGCAAGAGATGCTATACGCACAAGGTAGAAACCAATCTTGAAGTGGAGCACATCTCCATACGTGTTCTTAACATCAAGAGCGTGTACAAGCTCATAGATGAATATCAGCAGGAGTAAGATTGCTATTATTAGCAAAGGTATTTTTTTCTGAATAGCAGCAAATAGAATTGCTAGTGTTCCTAGAACTACGAAAAATATTCCATCTCCAAACTGTCCTTCAATGATAAGAAAGTTAAATGTATATCCCTGACCGAAAAGTTCAACTCTAGCATATGGTAGAATTGTTGAAATCATCATCACTGCTGAAGAAATAATAATTACTAAACGAGCAATTGATGGGATATCTCTTTCTTCTTGAATATCAAAATTCATATCTTGCATTATTGTCCCTCTTTCCTAAATAACTAAAAATTAAACATTAAAGAAATTATAGACTATAATGCTTCGCTTGGCTAGTAAATTTTGATTACTTATATTTATATTGAAAAAGCTTTTTAGTGGACGATTTTAAGAATTATATGATAATATAATTGTAAATAGAGTCATTTGATTACTCATTGAGTTTAAGTATGAGAAGAGGTATAAAATGAACGGAAATGATACGCAAAAGAGGGATGAGAGAACTATTAAGATAATGATTATTGCGATAGCATCGTTTTTTATAGTGCTTACATTAATTACAGTAGCTGGAGTATTTATATACTTTAAGTTCTTTGCAGTAGATCATGACATTGATTCAGACACACAGCCTACGGTTACAGAGGCAAGGCTTGCTGATATGGTACTTGAAGAAGGAACTTGCTTTGGTGAAGATATTCCTAGCATGTTCGAAGGTTTTTATAGAATGAACCGAAAAATAGATGATGTTGAGGAAGGTATAGTAGCCACAAATATATTTGATGTGAAAGATATCGAGCAGCTTGGTATAGTCAGCAGATACCAAAAGGATGGGAAGACACCAGCACTTAATACACAGATATATAGGTATGATAAGAATACTGATGAGCTAAAAGCCTTAAATACAAAAGCTAAATACAAAAATGAAATGTGGCCCATTGATTTGAGCCTTTTTAATTCTGTCTCAGAAGAAGTATATAAATTTGAATGCAAGGGTGAGCTATATATAGTCGAGAATGTTACAACGACACAGGGAATAAATGGTATTTCATACCTTCATAAGATTTGGCAGGTCAAAGGAGATGAACTTGTTGAAGTTATCGATTTGCAGTTCAACACAAGTATTATTGCTTCAAGGAGAGTGGGAAGCTATAAGCTGAATGGTAAAGAGATTCAGAAGCAGAAAATTGATGATGCAATTAATTTTTTATTCGAGAAACATGACAACGCAAATGATGCTGAAACAAATGCGAAACAATTACTTAATAATTATTATAGTTCATGTATTAAAGAGATAAATAATGTATTATCAAAATATAGAATAGCTTATGCTACTAAGGATGGAACTGAAGATGGTGGCTATGATTTTCAGTATCTGGAGGGGAAGTATGAGCTAATGTGTGCGATAGATTATGATTCTAGTAAGGATCTTAAAATCGTATCCAATAACTTATACCTAGTACCATCAAAAAATGTAAAAGAATTTAGAAACATAAAAGATAACTACGATGAGAAACTTAACAAAGCTAAAAATTCAGCACGAGAAAACTTCAAAGGAATATTAACTGCTGATAAGGGTGCAGATATAAACTCACAAGACCAAGTGATTATAAGAAAAGATGGTGAAGCTTCTGATAAATCAGTCGTGATTTATGATTTGAATGGTGATGGGGTAGAGGAAATGTTCTACCTTAGTAGACTGGGAAGAAATGATACAAGCTATAACATAATTTACGCTTCTTCCGATAAGGAAAATAATGGTTTAATTTCATATGCGATAGCAGATGGATTGAGCATGGCAGCAAATAAAGAGTTTTCCAGCGCATTTGCAATATATATGAGTAAAAATGAAAAGAATACTTTTTATATTGCTATCGCTTCGCCTTTTAATGGAGGAGAATTTGGTAATTTCTCAGTCTTAAAGTATAAGGCTGGCGAGTACGGAAGGCTTGAGCTACAGAATAAGCTTGAGAATATTTTTAGAAAGAATATCAGAGACGATTACTATATAGACGATAAGGAGGTTTCGGCTAAGGAAGGTGCTACCAAGTTTGCTAGCATATCTAACGATGCAGGTCAGCTTTTGATGTACTCAGGAGATAGCCAGATAATTCCTGTATTTGCTTCATTTGGTAAGGATGAAGATAAGGCAATTAGCTATAAAGAGGCGATGGAAAATCTTTAGTGCATTATAAAATCAGGTATTAATATCGTTTGTTTGATACATACTCGCTATCGACCGAATATTGACAATGATAATATCTTCCTTTAGACTTGTCCGTAATACTTTGTAAGAGGGATTAGATATGGATAAATTTAAGAAAAATAATGGCAAGAATAAGAAGCTAATATATATCGCTTTATCAGTTATTGTAGTATTTTTTGCGTCGATAATAGCTTTTAAGATTTATAATTCTCAGCCAAAGCATGTAGAAGATGAAAGCTTTGTACAAAAAGATTCAAACATCAATAAAAACAATGAAGTAAGTGTAAAGTCACTTTTAAAGAAATATCCGGTTGAGGTTAAGGGCTATAATGGATATGGTGTATTGTCATTTTATAAGTCAATAGATACATCTCGTAAAGAGGATATGCAAGTATTTAATGTTGCTGGTGATTTTTCCCCTTTAAAGAATGGGGATAAAGTCACTTTAAGGGTTTCAGAAAGCTATGTTGATGAACTGAAAAGTGATGGGCTAAAGCTTGATAAAGAAAAAATTGAGATAAAAGTATCTGGACTAAAGGATATTTCGGAAATAAAGAATCTAGATGCTCTTATTAAAGAAAATGATAATGTGGCTGAGTATAATAACGAGAGCAATAGCTATAATAAATATAATATAGAAAGGCAGAGTGATTTCATAAAATATATTCCTTATCCAGATGATGGTTCTCGTGATCAGATTTCATTTGTAAGCGTATATAAAGTTACATCGGTAAGCTCAAGTGAAACTAAAACTGAGTACTACTTCTATGGAAACATAGCTGATATTAAAAAGAACGGTAATCTAGACCTTGAAACCGCCGATGCTGTTGTTAGCTTAGGAAGAATGGATCTAGAAACCATATTGGCAGATCTGAAGGAAAGAGATTATAAGGAAATCAAACTGAAGAAATAGGTAATCATGATTAAATTAAAGATAATTGTAGGTTTAATAATAATAGTATTCTCCTTTATATTTTTGATAAAAAATCGAGGAAAGAGCATGATGGACAAGCTAATGGATAAACCTAAGGACAATCCTGTAGCTTTGGATAGTGCGAATGAAGCTTCCGATAATGAGAAAAAGGAAATATGATAATTGGAACAATAAAACCCTCTTTATACTGGTGCAAATCCAGTAGTTGAGAGGGTTTTGTGTTTTTATGGATTTAAGAGAACTACAAAGAGTTTGATGTGTAGTGGATACTGGAAAAAAACAAGAAGAGAAAGCAGTCCGTAAATTAAATCTGCAATTTTCCAGTAGCTTTCGTAGCCTGGTAATATTTTAAACTCCTTCTTTACCTTGATGGTCTGATTAGCTATTAGCTTCTTAAATAGTCCGTTTGCCTGAAGGGCATCGAGCTTTCCGAAGCGATAAAAGGGAATCTTCAAAAGTTCAACATCTGAGTTTGCTTCACTTTTGTAAAAGTATATTCCTTTTTTGTTCATCAAAACATATTTAGCATCTGAAAAATTAATGCTCGTTTTTCTACGGAGAATTTTATTCTCATAGCTTATAGTGTTTTCATCATAGCTTACAACGAACTTCAGATTTAAGACTATAAGAAAAATGAGAAGAATAAATAAAGCTGCATATAAAAGCGTAGTAAGCGGCATATTTATGACATCGTGATATTTGAGTTTATGTATTTTGACTTCCAAGTTGATACTGTATCTTAATAGTACAAGTATGCTTGACAGGATTAAAAAAACTTGTCTTAACGTAGATGTCGGTCTATATATGATTCTATTCATAATTTGCCTCCTGGTTGTCCATGTATTACTTCATATTTAATCAAAAATAAGACTCAAATTCAAGGTTTTTACATAATTAAGTTTGAAAATTATCATTAATGAAAACTTGTCCTGTTTTATATATGGATAATCCTAAAATTAGGACGACTATGAAAGTCTAATATATAGAATGGCTAAATTGAGGTGATTTTGTCTTGCTTTCTAGCTTACTTATTGGCATAAGTTTTGCAGTTATAAATATAGAGATTTATTTTTAATTATTAAGGAGGAAAAAATTATGATGAATTTCATTTGGGTTGCCTTTGTGGTAATCGCAGTAATTGCAGCGGCATTTACTGGAAAGATGGATGCCGTACTAGACAATTTGTTTAACTTTTCGTCTACGGCTGTTGATATAGCAATTGGGCTTATCGGCATAATGGCATTTTTCTGTGGACTCATGAAAGTGATGGAGGCGGCCGGTCTTTGCGACAAGCTAGGTAAGCTTATTTCACCTTTGATGCGTCTGCTATTTCCAGAAGTACCAGCAGATCATCCTGCTAACTCAGCAATGGCTCTTTACTTTGCAGCGAATATCCTTGGAATAGGAAATGCAGCAACGCCGTTTGGACTCAAGGCAATGCAGGAGCTACAAACATTGAATAAGACAAAGAATATAGCAACAAATGCGCAGTGTATGTTACTTGCGATTGCGACGACATCGATTACTCTTATTCCTGTAACAGCAATAGGTCTTCGTGCAGGTATTCAATCAAAGGGTGCTGCCGAAATTATTGCTCCAGTTATCATCGCGACAACTATCTCAACTATCACAGGTATATTCTTTACTATAGTTTTAGGAAAATTTAAGAGATGGAACTACGACAATATAATTCAGAAAGAGATGGCAGCGGGCACTCTAGAAATCAATGAAGACTATATCGGCGATGATCCAATAGTTCTGCCAGAAGAGAAATAGGAGGGAATACCATGACACACGTATTAGAATTGATATCTGTATGGGCAATCCCGCTTGTGGTTGCTTTTGTAAGCGTATATGCTATTATAAAGAAGGTCCCTGTATACTCAACATTTACTGAAGGTGCAAAAGAGGGATTTTCAACAGCCGTTATGATTATTCCATACCTTGTTGCAATGCTTTGTGCAATTGGAATGTTTAGAGCATCTGGTGCAATGGACTGGCTTGTGAAGCTAATTAGTCCAGTAACCGATTTGATTGGAATGCCAGCAGAGGTTCTACCAATGGGAATTATGAGATCTTTCTCAGGTGGTGGAGCTGAAGGTATGATGGCAGATTTGCTCAAGGAATATGGAACGCAATCTCAGATAGGAAGAATTTCTTCAGTAGCTCTTGGATCAACTGAGACAACTTTCTATATCGTAGCTGTTTACTATGGAGCAGTAGGTGTTACAAATGTAAGACACTCAGTAATAGCAGGTCTTCTAGGAGATATTGCTTCATTAATCGCTGCAACTGTTATCGTAAATTTGATGTGGTTCTAGAATGAAAAATTTTGAAAAAATGCTTTATCCTAAGCAATTAAAAAAGGGAGACACTGTAGGTATTATTTGTCCAAGCTCTGCAGTGCCAACAGATAGGATTGAACTTGTTAAGAGCACCATAGAGAATATGGGGTATAAGACCAAGCTTGCTGATAATCTCGACAAGGTTTTTGCTGGATATATGGCAGGCGATGGTGATGAGAGAGCAAAGTGGGTTAACCAGATGTTCGCAGATCCAGAGGTAGATGCCATATTCTGTGTTAGGGGAGGAGATGGAAGTTCAAGGCTCATGCCTTATCTCGATTACGAGACCATCAAAGCAAACCCTAAGATATTCGTGGGATATAGCGATGTGACAAATCTTCACATGGCGCTAAATCAAACCTGTGGTATGGTTAGCTTTCACGGCCCGATGATTTCATCGAATATGATAAATGGGCTTACAGATGAGGAGAACATTTCTTTCTTTGATACGATAAATGCTGAATCTGACTTTGACTATAAAAATCCAAATGGCTTTGATATCAAAACACTCAAGGGTGGAAAGGCTACAGGAAATCTCGTTGGAGGAAATCTGTCACTTTTATCTGCTAGCATAGGTACTCCATTTGAGCTTGAGAGCGAGGACAATATACTCTTTATCGAAGAGGTGTGCGAGCCAATGAGCAAGATAGAAAAGTGGATTTTCCATCTTAAGAATGCGGGCAAGCTAGAAAAGTGCAGAGGAATAATTCTAGGACAGTTCACCGAGGTTGAGAATAAGGAGGACCCAAGCTATGATGAGAACCAGGTTGTTCTTGCAGCGCTAAAGGACCTTGATATTCCTGTAGTGTACAATGTGCAGTCAGGACATGGAAAACCTATGATGACACTTCCTATGGGTGCTCTATGCACTCTTGATGCAGATGAGAAAAGGATAAGCTTTAAGGTCGAAAGATAAGATGAAGTTCAGAAGAAATGAAGTAGATATTAAGAAATTCACCATTGATAAGGAAAAGATTGAGAAGTTCAAGGATGATATGTCATACATGAATATCATACCTAAAGATTTTTCAAAGAAGAGGCTTAAGAGCTGCCCAATTTGTGGTGTAGAAGTCGAAAACTGGACTATTAAAAGTCGCTGGACCTTACTTGATAAGATGTATGATTTTACCTGTCCTAAATGTCAAAGCACTTTGACTATAGGTGAGAGTGATATAACTGGGCTTTCGTATACTGGAGCATCGATATGCGGACAGGTCAAAAAGATGCACAACAAGGAGATGCGCGAAGTCTATGTGAAGTGCAAGCGAGTTAATAAGGAAACTGGTAAGCAATATCTACAGGGTGATGAATTTACATTGAAAGAACTCTTTTCGGAAATGCTCCCAATTAAGGATGACATAATATAATAATATATTAAAGGGACAAACACTCATAAGTAATTGAGTGTTTGCTCTTTTTTTGATAGAATTTAATTCAGTAAGAAAGGTGGCAAGATGTACAAAGAGAAAATCCACGCATATAAAGTCTTTGCTGAAGATTTGAGTAAAGCAAAGCTGAAGAATGTCATGCTGATACATGGTGAAGAGGAATACCTTATCAAGTGGGCTATAGACAGTGTTATAAATAAATACGTGAGTTCAGCAACAAAGCAGATGAATATTTCAGTTTTTGACGAGACCGAAATGAGCTCGACTGACTTAGTGTCAGCTGTATGCGAGGCTTGTGAAACACTTCCTCTTTTTTCAGACAAGAGGGTGATTGTAGTAAAGGAAATGAAGGCACTTTCATCTGATTCATCGCAGGCGATAAAGGATATAGACCTTCAGCTTTTGTGTTCCTCTTTGGAGAAGCTTCAGGATGAGGCTATTTTGATATTCACTTCTAGAAGTGTAGATAAGGGCAAGAAACTGCCTAAGGAAATTATCAAATTTGGTAAGGAATATAACTTTGACATATTAGACAGAAAAGACCTGGCATCGTTTGCAAACAAGAGGTTTAAGCAGGCTAAGAAGACCATTTCAAATGCTAATATGCACCTTTTGCTAGATGAGACAGGGTATTTTAACAGAGAGAGCAACTACGATCTCTACACATTTATGAATGACATATCAAAGCTTATAGCAGCAAGTGGTGATGTAATAGAGGAAAAGGCTATAAGAGAGCTGGTAATCAGAGATGAGGATACTTTTGTGTTCAACTTGCTTGATAGCATAGCAGCAGGACGAAAGGATAGAGCTCTTTCCCAGCTACATAATATTTTGGGTGATGGAGGAGATGAATTTCAGCTTATCGGCAGTATTGTGTCACAGTTTGAGCTCATGTACTGCACAAAGCAGATGCTGGATGAGGGAATGCAGGTGCGCGATATAGCATCAAAGCTAAAAGCCAATGAATACAGAATCAAAAATATCACCAAGTATACTCAAGGTTTTTCTGCAGAAAAACTATCAAAAGTTCTTTCATCTGCATATGAGCTAAGCTTACAGATTACTACGGGACTATTAAAATCATCTATGGCATTAGAGCTTTTTATCGCAGGAATTTAATTATATAAGATACTAAGTGAACCGAAAAAGTGTTCGCTTAAACTAACTGAACCACAAATGAATCGAATTTGTGGTTTATTTCATTATCAGAATAAAAAAATTTTTCAAAACGACTTATACAAATTGATTTTAGCGATTTGCTTTTGTATAATTATTATAGGTTGATTATATATTGATAATGATATATCAAGAAGAGGAGGTAATACATTATGTGTACTAATTGCAAGATAGAACCGGATGCTAGATTTGAGGAATTAGCTCCGGTTTTAGAGAAGTATGCCAAAGTGCCAGGAAGTTTAATTACCATATTGCAAAAGACACAGGCAATTTATGGATACCTTTCACTAGATGCAATAAACTATATTGCTGCAGTGACTGGAATCGCGCCTGCAAAGATATATGGAGTAGCAACTTTTTATGCTCAGTTTAGGCTACAACCAGTTGGAAAGTATCTGCTAATGATTTGTCAGGGTACAGCCTGTCACGTTAACGGATCAGAGTCCATAGGTGAGGCAGTAAGCGAACACTTGAACATAAAGGATGGAGAGACTACAGAGGATGGATTGTTTACGCTAAATTACGTAGCCTGTCTAGGATGCTGCTCTCTAGCACCTGTTATGATGGTTCAGACAAGCGAAGGTGATGAAACATACAGTGAGCTTACTAAGGCAAAGGTAGTAAAGATTATCGATGAACTTAGAGATAGAGCTCAGGAGGTGCAGTAATGAAGATTATAATCGGACAGGGAAGCTGCGGAATCGCATCCGGAGCAAAAAAGACCGAAGAGGAATTCAGAAAAGTATTAGCTGCTGAGAATCTAGATGTTAAGGTTGACTTTACAGGTTGTGTAGGAACATGTTACTTAGAGCCAATCGTTGACATTTACGATGACAATGGAGAAATGACAAGATACGTCAAGGTTCAACCAGAGAAGGTTCAGGCTATCGTTGACGGACATGTTAAGGGCGGAAAGCCTGTCGAAGAGCTTGCAATAGGAGCTAACGACGAAACATTTATCGGAAAGCAGCAGAGAGTCGTACTAAATAAATGCGGAATTATCAATCCTGAAGATATTGATGATTACATTGCAGTTGGCGGATATGATGCAACAAGAAAGGTTGTTACATCTATGACAGCTGATGAGGTAATCGATGTTATTAAGGTTTCAGGACTAAGAGGTCGTGGTGGTGCAGGCTTCCCAACATGGTTTAAATGGGATGCGGCTAAGAACAACTCAGCAGATGAGAAGTTCATAGTATGTAACGCTGACGAAGGAGATCCAGGTGCGTTCATGGATAGAGCCATCCTTGAGGGTGACCCACATTCAGTTCTAGAAGGTATGACAATAGGTGGCTTTGCTATGGGAGCTACAGAAGGTATCATTTACTGTCGTGCTGAGTATCCACTTGCAATCAAGCGTCTTGAGATTGCTATGGAGCAGGCTAGAGAAAAGGGCTTCCTAGGTAAGAACATATTCGGATCAGGATATGATTTTGATATCAGAATCAAAGCTGGTGCCGGAGCGTTCGTTTGCGGTGAGGAAACTGCACTTATTGCCTCACTTGAGGGTGAAAGAGGAATGCCTAGACTAAAACCACCTTTCCCAGCTCAGAAGGGATACTGGCAGAAGCCAACAAATATCAACAACGTAGAGACATATGCTAACGTTGCTTGGATAATTGTAAACGGTGGCGAAGCCTTCGCAGCAATGGGAAGCGAAAAGTCAAACGGAACAAAGGTATTTGCTCTTGCTGGTAAGATTAAGAAGGCTGGACTTGCAGAAGTACCAATGGGTCTTACAATCAGAGAAATTATTAATGATATAGGTGGCGGAATTAAGAATGACAGAGAGTTCAAGGCTGTTCAGCTAGGTGGACCATCAGGTGGTTGTGTACCTGAGTCACTTGCAGACACACCTGTAACATATGAAGATATCGTTAAGACAGGAGCTATCGTTGGATCAGGTGGTATGATCGTAATGGACGAGGATACCTGTATGGTAGACATGGCTAGATACTTCCTAGACTTTACTCGTAAGGAATCTTGCGGTAAGTGTAACTACTGCCGTCTAGGTACTAAGAGAATGCTTGAGATTCTTGAGAGAATCACAGAAGGTAAGGGTAAGGATGGAGATATCCAGCTTCTTGAAGAACTAGCTGATAAGATCAAGAACGGTTCGCTCTGCGGACTTGGTCAGACAGCACCAAACCCTGTTCTTACAACACTAAAGTACTTCAGAAACGAGTACGAGGACCATATTTATAACCACAAGTGTACAGCAAGATCATGTAAGGCTTTGATTAAGTTCAACATTACAGATAGATGTGTAGGATGTACAGCATGTGCAAGAAATTGTCCTGTAAGCGCAATTACTGGTGAAGTAAAGAAACAGCATACGATAGATCAGACAATATGCATCAAGTGCGGTAAGTGTGAAGAATCATGTCGCTTCGGTGCAATAGATAGACTGTAGGAAGGGGGTTATTTCGATGAATAAATTCAGAATGAATATAGATGGCAAAGAAGTTCAGGCTGTCAATGGACAGACTATACTAGAAGTTGCTCGCGAGAATGATATTTTTATCCCAACACTTTGCTATGATGAGAGAACTGAGATTTACGGTTCATGCGGACTATGTATGGTTGAGATAGAAGGCAGCCCTAAGCTTGCAAAGGCTTGTGCTACTGCAGCAGCACCAAACATGGTTATTTCAACAAACTCTGAGAGAGTTAACGAAATCAGAAAGACAAACCTAGAGCTTTTGATCAGTAACCACTATGGTGACTGTATCGGACCATGTATGAAGGCATGTCCAGGACACACTGACTGTCAGGGTTATGTAGGCCTTGTAGCAAACGGTGAGTTCGAAAAATCAAATGAATTAATCAAAGATAAGATTCCGCTACCTGCATGTATTGGCCGCGTATGTCCACATCCATGTGAAGACGCATGTAGAAGAGGACTTGTAGATGAGCCAATCAGCATTGCTATGATTAAGCGTTTTGCTGGAGATATGGACATCGCTGCAGAAGAGAGATTCATTCCAGATATGGATGAAGATACAGGTAAGACAGTAGCTATCATCGGTGGTGGACCTATGGGGCTATCAGCAGCTTACTTCCTAAGACAGAAAGGGCACGATGTAACAATCTTTGACTCAATGCCTAAGCTTGGTGGTATGCTTAGATACGGTATCCCTGAATACAGACTTCCAAAGGAAGTTCTCGATGCTGAAATCGCTATCATGGAAGCAATGGGAATTCAGATTGTTCCAAACACAAAGGTTGGAATTGACATTCCACTAGATACAATCAGAAATGATTTTGACGCAGTAGTACTCGGAATCGGTGCATGGCTCTCGACAGGAGTAGGTTGCCCAGGTGAGGATGCTGAGGGCGTTATCGGTGGTATCGACTTCCTACGTAGAGTAGTTAGAAACGAGCACATTAACCTAGGAAAGAATGTTGCTATCGTAGGTGGTGGTAACACAGCAATGGACGCATGTCGTACAGCTGTAAGACTAGGTGCCGAGAACGTTTACAACATCTATCGTAGAACAAAGAACGAGATGCCTGCTGACATGATTGAAATCGAAGAAGGTGAAGAAGAAGGAGTAATCTTCAAGAATCTAACAAACCCAATCGAAATCGTTAAGGATGAGAATGGTCACGTTAAGCAGATTGTTCTTCAGGTTATGGAGCTTGGTGAAGCAGATGCTTCAGGAAGACGTAAGCCAGTACCTGTAGAAGGAAAGACAGAGACTATTGATGTAGATACAGTACTTCTTGCTATCGGTCAGAAGGTTGACGCATCAATGTTCGAAATCGACAAGACAAAGAAGGGCGGAATTTCATACGACCCTAAGACAATGATGACAAGCATTCCTGGCGTATTTGCCGGTGGTGACTGTGGTAACGATAAGATTTCTATAGCAATCGAATCAATCGCAGATGCTAAGAAGGTTGCTGAGTCTGTAGATGCTTACTTAAATGGTGAGGTTTACGAGTATGAGCCAAGATACCATGTAGAGAAGGACGATATTACAGAGAAGACATTCGAGGATAGAGAAAGACTTTGCAGAGAAAAGGCTGATCAGCTAAATGCACTAGAGAGAAAGGACAACTTCACAGAGGTTATCTATGGAGGGCTAACAGTAGAGCAGGCAATGAAGGAAGCTTCACGTTGTCTAGAGTGCGGATGCCACGACTACTTCGAGTGTAAGCTAGTCGACTACGCAAACGAATATGATGTTCAGCCAGAGAGATTTGCTGGAGAGATGACAAAAATCGACTTTAATGACGATCATCCATTCATTCTAAGAGATCCTAATAAGTGTATCCTTTGTGGACTCTGCGTAAGAGTCTGTGACGAGGTTATGGGAATCGGAGCACTTGGTCTTGTAAACAGAGGATTTGATACAGTTGTTAAGCCATCACTAGAGATGCCTCTTATGACAACTGCATGTGATAGCTGTGGACAGTGCGTATCTGTTTGCCCAGTTGGTGCTATTCAGGAGAGACAGACAGTAGTTAAGGAGATTCCATTAGATACTGAAATTACAACAACAACATGTGCAAATTGTGCAGTTGGATGTACTATGGACCTAGAAAACTACGGAGATATGCTAATCAAAGCAAATCCTGATAAGGAAGGCTACGTAAATAAGGGACTATGCTGTGCTAAGGGTAAGTGGGGCTTTGATGCTTCAATTCTCGAGGGCAAGGTTATAGATCCAATGATTAAGCGTCTAAACGGTGAGATGGAAGAGGCAGATTATCATGAAGCTTTGATTCTCGCTGCTAAAAACCTAGAGTCAGTTAAGGCAAGACATGGTGCAGGCTCAATCGCAGTTGCTATATCAGATAGATATACAAACGAGGAAGCATACACAATGAAGAAGTTTGCAGAAGTTCTTGGAGCAAAGGTATTTAGCTTCAACCACAGACACAATGCGCTTCTAGATGTACTTGGACTTGATGCTTCACCTAACACAATCGACGAGCTTCTTTCAACAGAGGTAATCTTAGTTCCTGCATTTATAAAGAGCAAGGCTGCTGTAATCTGGAACAAGATCAAGCAGGCTGCTGCAGCTGGAGCAAAGGTAGTTGTTATAAACACACCTGATGCAAGCACAGAAATTCCAGGAGCATACAAGACTGTTGAGACAGAAGACAGCACAGCATTCCTAAAGGCTCTTGCAAATGCAGTAATTGCAAACAAGGGTGAATGCGCAGCAGAAGGCTTTGATGAATTCAAGGCATCTGTAGCTGGAGCAAAGGTAAGCGATGAGGTTAAGGAAATCGCTGATTTATATACAAATGCTAAGAAGGCTATGATTGTATTTGAACAGAATGTAATCAGCATCGCAGCAGCAGAAATTCTAGCAGGAATCGCAGTTGTATCAGGACATATCGGAAGCCCAAGAGACGGTATCTTAGAGGTTAAGGCTAAGAACAACTCACAGGGACTTGTAGATATGGGAATCCACGCTGGAGCTGAGGCTATGGAAGGTGTTAAGGGTCTCATCATATTCGGTGAGGATCCAGCTGGCGTAGACCTAAGCGGACTTGAATTCCTAGTAGTATCAGATATCTACATGACTGATACAGCACTTCAGGCTAACGTTTTCCTACCAGGAACAGGTTCAGCAAGTGCAAACGGAACATTTACAAATACAGAGAGAAGACTTCTTCCTGTAGAGTCAGCAATCGAAGAGGATGTTGACTTCAATAACTGGGAGCTTGCAACAGAGCTAGCACATGTATTTGAGGTTGATTTCGGATTCGAAGACGAAGAGGATATCAGCAAGGCAATGGATGATGAAATCGCTCTTTACAAGTACGCAGAAGTTGGCGAAATCTTCGGTGGTGTTCTAGAACCAATCGAGGTTAAGCTAGTAGCTGCAAAGGATGACAAGCTTGTAGATGTACTAGAGTGCACAGATGCGCTTATGAATCTAAATGAAAGCAGAATTCCAAAGCCATTTTCAGTAGTTGAGTAATAGCGATAAGCAAAGCTTAAACTAAAATAATGAATCCCGCATTCAGATATAAATTGAGTGCGGGATTTTTCGTACTAAAAATCCCCACTTTTGGAGTGGGGATGTATGAGCTATATGTTCTTTGCCGATTCGATAAGCTCCTCAGCATTTTTTCGCGTTGCATCCGTTATTGTTTCACCACCGATTAGCCTTGCAATTTCATCAATCTGTGCATCCGAATCCAGCTTTTCTATGTGAGTATAGGTACTGCTGTCATCTGAATGCTTGAAAATTCTATATGCAGTATCGGCCATAGCTGCGATTTGGGGTAGGTGGGTGATACATAGAATTTGTTTTTCGCGAGATATTTCCCTTAACTTCTTACCGACTACATGAGCTGCCTGTCCGCTTATTCCTTGATCTATTTCATCAAAGATGAGCGTTGGGATGGCGTCGCTACTTGCTGTAATCTTTTTGATAGCGAGCATTATTCTTGAGATTTCTCCACCAGAGGCTGTCTTTACAAGTGGCTTTAGCGGCTCACCTTTGTTTGTGGATATGAGAATTTCTACATCATCAAGTCCGCTTTCATCAGGGACTGATTTAGGCTCAAAGCGTATTTCTAGAGCTGCGTCTGAGAAGTTAAGATCGTTTAGCTCTATCAAGATTTTTTCTGAAAGCTCTTTAGCAACAGTTTTACGAGCTTCGCTCAGCTTGTTTCCAGCGTCAATCAGAGCCTCATAGCTCTTTGATAGTGAAGTTTCAAGATTTAGCTTTTCGTCATCAAAATTTTCTATTGTTAAAAGCTCACCTTCAATGCTCTCACAGTAGGTAAGAACATCTTCAATAGTATTTCCGTATTTCTTCTTTAGAGACTTTATGAGCTCTAGGCGCTCAATTGCTTCATCTAGCTCTGATGGATCAAATGTCATTTCGTCGACAGTGTCTCTTAGAACGGATACAGCTTCCTCAAGCCTATAGTATGCATCATTACATGATTCTAAAAGTTCACTAAGCTTTCCTGAATACTCAGCAAGCGATTCGATGTATGAAAGGGCAGAACCTAAAGTGCTGTATGCACCGCGTTCGCCATCGATAAGATCATAGGCATGGCTTGCATCGCTTGTGATTTTTTCCGAGTTTTTGAGCATGTCGAGGCGTTCCTCTAGCTCGGTGTCTTCTCCTGGGACAAGCTTTGCGGATTTAATCTCGCCGATTTCGAACTTATAAAAATCAAGTTTTCTTGCATTCTCAGAAGAGAGTGAGAGAAGTTTGTTCAACCTCGATTTCTTTTCTATATATCTTTGATATTCATTGGTATAAGCACTTTTGAGTTCATTTATTTTTTCAAAGCCATAGGTGTCGACAAGTGTCAGGTGATTTTCGGTATTCAGTAGTGATTGATTGTCGTACTGCCCGTGAATATCTGCAAGCTTTTGGCAGGTGAGCTGAAGCTCTGATAATGTTACGAGTCTACCATTCAGTTTGCAAAGGTTCTTTCCGTTAGAATTTATTTCTCTAGAAATGATTACTTCTTCGCCGTCAATTTCACCCGAAAGCTCGATAATTGCCTTATCTGTCCCAAAACGAACAAACGACGAATCAGCCCTGCTTCCAAGTGCAAGGCTTATCGCCGTTACTACTATTGATTTTCCGCTTCCGGTTTCTCCGGTAATGATATTCAGTCCTGAGTAAAAGTCAACATCGGTGTTTTTGATAATAGCAAAATCTCTGATACTGATGTGGTTTATCATTACTTGTGATTCCTTAAAATAAGCATGTTGTTAAAAATGGATAGGATTTCTTCTACATGATCTTCGTGGTCGATGATGAGTAGAAGGGTATTGTCACCTGCAATGGAGCCGACAACATGAGGCAAGCCAATGTTGTCAATAGCCTCGCCGGCTGCTGCGCCACAACCTGAAAGAGTTTTAATGATTATTAAGTTGTGTGCAGATGCAAATGAAGTGATTGTTTCTCTAAAGATTTTTACAAATCTATCTGAGATAGGTGCATTCTGCTGCGTGCTTACTGCATATTTATACTTGCCTGTTGATGACAGTACCTTGATTAGCTGTAGCTCTTTGATGTCGCGAGATATAGTCGCCTGTGTAACATCAAAGCCCTCGCTCTTTAGCATAGCCGCTAGTTTCTCCTGAGTTTCAATTTCGTTGTTTGAGATAATCTCAAGTATCTTATTTTGTCTCGAGTAACGCATAATAATAACCTCTCCTGGCAAAGATGCCTCCCTATTTCGATAATTATAACACATGTATAGTTATAATTAAAGATAATTTGAATGGGGATTTACAAATATTGACATATAAGCTCTCTAGTTAGACAAACATCTGTTCATATGTTATAATATCAAGCGAAAATTAGGAGAGATAAAGTATGAGAATTATAGGTATAGACCCTGGTTATGCCATAATGGGCTGGGGAATTTTAGACCTAAAGGGAAATAAGTTCAGTGTTGTAGATTACGGTTCGATTACAACTGATGCAGGCGTAGAGGCACCTAAGAGACTTCAGCATATATATGCCGAGCTTGGAGCTATTATTGCAAAATATCAGCCTGAGGAAGCTGCGATAGAGGAACTGTTTTTTAATAACAATGCAAAGACAGTGATACTGGTTGGAGAGGCAAGAGGAATCGCGGTTTTGGCATGCGCAAATGCAGGACTTGAGATATCAGAATATACACCTTTACAGATAAAGCAGGCTCTTGTCGGATACGGAAGAGCTGATAAGAAGCAGGTTCAGGCAATGGTTAAGGCAATCCTAAACCTAAAGGAAGTTCCTAAGCCTGATGATACCGCAGATGCTGTTGCAGCAGCGATTTGCCATGGACACAGTCGCGGCAGGAGGATAATTAAGTGATAAGATATATTAAGGGAACTATATACCATCAAATGGATGGCTCTATAATAGTAGAGAACAGCTCTGGCATGGGCTTTCACATTATGATTTCCGCAGGATCTAGCTTTTATAAGCTTGTAGATGGAGAAAATGTCAAGGTTCATACATCTATGATAGTCAAGGAGGACGATATCAGCTTATATGGATTCTCTGATAGGGAAGAACTTGAACTCTTTGAGCTTTTGATAACCGTAAGCGGTATAGGTGCAAAGGGTGCTATGTCAATAATGAGTGTACTCAGTCCTAACGCGCTAAAGTTTGCTATTGCATCAGGTGACAGTAAATCAATAGCAAAGGCAAATGGTGTCGGAAAGAAGACTGCTGAGCGAATTATAATCGATCTTAAGGATAAGGTTGGAAGCTTTGATGAGTCTGAGCTAGATGGCCCTATAGATGAAAAAATCTTTGTTAATGATGATACTCGTTCCGAGGCTAAGATTGCTTTGATAAGCCTTGGCTATTCACAGCAGGAAGCAGAGAATGCTATAAGCAAGATTAAGGGTGAGAACTTGACAATAGAGGATTATATCAAGCTTGCGCTCAAGCAGATGTAGGTAATAGGAATGGAAGATAGAATTACAAAAACAAGTGCCAATGAATTTGAGGAGAGACAGGAGGTCGGACTAAGACCTCAGCGCCTTGATGATTTCATCGGTCAAAGCCATGTTAAAGAAAATCTAAAGATTTTTATCGAGGCAGCAAAGCTTAGAGGTGAGCCACTAGATCATGTTTTGTTCTATGGACCTCCAGGTCTTGGAAAGACAACCCTTGCGGGAATTATAGCAAATGAGCTAGGCGTTGACATTAAAATAACATCGGGTCCTGCAATCGGAAGAGCTGCAGATCTTGCGGCCATTTTGACGAACCTAAATGAAAACGATGTTCTATTTATAGACGAGATACATAGACTAAATAGGTCTGTTGAGGAAGTGCTTTATTCTGCGATGGAGGACTATGCATTAGACATAGTCATAGGAAAGGGACCATCGGCAAGGTCGATAAGGCTCGATATAGCGAAGTTTACTTTGATAGGTGCAACTACGAGGGCTGGTAGCCTTTCGGCGCCTCTAAGAGATAGATTTGGCGTTATAGACAAGTTCGAAGTATATGGAAGCGACGAGCTTATCAATATTATTGGTAGGTCTGCATCCTTGCTTGGGGTGACGACAGATGAAGATGCACTTTATGAGATGGCAAGATGCTCAAGAGGAACTCCTCGTGTTGCAAATAGGATACTTAAGCGCGTAAGGGACTTTGCTCAGGTTAGCGGAAAATCACATATTGACTTTGAAACTGCTCAGCAGTCACTTGCTGCTCTTGGTGTTGATACACTTGGTCTTGAGAAACTAGATAGAGAGATTCTAAATGCGATAATAACAAGGTTTAACGGTGGTCCAGTGGGTATAGATACCATTGCCGCATCAATCGGTGAGGAGAGGATTACGATTGAGGACGCCTACGAGCCATATTTGATACAGCAGGGATTGCTTTATAGAACGCAGAAGGGCAGAATGGCTACTGAGCTTGCGTATAAGCACCTTGGAATCGCATATAGTGGCGACAAAAATATCGATGCACAAGAAGATAGTGCAGAGTAATTTGGAGAAATAGATGCATATAAATGATTTTGATTATAAGCTTCCGGAAGAGCTGATTGCTCAGAAACCACAAAAGGATAGGGATAAATGCCGTCTGATGGTTTTGAGACGAAGTGACAATAGTATAGAGCATAGGCATTTCTTTGATATACTAGAATACCTAAAGGAAGGCGACTGCCTGTTGTTAAACGATAGCAAGGTTATTCCGGCAAGGCTTTACGGCATCAAAGAAGGAACTGGCGCCAGAGTCGAGTTCCTTTTGATAAAAAGAATAGAGGGTGACACCTGGGAGACCATGGTAAGACCAGGAAAGAGACTTAAGCCTGGCGATAGTGTAGTGTTTTCAGATGAGGACGGAAAGAAGCTTAGGGCAGACATTCTCGACTACGGTGAAGATGGTACCAGAATTGTCAAAATGGATTACGATGGTATTTTGATGGAAAGACTTGAGGAAATTGGCTCTATGCCACTTCCACCATATATTTCAAGACCTAGTAACGATGAGGACAAGGACGACTATCAGACTGTTTACTGCCACGAGGAAGGCTCTGTTGCAGCTCCTACGGCGGGACTTCACTTTACGACGGAGCTTTTGGAGAAGGCTAGAGAAAAGGGTGTCAAAACCGCATTTGTGACGCTTCACGTAGGTATTGGTACATTCAGACCAGTTAAATGTGAGACTATAGAAGATCATCACATGCATTTTGAGGAGTATTCTGTAAGTGAGGAAACAGCTGAGATTGTAAACGAAACTATTTTGAGTGGTGGAAGAGTGATATCTATTGGAACGACATCTACGAGAACTGCAGAAAGCGCAGCTTGCTTTGATGAAAAGAGTGGTAAATATCTTCTTAAGGCAGGTTCAGGAAGTACGGATATTTTCATATATCCTGGATATGAGTTTAAGATTATAGAGTCTTTAATTACAAACTTCCATTTACCAAAATCGACTTTGATGATGCTTGTATCGGCGCTTTATGACCGCGAGCATATTCTGAAGGCATATGACGAGGCAGTTAGGGAAGAGTATAGATTTTTTAGCTATGGCGATGCCATGTTTATAGAATAGGAGGATGAGATATGAATGATCTTTTGAAATCAATGAAGTGGGGAATGATGCTAACAGGTCTTTTGACAATAATAATAGGTATCATGATTTGTGCAAACCCAAGTGGGGCAATTATCTCAATTATACGTTTCATCGGATGGGTTTTGATTGTTGCTGGAGGTGTTTCAGCAATAGGTGAGTTTATGCAGCGCACAACATCATATAGAACGTATTCAACAATGACGTTCGCACTTATAAGCCTTGTCTTCGGTATAGTGCTTGCAATTAGACCAGCTTCATTTGTAAATTTTGTTGGAACAGTAGTTGCGTTAATATTGTTTGTCCACGGAATCAATGCAATAGTTTCAGCGCTTAATTCGAGAAAGTATGGATACAATCAGTGGAAGATTGCTTGCCTTTCTGGAGTTATATTTGCTGTAGTAGCATTTATAATATTAATCAATCCGTTCTCGTCAGCTAGTGCACTCATGCTTTTCATAGGAATAGTTCTTATTGGTGATGGAATTTCTAACATTGCCATGGCATTTAGCATAGGTAGAACAATGCACACATATCATAAAAATGCGATGGGCGATAGATACATTGATGTGGATTATACAGAAGTTGACGATAAATAATTTGAGGTTTATTAATGAAGCATGCAGTCAGCTATGAGCTGAAGAAGAAAGATAAGAATAGTGGGGCACGTAGAGGTGTTCTTCATACTCCGCACGGAGATATACAGACGCCAGTGTTCATGCCAGTTGGAACCCAAGCAACAGTCAAGGCTATGACGCCTGAGCAAGTTGAGGCAACAGGAGCTAAGCTGATATTGGGAAATACCTATCATCTATTCTTAAGACCTGGACATGAGATTGTAAGGGAAGCTGGTGGTCTTCACAAGTTTATGAACTGGAATCATGCTATTTTGACAGATAGTGGCGGATTTCAGGTGTTTTCTTTAGGTAAGCTTAGAAAGATTTCTGAGGAAGGCGTAACCTTTAGGAGCCATATAGATGGATCAAAGAAGTTTATCTCACCAGAGATTGCAATAGAGATTCAAAATGCGCTCGGCGCAGACATAATAATGGCCTTTGATGAATGTGCACCTTATCCAGCAGATAGGCGCTATGTTGAAGATTCCCTAAATAGGACAACAAGATGGCTAAAGCGTTGCAAGGATGCTCATAAAGATATTGAAAAACAGTCCCTATTTGGAATCATGCAGGGCGGAATGTACAGTGATTTACGTAAGATGAGCGCAGAGCAGATAGTTGAGCTTGATTTGCCAGGATATGCGATAGGCGGTCTTTCTGTTGGTGAGCCTAAGGAACTTATGATAGAGGTTCTCGACAGCTGCGTTGATTATCTTCCAGCAGAAAAGGCTAGGTATTTGATGGGCGTTGGTACTGTCGACTATATCTTCGAGGGAGTAGAGCGCGGAATTGACATGTTCGACTGTGTTCAGCCTACTAGAATAGCAAGACATGGAATGGCGACAACGGCGAGCGGCAAGGTAAACATCAAAAATGCTAAGTATGAGAGAGACTTCTCACCACTCGATAATGAATGCGACTGCTATACATGTAGAAATTTCTCAAAAGCATATTTGCGTCACCTTTTTAAGGCCAATGAAATGCTTTGTAGCACACTTTTGTCAATCCATAATATTCACTTCCTAGAGAAGATGATGGAGGGCATACAGCAGGCAATAGAAGAAGATAGATTTTTAGAATATAAGAAAGAGTTTTACGATAAATATGGAGAATTTTAGTCCCTGTCCACATCGCGAATTTTGTGGAGGATGCAAGTACAACGGAGAAGATTATGAGACAGTTTTAGCAGAAAAGAACTCGCTTGTTTTGTCATATTTTGAAAACAACGGCATAGATACTTCACTTTATGTAGGTATAGAAGGACAGCCTGAAGAAGCAAGATATAGGTACAGAAATAAGATGGAGTATACCTTTGGAGACCTTGTTAAAGACGGTGAAATCACCCTAGGAATGCATAAGTCAGGACAGTTCATGTCAATAGTTACCGTTGATCATTGCCAACTTGTCGACGAGGACTTCAACAAAATTCTAAGATGTACGCTCGATTTTGCAATAGAAAAGGGCTACAAGAAGTATCATAAGCGCACGCACACGGGACTTTTGCGCAATCTCATAGTCAGAAAAGGCGTTAGAACAAAGGAACTTGTAGTAGATATTGTAACAAGCTCGGAAAGCGAATTCGATGAGAATGGCTGGGCAGAAAGACTTAAAGAACTAGAGCTAAATAACAAACTAGTTGGCATAGCACGAACCATAAACGATGGCCTAGCTGATGCCGTAAACTGCGACGAGCAGCATATAATTGAGGGTAGAGACTATTACTTTGAGAACCTTCTAGGACTTGAGTTTAGAGTAAATCTCGTTTCATTCTTCCAAACTAATGTAAATGCCGTTGAAAAGCTATATACAGAGGCAATAAATCTCTTTGATGATATAGAAGGAAAAACGGTATTTGACCTTTACTGCGGTACTGGAACAATTTCTCAGGTAGTTGCATCAAAGGCAAAGCACGTAGTTGGAGTTGACATAGTGCCAGACTCAATACATGCAGCTGAAGAAAATGCGAAAATAAATGGAATAGAAAACTGCGAGTTCATCTGCGGAGATGTGTTTGAGGTGCTAGATTCAGTAGAAAAGCTTCCAGATGCAATTATAGTAGATCCACCAAGAGTTGGTATCCAAACAAAGGCAGTAAATAAGATAGCAGGCTATGGCGTAAACGAAATCGTCTATATATCTTGCAATCCAAAGACCATGGCAATCGACCTCGTAGACTTCCAGAATATGGGCTACGAGATAAAGTATATCAAAGCATACGATAATTTCGTGTGGGCAAAACATACGGAATCCGTAGCACTACTTTCACGAGCTACAAAGTAGCGATGTGAAGGTAGATGCACGTCCTACACAAAGCACGCCCAAGAAAACGAGTAAAACGAAGTTTGATTGGATGCGGGCGCCTGTGAACTGAAGCCGTAACCCTATTATCTAAAGCCTAAATCATAAATTGTAATGTGATAAGACATATGTTACAGAAATAAATAAAAAAAGAGAGGAACTTTGGTACAATAGGTTTTACCACAAACTTTCAAGTACTAAAGGAGTCCTCTCATGAAAAGTATAACCGAAGGAATGCGTTTCCGCCAGCGTTTATGTGAATATGCAATTAAACATGGTGTAACATGTGCTGCAAAACGATATCTATACTAATAGACAGTTTGTTTATCGCCAGTTAGAAAAATATAACGGAGATGTTAGAAGCCTAGCACTTAAATCAAGAAGACCACATAATAGTCCTAACGCTCACACAAAAGAAGAACTTGCCTTAATACGTAGAATGCTTAAACGAAATGGAGTATATGGATTGGCAGAGGTTTTCATCAGATGCAAATAGAAAGGCTATACAAGAAGCTTTGCAAGTATGTGCCGGCAAATACGAAAAAAGGGTTATAGAAAGCCAATAATGCATAAAAAGAGTTATTGTAAGTATGAGCACATGGAAGGTAAATATCCAGGTGATAAGGTTCAAATAGATATAAAGTATGTGCCAGCTGAATGTATACGATTTCAAAGCTACGGAAATAAATACTATCGAATTACAGGAATAGATGAATACAGCAGAAAACGAGTACTAAAAATAGTAAAAGAGAAGAGCACATATGAAACATGTAAGTATTTACAGGAATTAGAAAAGAGAATGGGCTTTCCTATTCGCATGATTCAAGTTGATAATGGCAGTGAGTTTGTAAATGATGGTGATGTACAGAGCGTGAAAGTGCATTTGAGAAGGCTGCAAAAGCATTGGACATGTAGTTAAGAAGGATAAGACCATATTCACCTTGGCAAAATGGTAAAGTCGAAAGAATTCATAGGGAGGATGGGAAGATTCTCTATGGAAGAAAAGTATTTACAAGTGAAAAAGACCTAAGAAAACAAGTATCAAAGCATGAGGCTAGGTATAATAAGACAGCAAAAACAGTTCTTGATTTCAAGAGCCCAAACCAAGTTGTATCGGAATACTTCTCAAAGCGTAACATATGTGTTGACAACTAAGAGATACAGTCAACAAAGCTCGAAAATGACGATTGACAGTTTTTTTAAAAGGGTCTAAGATAATAATGGATAATTGTTTTTTGAGGTGAAATAATGAGAATAGTAGATTTGTTTTCAGGAGCTGGTGGATTGACCTTTGGCTTTTATTACAATTTAATAGATGGGCAATTTGTTAGAAATGAAAATTGTAATATTGTTTTTGCAAACGAATACGATGTAGCAGCAGCAGAAGCGTTTAAACTCAATTTTCCAAATGTTAATATGATAAATAAAGATATTAAGCTATTATCAGAAAAAGAAGTGTTAGAGATTACTTGCGATGAGGATATTGATCTGATTATTGGAGGACCTCCATGTCAATCATATAGTTATGTAGGGAAAAGAGTATACGATGATAAAGCGAAACTCTATAATGAATATTTTAGAATGTTGTCCATTATACGCCCTAAAATGTTCCTTTTTGAAAATGTTAAAGGAATGTTGTCAATGAAAGACTCTGAAGGTAAATTTATCATTAATGATATTGAAGAGAAGTTTGCAAGAATCAATGATGATTTGGGATATAATATTGTTTATGATACTTTAGATGCAGTAAATTATGGGGTTCCACAGCATAGAGAACGTGTGTTTATTATTGGTACTAGAAATGATTTAGAAATGAATTGGAGTTTTGATGATTTACCTAAAGACAATTATCATTTGACATTAAGTGAGGCAATATCTGATTTTCCTCGAATCGAATCAGGAGAAGAAATTGTTGAATACGGAGATTCAGTACCAGTAAATGCATATCAATATTTGATGAGAGGGAATTGTCAAAATTTAACAGGCCATTTTGTATCTTCTTATGGAGATAAGATACAGACAGTAATGAACCATGTTATTCAAGGTGAAGGTAAGAATTATATTAATAAACTAGTAGATCAAGGTGTACTTGATCAAAGGTATAGATTAACTTCAGGCTATAAAAATACATATGGAAGATTATATGCAGATCAACCTTGCACGACTGTTACAAACAATATGTCAACACCATCAGGGTTAAGATGCATACATTATGAACAGAATAGAGCTTTAACTCCAAGAGAGGGTGCAAGAATTCAATCTTTCCCAGATTGGTTCATTTTCTATGGAAAGAAGAATGAAATAAAGACTCAGATTGGGAATGCCGTTCCTCCGCTTTTAGCAATTCGATTGGCAAGACAATTAGAACAGATATTAGATTAGAGGTATTTATGCAGAACTCAGATAATGTTATTTTTTTTAATTTTTCATATTTTGCATTGAGACTTTTAGGAAAAGGGTTATATTCAAATCATTGGACAGCTATTGCTGAATTGGTGGCTAATGGATTAGATGCTCAGGCTAACAATGTCAAAATTTATATTAATATGATTGATAAGAAAAATTCTACCATTGAAATTTTTGATGATGGAATAGGAATGAATTATGATGACTTGTCAGAGAAGTATGCACTCATTGGAAAGGATAAAAGAAAAGATAGAGAATTATCGGATGAAATTAAAAAGCAGGTAATGGGAAGAAAAGGAATTGGTAAATTAGCTGCGTTATATTTGTCAAATAAGTATTATTTAATATCAAAGACTAAGAATGAAGGCGAATCTGCATGGTGCTTAGATGCATCTAAAGTCAAAGATTCAGATATTCCACATTTGGACAGATGCAATATAAAAGATGTGGGGATAGAATGTCTAGATGAATGGGGAAGAATCAAGACAGGTACAATGATTCATCTTACAAATGTAGATCTTACTAATTTTGGAATTAAGACTTTGGAAGGTTTAAATGCTAGACTTGCAGATTTTTACTTGACGGAAATGATTAATGGTCAGATTGAAGTCTGTGTATTATTAGATGAAAAAGACAAAAGAAAATTTCAAAAAGTAAGAAAATCAATTGCATTTAAAAACTTCTATGCATTCTTCAATAATACTGAAAATGATTTCGATGATAAATTATCATCTGGAGTACAAATAGTAACAAATGTTGAATCAATTTCAAATATAAAAAGACCAGTAATAAAAATTGATTCAAAACAATTTAAAGTTAGTGGTAAACAATTTTTCCATAAAAGTAATGGTGAATTTACTGAACAAGAACTTGAATATACTATGTCTGGATGGATTGGAATTCACACATCAATAAAAAAAGAAGATGCTATTTTGAACGATCCAAACTATTTAAAAAACAAAGCTTATCGTCCAAACCAGTTGAGATTATATGTAAGGAAAAAACTAGCTGTTGATAATTTTTTGGATTATTTAAAAAACACACAAGCTTTTAGTAATTACATTGAAGGTGAAATTAGCTTCGATATATTAGATGATAATGAACTGGGAGATATTGCAACTTCGAATAGACAAGGATTTATTGAAAATGACGAAAGAATTATTTTATTGATAGATATTCTGAAGCCTATTATTAATAATTTAATAAGAGCGAGGATAAAGATTGCTAATCAAATTCATGATGAAGTTGAGAAGTATCATAATGCAGAAAAAGCAAAAATAGAATTAGAACGTAAAAGAGAAGAAGATAAGAGAAAAAAGGCAGAGGCAGAGGCAATACTTATTGAAGAGGAAAAGCGGAGGGCAATAGTTGATAAAGAAGCTGCTGAAGAGGAAAGTAAGAAGCAAAAAGAACGTGCGGATAAGTTAAATGTTAATCTGGGTAGTGAGAAAAAAAGAAACTATTTTCTTGTAGATTCAATGGATGAGAAACAGATTGATTTTGCAAAACGCCTACATATGTTAAAGATAAACGCATCCACAATGCAAAAAAATATTAAAAATTGTGTTATGAAATTACAAAGAAAAAGATTTAAAGAAGACGATGCATGGGAATGGCTAAAAAAGATGTCATATCTTGTTTCAAGAATACAAGCTGTTTTAGAATATGGAGCGGCTGCGAACTTTAACACGAAAGACGAATATGTGTTCGGTGATGTCTTTTCCTTTATAAAAGAATATTGTGATAAATTCCTTGTTAGAAATCAGGAAATTGCAGTAGAAACAAATATAATAGAAAATCGTAGTTTCAAAATCAGATTTGTACCACAGGATATTATTATTATCATAGATAACATTGTTAGCAATTCCATCAAACATAAAGCCCGAAATTTGCGAATTAACTTAGATGTTAATGAAATCGAGGCGAAGATGGATTTCATTGACAATGGTAGCGGAATTGATTCAAATGTTGTTAATCTTGATGAGTTATTTGAATTTGGTAAAGGGTTTACACAGACTGGAACAGGTGTGGGGTTATATCATATAAAGGATATTGTCGATAATAATCTTCACGGAATTGTAAAAATAGACTCAGAGTTAAATAATGGTTTTACATTACAGATAAGGATAAAGAAATAGTATGAGGTATGATTTAAGAGTATTGTGGGTTGAAGATACTTCAACTTACTTTGAAGCAACAAAAGAAATTTTAGAAATGTTTTCTGAAGACATTGGAATTTCTTTGAAATTTGATTATATCTGTAATACAGCTGATTTTTTTTATAAAATAGAAAATGATGCACAAGGATTCAAATTATATGATTTATTTTTTATAGATTATAGTTTGTCTGATAATACAGTTGGAAGCGATCTAATAAGGAATTTAAGAGACAAAAAAATGGATTCTGATATATTATTTTATTCGTCAGAGAATGAAGATGATATTAGGACTGAAGTTAAAAAAAATTTAGGTTCGTATGAAGGTGTATACATTGCAAATAGAAAAAATTTTGAAGAAAAGTCTAATTATCTCATAAATAAAAATGCCCGAAAGCTAACAACTTTATCTAATATTCGAGGTTTCTTGATGGACCAGACATCTGAGAATGATTATACGATTAAATCCTATATTTTGCGTAATTTCTCAAAACTCGATGAATGTCAAAAAAAACAAATTGCAGATTTGTTGCTGGATTATATAAAGAAAAAGCTTGATACCTTTGAAACCAATGCTAAAAGTACAATTAATAGCCTAGAACAAAATGGAATTACCAATATTAATACGACTATGAAATCTATGGATGAATTATTTCCTATAAAACTAAAGTACCAAGTATTTGAAAAAATGATTGCCTTTTTATCGGAGAACGCATTTGATGATGTGACTGTCAAACAATATATAGAGGATATTATTTCTGCCAGAAATAAACTGGCACATAAGAAGTTGGATGTATGTAAAACACAAAAGTATATTAAATATTATGATACAATTAATCAGTTTGAATCAAGAAAATGTGGTGAAGATTGTAGTAATCATTCGGACGAGAACAAATATTCTTTAGAACAATGGGACGAGTTACGTAAGATGGTACAAAAATTTGGCAAGAGTATAGATGTGATTCAAAGAAATTTATAAAGACCTAAATGCAATAACAAGTTGGACACATTTTAAGAGTGTGTGACAAAAGTCTGTAAATTAAAGAATAAATTAGCCTCATGTGGTAATATAAAAAGGTACTTTAAATTATCGTGTGGGTGAGGTTTTTCATAAACTCTAAATTATCATGTGGGTACCAATAAAATCAAGAGCACTTCAAGCTCAAATGCTTGAAGTGCTCTTTGTAATAAGAAAACCCCGCGTTAGACGTGGGGTTCAGTGTACGCTACGCGTTTGACCAGAAATCCTCTCTCCGTTAGGATATAATTGCGGTCTGCCAACTGCAAAATCATAGGAGGAGGACATCATGGGTCTTAACGACATAAATAGTCTATCGCATTCGAAATGGAATTGCAAATAACATATAGTATTTGCACCAAAGTACAGAAGAAAAGTATTTTATGGACAGAAAAAAGTAGCAATAGGAAAGATTTTAAGACAACTGTGTGAATGGAAAGGGATAAATATTATCGAAGCTGAGGTATGCCCTGACCATATACATATGCTGGTTGAAATACCACCCAAAATTGCAGTTTCAGGCTTTGTAGGGTACTTAAAAGGTAAAAGCAGTACGCTAATATATGAGCAATTCGGCGAACTAAAATATAAATATAAAAATAGGTTGTTTTGGTGCAAAGGATATTATGTAGATACGGCTGGTAAAAACATGAGCCGAATTACGGAGTACATAAGAAATCAACTTGAAGAAGATAAGTTGGGAAATCAATTAAGCATAGCTGAAGTTGGATATTTTTATTCCTTCTGGTGTTTCAGGCCATATTCCTTGTCTATATAGCTCAATACACTCTAACTTATATTCATGACTGTAACGCATGAAAATACCCCAAACAATAATTTAGAGTTTCAATTTGATAAAGCCATACAATATGCATATCAATAGATATTTAGCTTTTTAATATATATAATAGTTATAATAAAATATCAAGGCTTTTATTATATACAATACTAAAACAAATATATGAAAATAAGTATTATAAACTAGGTAAGATATCTTTAAATGTCTTCATATGTTTATCCAATTTTGACTTAGTACATTTATATTCATGTTCAAATATTTTGATATTACAATCAGAAATTATTAATAAGTGACGTTTGTTGTTTATATTAATACAAATAGTATTATTTCGAACTTCCGACAAATGTCTATTTATGTATGAATCAATCTTTGACTGGACTTCATTTAAAAATAAAATATTGACCTCAAAGAATTTAATAAATATGTCAAATAATAATTTATGGTATTCTATAATTGTTACGGAAAGAGAAATATTGGGAGGGAGTTGATATTGATTGAATATTTTAGAAGAAGTATTCTTTATCCTCATTTTTCCTGACTTGCTAAATTTAAATTTTTCACCTTCAACTAATATATAATCTAGATTAAAACTATATCTATTTTGAAAATAGTATACAGGCAGATGTCCATGCAGTGTAAAATTTCTAAGTGTACTCATTAAACAATAGCAAAATTTATTGTTGTATATTTCAGAAATAAAAGTTTTCAACTCTGAATTCGAAGGGGAATCAAACTTCGCTACTAAATCAATAAACATCTTAGATACAGCTAAATAGTTTGCTATTAAAGAATTTATAACACAAAAATCGTTGAAAGGTTGATTTGTATTTCTCGTAAGCCTATCATCTGAATGTACAATGAAATTATCAAAGATTTGATAAAAATTAAATTCTGTCATGTAAAAAGAATCTCTCATTGTTTTAAAGTAATCCTGTATATTAATATATTTTTCGATAAAAGATGATTCTTCTTCAGTTGGTGAAATAAATTCACCTAACTTCGATGTGTCGATATCTTCAAGTGATAATACTGTTTTATTATTCATGACTTCCTCCTAATAATAATTTATTTTGGTATCAGTATATAATAAAAAAATCATGTTGTATGCAAAAAATTAAACTATCTATTTGTAGCATTATGCAAACTATATCTATATAAATACTTATAACATATGAATAAAGTATTTTGTGAAATACCTTAAACGTAGAGAATCATTTTTTATGCTATAATCTCTCTAAGGAGACCCACATGAAAGTAATAGATTTAACACACACAATCAAAGAAAACATGCCTGTCTACCCAGGCACCGACACACCAAAACTAATGCCAGCAAATACCTACGAAAAGGACGGCTTCAAGGAAACACTGATGCAGCTGTACACGCATACAGGAACCCACATGGACCCACCAGCACACCTCTACGCAGGAAGAACAACTCTGGATCAGTTTCCTCCAGAGCAGTTCATCGGAAAGGCACTAGTCATAGATTGCAGAGACCTAAAAGAAGGAGAGGCAATAACCATGGACCTCATCCGCATTCACGGATCAAAGGCAGAAGAAGCAGACTTTCTGCTTTTCAATCTAGGCTGGGATAAACGCTGTGGAAAAGATACATATTTCGGAGACTAAGCCTGCATAGATGACGAAGTCCTTGACTATATCATCGCAGGAAACTACAAAGGCATAGGCTTTGATGTAATAGGCCTAGATCCAATCGCAGACGAAAACCTAACAAGACATAAGAAACTATTTAAGGAAACAGAAATCGTCAACATAGAAAACCTAAAAAACCTAGACCAGTGTGGCAGTAATCTCTTCTGGTTCAGCTGCTTCCCCCTAAAACTAGAAAACTGTGACGGCTCACCAATCAGAGCAATCGCTTGGTTTGAGTAGAAACTAGACTGCATAACTAATGCAGTCTAAAAGGAGCCACTATGACCCCAAACAACACAACAAAAACAAGCGCAATCGCGCCTCAGCACGCAGCACCCCAAACAACAACCACAACGCAAAACGCAAAGCCGCTTAAACCCTACCAGATCCTAAGCGGAGCGCAGCTAAAATACATCGCATTTATCTCAATGCTGATAGATCACACAAATAACGCACTAATCACGCCAATACTAAATGGTAAAGGCACACTGCTATACATATCGAACGCGTTTTCAATAATCGGAAGAATCGCCTTCCCAATCTTCATGTTTTTCCTTATCGAAGGCTTCTTCAAAACACGAAGTCGCAAGAAATACCTCGCAAGCCTTTTGATCTTCGGACTTATCTCCGAAGTCCCATTTGATATGTTCGTCTCGAGGACATTCTTTGAGCTAAACTGGAACAACATGATGTTCACGCTATCCCTGTGCCTAGGCGTAATCTGGCTAATTGACAGCCTAAGAGCGAAACTAAAAAACACGCTGCTTTGGTTCATAACAAGCCTGCCAATTTTAGGAATTTCATGCTTCATAGCAACATGGCTAAGCCTAGACTACGACTATCACGCAGTACTCGTCGCATACATATTCTATATCTTCCGCAAAAAGCCAATCATCGGAGCAGGACTCGGATACATCTCAATCATCAAAGAGCTTTGGTCCATACTAGGCTTCGGACTGACACTGACATATAATAGGGAGAGGGGAAGGCAGTACAAATGGCTAAACTACGCCTTCTACCCAGTCCACCTACTTATACTAGGAATCCTAAGGTTCTACCTGAACATATAATCAAAATAAAAACGCCTGCTAAAGTCAAAGCCAAGGTCAAGGCCGAAGGCAAATAAAATCAAAGGCAAAGCAAGGCATCACGCGTATACAAGGAGAGACCAACTATGAAAAGCATCGGAGCAGAAACACTAAAAACCATAGCAAAGGGCATGAACGCTGGATACATCTACGTGAATAAGGATGGAATCATAGGCGATTTTAGCGAGCTCGCCAAAGAAATCCTAGGCATCAAAACCCTCGGACACCAAAAACACGACGCAGGCCAAATTGAGCCAGGCGACATAGTCATATTCGCAGATAACGACCTCGGAAACGACGACATGATGAGGGCATCTGACCTTGAGTGCCTAAACATAAAGGACAAGGACATAAACCAAGGCGACATAGTACTAGCCATAGGGCGCTACAAGGACAAGACAACAAAGCCTGTCTACAAGACCTTCGGCGCCTACGTACCAGAGCCACTAATTACCCTCCAAACAAAGCTAGACAACCTCGAAATCTCAGTCTCCCTAGACTGCGAAAGCAGAAACATCAAAATCACAGTCGAAGGAGAATCATACTGCATGGATTACCTCGAAAGCGTAGGTCACCTAGTTGTCCTAGACGGCAAAACCAATGAAGTCAAATTTTTTCAGGCCAAGGGCTATGGCTATAGAGGAGAAGAAGCAGGAGAACTTTTAAGAGGAAAGAGCTACCAAGAAAAGAACCTAAACGACGAAAACAGCGAGCTCGTCCCAACGGTTGGCATGAGTGCAAGACGCGTGCTAAGAGGAGAAGAATTCCAAGAAGACCTAGAAACACTTCTAAACTCAGAAGATGGAGCCGAAATCCAAAAGGTACTCGAAATATATAGACGCTGGATGCTAGTCAAAATGATACGCATAAAGAAGGGCACAAAAGACGACGGCGTATACATTTTCATACGCGATAGAGAGCTTGTACAAAAGGCAGCAAAAGCAGGCGCGGTCCTAAAAGAAAAGATAGAAAACGCATCAAGACTCACAGCATATAGAGACGAAATGCGGGAGATAGAATTCCTCAAGAACATAGTAGGAAACTCCATCAAAATGCAAAAGGTCAAGCAGCTAGCCTACAAGGCAGCAAACACAAGATTCAATGTAATCATCACAGGAGAATCTGGCACAGGTAAAACCAAGCTAGCACGTGAAATACACAGCATCAAAGGCGAAAACACACCATTTGTAACAGTAGCCTGCAACGCCATCGCTCCAAGCCTCATAGAGTCAGAACTATTTGGCTATGTTCCAGGTGCATTTACGGGCGCAGACTCCAAGGGAAAAAAGGGCTTCTTCGAGGAGGCAAACGGCGGAACTATATTCCTAGATGAGATAGGAGAAATCCCGCCAGAGATGCAGATAAAGCTTCTCAACGTCCTTCAGGATAAGAGGATATATCGCGTGGGATCAACCAAGCCAATAGATATCGATGTCAGAGTAATCACGGCATCAAATAGAAACCTCGAAGAAGAGGTAGAGAAGGGAAGTTTTAGGCAGGATCTATATTACAGAATAAATGTATTCCCAATCGCCCTGCCACCACTACGCGAGCGCAAAAAAGACCTCAGTCTCCTCGCAGAGTCCATACTCAAAAACCTCCTATCAGCCTACGGCATGGACGAAAAGAAATTCTCGCAGGAAGCCATGGATCTCATCACAGCCTACGACTGGCCAGGAAACGTCAGAGAGCTCGAAAACATAATTGAAAGAGCCATAACCCTCTGCGACGGAACAAATATCTATGCGGAGCATCTCATGATAACAAAGCCAGAAGCACAAGGCATCTCCCTCAAAGCCCGTGTTGAAGCAGGTGAGAAGAAGATAATTGAGGAAGTCCTCATAAAGCATAACGGAAACCGAAAGAAAGCCATGCAGGAGCTAGAGCTATCAAAATCCGTCTTCTACGACAAAATAAAACGCTACGGCATAGAGCTCGAATAAAAGCTGGCACGATTTATGCTTTAACTATCAAAGGAAATAAAAGCAGAAAAGGCGCAATATGAAATTTTGGAAAATGAACGGAACAGGCAATGATTTTCTAATCATAGATAATAGCCTGCTAAAAATCACGCAAAAGGATCTTCCATTCCTAGCTAAAACTCTCTGCGAAAGGCATCATAGCATCGGAGCAGACGGCCTAATGATAGCCGAAAACGAGGGCGTGAGCTCAGGTGCAGACCTAAAAATGATCTTCTTCAACAACGACGGTTCACCCAGCGAAATGTGTGGAAACGGAGCAAGGTGTATCTGTCGCTATGCCTACGAAAATGGCTTTGCAGGCGAAGTGCAAAGGATAGAAACTGAAGCCGGAATAGTCACAGGAAGACGCATAAACGAAAGTGAATACGAAATCAGGCTAAACACACCCTGCAATATCAGGCTAGACGAGCAGATAGAATGCGAAGGCGAAATCCTAAACTGCTCATATATAGAGCTTGGAAACCCGGGAATCCCGCACCTAGTTGTAGAAATACAAGGCCTAAAAAGCTTTGATGAAGACAAGCTATATCGCATCGGAGCATACCTAAGAAGTCACAAAAACTACCCAAAGGGAGCAAATGTCAACTTCTATGAGAAGCTTACAGAGGGCCACTACTACGTGAGAACCTTCGAAAGAGGAGTAGAAGGCTTCACCCTAGCCTGTGGAACTGGAACTGGCTCACTTGTCAGCATCCTAACCCTAAAAGGCGAAAGCGACGGAAAAGACATCAAAGTAGACATGCAAGGCGGAAGATTAATCGTAAATGCAGAGTCAAAAGACGGCAGAATAGAAAACCTCTACCTAAGAGGAGGGACAAACATAGTCTGTAAAGGTGAGGTGACAGATGAAAACATCAAAGGCCTAGTAAGCACATGTGAAATATAACAGTCCAAAAAACAGGACTTCAAGAACGAAAAACTAGACATGACGCGCACATTAATGCTATAAATTCCAAAAGCTATGGTATAATTTACAAAGAAATTAGATAGAATCTAAAAATGAGAGGATAAACAATGATCTGCGAAAACATTTCGGTTTCAAAGGACGGCAAACACCTACTGTTTGCAGGACAGGACACAGTTGAACTAGCAAAGAAATACGGCACACCAGTCTATCTCCTAGACGAGGATAGAATAAGGGAAAAGTGCAGAATATATAAGGCTGCCTTCCAAAAGCACTTCGGCGAAAAGGCAGTACCACTCTACGCATCAAAGGCAAACTGCTTCAAGCGCATGTACGAGATTATGAGAGAAGAGGAGATGGGCATAGACGTAGTTTCCTCAGGCGAAATCTACACAGCGCTCCAAGCAGGCTTTGATCTATCAAAAGCCTACTTCCATTCAAACAACAAAACAGATAAAGACATCAGCTATGCCATGGAACATGGCATCGGCTACTTCGTCGCAGATAATGTTGAGGAAGTAATTGCAGTAGAAAAGGAAGCAGAGCGAAGGGGCCTAAAGCAAAAGATACTCCTAAGGTTAACACCAGGAATCGACCCACACACCTATGAGGCAATCTCAACAGGTAAGGTTGACTCCAAGTTCGGAAGCCCAATAGAAACAGGCCAGGCCGAAGAAATCACTGCATTCACCCTCAAGCAGCCACACATAGAGCTGATGGGATTCCACTGCCACGTGGGCTCGCAGGTATTTGAAGAGGACGTATTTGAGCGTGCAGCAGTCGTAATGCTAAGTTTCGTAGCTGAGATGAAGGAAAAGTACGGTTTCATCACACCAGAGCTCGACCTCGGCGGAGGCTATGGCGTGAGATATGTAGACACCGACCCATACCTTGACATAGAAACAAAGGTAGGCCAGGTTGCAGCGGCAGTAAAACAGGCCTGCAAAGACCTTGGAATTGAAATGCCAGAAATCCACATGGAGCCGGGCAGATCCATAGTTGCAGACGCAGGCATGGTGCTCTACACAGTCGGCACCGTAAAGAAAATCCCAGGCTACAAGAACTATGTTTCCATAGACGGAGGAATGTCAGATTCCCCAAGATTCGCACTCTACAAAGCAGCCTACACCTGCCTTCTCGCAAACAAGATGGACGAAGCCAATGACTTCAAAGCCTCAGTAGTAGGCCGTCTCTGCGAGTCGGGTGACATAATACAGGAAGACGTAATGCTTCCAGCATCGGTTGGTCGCTACGATACACTAGCCCTATGCACAGCAGGAGCTTATCACTACTCCATGGCATCGCACTATAACAGACTGCCAAAGCCACCAGTAGTCATGCTCAAAGGCGGAAACGAAAGCTACGTAGCAGTCAAAGGCGAAACCTTCGAAGACGTCCTCAGAAATGACGTGTAAAAGGATATAGGCATGACAGAAACAATAAATCACCCAAAACTAGGCAAACTAGAATACCTAGAAAGCCCCGAACAAATCCACTGCTGGCACGGTGAGCTAGAAGGAAGCGAGCTAGGCTTTGACATAATCCTAGATACATCAAAACTAGACCAAGCAGACGCAGACTTCATAGCTAAAATCACTAGTGACTGGAAAGCTTACGAAGAGAAGGCTCTCGCGGATCTCAGCGAAAAGCTAACCTCAGAACCAAAGCTATTTGGTCTATCAAAAGAAGACGCAGAACGCCTATCAAAGCAAAACTCATTGCCTTTTGGCTGTCCACAGTTTACCTTCTATGAAAACAAGGAATGGGCGATTATCTTCCTCGAAAACGACCTAGGCATAGGTGAGCCATTTGGCATATCGGTAAACTATGATAGTGAAGAACTAATTGGGATCTATGATTTATCAGATTCGGAAGAAATTGATTAATTTAAATTTAAGATGAGCATAAAACCTGATACCATAACAATGATTACAAAGCTCCAGCTGAACGCTGGAGTTTTTGCTTGAAATCAATTTTGTCAAATTCTTATCTTACTTCATAAAAGATAAAATCAATACAACCACTGAAATATCAACTGTTATGTCAGTTTTCACACACACTTTTTGTCCTATAGCACTGTTTCCAATTATGCACATAAAAAGAGCCAGAAACTTCCTGGCTCTGTTGGGATGTCGCTGTATATCGCTACACGCTACGCTTACCGTATCCCTTACGGTAATAGTTCTTGGCGAACACTGAATTTCTGACCCCCAGTGTAGGGTGTAGGTGACTACTACCTACAGTACTCTTATTACTATGTGATAGTATAACACTTTTTGCAGTAGTGTGCAACGCATAAATCCTGAAAATGTATGCTAAAGAACACATATAATTGTAAAACTAACAAATAACTATTTTGAGTTATATAAAAACATTGACACAAATTAATAATCTGATTTATTATAAAAATGCAGTGATTAAATAAAAAAAGAGCCATGTTTTGGCTCATTTTACATAGGTGTTGCACAATGCAAGCAAACAGATACGGCGTAATGCCTTATTTGAACTCACCTTGTAAATCACTTTGATTGTATTAGATATAAATTATTTTGTCAATGATTTTTTAGGAGAAATTACATGATTAAGGGCGATTATTATCTAGGACTTGATTTGGGAACAAATTCAGTTGGTTGGGCAGTGACGGATTTAGAGTACAATTTGCTACGTGCAAAGGGAAAAGATCTATGGGGAGTTCGTTTATTTGATGAGGCACAAACAGCTGCTAATAGACGTTCAAAACGAATTGCAAGACGCAGAATAGAAAGAGATAAGGCAAGAAAAGCACTACTAAAGGAATTTTTCGCAGATGAGATTGAAAAGATTGATCCTGCATTTTATATGAAAATGAATGAGAGTTTTTTCAAGTTGAAAGATAGAAGTGTGGAAAATCAACAGCCATACTCCCTATTTAATGACTTTGATTTTACAGATAAGGAATTTCATGATAAATATAAGACCATTTTTCATCTAAGAAGTGATTTAATACATAGTGATAAGATATTTGATGTAAGATTAGTATTTCTTGCTATATACAATATGTTTAGTCATAGAGGACATTTTCTTAATGCAACATTAGACGCAGAGAAGAACGATACAGGGTTTGAAAATGCATATGCTGAGATGATTGAAGTGCTTGAAGAGCATGAATTTGGAATTCCTAGCAATATTGAAGTTAGTAAAATGGAAGAAATTCTTTCTGATAATAAAAACTCAAGAACTAAACATTTTAGTCAACTCCTAGCATTATTTAATGTTACAAAAAAGGATAAAAGAATATGCACCGTACTCAATCTGTTATCAGGACTTAAAATCAATTTGAAAGATATATATGTTCAGGAGATAGATAAAGAATCGAATAAAAAAATTGGTTTTAGAGAGCCAAATTATGAAGAAATTATAGAAGAAGTATATGACATTGTGGATGAAGATTATAAAAATATAATTGAAAAAATAAAGGCAGTGCATGACGCTGGCCTTCTGTCAAAAATAATGATAGGATGCGAGTACCTTTCAGATGCAAGAGTAAAGATTTACGACATGCATCAAAAGGATTTAAAGCAATTAAAAGCATTATTAAAAAAATACAATAAAAAGGCTTATGAAAAACTTTTTAGGACTATTGAAAGCGGAACATATAGTGCATATGTTGGAAGTGTAAATAGCCACGGGAAGATTGAAAGAAGACAAGGAAAAGAACGAGGAAAGGACGAATTATATAAATCTATAAGAGCAGCAATAAAAGACATACCAGATGATGACAAAGATAAGATAGAAATACTTGCAAAGATAGATGCTGATATATTCCTAGAAAAGCAGTTAACAAACGAAAATGGCGTTATTCCCAATCAGGTTCACTCCCGAGAGTTAAGAGCTATACTTAATAAAGCTGAGAGATACATACCGTTTTTGTCAGAAGTTGATAATACAGGATATAGTACAAAGGAGAAAATAATTCAGCTATTTGAATTTCAAATACCATACTATGTTGGTCCGCTTGGAAGAGAGTTTAATGGCAAAAAAGGATACAACTGTTGGGCTGTTAGGAAAGAATCTGGAAGAGTCTTCCCGTGGAATTTTGATGAAAAAATCGATAAGAACGCATCTGCAGAGGAGTTTATTAAGAGAATGGTGCGTAAATGCACATATTTCAATGATGAGAACACTTTGCCTAAAAACTCACTAATATATGAAAAATTCATGGTATTAAATGAGATTAATGCTATAAGGGTGAATGGATGTAGACTAGATACAGAAACAAAGCAAGCTATATATAATGATTTATTTACAAGTGGGAAAAAAGTAACGAAGAAAAAAATAAAAGAATATCTTGTTTCGATTAATAAGATGGATATTGAGTCTGAGATTTCAGGAATAGATGTTGATTGGAGTAAGAATTTAACATCTACTGCAAAGTTCAAAGGTGTTTTTGATGGAAAAATAGAATCAAATAAAGAAATTATAGAAGATATCATCTTTTGGTCAACAATCTATTCAGGAGATAAAAAGCTTGTAAAATCAAAGATTGAAACTGTATATCCTAATATATTAAATGAGAATCAACTTAAGAAAATACTTGGTTTCCGTTTCACAGGATGGGGCAATTTATCTAGGCGTTTTCTTGAAGGCATTATTGGTAAAGATAAAAACGGGACTGCAGAAAATAGCATAATAGGTTTTCTTTGGAATGAACAAGTTACTTTACAAGAACTATTAAGTCAGAATTATACATTTAGAGAAATTATAGATGAACAGTTCTTAGGCGTTGAAAAACCACTATCATCTTGGGAAATAGAAGATTTAGATGACTTCTACCTATCGCCATCAGTTAAAAGGATGACTTGGCAAACTATGAAAATTGTTGAAGAAATACAAGGAGTGCTTGGAAAGTCTCCAAAACGTATCTTCGTAGAGATGACGAGAAGTGACGGAAAAAAAGAAAGAACAACATCTAGAAAAGATAAACTAAAAAGTTTATATATGAGTCTAGGCAATGAAGGTAAGGAATTTTTAAATGAAATAAAAGATAAGGAAGAAAACTTCTTTAATAGGAGAAAGGTATATCTTTATTATCTTCAGATGGGCAAGTGTATGTACTCAGAAGAGGTAATAGATCTTCATGAACTATTTAATGATAATCTTTATGACATTGAACATGTGTATCCACAGCATTATATAAAGGATGATAGCCTTGAAAACAACCTTGTTTTAGTAAAGAAAAAAATAAATGGAAGAAAGCAAGACAAACCATTAAAGTCTGAAATACAGGCAGATAGATATACATTCTGGTGTATGTTAAAGGATAAAGGGTTTATAAATAGTGAGAAGTTTACTAGGCTGACTAGGAGAAATGACTCTTTTACAGATGATGAACTTACAGGGTTTATAAATAGGCAAATCGTGGAGACTAGCCAGGCATCAAAGGCTATTACGCAAATTCTACAACAGTCAATGGGTGAGAACTGTAGAATTGTTTTCTCAAAAGCAAAACTTGTATCAGAATTTAGGCAAAAATTCGATTTACCTAAGTCAAGAATAATTAACGACCTTCATCATGCAAATGATGCATATTTAAATATAGTTGTTGGCAATGCATACTATGTGAAATTTACGGGAAATCCATATAAATTCATAAAAAATGCAAAGATGAATCCGAAATTGAAGGAGAACAAATACCACATTTCAGATTTCTATAGATATGATATATATAACAAGAATGAAGTTGCATGGAGGAGTGAACAAGATGAGACAATCGACATTGTTAAAAGAACAATGGAAAGGTTTACACCACTAGTTACTCGTAAATTAGAACAAGGTCACGGTGAGTACTTTAAAGAAACTATTTTTAATAACATTACTGCAAAGAAAGAGTCTTATATTGGTGTAAAAACGAAACAATCGGCTCTAAAAAATGTGAATGATTATGGAGGAAAGAGATCTATTTCAACACAAGGATATACACTAATAGAATATACAGAAAAAGATAAAACAACTAGGCTTTTAAAAGAAATTCCAATAATATTGGGGAATCATAGAAAACTTACAGAAGAGAATATTATAGAATATATGAATGAACTTTTAATTAGTGAAGGAAAAGCTCAAGAAGTCTATAACATTAGAGTGTGTGAAAAATTTATACCAATGAATAGTTTAATAAAAATTGATGGAGCATATTATTATCTAGGAGGAAAGACAGAAGAGTATTTTTATGCAAGAAATGCGATGCAGTTGAAACTAGATAGAAATTGGGTTAAGTATGTACATAAAATAGAAAAAGCTAATTCTAAAAATAATTACGATGAAGTGGATAATTTAAAGAACAAAATCATTACAAGTGAAAAAAATCAGGAGTTATTTGATCTTATATTATCTAAATTTGACAAATTGCCATATTCTAATTGCAAAGCTGGACCTTTGTTAGAACATCTCAATAAAGCAAGGAAAAGTTTTATTGAAGCTGATACTAAAAATCAGTGTATAGTTTTAGAAAAAATGATAAGAAATATTAGTAAATCTGAGAAAGTCGACTTAAGCTCTATAGGTGGAAAAGCTAATGTTGGAAGTGTACGCATTAACACGAAAATAAGTAATTACAAAGAATTTAAATTGATTTCACAGTCATCTTCTGGATTGTTTGAAAACGAAAAGGATCTTCTGAAGATATGAGCTGGAGAACTATTATAATTAGTAAAAGTGCCAAGCTGGATTACCAGCTTGGTTATATGGTAGTTAGACAGGAAGAGACAAGTAAAATACATATTTCTGAAATACATATGCTTATAATAGAGACTACGGCAGTGTCTATTACTGCAGTATTAATGTCTGAGCTTGTAAAATCAAAAGTTAAGGTAATATTCTGTGACGAGAAAAGGAATCCTTTATCAGAACTTATGCCATATTATGGGTCACATGATACTAGTTCAAAATTACGTTCCCAAATTAAATGGGATAATGATATTAAAAAATATGTATGGACGGCAATTGTAAAAGAAAAGATAGTACAGCAAGCGATTCTTCTAGATGAATGTGGTAAGGATGAGAGTGGACTTTTGTATAAGTATGTTGAAGAAATAGAGTTTGGTGATTCATCGAATAGAGAAGGGCATGCTGCAAAGGTATATTTTAATGCTTTATTTGGAAAATCTTTCACAAGAGGAACAGACTGCCTAATAAATGCAGCATTAGACTATGGATATTCAATTCTATTATCGTCATTTACAAGAGAAATAGTAGCATCTGGCTATTTGACTCAATTAGGATTATTTCATGACAATATGTTTAATCAATTTAACCTTGCATCAGATCTCATGGAACCGTTTAGAGTTCTTATTGATAGGAAGGTTGTGAACATGAATATTGAAGAGTTTGGTAGTGATGAAAAAAGAAGAATAGTTTCAGTCCTTAGTGAGCCAGTTTGTATAAATTATAGAAATGAAATTGTTTCCAATGCCATAAAAATCTACTGTAAAAGCATTTTCGAGTCTCTAGAGAATAATAGTATTGATGATATAAAGTTTTATAGATATGAGCTATAGGTATATGAGAATTTTAGTTTTATTTGATTTGCCAGTACAAACTTCACTAGATAGAAGAGAGTATGCTAAATTCAGAAAACATTTAATAAAGAGTGGTTTTTTTATGCTCCAGGAATCTGTTTATTGTAAGATATCCCTAAATTCGGGTATGTCAGAGGCTATCGTTGATAATCTTAGGAAGAACAAACCAAAAGCAGGGTTAGTTCAGGTGCTTAAGATAACAGAGAAGCAGTATTCAAGAATGGAATGCATAATCGGCAAACATGAAACTGATGTGCTAAATTCAGATGAAAGGTTAGTTATATTATGAGAATAACAAATCGAGAATTTGATTTTGTCATAGAAGCTGACGAAAATACATCTATATCAGTTGTATGTGAAAACCCAAAAGTATTCTATGAAATTATAGAGGATTCCATAAAGTTATTTCAATCCAATGAATCAAATTGGATAATATCTGAAAAGGATGGGACTAGAATTGACTCTAAACAGATTGATATTATTGTAAGTCCGTTCTGTTTTGATATTAACAGCAAAAGGTTACTTGGGAATGTACAAAAAGAAATAGAGGCGTGTATTTACGAGAACTTCACTGAAGAAATTAGTTATATAAATAATACTTTTGTTAGGGTTTTGGAAGATATATCAGTAAAATTATCATATGAAATAGATTATAATATCGAGTGTGATGTAAAAGATATGATAAAAATCTACGATTTAAAATTAAATTATGAGAGTGGCAGTTTATTAGAGAAGTTATCAATTTATATCAAACTAGTTGCAATGGCATTTAATATGCAAGTACTATTTTTAGTTGATATTAAGAGATATTTGACAGAATATGAAATATTGACTTTGTATAAAGAAGCACGGTATTGGAAGATACAGTTAGTTATCATAGAATCTAGATTTATATGTAAGCTAGAAAATGAAAAAGTAATTATCATAGATACGGATAAGTGTATAATAGAGTTATGATTTACGCATATGGCAGTATGTTGGGTTCGGAGATAATCTCATCAATTTGAGGTTTGAGAACCTTGTAAATCAAGAATGTAGAAAAACAATTCTAAACTTGCGGGCATTACATCAACAGTTTGAGAACCTTGTAAATCAAGAATGTAGAAAAACCTGTCAATTTAAATATTGATTGCTCGTTCGGTTTGAGAACCTTGTAAATCAAGAATGTAGAAAAACATTCTACTGAGGACGATTATATCGCAGCAGGTTTGAGAACCTTGTAAATCAAGAATGTAGAAAAACGTATCGCAGGCGGTGTCAAGCAATTTGGCAGTTTGAGAACCTTGTAAATCAAGAATGTAGAAAAACTGGTTTGTGTTCTTCTTGCTTATCAACATCGTTTGAGAACCTTGTAAATCAAGAATGTAGAAAAACCCACTTTTATCATTTGGTTGCACGGATATTGTTTGAGAACCTTGTAAATCAAGAATGTAGAAAAACATTCGGAGACAACAAAGCTTGATGCAGGTGGTTTGAGAACCTTGTAAATCAAGAATGTAGAAAAACCAATGGGGATATAAGAGCACAGATAATATAGTTTGAGAACCTTGTAAATCAAGAATGTAGAAAAACGGAGTTGCGGACATGCCAAGCGACATGAACGTTTGAGAACCTTGTAAATCAAGAATGTAGAAAAACCCTTGTCACTGTGAAATTTGTGGCTGTCTCGTTTGAGAACCTTGTAAATCAAGAATGTAGAAAAACAGAATCATGGAATTAAAAATCAACGCAATGGTTTGAGAACCTTGTAAATCAAGAATGTAGAAAAACGAGTATGTGATCACGGAAGATGAAGAAACAGTTTGAGAACCTTGTAAATCAAGAATGTAGAAAAACAGGCTGATGATTATATATGCCACACTAGAAGTTTGAGAACCTTGTAAATCAAGAATGTAGAAAAACAAAACAAACAGAGCTTTAATGCCTTCACTTGTTTGAGAACCTTGTAAATCAAGAATGTAGAAAAACACTCAAATAGCCAACTATATAAGCAAGCGGGTTTGAGAACCTTGTAAATCAAGAATGTAGAAAAACGCTCGTCAATTGCTTGCATTATCCCAATCGGTTTGAGAACCTTGTAAATCAAGAATGTAGAAAAACGAAACCGAAGGACTGCTTGATGTTAACTTAGTTTGAGAACCTTGTAAATCAAGAATGTAGAAAAACACACAACAAACGGCGGCTTCGGAGCGTTCTGTTTGAGAACCTTGTAAATCAAGAATGTAGAAAAACTCATGGCAGGTGATATCATCGCTGCAAAACGTTTGAGAACCTTGTAAATCAAGAATGTAGAAAAACAATACAAATATCTCACAAAATACTAACAACGTTTGAGAACCTTGTAAATCAAGAATGTAGAAAAACCGATGGATCGTGTCAAGCGTCGTGTCAAATGTTTGAGAACCTTGTAAATCAAGAATGTAGAAAAACATCTAAAGGACATTGACAAACTAGGTAATCGTTTGAGAACCTTGTAAATCAAGAATGTAGAAAAACCTAGTTGACGATATTCCACTTTATAGTGATGTTTGAGAACCTTGTAAATCAAGAATGTAGAAAAACTCAATAGCTCCCTTTTCCCACATTTCTTTCGTTTGAGAACCTTGTAAATCAAGAATGTAGAAAAACAAGGAATATGAGCTTAGAATAAGGCATTTGGTTTGAGAACCTTGTAAATCAAGAATATAGAACACTAAATAAATATGCAATCAAATTCATGGTGAAACTCCACAACCTACAAAAACTAAAATATGGCGAGTCCTCTCAAACCCCACAAAGGGAGTTTACAAGCGAGAGCGACCGCCATGTCAGTGAATCTATTCTATCAAGAAAAAATCTAAAAGTCAATACAAACACTATGACACCCACTAATCAGGGTGTCTTTTTTTGATGAAAAATCCCCTTTTACCAAACGGGTAAGTTTTCAGTCAACATGTTGCGCGCTGTCACAAACAAGTATATAATGAAGCGTATGGATTAATAGCTTTTCCAAGCTGTAGTCAGGCGGGAGATTGACAGGCTTGATAGTAGGGTAAATCTTGGATTAGACACCCTTCGATTAGCGATTAATGAGACAGATAGTAGATAAATAAGGGGGTATATCTATGAAAAATAGAGTGAAGCAGGTCTTTGCGTGCTTGCTTTCAATTCTAATTGTAGTTGTGGGCATAACGCCTATGACAAACTCAGTGGTTAACGCAGAAACGACCACAGGTCTTCAGTTTACTAGCATCAAGATAGTAGATTCTGAAACAGGTACTGTAGTAGCAGATCTGCTAAACGGACAGACACCTAAGCTAAAGACCGGTGTGACCTATGCGCTCAATGTGAGCTATTCGGTTCCATCGAATCTGCAGTTCTCTAACACATATCTCAATGTGAGACTAGGGGACGGAGTATATATCAAGACACTTCCAGGAGCAACATTTACCGAGGGGCCGGTCGTATCGACAGGTTTTGAGTCTCTCGTAAAGACGCCGACGGGAACAGGCACATCGCCTTACGGTTACCCGGCCACAGGCTCCGAGCAATCCCGAAATGGTGATCTCAAATACAAGAGCAAGGTTTCGCTGACCAATGTATCTTCGGTCGGAGAGATATGCTTTGTTGTAGATGAGGCCTATCTAAACCAGGATCCAAACCAAATTTTATCCAATTTGTTTAAGCTTAGCCTAAGCACCGATGCCACAAATAATATCGATGCTAAGTCTTTTAATGCAATTTCTACCCAGGAACTGCAATACGGATTTTGGACAAATCAGGCTACAGAGGTTCTATCAAAGGGTGGAACAACATCTACCATAAACGTATCAAATACGGGCGGAAAATCCCTAACAAGAGCAGGAAGTAAGACAACGGTACAGATAGTATACCCAAGCGATATTGAATTTGTATCCCTAGAAGAAAAGGGACTATATAACACAAACGGAAGAGTAGTATCGACAACTGAGAGCGGCGGTCTTAAGACGACTACAGTAGAGTGGGATGAGCCAGGCTCATACTCAGGTGGACTTTCATTTTATCCACACCTTAAGGTTCCAGCAAATAGTACAAGAGCAAACGGTTCTACCTTTGATGTAGTGATCAAAAATTTCAGCAAGACAATCTGGAACGATAACCCAAATGTGGGAAGAACATCTAAGGCGCAGGAAGCTAAGATGGTAGTTACTATCATTGACGGAAATACGCCAGAGAGAATACTTTCACACGGGCTTGTTGACACTATGCCAAACTGGGCGCTAAAGAAGAACGATACATACAATGTGCGTCTTGGAAGCTTGCTTCTAAAAAACGAGCTTTCAATTCCAACGCAGCCAAAGACAATAGAGTTTGATATCGATAATGCTGACACAGCAATAATTCGAGGCGTAACAATTCCTTATGCACCAGGTATGACATATGGAACGATACACTGGACTACGGCTGATGGAAGAAGCGGAACAGCAGACCCAAGTGTGATTAAGCCATCGGGAGACGCATCAGCTTTGATAACTAACGAAGCGCTTGGACTTGGCATAAACGATTCAATCAAAACTCTTAAGGTCGACCTAGGACCTATCCCTGCATCATATGATGGAATAAGACGCATGCAGGATCTACTTGAGACATGGAATCCAAGCAACAAATACGTTTACGACGAGTACTACGGATGGTCCTATATCCCTGCAGGAATCTACGGAACCTGGAAGAAGGGAACAAGTGCTGATGTAGTTTCAACAATCAAGGTTTACACAACTGGCCAGGCACCGGCAGCAACCGAGACCTTTAAGGTTGTCGGAAAGTCGGATAAGCCTAGAGTTGTAAACGGTGTTGGAACAATAAATAAGACACAGATAAACGGTGGAGATAGCTTCAAGGTATCGGGAAGAATTGACGATGCTAACTGGGACTGGAATCCACTTCAGGAGCCGGTAATCTACATGATTATGCCAGAGGGCTTCGAGTACTCCAATTTGACCGTAACTAACGGAACGCTCAGCGCACCAAGCTATGTTGGTGAGTTTGAGAAGGACGGCACCAAGATCAAAGTTTGGAAGTATTCAATAGACATAGGCGATGAGACTAGAGGTCAGTATCAGCCTAACTTTACAAGCAAGAATATGAGCATTTCCTTTGATGTAAAGACTGATAAAACTGCGAGAGTCAAGACATATCACATCAATGACTTCCTCGGAATTACAACAAAGGACTTCAAGGACATTGACGCAGTTATAAAGCGTGAGAAGTGGGACGCAAGCAACTGGAACACTAGTAAGTACACAGCTACATTTGGTGAGAAGGTTAACTCTGGAAAGGACATGGTATCGCTTTCCGAGGGTCCAGGAATCAAGATTACGCAGGCATATGAGGTAAGCGCTAAGTCTGAACTTTTGATACCTGATACCGGAAAGTCCTATGTATACGACAATACTTCAGTGGCCGCAAAGGAAGAAACTACACCTGTTCTAAAACCAGGAGACGATGCAACCCTCCGTATCACTGTGAGAAACAATATGACATCACAGCTAGACCGTGTAAGCCTCTTTGTCCCACTGCTAAAGAAGGATTTGAACTTCGGAGCAGGCTTCATGCCAGAAGGTAAGAACGAGCTTCCGCTAGAGCTTAAGAAGGTTGAGACAACACCTAATTTTGAGGTGAAGTACATAAAGCTCAAGGCAGGAAAGACATATCCGATAAATGAGGCACCGCAGCCAGCAGACTATGACATAGTTACAGATCCTGCAGAGGCTAACATGATTATGCTTGTATCAAGATCTGCAGTTGCTCCAGGAGATGGCGGACGAGTTGATATCACATACAAGGTTGGAAATGATGTAACTCATCTATATAACGAGAAAAAGAATGTAATCACGCCAGTTCTAGATTACAACATCGGTGGAAACACATCTACGCTCACAAGGGAGCCAGCAGCCGTTAGCTTCCATGTTGATGCTCCAGTAACAAGAGATATTACAGTTAAAAAGCTTTGGAAGGATCATGCAGGCACAGCAATTACAGCGCCAGTTACAAGCGTTGATGTTGAGCTTCTAAAAGATGGAGCAGTAGTAGAAAAAAAGCAGCTTACAGCAGCAAATGGCTGGACGGTTACATTTGATAATCTCGAAAAGGCAAATGCAGCAGGAGTTGACTATGCATACACTGTAAGAGAAAAGGGGCTAGATGCATCAAATGACATTAAGCTAGGCGGAGCTTGGTACAAGGCGGCGACAAGCGGAAGCATGGATGCAGGCTTCACAGTTACAAATAAAAAGGCTTTGACCTTCACACCTATGATTCCAGCTACAACAAAGCTGACCGTATCAAAGGAGTGGAGCGGCCTATCGCAGGCTAATGCAAATGAGCAGTCAGTTACCGTAAAGCTCTTCAAAAACGGCGTCGCAACATCTCAGGTAAAGGTTCTTGATAAGAACAATAACTTCAAGGCTACATTTGATAATCTGCCTGATACTGACGCAGTAAACGGAGTAAGCACAAAGAACGTATATACTGTTAAGGAAGTTGATGCTGACGGAAATGCACTGAATGCAGGCGGTAAGATTAAGCTTGGTGATAAGGAGTTTGTCGTAAGCTATGACGGAGCAAAGGTGAAGAACACTCTTGTTAATCCTAAGATTAAACTCGAAGGCGATAAAGTTTGGAATGACGCAAATGACCAGGATGGCATAAGACCTGATGAAGTTACAATAAAGCTATTTGCAAACGGTGTAGACACAGGAAAGACAGCCAAGGCTACCAAGGCAGGTGGCTGGAGCTACAAGTTCAAAAACCTAGATAAGTATGATGCAAACGGCGATGAAATCGTCTATAGCGTTGTGGAGATAGGTGTTCCAGGATACACGGCAGAGATTAATGGTACAACTATTACAAACACTCATGATCCAGCAAAAATCGATATCCCAGTAAAGAAAATCTGGAATGACGATAACGATGCTAAGGGAAAGCGTCCGCAGAGCGTACACATCACGCTATTTGCCGGTGGTGTAAAGGATGATGAAGTAGATTTGAACGCAGGAGATAACTGGGCGCACACATTTGCGAATATGCCTAAGTTCAAGGATGGAAAGCTAATTAAGTACACAGTCAAGGAGGACGCGGTAGCAAGCTACGAGAGCAAAATCACGGGCGATGAGACTGAGTTCCAAGTGACAAATACATACAAGGAGCCAGTAAAGCCAAACGGTGGTAATGACCCTGGAAAGAACGGAGGAAAGAAGGGCGGAAAGCCTAATACCTTCGATGATGGCGGAATGGCGCTATACAGCATGATGGCAGGACTTTCAGGTCTAGCATTTATCGCTGTATCAAAAAAGAGAAAATATAGCAAATAGCCTATATTTATGGGCCGGTAGTCAAGGGGGCGCCGGTCCTTTTTTGTGACTTGATTTGCCCTCTAAAAGCCAGCGAAAATTACTTTGCACAAAAAGCTAGATATTGCCAGCCTAAACTTGCTTAAACAAAGGAAAAATTATATAATTAAACTGGATAATAATTTATTTTTCAAGCTATGGAGGTCTTTGTTTGACAATACAAGAAGCCAAAAACGATGCGAGAGAAAGCGCATTTATAAGTTTTGATATAGATGAGACAGTGGACAGAGTCGCACTGTTTGGAAACCTAGATATAAACCTTAATCTGATCAGCGAGGCAGCAGGCGTTCAGATAGTGCAAAGAGATAACTCACTTTTGATACGCGGAGAAAAGCCTGAGCTAGCTATAGAGATGCTCAGGGAACTCATAGATATAATGCATAGCGGAGAGTTCCTCGACGAACAAAAGGTGAACTACGTAATTCAGCTCAAGGCTGAGGGTGGTTCATACAGCGAAAGCGGAGTCGGAAAAGATGTTATCTGCTTTACAGCAAAGGGAAGACCGCTTAAAGCCAAGACGGTCGGGCAAAAGCGCTATGTCAATGCGGTGAGAAAAAGTGACATGGTCTTTGGCATAGGACCGGCAGGAACGGGTAAGACATATCTTGCAGTAGCTCTTGCGGTAAGCGCATATAAGAACAAAGAGGTTGAGAAGATAATCCTGACAAGACCAGCTGTTGAAGCAGGTGAGAAGCTGGGATTTTTACCGGGTGACCTTCAGGATAAGGTGGACCCATATCTTAGACCAGTATACGATGCGCTCTATGATCTTCTTGGAAGAGATAATGCTCTAAGACTTAAGGAGCGCGAGATTATAGAGGTTGTTCCTCTAGCGTATATGAGAGGTAGAACCCTAGATAATGCCTTTATCATACTTGATGAAGCTCAGAACACGACCTGCGAGCAGATGAAGATGTTTTTGACGCGTATGGGATTTGGTTCCAAGATTGTGGTTACAGGTGACGTGACACAGATAGACCTTCCAGCAGGAAAGAAGAGCGGACTTATCGATGCTGAGAGAGTCCTAAAGGGCGTAAAGGGCATTGAATTCTGCTATCTGAGAGAGATGGACGTCGTAAGACATGAGATGGTTAAGCGCGTAATCAGCGCCTACGATAGGTATTATAAGCATCATCCAAAGAAGGAAGAGAAATAATGGAAATCTATTTTGAGAATGAACAGGTGATAAGCGAGGAACTGCTAGCTTTGATGGAGGAAAGCGCAAGGCTTTGTCTGGCAAAGGAAGGAATTCCAGAGGAAAACTGTGAGTTTTCGGTCAGCTTTGTCGATAGGGAAGAAATAAAAGAACTAAACAGCACCTATAGAGGCGTTGACAAGGTCACAGATGTGCTTTCGTTTCCTCAGTTTGAGGATTTTAGCGAGCTTCCTGAGGATCAGATAATCTGCCTTGGCGACATCGTAATCTGCGAGGATAGGGCGAAGGAGCAGGCCGAGGAATTTGGGCATTCGTATGAGCGTGAGATAATATATCTATTTACGCATAGCGTTCTTCATCTTCTTGGCTACGACCACATGGATGAGGAAGAGAAGGCTGAGATGAGAGAGCGTGAAGAAGAAGTAATGACGGAGCTTAAACTTAAGAGGGTTTAAGGCAATGCTTCTTAAAGGAGGAAGTCATGAGTAATATAACAGATGTCGATCTATATAAGCTCGCAAGAAAAGCTGCGAGAAATGCCTATGCACCGTTTTCGGGCTTTAGGGTTGGAGCAGCAATTTTGACGACAACAGGTGAGATTTTTACAGGTGTAAATGTTGAAAACTCAAGCTATGGCGCTACGATATGCGCTGAGCGCGTCGCATGTGCAAAGGCGATTTCAGAGGGCTTTAGAAACTTTGAGGCTATTGCTGTTGCGACATATTCAGGGGACCAGGCAGTTCCGTGTGGAATGTGCAGGCAGTTTCTCTTTGAGTTTGCACCAAATCTCAAGGTTATAACAGGAAGAGATGAAGAGAATATCGAGGTGACAAGTCTCGATGAACTATTACCGAAAGGATTTAGATTATGAAGTCGGGATTTGCAGGAATTATAGGAAGACCAAATGTCGGAAAGTCGACATTGCTGAACTCCATTCTGGGCGAGAAAATCGCAATCACAACAGATAAGCCGCAGACAACGAGAAACAGCATAAGAGGTATTTATACAGAGCATACGGAAGATGGAGACTCAAGCCAGATAGTTTTTATCGATACTCCAGGAATTCACAAGGCTCATAATAAGCTTGGAGCAGCTATGGATGACATAGCTATTAAGACATATAAGGAAGTTGACGTAATACTGTTTCTTGTAGATGGAAGTCCTGATAAGGGAAGAGGCGATACCTATATCCTAGATATGATTAAGGATGTTGAAACCCCAAAGTTCCTAGTTATTAACAAGGTTGATACCATGGACCCAGAGGAGTTCAAAAAGACCTATGATGTCTACGAGAAGATGGGCATCTTTGATGAGATATTTGGCATTTCGGCCCTCAAGGGAACTCATGTAAAGAGACTTGTAAAGGCTATTCAGGGATATCTCGAGGAGGGACCAATGTTCTTCCCAGAGGATATGGTGACTGACCATCCAGAGCGCTTCATCGTGAGCGAGATAATTCGCGAGAAGCTTTTGATGTACCTAAACGAAGAGGTACCGCATGGCGTTGCCGTTGAGATAGAAAGCTATAAGGAAGATCCTAAGCTAACCGAAATCGGTGCCGTTATCTACTGCGAGAGAAAGTCGCACAAGGGCATCATCATCGGAAAGCAGGGAAAGAAGCTAAAGGGCATAGGAAAGAGCGCAAGGCTAGAGATAGAAGCACTTCTGGGAGTTAGGGTTTACCTACAGCTATTTGTAAAGGTCAAAGAGAACTGGCGTGACTCAGACTTTGCTATCTCAAACTTCGGATACAGCGAGGACAGGTGATAGCATGCTTGCCGATTCTACAGGAATCATTTTAAGGCGAATAAATGCAACCTCGGGCAGGAAGATGCTCTCCATATTCACGCAAAAATACGGAAAGATAAGTGCGGGCACAAGCATCTCAGAAAAGAGCAGCAAGGGCAAGGCGACGCTGAGTCTAAACCGATTTACCTACGGGCGCTATGAGATTTTTAGGAGCCGTGACTTCTACAATGTCAACAGCGGAGAGGTAGTGAAGAGCTTTTTCCGAATAGGAGAGGATCCAGACAAGTACTTTGCGGCATCCTTTGCGCTAGAGCTGACGGACAAGGCGCTTCCGGAGGAACTTCCTCAGCCAAAGCTTTTAAACGAGCTTGTGGATTTTCTTGGAACTCTTGAGGATAGAAGCAAGGGATTCATAACCCTTGTCATAGCCTATGAAATTAAGCTGCTTGATGCCGTAGGAATGCTGCCAAATCTAGATGAATGCGTGGTTTGCGGATCAAAGCCAGACGATGCGAAAAAGCTCAGGTATTTCAGCGTCGAAGACGGAGGAATGATATGCGAGGAATGCATGAGAGAAATAGAGCAGGAAATCGCACAAAATTCTAAGTCTAGGGCAAAGCCGAGATTGATTTATAGCCCTAAATTTGATATAGTTAGTATAATTAAATATTTCTCCAAAAAACCTATCTCTGCCTTCGGAAACATCATGCTTGATGCCGAAACCGAGGAGGAACTTTATAAGATTTTAAGAGAATATATTTCATATCATATGGATGTGGGAACGCTAAAGAGCGAGCTATATCCGAGCATTGTATAGGAGGTTTACAATGGAAATTACATTAGAAAAGATTGAATTAGTAAGGGATCGAACAGGGGTAACCTACAAGGAAGCCAAGGAAGCTTTAGAAGCAGCAAACGGAAACGTTGTAGATGCGATAATTGCAATTGAAGAGACAGTAGACTGCTCAGACAAGAACAGTACTAAGGCTAAGAAGGATGCTTTGATAGGTCGCATGAAGGAGATGTTTGACAAGGGTAATGTTTCAAGAATCGTTGTATCAAGAGACGATAACACATTCCTAAACATTCCGCTAAATGTAGGTATAGTAGGAACAGTAATCGCACCATGGGGAATGATTGCTGGTGTTGTTGCTGCGCTAGGATTTAGATGCAAGATCGAGTTTGTTAAGGACGACGGATCAGTTATAGACCTATCAGAGAAGGCTAATGACTTCTACGACACAGCTAAGGAGAAGGGAACTGACTTCTATGCTGACATGAAGGAGAAGGCACCAGAGGTTTACTCAGACCTAGTTAACAAGGGCGGAGAAGCTCTCAACAAGGCTAAGGATGTTGCAGCTGATGTAGCAGCTAAGGCTAAGAGCAAGGTTGTTAAGAACGATTTTGCTGATGATATCAATCTAGATGATATCGAAGAGGCTGAGGAAGCAGTAGAAGAAACTGCAAAGGAAGCAGTTGATAAAGCAGCAGATGCTGTTAAGGACGCTGCAGACACAGTTAAGGAAAAGGTAGAAGAATAATCGGAATCAAATCCGAATTCAATTTGAATTAATTTGAAATACAAGGGAAGCAGGTTATTTTTACAGATGGAAAACAGTAAAGCAACGATGGAAAAAATTGTCGCATTGGCAAAGAACAGAGGATATGTTTATCCTGGTTCTGAGATTTACGGCGGTTTGGCTAACACATGGGACTACGGTCCTTTGGGCGTAGAGTTTAAGAACAATGTTAAGAAGGCTTGGTGGAAGAAGTTCGTTCAGGAATCCAAGTACAATGTCGGGCTCGACGCAGCTATTTTGATGAACCCACGCACATGGGAGGCATCTGGGCACATCGGAGGCTTTGCTGATCCTCTTATTGACTGTAAGGAATGTAGATCGAGATTCCGTGCAGATAAGCTAATTGAGGACTATCGTAGTGAAAAAGGTCTTCCAGAAGAAGCTATCGACGGCTGGTCAAATGAAAAGCTAGAGGAGTACATCAGAGATGAGCAGATTGCTTGTCCTGAGTGTGGCAAGAGCAACTACACAAACATCAGACAGTTCAATTTGATGTTTAAGACCTTCCAGGGTGTAACTGAGGACTCACAGTCACAGATTTACCTTCGCCCAGAGACGGCGCAGGGAATTTTCGTAAACTTCAAGAATGTGCAGAGAACTTCCCGTAAGAAGATTCCATTCGGAATAGCACAGATCGGTAAGTCATTCAGAAACGAGATTACTCCTGGTAACTTCACATTCAGAACAAGAGAGTTTGAGCAAATGGAGCTTGAGTTCTTCTGTAAGCCAGGTGAGGACCTAGAGTGGTTTAATTACTGGAGAACATACTGCGTTGACTTCCTAAAATCACTTGGAATGACGATGGAAAACATCAGAACAAGAGACCACGAGAAGGAAGAACTGTCACACTACAGCAACGCGACAACAGATATCGAGTTCCTATTCCCATTCGGATGGGGCGAGCTATGGGGTATCGCAGACAGAACTGACTTTGACCTCAGCAAGCATGCAGAGTTCTCAGGTCAGGACATGACATATCTTGATCCAGATACAAATGAGAGATATGTTCCATACTGCATAGAGCCATCGCTTGGAGCAGATAGAGTTGCGCTTGCATTCCTAGTTGATGCACACGATGAAGAGGTTCTATCAACTGACGACAACGGCAAAGAGGATACGAGAATTGTCCTAAGACTTCACCCAGCGCTTGCACCATTTAAGGCTGCTGTGCTACCTCTATCAAAGAAGCTTTCAGTCGTTGCAGAGCCTATATTTGAAGAACTATCAAAGTACTTTAACGTAGACTACGACGCATCAGGATCTATCGGTAAACGCTACCGCAGAGAGGACGAAATCGGAACTCCATTCTGCATCTGTGTTGACTTTGATACTGAGACAGACGGCTGCGTAACTATCAGAGATAGAGACACCATGGAACAGATAAGAATTCCAGTTTCAGAAGTAAGAAGCTATATCGAAGAAAAGCTTGTATTTTAAGCAAAAAAATAGGAGAACAACAGCATGAAGCATTTTGTTTACTCGTTTAACGAAGGATCAAAGGATATGCGCAGCCTACTAGGCGGAAAGGGCGCTAACCTTGCAGAGATGACAAAGATAGGACTTCCAGTACCTTTCGGATTTACAATTACAACCGAGGCCTGTAACGAGTACTATCGCAATGGAGGAAAGCTTGGCGAGGAACTAATTTCCGAGATCAAAGAAAAGCTGAGTGAACTTGAGAATGTAACAGGAAAGACTTTTGGAAGCACAACAAATCCACTTCTTGTTTCTGTAAGATCAGGATCGGTATTCTCTATGCCGGGAATGATGGATACCATTCTCAATCTAGGCCTAAACGACGAGTCAACTAAGGGACTTGCAGACCTTACGGAGAATAGAAGATTTGCTCTAGACAGCTTCCGTAGATTTATACAGATGTACGGAAACGTAGTTATGGAGATAGACGGCAAGAATTTTGAGGACATCATAGAAAAAGCAAAGCATGACCGCGGAATCATGTACGATATCGATCTTGATGAAGAGGCTCTTTGCGAAATCATCGACGAGTATAAGAAGGTTGTTAGATATGGACAGGAGGGTGGCTTCCCATCAGATCCTAAGGTTCAGCTAATCGAGGCCGTAAAGGCAGTATTCCGCTCATGGAATAACGACAGAGCGATTAGATATAGAAGAATGGAGAGAATTCCTGATTCACTAGGAACTGCCGTAAACGTTCAGTCCATGGTATTTGGTAATATGGGTAATACATCCGGAACAGGTGTAGCATTTACTAGAAGCCCTGTAAACGGAGACAACCACGTGTACGGTGAATTCCTTGTAAATGCACAGGGTGAGGACGTTGTAGCTGGTATTAGAACACCTAAGCCTATCAGCGAGATGGCAGAGTCTTTCCCTGAGGTATATGAGGACTTCATGAATATCGCAAAGGTGCTTGAGCAGCACTATAAGGATGCTCAGGACATGGAGTTTACTGTTGAGCGTAATAAGCTTTACATGCTTCAGACAAGAGCCGGAAAGCGTACAGCTCAGTCAGCGGTTAAGATTGCTGTAGATATGGAAAGAGAAGGTCTCATCGACAGAGAAACAGCTGTTATGCGAATAGAGCCAGGTCAGATTGACCAGCTTCTCCACCCAAGATTTGACGAGGATGAGCTAAAGGGAGTTTCAGCTATTGCAAAGGGACTTCCAGCATCACCAGGTGCAGTTAGCGGTAAGATATATTTCAATGCTCTAGAAGCTGAAGCTGCAGTAAAGAAGGGCGAGAAGGCTATCCTCGTAAGAGAGACAACTTCACCAGAGGACCTTGCAGGAATGATCGCAGCAGGCGGAATCCTTACAGCAAAGGGAGGAGTTACATCCCATGCTGCTGTAGTTGCAAGACAGATGGGTAAGTGCTGCGTAGCAGGATGTTCAGAAATCCTAGTTTCAGAGGATAAGAAAGAGCTCAAGACAAAGGACAAGGTTTACGGAGAGGGAGATGTAATCTCACTTGACGGTTATGATGGAAAGGTTTATGAGGGAGAAATCCATACAGTAGAGCCAAACCTATCAGGTGACTTTGGTGTTATCATGTCATGGGCTGACGGAATCAGAAGCCTCAAGATTAGAACAAATGCAGATAAGCCTGAGGATGCGCTTAAGGCTTTAGAGTTTGGTGCAGAGGGAATTGGACTTTGCAGAACTGAGCACATGTTCTTTGAGGAGAATAGAATCCCAGCTATCAGAAGAATGATAGTTGCAGATACAGAAAGCGAAAGACGTGAGGCTCTTGATGCACTTCTTCCATACCAGAAGAACGACTTCAAGGGAATCTACGAGGTTATGAAGGAGAATCCAGTAACTATTAGACTTCTAGATCCTCCACTACATGAGTTCTTACCTCACACAGATGCTGAGATTAGAAGCCTTGCAGACAAGATTGGTGTTCCATACGAAAAGCTTGTAAGAAGAACTGACGAGCTTCATGAGAACAATCCAATGCTTGGTCACAGAGGATGCAGACTTGCTATAAGCTATCCTGAAATCGCAGAGATGCAGACAAGAGCTATCATGGAAGCTGCCATAGAGGTAAGCGAAGAGAAGGGCTATAACATTGTACCTGAAATCATGATTCCACTAACATCAAGCGATAAGGAAATGGCATATATCAAGGATATCGTTGCTAAGGAAGCTGAGAGATGTAAGGAGGAGAAGTCATCAGATATCAAGTATGTGATAGGAACAATGATTGAGACTCCAAGAGCTGCACTTACTGCAGACGAAATCGCAGAGAGCGCTGAGTTCTTCTCATTTGGTACAAATGATATGACTCAGATGACATACGGCTTCTCAAGAGATGATACTGCTAAGATCATCGAAACATATATCGAGAAGAACATCTTTGAGGAAGACATCTTCCGCTCAATTGACGAAAAGGGTGTAGGAAAGCTACTCGAAATTGCAGTTAAGCTCGGAAGACAGACAAGAAGCGACCTCAAGATAGGTATCTGCGGAGAGCACGGTGGTGACCCAAGAAGTATAGAGTTCTGCCACAAGCTAGGACTAAACTACGTTTCATGCTCACCATACAGAGTTCCAATTGCAAGAATAGCAGCAGCACAGGCAGCAATTAAGAGCAATCAGGAATAATAAATTGATTAACAAAGGGCGTCATTAATTTGGCGCCTTGTTTTGATATAAAAAATTATTTTATAAGTGATTTATATTCATGATAACTCTCTGAAAGCTTTATATACCAATACTTAGGGACGGAATTTTTTAAAATTTGACTTTTAATAAACAGTAATGTATAATAATAAATATAAAGATGGTTTAGAAAATATTTAAATTTTAATGTTTATAAGCAATCAAAGGGGTGTATAATATAAATAATACGTGCATAAGATGTGCACCGCAGTAGTTAACCGAAAGGAGTTAATATCATGTCAATAGAAAACAAAATTGATCAGGCTAAGGGCGCTGTAAAAGAAGGTCTAGGAAAAGTAAGTGGAGATAAAAAGACTGAATTTGAAGGTGCAGTAGAAAAGGTAGCGGCTAAGGTTAAAGAGGTCGGCGAAAGCGTAAAGGAATCCGTAGAAGGAGCGGCTGAAGGCCTAAAGAATGCTGTAAGCAAAGATAAATAATTGAATTAAGATTTTCTTTAAATACTCATTATAAAAAGGTCTTCTGTGGTAAAATATATCACAGAAGATTTTTTATTGTATTAAGTGTCATATCCATTTTTATGGAAATATATAAATATGTAATATTTGTAAGGAGACAGGATGCTAAGAGATTTATTTAGATATTTTAAACCGCATAGAAAGATATTTGCGCTCGATATGTTTTGTGCAATTACGATTGCATTTATCGACCTTGCGTTTCCACTTGTTTCAAGGACTGCGATGTACGATCTGCTTCCGCAGAGCAAGTACAGGACCTTCTTTGTTGTAATGGCAATCGTTGCTGTTGCATATGTTCTCAGGTCGATTTGCTACTACATTATGACATACTGGGGACATACCTTCGGTATCAGAGTTGAGACCGATATAAGGGCTGACCTTTTCAATAAACTGCAGAGTCTAGACTTTGAGTTTTACGATAAGAATAGGACGGGTACTTTGATGAGCAGGCTGACAAGCGACCTCTTTGAGATTACGGAGCTTGCACACCACGGTCCTGAGGACCTTGTAATTGCAATACTTTCGATATCAGGTGCGCTTATAGTTATGTTTAGCATCGAGTGGAGGCTTGCTCTTGTTGTAGCAGTGCTTGTGCCTATTTTCCTTTTGATTGTCATACTGACAAGAAAGCAGATGTCTAGGGCATCGGTTAATGTAAAGAAGAAAATTGCTGATATAAACACGGAGATTGAGTCATGTATTTCAGGGATTAAGACATCAAAGGCATTTGCCAACGAGGATGTCGACAACGACAGATTCATGGATTCAAACTACGTATATAGGACATCAAAGAGTGAGTTCTATAAAGCGATGGGTACCTTTAATGCATCGCAGGAGTTCTTCATGTGCATCATGCCGGCTGCGGTTATAACTATAGGCGGAAAGCTCATAATGGATGGACAGCTGAACTACATAGATTTGATTACCTTTACGCTTTATGTTTCAGCATTTATTACGCCAGTTAGAAAGATGGCAAATTTTGCTGAGATCTTTGCAAATGGTATGGCTGGACTTAAGAGATTCAGCGAAATCATGGCGCTTAAGCCTCAGGTAGAGGAGAAGCCCGATGCTATTGATTTTGATGTAAAAGAGGGAAATATCGACTTTGATGATGTAACATTTGCATATGACGGAGTACACGATGTTGTAAATAACATGAACCTTCATGTTAAGGCTGGAGAAACGCTTGCAGTTGTCGGAGCCTCTGGTGGTGGTAAAACTACGGTCTGCCAGCTCATCCCAAGGTTTTACGATGTGAGCAGTGGAAGCATCAAAATAGATGGAGTTGACGTTAGAGACGTGACTAAGAATTCTCTTCGTGAGAATATCGGAATTGTTCAGCAAGATGTATTCATTTTCGCAGATACAATCCTAGAAAACATCAGATACGGTAAGCCATCAGCAAGCTATGAGGAGGTTCTCATCGCAGCAAAGAAGGCTGAGATATTTGATGACATCATGGAGATGCCTAATCAGTTTGATACCTACGTAGGTGAGAGGGGAACAAGGCTCTCAGGAGGCCAGAAGCAGAGACTTTCCATAGCTAGAATCTTCCTAAAGAATCCTAGAATTTTGATTCTAGACGAGGCGACATCGGCACTTGATACGATTACGGAAAGGTCGATTCAAAAGTCCTTTGATGAGCTATCAAAGGATAGAACCTGCCTAATCATAGCGCATAGACTTGCAACAGTTCAAAATGCAGATAGAATAATCCTGGTCGATGATGGAAGAATTGCAGAAGAGGGAACTCACGCTGAACTCATGAAGCTTAACGGCAGATACGCTAAGCTCTTCAACACTCAGAGACTTGATTATTCGGGCGACGAGGAAAATTAGAATAATAGATACTAAAAAGCCTGCGAGTACGCAGGCTTTAATTTTTGTGATTTATGAAGGATTAGTTCTTTAGGCTCTGAAGTGGAGCAGGGATTCTGCCGCCGCGAAGTATCATCTTTGCTGGGGACTTATCGCGAAGCTTCATAACTGGACCGTAGCCGAGAAGTCCACCGAAGTTCAGCTCCTCACCCTCGGAAAGCCCAATGGCAGGGATAACTCTAACTGCAGTAGTCTTGGAGTTTACCATTCCGATAGCCGCTTCATCAGCAATTATAGCTGAGATGGTTTCAGCAGGCGTATCTCCAGGGATTACTATCATGTCTAGTCCAACTGAGCAAACAGCTGTCATAGCCTCTAGCTTTTCTATGCTTAGAGTTCCTTCTCTTGCAGCCTTAATCATGCCAGCGTCCTCGCTAACTGGTATGAAAGCGCCCGAAAGTCCGCCAACGCTCGATGAAGCCATAACTCCGCCTTTCTTGACAGCGTCGTTTAGCATTGCAAGTGCTGCTGTTGTACCGTGAGTACCACACTGCTCAAGACCGATTTCCTCAAGGATATGAGCAACTGAGTCACCGATTGCAGGTGTTGGGGCAAGCGATAGATCTACGATTCCAAATGGAACATTTAGAACTTCAGCTGCTTCGCTTCCGACTAGCTGACCTACTCTTGTAATCTTAAAAGCGGTTCTCTTAATCTGCTCTGAAACTTCGTTTAGACTTGCGCAAGGGTCCATCTTTGATAGAGCTGATCTTACTACGCCAGGGCCTGAAACGCCAACGCTTAGGACAGTGTCAGACTCGCCGACGCCATGAAATGCACCAGCCATGAATGGGTTATCTTCTACAGCATTACAGAAAACAACTAGCTTTGCTGCGCCTATGCACTGCTTGTCCTTTGTGAGCTTTGCAGATTCTAGTACCTGTTTTCCCATCAAAGCTACAGCGTCCATGTTGATTCCGGCCTTTGTTGAGCCAACATTTACTGATGAGCAAACGAGCTCAGTTTCAGCAAGAGCCTGAGGAATTGAGTTTATGAGCTCAAGATCGCCTGCGCTAAAACCCTTGTGAACTAGGGCAGAGTAGCCACCGATGAAGTTGACTCCGCATTCCTTTGCAGCCTTGTCAAGAACCCCTGCATATTTGACTGGGTCTCCGCCAGAAACACCTGCGAGCATGGCGATAGGAGTTACCGAAATTCTCTTATTTACGATTGGAATATCGTATTTCTTCTCTATGCTTTCGCCAGTTGAAACTAGCTTTTCTGCCTTGCGGCAAATCTTGTCGTATATCTTTTGACATGATTTATCGATGTCGCTATCGGCGGAATCGAGCAGGGAAATTCCCATGGTTATCGTTCTAATATCAAGGGATTCGTCCTGTATCATGCCTATGGTTTCTAAGATGTCGTTTGTGTTTATCATGTATCCCTCCAGCAGACTAAATCCTGTGCATTGCGTTAAAGATGTTCTCGTGCATAACGTGAATTGTCATGCCAGTAGCCTCTGCTTCGATGTTCTTCTTAAGCTCGTCAAGCGGAATTGAAAGCTCTGAGATGTCGATGACCATGATCATGCAGAATATTTCTGTCAAAACTGACTGACTTACATCGATAACGTTCGCATTTGCCTCTGCGCAGGCCTTGGATACCTTTGCGAGTATGCCGACAGCGTCCTTGCCGACAACGGTTACAACTGCTTTTTCAATAATTTTGTCCATTTTTTCCTCCGGTTATTTTAGTTCTGCTATGTAAATATCTCTTGCTAAATTATTGTCTGTTCTATATTTAATATCAAAATGAGGATATTCAGCGCCAAGCCTCTCCTTGTTAATGCCACAGTTTCCAATCATATTGGAGAAGGACTGAGGATTAGAGAAGATGTCGACCTTGAGTTTAGGCTTTGGGGTCTCGTTTGCGTAACTAGAGCTTGTAGTACTCGTAAAGCCTGAACCATTAGAACCTGATGCGCCCGCAAGCCCCATGCCATCTAGCTTTGGGGCTTGTGTATGAGCCATGCCGTCTGTCTTTTTCATCAAAGCATCTAGCTGTTCCTTAAGTGCCTCATATGCTATCTCGCCTTCGACGAGCTGTCTGAAGGCTGGGTGATAGGTGCCGCCATTGATTGCAGATAAATCGCTTCCTCCGATTATATCTGTGCTCTTAAGCCCGACTCTCATTATATTTATTCCTGCTTTATGCAGAATCTTATACATCTCCTTGGTTCGAAGCAGGGCTTCTTCCTTGCTCAAAGCCTCGTAGCTTCCGTCCTCGTACATGTCATAGAGCTCTGTACCGTCTATGACCAAAGTAGGGTAGAGCCTTGCTAGCTCAGGGGCAAGTGCTACTGTCTCCCTTGCTGAATATATACAGCGCTCAAGACTATCTCCAGGAAGCCCAATCATGAGCTGAATTCCAAGCTTAAACCCTCGCGCCTTTATCAGCTTTGCGGCTGCCTTTGCGATCTCACTATCGTGCCCACGCTTGGATAGCCTAAGCACTTCGTCGCTAAAGGACTGAACACCTAACTCTATAGTGCTGACCTTGTAGCGTTTGAGATTTTCCAAAATCTCATCGTCTATGCAGTCTGGCCTTGTCGATATGTGAAGGGATGAAACTCTTCCCTGATCTATATATTCGTTTGCGACCTTAAGATATGCGGTCTGTTTATCTATTGGTATTGCAGTAAAGCTTCCGCCGTAGAAGGCGATTTCTATCTCCTTGGGATCAAGGTCTCCGAGCGTCGACAGGTATCTTTCTACAGTTTCTCTGACCTCATCTGTGCTAACGGCCTTAGTCCTTGCGGTTATCTTCTGCTGATTGCAGAAAACGCACTGGCAGGGGCAGCCGAGATGGGGGATGAATATAGGAATTATCGCATGCTTTTTCATATTATCTGCTCCGTGTTCTGCATGAGCCTGCGATTAAAGAATCGATCCTATGTCGGTAAGCTGATACTCTGGGAACCACTTACATCTTATTCCGCGCTCCTCGGCAAACTCTAAAATCCTTGGAAAATCAGGATGAGAGGAGAGGTCTCCGTTAAATACAAGTTCATCTCCAACTCTGCCACAGGTTCCGCCGATGAATCCTGTGTCATAGCCGTCTAGGCGAACAAAGCCTGGCTGCACGAGAAGAACTGAAAGGTCTTCTACGCCTTCACAGGCTTTTGCAATTCCAGCATCGTAGGTGATGATTGAGTTTTCGTCAACGATAGCGATGCTGCACTTTGTATATCCTTGTTTGACGTCGATGAGGTACATTCCCATTTCCTCAGCGACCTTTAGTAGGCGCGGCGCCGTACAGGAAAGGTTGTGGATGAAGTACTTTCCTGTACATGCTGCATTGAATGCAGCATCCTGAGGATAGTACCTGCCGAGGTCCTCAGGCGCCGCCATGTAGACGGGAGCCTTGTCCCCGATTCCCATTTTGCATAGGAAAATATCGGGATGATTTGAAATCCCGCGATCAACAATTCCGTTTGATGAAATTGGCTCAAGCACATGCCCAAGCCCTGTTAAATACTCTTTAAGATGATAGTGTGCATCTTTTGCTATATATATTTTACTCATGATGACATTATACTACAAATACAGGCAAAAATATTATATAATTAGTGATATATGAGATTAAATTTGTGGAGGATGAAATGGATTACAATTTATTAGCAGAGCTGCTGTTTCCAAATATAGATAAGAGCCCAGAGGATTATGAGAAAATCTATCCGAAGAGAAATCTGACAGAGGGAGCAAAGGTGACAAGACTAGGACCATCACCAACTGGTTTTATCCACCTCGGAAACCTTTACGGAGCCTTTGTGGACGAAAGACTTGCTCATCAGTCGGGCGGAGTGTTTTATCTAAGAATCGAGGACACTGATGACAAGCGTTTTGTCGATGGTGCAGTTAAGATTATCATCGATTCTCTCAGATTCTTTGGAATAAGCTTTGACGAGGGTGCAGGACTAGATGGAGATACAGGAGCTTACGGAGACTACACTCAGAGCAAGAGAGGGGAAATCTACGCTTCGTTTGCTAAGAAGCTCGTGAGAGAAGGAAAGGCGTATCCATGCTTTTTGACAGAAGAAGAAATCTCTGCTATTAGAGCAAAGCAGGAAGCTGAGAAGCAAAATCCTGGAATCTATGGTGAGTTTGCAGCGCACAGAAACCTAAGTTTAGAAGAGGTAGAGGCTAATATTAAAGCCGGAAAGCCTTATGTTTTGAGACTTAAGTCAGACGGAAATCCAGATCCAGAAAAGGCTCGCAGAATCAAGGTTGAAGACGCTATAAGAGGAACTCTCGAAATGCCGGAAAACTTCCAGGACGTCGTCATCCTTAAGACCACAGGAATCCCAACCTACCACTTCGCACACGTGGTTGACGACCACCTGATGAGAACGACTCACGTCGTAAGAGGCGCAGAGTGGCTTCCTTCACTGCCAATCCACGTTGAGCTCTTCGAAAAGCTCGGACTTGAACTTCCAATCTACTGCCACACAGCGCAGCTAATGAAGCTAGACGAAAACGGAAACAAGCGAAAACTCTCCAAGAGAGAAGACCCAGAGCTATCGCTTGATTACTATCGCAACCTAGGATATCATCCGGCTGCGGTGAGAGAATATCTGCTAACCATACTAAACTCCAATTTTGAGGAGTGGAGAGCAGAGCATCAGGATGCAGATATTGATGAGTTCACCTTTACAACAGAGAAGATGAGTAACTCTGGCGCGCTCTTTGATTTGAATAAGCTAAACGACATCAGCAAGGATGTCCTTCTTAGAATCCCAGCAGAGGAAATCGTAGAATTCCTAAAGGCCTGGGCTCAGGAATTCAAGCCTGAAATCATGTACATCTTTGATGATGAGGAATACCTAAAGAAGATTATAGATCTTGGCAGAAACGATAAGAAGCCGAGAAAGGACCTCGTTTACGCAGAGCAGATTGTCGAATTTATAAGCTATTTCTTTGACGATATGTTTGCAAGAGATGACGAGATTCCAGCAGAGGTTTCAGCTGAGGATGCAAGAGAAATCCTAAAGAAATACATGGAAAGCTATGACCATGCAGACGACCAGAGTCAGTGGTTTGACAAGATTAGAAACATAGCTGTTGAGCTTGGATATGCAGCAAAGCCTAAGGATTACAAGAAGAATCCAGAGGATTATAAGGGTCATGTTGGACACGTGAGCACTGTTGTAAGAATTGCGCTTATGGGCAGAGCTCAGTCGCCTGATGTTTGGTGCATACAGCAGATTATGGGCGAGGAAATGACTCGCAGAAGAATCACAAGCTACGAGATATAATACGGGCTATATGCCAATAACAAGCTCGCATTTTGCGTAAACTACGCTAAACTGCGGGCTTGATACATTTAGGAGAAATATGGTAAACATAGGAAATCATTGGGATGAGGTGCTTGCTGACGAGTTCAAAAGCGAGTATTACCAAAGGCTTAGACAATTTTTGATAAAGGAATATCGTGAGCATGTTATTTATCCTGACATGCACGATATCTTTAATGCACTCAAGGAAACAGATTTTGACGATACTCGCGTTGTGATACTAGGTCAGGATCCGTATCACGGAGCGGGACAAGCTCATGGCATGGCTTTTTCAGTAAAACCAGGAGTTAAGCAGCCACCGTCTCTTGTAAATATTTTTAAGGAGCTTCGCGAGGAACTAGGAACGCCCATGCCAAGCTCTGATAATGGTTACCTACTCAGCTGGGCTAAGCAGGGAGTTCTGCTTTTGAACACCTGCCTTACTGTGAGGGAAGGAAAACCAAACTCCCACAAGGGAAAGGGATGGGAGAGACTTACTGATGCTGTAATTTCTAAGCTAAACGATAGGTCAGAGCCTGTTGTCTTTATTCTTTGGGGTGCAAATGCAAGAGCGAAGAAGTCTTTGATAACAAACGAAAGACATTTGATACTCGAGGGTGCGCATCCTAGTCCACTGTCGGCATATAATGGTTTTTATGGCGGAGCCTATTTTACGAGGACCAATGAATTTCTAGAAAAGAATGGTAAAAAAGCGATAAACTGGGACATTACAGATTTGTAATATTGAACATTTTATGGTATAATTTATTGTTAAATCAATGAATAAAGAAGGTAAAATTATGTCTGAAAGACAAAAAATAATTAACATTGCCGTTATAGCCCATGTAGATGCAGGTAAGTCGACGCTCGTAGATGCTTTTCTGAAGCAGAGCGGTATATTTAGAGACAACGAAGCTATGGCAGATTGCGTCATGGATAGCGACGATATAGAGCGTGAGAGAGGTATAACTATCTACTCCAAGAACTGCTCAGTAATGCACAATGACGTTAAGATAAACATCGTCGATACACCAGGCCACGCGGATTTCTCATCTGAGGTAGAGCGTATCATGAAGACCGTAGATACGGTTATTCTGCTTGTTGACTCAAGTGAGGGACCTATGCCACAGACTCGCTTTGTTCTTAGCAAGTCGCTGGAGCAGGGGCTAAATCCTATTTTGTTCATTAACAAGATCGATAAGAAGGATGCCAGAATCGACGAGGTTGTCGATGAGGTATACGAGCTGTTCATAGATCTAGATTCAAACGATGAGCAGCTTAACTTCCCAATACTCTACGGAGTTGCAAGACAGGGAATAGCTGTTAAGGACCCGTCTGATATCGACGGACTTGAGTTTAGACAGGGTGACAGCAAGCTAAAGCACACACCAGAGGGATACGGCGGATTTGATATTACGCCACTCTTTGATACAATAATTGAACACTGCGAGGTTTACCCAGACAGAAGAGAAGAGCCTTTGCAAATGCAGATTTCAACACTTGCCTACGATGACTATATCGGAAGACTAGGAATCGGAAGAATTACAAGAGGCGTACTCAAGCAGGGTAGTCAGGTTTCTGTCGTAAAAGAAAACAGTGTAGAAAATCGCAAGATCGGGCAGATCTTCGTTTACAGAGGTCTTAAGAGAGTACCTGTTGAGGAAGCTCAGTGCGGTGACATAGTTGTCGTTTCAGGTATCTCAGATATCTCAATCGGTGAGACAATCTGCGATCCGTCAGCACCAGAGGGACTAGGCAGCATCATGATTGAGGAGCCTACGCTTTCGATGAATTTCATGGTTAACTCATCTCCATTTGCTGGTCAGGTGGGTAAGTATGTGACATCAAGACATATTAGAGAAAGATTAAGCAAGGAGCTTGAGGTCAATGTTGGTCTTACAGTTGAGGACACTGATTCAACAGACTGCTTCAAGGTTTCAGGAAGAGGCGAACTCCATCTTTCCATTTTGATAGAGAATATGAGAAGAGAAGGCTATGAGCTTGCTGTATCAAAGCCAGAGGTTATCTTCCATAAGGATGAGAAGGGTGCAACCCTTGAGCCTATCGAAGAGGTTATAATTACGGTTCCAGATGAGTATTCAGGAACAGTAATCTCCAAGCTAAACCTTAGAAAGGGAATCATGGTTCAGATGTCAGGTGACAATGGCTATACTAAGCTAGAGTACCACGCCCCAACTAGAGGACTTTTGGGATATAGATCCGAGTTTATCAACGATACTCGTGGCGAAGGAAACATGGAGAGGAGATTCTTCGCATTCGAAGAGTACAAGGGCGAAATTCCGGGTAGAAATAACGGAGTAGCCATTGCGATAGAAGAGGGTGTTTGCACACCTTATGCGCTTTTCAATATCAGTGAAAGAGTTCAGATGTTCGTAGAGCCTCAGACTAGAGTTTATGAGGGTATGATTGTCGGAATGAACTCGCGAGGAAATGACATGGAGGTTAACCCTTGTAAAGCAAAGAAGGCAACCAACATGCGTGCTGCAGGTAGTGACGAAAATGTTAAGCTTTCACCTGCGCGTCATTTCACTCTTGAGGAAGCGCTAGAATTCATAGCAGATGATGAGCTAGTAGAAATCGTTCCAGATGATATCAGGCTCAGAAAGAAGCTGCTAAAGGAAATAGAGAGAAGAAGAGCAGGACGTTAAGAATGCGTTTTGCTATTTCGATACAGTCTTGCGGCAAGCCCCTGGTGCAGCCGTGAGAGTGCTGAGGGGGAGATTATGCCAAGTACAGAGCGTATTTTAAATTTACTTCAGGAGATGGGACTTGCGATTCTAACATTCATAGCTGGATGGATAGTCGTAACGATTTTCATCAAAGTGCTTCGCAAGCTGCTTGAGAGATCCAAGATAGATAGGTCACTGCATACGTTTATAACTAACGGCATCAGAGTTATATTTCTGATAGTCTTAGCCATCATCATACTTCAGGAGATGGGGCTAAACACTTCATCACTGGTTACCGTACTAGGTGCCGGAGGTGCAGCTATAGCGCTTGCTCTCAAAGACAGCTTAGGTAATGTCGCAGGAGGCTTTCTCATTTTGATTAATAAGCCATTCAAGTGCGGTGATTTGATAGCAGTAAACGGAAGCGTTGATGCGACAGGAATAGTCGATGAGATTGACCTTTTGCATACCAAGATGCACACAGGTGATAACAAGATTGTCACCGTGCCAAACGGACTAATGTCTTCTTCGGTACTAACAAACTACACAGAGTCAGGTATAAGGCGAGTTGATAAGGTCTACAAGCTAGCTAAAGATACGGATATATCAAAGGCAAAAGAAGTTTTGATGGCAGTTGCAAAGTCAAATCCGCTTGTTCTAAGCACGCCTGAGCCTATTATCGGAGTTAGCTCTATAGATGCCTATGCGATTTCTATAGACCTAAAGCTTTGGTGTAATCCTGATGACTACTATGTGCTTGCTTACAAGATAGAGGAGGCAGCGACTGAGGCTCTTAGAGCTGCTGACATTGAGCTAGCGTATAGGAATATAGATATTAAACTGCAGTAATGCAGCGATATATAGATATGACACGTTTAATTTTTAATTATAGAGAATGGGAGAAAAATGATGAGAGAAATTAAGAAGTTCAAGCGTGTTCTGGTTGCTAATCGTGGCGAGATTGCAATTAGAGTGTTCAGAGCATGTCAAGAGCTTGGAATTAGAACAGTTGCAATTTACTCTGAGGAAGACAAGAACAGCTTATTCAGATTTAAGGCAGATGAATCATACCAGATAGGCAAGGGAAAGACTCCTGTTGCGGCTTACCTATCAATTGAGGAAATCATTGAGCTTGCAAAGGCTAAGGGTGTTGATGCAATTCACCCAGGCTATGGTTTCCTATCTGAGAACACAGAATTTGCAAAGGCTTGCGAAGATGCAGGAATTGAATTCATCGGTCCTAACCACTACATGATGGATCAGCTTGGTGACAAGATTAAATCCAAGATTGTAGCAGCTAAGGTTGAGGTTCCTACTATCCCAGGTGTTGACTCAGCTATTAAGGACGAGGATGAGGCGGTTGAATTCGCAGACAGATGCGGATATCCAGTTATGCTTAAGGCAGCAGCTGGTGGTGGCGGCCGTGGTATGAGAATCGTTAGAAGCAAGGACGATATTGTAAACGAATTCAGAAGAGCAAAGAGTGAAGCTCAGGCTGCATTTGGTATCGATGATATATTTATTGAAAAGTACCTCGAAAACCCTAAGCATATCGAGGTTCAGATTGTCGGAGATAAGTACGGCAACATCGTACATCTCTACGACAGAGACTGCTCCATTCAGAGAAGACACCAGAAGGTTATCGAGTTTACACCTTCACTTTGCCTAACAGACGAGCAGAGAAAGGCTATCTGTGATGACGCTCTAAAGATTGCAAGAGCAGTTGATTATCGCAGTGCTGGTACAGTTGAATTCCTTCTAGATTCAGACGGAAGACACTACTTCATCGAGATGAATCCTCGTATTCAGGTAGAGCACACAGTTACTGAGATGGTAACTGGTATAGATATCGTTCAGACCCAGATTCTCGTTGCTGAGGGATATGCTCTTGCTGACCCAGAAATCGGAATCGAGTCACAGGAAAGCATTCACACAAGAGGTTATGCTATCCAGTGCAGAATCACAACAGAAGACCCAAGCAACGGATTTGCTCCTGACACAGGAACTATCGAGCTTTATAGAAGTGCTTCTGGATACGGTATCAGACTTGACGGTGGTAATGGATTTACTGGTTCAACAATCAGTCCATACTACGACAGCCTTCTAGTTAAGGTTACTGCTACAGCGCTTACATTTGATGCAGCAAGACGCAAGGCTATCAGAGCTCTTAGAGAGACTCAGATCAAGGGCGTTAAGACAAATATCGGCTTCATCCTAAACGTTCTAAACCACGAGACCTTCGCTGAAGGAAACTGCAACACTGGCTTCATTTCAGCGCATCCAGAGCTCATGGATATCAGAACAAAGGAAGACGTAGAGCTAAAGATTATCAACTTCCTCGGAAACAAGGTTGTTAATGAGACAAAGGGAAGAAAGCCAACCTTTGACGTACCTGTATTCCCACGCGTTAGCCCTGAGGAAATCGCTAAGCTAAGAGGAACAAAGCAGCTACTTGACGAGCAGGGACCTGAGGCAGTAAGCAAGTGGGTTCTTGATCAAAAGAGACTTTTGATTACAGATACAACAATGAGAGACGCTCAGCAGTCACTTATGGCTACTAGAGTTCGTACAATAGACATGGAGAAGATCGCTCCAGGTACAGCGCTTTACGGAAAGGATTTCTTCTCACTTGAGATGTGGGGCGGAGCTACATTTGATACGGCCTTCAGATTCCTTCACGAAAATCCATGGGAGAGACTTGCAACCCTAAGAAAGCTCATTCCAAACATAATGTTCCAGATGCTCGTTAGAGGTGCTAATGCTGTAGGCTACAAGAACTACCCTGATAACGTTATCAGAGAGTTCATTAAGCAGTCAGCAAAGGCAGGAATCGACGTATTTCGTATCTTCGACTCACTCAACTGGGTAGAGGGAATGAAGATAGCTCTTGACGAGACGCTAAAGCAGGGTAAGCTTGCCGAGGCTTGCATGTGCTACACAGGAGATATTCTCGACAAGTCAAGAACAAAGTACAATCTTGATTACTACATCAAGCTTGCTAAGGAACTTGAGTCTGAGGGTGCTCACATAATTGGTATCAAGGATATGTCTGGACTTCTAAAGCCAATGGCTGCAAGAGAGCTCATCGGAGAACTCAAGCAGGTTCTTAAGATTCCAGTACATCTACATACACATGACACAAGCGGTAACGGTATCGCAACAGTTCTCATGGCTGCTCAGGCAGGCGTAGACATCGTTGATGCTGCATTTAACAGCATGGCGGGTCTAACATCACAGCCTGGACTAAACTCAATCGTTGCAGCTCTTGAGCACTCATCAAGAGATACAGAAATCGCTTACGAAGGAATTCAGCAACTTTCAGAGTACTGGAGAGATGTAAGACCAGTATATGCAAGCTTTGAGTCCGGACTACGTACACCATCTGCAGAAATCTACAAATACGAGATGCCTGGCGGACAGTATTCAAATCTAAAGGCTCAGGTAGATTCATTCGGACTTGGATATAAGTTCAATGAGGTTAAGGAGATGTATCGCAAGGTTAACCTAATGCTTGGAGATATCATCAAGGTTACACCTACATCAAAGGTTGTCGGCGACACTGCAATCTTCATGGTTCAGAACGACATGACACCTGAGAACATCTACGAGAAGGGTAAGAGCGTAGACTTCCCAGATTCACTAGTTTCATTCTTTGAAGGAATGATAGGTCAGCCTCTTGGAGGATTTCCAGAGGATCTACAGAAGCTAGTTCTCAAGGATAAGAAGCCAATCACATGCCGTGCAGGTGAGCTTCTAGAGGATGAGGACTTTGATGCAATCAAAAAGCACCTAGTTGATGATCTAGGAATAGATGCAAATGAGCAGGATGTTATCAGTGCTGCTATCTACCCTAAGGTATTTGATGACTATATCAACTACGTTCGCAAGAATGGTGACTTCAGACACATGGGTTCTGACATCTTCTTCCACGGATTATCAGAGGGTGAAACCTGCGAAATCAAGGTTGATGAGGGTAAGACATTTATCGTAAGACTTATCGAGAGAAGAGCTACAAACAACGAAGGCATCTGCGAGGTAGTATTCGAAATCAACGGAAACCGCAGAGTTGCAAAGGTTAAGGACGAGGACATCAAGGACTCAGTAGCTGTAGCTGTTACAAGATATGCAGACGAAGAAAACCCGATGGAAATCGGTGCAAACATCCCTGGTGCTGTAGTTAAGATTCTAATTAAGGAAGGCGATAAGGTCGAGGCAAATCAGGCTATCGCTGTACTTGAAGCAATGAAGATGGAGACAAACATCATTTCAACTACTGATGGTATCGTTGATACGGTATTCGTTAAGGAAGGTCAGCAGGTTAAGGCTGGCGAGATGATTGCAGTACTCAAATAACTAACAAAAGCGGGGCGTGTATTGCATGCCCTGCTTATTTTTAAGGAGAAGGCAGTGGACAAAAAACAAAGTGTACTAAAAAACTTTTTAACATATATCAAAATTGATACGCAGTCCGACGAAAACAGCGAGACTGTTCCAAGCACAGCAAAGCAGCTAAATCTTGCAAAGGTTTTGATGGAGGAAATTAAGGCTCTTGGAATTACAGAGGTTGAACTAGATGACAAGGGCTATATCTACGGAAAGCTAAAAGGAAATATAGATACCAAGGTTCCTACAATAGGCTTTATTGCACATATGGATACAGCGCTAGAATTTCCTTACCCAGGAGATGAGGCTCGGGTTATAGAAAACTATGATGGCGAGCCAATAACTCTCTGTGAAGGGGTGGTTTTAGATCCAGCAAGCAACGAAGCTTTGATGAATGCAAAGGGAGGAACAGTTATCGTTACTAACGGAAAGACACTTCTTGGCGGAGATGACAAGGCTGGTGTTGCTGAGATTATGACGGCGCTAGAATACATGGTTAAGACTCCTGAATTTAAGCATGGAGATATCGCTTTTTCATTTACTCCAGATGAGGAGATTGGAACAAGTGTTGACCATTTTGATGTGAAGAAGCTTGCGGCAGATAGAGCCTATACGCTAGACGGCGCGGCACCAGATGAAATCTCATACGAGAACTTTAATGCAGCTTCTGCTAGCCTAAAGGTTCACGGCATAGTGACACATCCTGGTGAAGCTAAGAACAAGATGAAGAATGCTCTTCACGTGGCGTGCGAGTTTGCAGAGGCGCTTCCGGCTAATGAAAGACCTGAGCATACCGAGGGCTATGAGGGCTTCTACCATTTGATGGAGATGAACGGAAACTGTGAAGAGGCTGCTTTAGAATATATAATTAGAGACCACGACATTGACAAGCTTGAACAGAGAAAGGCTTTGATGTCAAAATGCGCAGAGTTTCTAAACGAAAAGTACGGCGCAGACACTGCGGAAATTTCCTTTAAGGATTCATACAGAAACATGGCTGAGTGCATGAAGGATCACGAGGAGCATATAGAATATGCAATGGAAGCCATAAGAGAGCAGGGGCTTGATGCTAGGCCAGCTCCAATGAGAGGTGGCACCGATGGTGCCGGAATTTCGCGCATGGGAGTTCCTTGCCCTAACCTTGGAACGGGTTCCTACAACCATCACGGTAATAGAGAATACGCCGTTGTCGATGAGATGGTAATGCTCGTTGACATCATGCTCAGCGTTATATCAAAATACGCAAAAGAGGTAAGATAATGAACAAAGAGAGAAAGATGGCGCTGCTGATAGATGCCGAAAATATTTCGGCCCAGTACGCCGACTATATTATAGATGAAATCACAAACTACGGTGAATGCTCATACAAGAGAATTTACGGTAGCTGGGACAAGATTGTCCAAACAAAATGGGAGGGTCAAATAAACAAAAACTCCCTAAAGCCAATGATGCAGTTTAACAACACGAGGGGAAAGAATGCCTCGGATTCTGCTTTGATAATCGATGCGATGGATATCCTCTATCGCGGAAATGTCGATGGCTTTTGCATAGTTTCTTCGGACAGTGACTTTACTTCACTGGCTAGAAGGCTTGCTGAATCAGGGCTTCTCGTAATCGGCATGGGCGAGTCAGATAAAGCTACAGAGGCCCTAGAAAACGCCTTTGATAAGTTCGTCTACATAGATGTTCTAGCAAAGGAAGCCGAAGCCGAAAAGAAGAAGGAGGCTGATGCTGAGGCAGCAGCAGGCATAAAGCCAAGGCATGAAAAGAAGTCTGACCAGACAGGAAACATTCCAAGCAAGAAGCTAATAAGCAGCAAGATAAAGCAGATTATCATGGCAAATGAAGACCTAGGAAAGCCGACAGACCTTGGCCAAATAGGAAACGAGCTGAGCAGGCTTTACAGAAACTTTGACGTGAGATATTACGACAAAAAGGGTGGCGGAAAATATAAGTTCCTCAGAGAATTCGTAGCTGACCTAAGAGGCCTTGAAATCGAAAGAATAGACAAGAGAGTATTCGTAAGTATAAAGAAATAGCCAAGGAAAGCCTGGTGCTAAAAAGTTCCGCGCGAGATAGGAGTAGCAAATGCCTTTTGAAATAGTTAGAAATGACATAGTTAATATGAAGGTGGATGCGATTGTAAATACTGCGAATCCAAAGCCTATAATCGGTGATGGTACAGACAGAGCTATTCATTGCAAAGCGGGTGAAAGGCTTCTTATGGCGCGCAAGGAGATAGGCGATATCGCAATAGGCACATCTAAAATAACTCCTGCCTTTGATCTTGATGCAAGATATGTAATCCACACTGCTGGACCTATTTGGAAGGATGGAAAGTCAGGTGAGGAAGCACTACTAGCTTCTTGCTTTAAAAATTCGCTTAGACTTGCAAAGGAAAAGGACTGCGAATCTATTGCATTTCCTTTGATATCGAGCGGAAGCTATGGCTTTCCAAAGCCTATTGCCCTTCAAATTGCAGTAAGGGAAATAAGCGCGTTCCTGCTTGAAAACGAAATGCAAGTTTATCTTGTGGTCTTCGGAAAACAGTCGTTTGAGCTTTCGGAGAAGCTATTCAAATCCGTAAGTAGCTATATAGATGAAAACTATGTAAGCGATAAGATGAGCCTAGAGTATGGCACATCAAAGGTTAGGCGCTTTGACTACGAGGAAATGCTTTTGAGCGAATCATCTTATGAGATTACCTCGAAGATGCCAAACCTAGATGGCATGTTAAACAATCTAGACAAGGGATTTTCGGAAACTTTGCTCGATTTAATAGATAGGACAGGGAAGAAGGACTCAGAAATCTACAAGAGAGCTAATGTTGACAGGAAGCTTTTCTCTAAGATAAGAAACAATGTAAACTATAAGCCATCAAAGGCTACTGCTTTAGCATTTGCCATAGCTCTTGAGCTTGACCTAGATGAAACAAGCGATCTTCTTTCGAGGGCTGGCTATGCGCTGTCACAAAGCAGCAAGTTTGATGTTATAGTAAAATACTTTATCGAAAATAAGAAATATGACATCTTTGAGATCAACAGTGCACTGTTTAGATTTGATCAGCCACTTTTGTGCTCATAAATGTCGCATGGTGTGCGACCTTTGATCCTCCTATATCCTTTACAATGTAGATACATTAAGGAAATAGGAGGATTTTAAAATGACAGAAATTATATTTATTCTAGACCGCAGTGGTTCTATGGAAGGACTTGAAAAAGACACTATAGGTGGATTTAATTCTATGATGAAGAAACAGGCAAGTGTGCCTGGCGATGCACTAGTAAGTACTTTGCTCTTTAATAATGAACTTGAAGTAATTCATGACCGCATAAACATCAAAGATGTCCCAGAGCTAACAAGCAAGGAATATTATGTAGGGGGAGGCACAGCTCTTTTAGATGCTGTTGGAAGTGCAATTAAACATATCTCAAAGATTCATAAGTATGCCAGAAAAGAGGATGTTCCAGAGAAAACTCTCTTTATCATAACAACTGATGGGATGGAAAATGCCAGCAGAATATTCAGCTACGAGGATATCAAAAAGATGGTTGAGCTTGAAAAATCAAAGTACGGTTGGGAGTTCATCTTCCTCGGTGCAAATATAGATGCTGCAGCTGAAGCATCTAGATACGGAATAGATTCGTCAATGGCAGTAAACTATAACTGTGATTCCAAGGGAATGAAAATTAGTTTTAAAGTTATGGAGGATGTTGTAAGAAGTTATAGAAACACATGCGAGGTTCCAAAAGAGTGGAGAAAGCTAATAGATGATGATTTTAAATCAAGAAGAAAATTCTAATGTTAAGTGCATAAATCGTTTAGAGAAATCACTACTTTCTTCTCTAGAATGAACGAACATAAAATTTGAGCACCGCAAGGTGCTTTTTTTATGGGGATTTTTTAATACAACTTGAATTATGCGTATTTAATGCGTATTATGAGATAAAAGGGGGTATAAATGAAAACAAAGGAGGAAAAAATGAAAAATGTATATCCAATAGTATTAAAAAAAGGAAGTGAGGATAATTACATTGTATATATTCCTGATTTCAATATTAATACAGAAGGTGAAGACATGGCTACAGCTATTGAAATGGCCAGAGATGCAATTGGTATTGTGGGTATTGATATGGAAGATGAATGCGAAGAATTGCCAAAACCATCAGCAATGACATCAATAGAAACAAATAAAGATGAGTTTATAAGTCTCGTGGATGTGGACTTTGATGAATACAGAAGAAAGAATGATATGAGAGCAATTAGAAAAAACTGCACGATTCCTTCATGGTTAAACTTTGAAGCAGAGAAAGAAGGTATAAATTTCTCGGCTATATTACAAGCAGCTCTTAAAGCAGAACTTAATTTGAAATAATAAAAAGCCCTGAATGTTGAAATGATATGTACCCAGAATCCTGGACACATGTTATGAACTAAGCGGAACACATGGAT
>ERZ773233.39-NODE-39-length-107981-cov-23.484990_pt1 | contig 107981 bp, 81 predicted proteins | sample MGYA00580991_ERZ773233 | MGnify/ENA primary metagenome ERZ773233 (study PRJEB29015, sample SAMEA2738178) | human oral metagenome | biome: human oral; feature: human-associated habitat; material: saliva | place: China | collected 2161 ...
GAATTCAAGACATAAAAAACTTGACACACTATCGAGTTCTCAAACAACACACCCAGCAGAACATCTAACGAATTTTTTGTTTTCGTTGCTGTCCCGCAGGCACTCGTATAACTTTAGCGACCTCCCAGCAGCCCCGCAACCCGATTTTGGGTGACGGTAGCCACAAAGAGCTAATTTTACGTTAAACCTGGTGACTTACAAGCTGCATTTCAGAGCCAACCAGGCCCGGCTGAATTGCCTGTTTAGGCTGGCCAAGAGCAATTTAAGCTAGGGGCAACCAGTTTGCCAGGCGCCGGGCGCGGGCCAAAATATTGTGACCGGCAACGCTTGTCACCCAAGAGCAACCCCGTAACTGCGGGGTTGCCGGACCGCTCTGAGGTGGGTGGAAAACTCGGCACAACACAGAAAACAACTGCGGGGCCATCCCTATAAGGGACAGCCCCGCAAGTTTGCTTGCAAGCAAGTACGCACCGGCGTACGCATAGCTACATAAGTAACGGTGCACGCGTAAGCAACAGTGCCCTTAGCGGCGCAGGAAGCTAGCGAAGCCCAGCTGCCCAATACGTGCCTCCAACTGCTCCACCTGCGCTGGCCAGTTGTCGCCGTCGGAAATAAAACCCTCAGGCGCCCCCAAACTACGCGCTACTTGCAAGGCCAAACTGGCCACGCCGGCGTCGTGAAGAGAAGCAGCAACCCTAAACGCTCCCTCAACCCCGCCAGGGTAACCGGGATACACCGTCAGGCGCACCTCGTAATCCACGCCCGCGTTGAGTACCAGCTCCAGGGCGTGCCAGGCCTTTTCTCCCCCGCCGCCGCGCGCCACCACCTGGCGGTAATCGGGGCCAGGCAGGGCCTTAATGTCCAGGCCCACCCAGTCGACGGCGTCGGCGGCAAGCAGGCGGGCCAAATTACCCGGATAAATACCGGCCGTGTGCAGCCCCACCGCAAAGCCCAGGGCCTTAACCTCCTGGGCGGCGCTAAGCAGACCGGGCTGACGGGTGGCCTCGCCGCCGGAAAAAACCAGGCCGTCCAGCAGACCGCGTCGGCGTTGCAGCAGCTCAACCACCTGCGACCAGGGCACGCTCCCCGGGGTGCGGGGATCTAAAATTTCGTGGTTTTGACAGTACACGCAGCGCCAAGGGCAGCCTTGCAAGAAGATACTGGCAGCCAGTTTGCCGGGCCAGTCCACCGTGGATAGGGGTACCAGCCCGGCTATCTGTAAGTCGGCTGCGTCAGGCATAAATCTCGGAGGTGACTACCTCGCGGGTGCGCACGCCGGCGTCGTCGAATTCAAAAGCACTACGTAACTGGCCGTGACCAGCAGCGCTAGACTCGTCGAACATCTGCCGCTCGTGGTACTCGCCCTTCTTACCAATGTTGAAAGACTGCACCGGGCGGAAGTAACCCATTACGCGGGTCCACACCTCGCAAACCTGGGGCTCACGCTCAGGGTGGGCGGCGGCGCAACGCTCACAAGTGAAGTGCTCGCCAGCCAGGTAACCGTGCACCGGGCAAATAGAGAAGGTGGGCGTGATAGTGATGTAAGGCAGCTTGAAAGCAGTCAGTGAACGACGCACCAGTTCTTTACAAGCCTTGCCGGAAGAAACCCGCTCCCCCATGTATAGGTGTAGCACCGTGCCACCGGTGTACTTACCCTGCAACACTTCCTGATCTTCCAAAGCCTGGAAGGGGTCATCGGTGTAGCCCACAGGCAGCTGCGAGGAGTTGGTGTAATAGGGCTCAGCTTCAGTCCCAGCCTGGATAATGCCGGGGAAACGCTTACGGTCCTCTTTAGCGAAACGGTAGGTGGTGCCTTCAGCCGGGGTGGCCTCCAGGTTGTAGAGGTGACCGGTGGCCTCCTGCAACTGCACCATGCGTTCACGCACGTGGTCTAAGACGCGCACGCACATCTCAAAGCCGCGCGGGTCGGTTAGATCATAGGCATCGTCGGAGAAGTTACGCACCATCTCGTTCATGCCGTTAACGCCAATGGTGGAGAAGTGGTTGTCCAAGCTACCCAGGTAGCGCTTGGAGTAGGGGAACAAGCCGTGATCCATGTGGTGCTGGATGGTGGCGCGCTTAATCTCTAGGGACTGGCTGGCCAGGTCGATCAGCTCATCCATGCGGGCCACCAGCGCCGCCTCGTCACCCTTAAACAAGTAACCCAGGCGCGCCATGTTTAAAGTAACTACCCCAATGGAGCCGGTCAGCTCAGCTGAGCCAAACAGGCCGTTACCGCGTTTTAGCAGCTCACGTAGGTCCAGCTGGAGGCGGCAGCACATAGAGCGGATCATGTGCGGGTCCAGGTCAGAGTTAATGAAGTTTTGGAAGTAGGGCAGGCCGTACTTGGCGGTCATGTTGAACAGGGCATCTACGTTCTCGCCCTCCCACTCAAAATCAGGGGTGATGTTGTAGGTGGGGATCGGGAAGGTAAATACGCGCCCGTCGGCATCACCGGCAGTCATAACCTCAATGAAAGCCTTGTTGATGACGTCCATTTCAGGCTGCAAGTCGCCGTAGGTGAAGTCCATGAGTTCGTCGCCGATTAGCGGGTACTCGTCACGCAGGTCGTCTGGGCAGGTCCAGTCGAAGGTCAGGTTAGTGAAAGGGCACTGGCTACCCCAGCGGCTGGGCACATTCAGGTTGTAGATCAGCTCCTGCATACACTGGACGATCTGGTCATAGCTCATGTCATCCTTGCGCACGAAAGGCGCCATGTAGGTGTCAAAAGAGCTGAAGGCCTGCGCGCCGGCCCATTCGTTTTGCAGTGTGCCCAGGAAGTTAACGATCTGTCCGCATGCTGAGGAGAAGTGCTTGGGCGGGGCTGAAGCGATAGACCCACTCACCCCGTTGAAACCCTCCTGGAGCAGGCGCTTTAGACTCCAGCCGGCGCAGTATCCGGCAAACATGTCCAGGTCGTGGATGTGGTAGTCGCCTTCACGGTGAGGGGTGCCAATGGCCGGGGTGTAGACGTGCTCAAGCCAGTAGTTGGCCACCATTTTGCCGGCAGAGTTAAGGATCAGACCGCCCAGCGAGTAGCCCTGGTTGGCGTTGGCGTTCACGCGCCAGTCGCTGCGGTCTAGGTACTCGTTGATAGTGGCAATAGCGTCGACGTCGTAGTGCTGCCCAGCAGTCATTGCTGCGCCACCCTGGTTAGTTGCGGCTTTGGCAGAGTCAAAACGCGGGTCCATCTGGCAGTCCTTTCACGAAAAAGACGCACAATGAGGTCACGCGGGAAATGGGGAGAATAACGGCGCGGCCACTACATGTTGTGCTTCGGTTTGCAAGAGACAACATTATCTTGTGGTAGCGCTTTATACAGGTCCCAAAGTCCCGAGGTGAGCAAATGTGCTTTTATAGCCAGCCAAATCTGCCGGCCCACCCCCGCAGCCGCAGGCTCGCACGCAAAATCCACATGCAGGCAAAAAACCGCCCTGGCCCGGTCATCACAACCGCCGGTGATTACAACCGTCGATCATCACAACCGCAGCCAGGGCAGCTAGCGCTATATCAGCGCCATAGCGCTTTCGGGGCGCTACCCGTCAAAACTCAGGCCAAAACCTCGTTGAAGGCTTCGCTGGAGCTGGGGTGGGTGTAGATCGCGCCGGCCAGGTCGGCGGCGGTCAGACCCTGCTTGATGGCCAGTGCCACCAGGTTGATCAGCTCCTGGGAGTCGATCACCAGCAGCGAGGCACCCAGGATGCGGTCAGTGGCGGCGTCGATCACGAACTTAATTACGCCGTCAGGGTTGCCCACAATCTTGGGACGCGGCATGGCGGCAATAGCGGCCACAGGCTTGGAGGCCACACGCACCTCATAGCCGGCCTCGCGGGCAGCCTGCTCACCTAGACCCACGGTCGACAGCGGCGGGTTGATGAAGGTGGAGGTGGGAATGATGCGCCCGGCAGTAGAACGCTTACCGGAGCCCACCAGCTGGTCCATCACCACGCGGTGGTCGTCGAAAGAAATGTAGGTGAACTGCGGGCCACCGTTGACGTCACCAACAGCAAATACACCGGGCACGTTGGTGCGGCAGAACTCATCCACAACCACTTCGCCGCGAGCGCCGGTGGCAATCCCGGCAGTTTCCAGACCTAGCCCGTCGGTGGCGGGGCGGCGGCCGATTGCCAGCAGCACATAGTCCACGGCTAGTTCTTGGTTTTCCATCTCGCCTGCGGGGGTGGCCAGGGTGTAGTTAACGACGACGCCGTCGCCGTTTTCCACGAAGGAGGCCACCTTGGCGCCATTTACGAACTGCACCCCGTGCTTGGCCAGAATGTCGGTGGCGACGCTAGCCACGTCGGCGTCGAAACGGGTGAAGGGGGCCTCGGCGGCGTCGATTACCGTGACTTGCACGCCAAGCTGGGCGAACATGTCGGCGTATTCCAGGCCGATGGGGCCGCCACCAACTACCGCCAGGCGGCCGGGTAGGGTGGGTAGGAACTGGATGCCGGTGGAGTCAACCACGCGCTTAGAGTCAACGCCGGGGATCGGGGGCACTACCGGGCGGGCGCCGGTGTTGATGATGATGGTGTCGGCGGTTAGCAGCCAGGTGCCTTGCTCGCCGTTTACGCGCACAGTCTTGGGGCCCACGAATTCGCCAGTGCCGTCATAGATGTCTACGCCCTTGTCGGCCACCATGTGGTAGTTGGCGTTGTTGAGCTTTTCGATTAGGGCGTTGCGGGCTTTTTGGGCGCCGGCGAAGATGGCGGCATCGGAGCTAGCTTCAGCTTCGCGGGCCTTGGCGGCCAGGGCCTGCTCGACTTCCACGATTAGTTTTTTGGTGGGCACGCAGGCAATGTTGATGCAGGTGCCGCCGTACATGGCGGGACTGGCTTCTACCAGCGCCACTTTCTGGCCGCGTAGAGCTAGTTTCTGGGCAATGGTTTTGCCGGCTTTACCCCAGCCGACAATTAGGGCGTCGTAGCTCTTGGGGGTGGTTTCGTCGAGGCTCACTTACGGCTCCTGATCGATAGTGGGGGACGACGGCGGCCATCTAGTGCGCTTACCCGTCGCAGGTCCTAACGCCTCTATGAACCGACTTTAGTCCCAGGTTATTCCTGTTAGTTGGCTCTACTTCACTGTGATCGGACCAACCTTTGCCACCCTGGCGGCTGCGTCGGCATTGGCGGCGGCGCAAGCGAATAGGCATGCAGCCAGGCAGCGCCAACCTTGCGCGCGCAGCCGGGCGGCGGCGCGCCGTTGAGCACCTGGCCAACCCCGCGCGGACGTAACGTTAACGCCCAGGCCGGCGGCGTCGTCGAGAATGCGGACCACCCACGCCGAGCCCAGCCACCGCCGCCACAGAACATGCCGCACCACAGAACGCGCCGCCACACCAAAACCAACAGATTCTTTCAAAAGTTTTCACTTTCCATCTTGCAAGTGGCTAGACTTGACCCTGACCCAACCCTTCTCACAAGGAGATACGATGGCGTACTTCAAAAAGTGGCTGGCAGTGCCCGCAGTGGCGGCGCTGTCATTGTCACTGCTGCCAACAGCGGCATTGAGCGTAGCCAACGCTGAGTCGACACAGGGCCGCAATGTGGCTCTGGCAAGCGCAGGTACCACCGTTTCCGCTTCCGGTCAGGAAGTTGCCGGCCAGTGGGGGCCGGATAAGGTAAACGACGGCGTAATCAACGTTGGTGCCGCCAAAGCCGATCAGTCACGTTGGTCTTCAAACACTGCCGACGACGCTCAGGTCACTTTGACCTTCTCAAAACCCACCAAAATCCACCACGTCGCGATTCACTGGGAGGTGGCTTGCGCGGCCGCCTACCACCTAGAGGTATCCACCGACGGAACTACCTTCAAACGCGCCACTGATACCATTAGGCCCACGTGTGGCACCGCCGATGGCGCCGCGCGAGACGAGCAGAAACTCACCAAAGTCAGTGCCGACGCCGCCTATAAAGCTGTCCGTATGCAGGCTGAAGACCGTACTCCCTTTGGTGGAGTTAAATACGGTGTGTCCCTATGGGAGTTTGAAGTGTGGGATGGTCCTCAAGCAAACAGTGAACCCAGCCAGCCGGCAGCTAACACTGGCCTAGGCCTGGTGCCCCTACCGGCAGAGTTAAAAGACAACTCTGCCAGCCAGGACTCTTTTGAGCTCAGCCAAGACACTAAGCTAATCGCCCCCGGTGACGCTAAGGACGCGGCTGAGCTATTTGCTGCCCAGGCCCGCCTGTCCACCGGCTACCCGCTGCCGGTGGTTGACTCTGGCGAGGCCAGCGGCAACATTACTTTCAAAACCGGCACGGTTGCCGGTCACAGCGGCGCTGAAGCCTACGCCCTGACCTCCACCAAGAGCGGGGTAACTATCACAGCTAACGCCGCCCACGGTTTCTTCAACGCCACCCAGACGCTGCGTCAGCTACTGCCGGGCTTCATCAACTCCAAGTACCCGGTCTATGCGGCCTGGGAGGTGCCCGCCGTCGAGATTAAAGACTCCCCGCGCTACTCCTACCGCGCCATCATGCTTGACCCGGCCCGCTCTTTCCTGACGGTAGACGAAGTCAAGCACGTGCTTGACCAGATGGCCTCACTAAAGATGAGCTACCTGCACTTCCACCTGGCTGATGACCAGGGTTGGCGCATTGAGATCACCAATGAGGGCCGCGCTGAGGGCGACACCATTGACTACACCCGCCTAACCAGTGTTTCTGGTCGCACCGCCATGAACATGCATGACAAGGCCAAGTCCAATGAGGTAGGCCGCACCGGCTACTACACCCAGGCACAGTACAAGGAAATTGTTGCCTACGCCGCCGCCCGTCACATCACCCTGGTGCCCGAAATTGACCTTCCTGGTCACACCAACGCCGCCCTGCACGCAATCCCACAGCTGAACACGGCCGGCTCCTCCCACCAGGCCACCACCGCTGAGCCCACCGCCCCCGCTAACGGCACCGGCGCAGTTGGCTACTCCTACCTGGACCCCAACTCTGAAGTGTCCTTTACCTTCGTAAAGCACGTATTGGGCCAGTTGGCGGCCATCACTCCCGGCGCCTACCTGCACGTGGGTGGCGACGAGCCGCACTCGATGACCTCGCGTTACGGCACTGCGGTTTACAACAAGTTCCTTAACCGGGTCGGCACTATTGTGCGTGACCTGGGCAAGCACCCCATTGGTTGGAATGAGTACGCCGGCACTGACCTGAAATCGGGCGACGCCGTGCAGTACTGGGTGGGTAACTCCGCCTCCACTAAGGACGCGGCCCTGCACAAGGGCGCCAAGATCGTGATGAGTCGCGGCGCTTCGTCCTACATTGACCAGAAGTACAACCCCAAGACCCCTATCGGTTTGAACTGGGCTTGCGCCGGGGTTTGTGACGCCCCGCAGTACTACAACTGGGATCCTAAGACGGTTATCTCCGGTTTGAGTGACGAGCACATTTTGGGCCCTGAAGCGCCGCTTTGGTCTGAAACCGTGCGCGGCAGCACTGAGGTGGACCTGCTGGCTTGGCCGCGCGGCGCCTCCCACGCCGAGATTGGCTGGACCCCGCAGGCTAAGCGCAACGTCACCGACTTCACCCAGCGTCTAGGGATTGTGGGCACCCACTGGAATGTGGCTGGCCAGAACTTCTATGACACCTCGCTGGTTAAGTGGAATTGGGAGCTGGCCGGCAACCCCGGCACTAGCGCCCCCACTAACACTTCCGTCACCTTCCCGCTGGGTTACCTCTCGGCCCCCGGCACGAAGGTTGCGGGTAACGCTATTAGCCCCGACAGCACCAATGACGACGACGGCGTATCTAACTCGGCCCTGCCCGCTGGCACCACCATCAGCGTGGACTGGGGTGACGGTTCGAGCGAAACCACGGCCGCCGTCGTCGCTGACACCCCGCGCGACGCCTACCACTCAGCGGGGGTTTACCGCCTGCTAGGTGAGCACAAGTACGCCACTGCCGGCGACTATGTGGCCACGCTAAAAATCGGTGGCGAAGAGGTTAACTACGCTGCTATTCACGTTGCCGACGACGCCGCAGCCCCGCAGCTGCCCGCCGCCTGGGATGCTTCGGTTAGCCCCAAGGTGACTATTGAGAAGACCACGCTAACTGTGGGCGAACGCATCCACATTGAGGCTTCGGGCTTCCAGCCTGGCCAGCTGATCGCCATCAAGATTGGTGACGCTTTTGTGGGTAACATTCGCGCTGGCGAGGACGGCACCCGCGTGCAGGATCTGCTAATTGACGGCTCCATGACCAACGGTAAGCACGACATGACCTTCACCCAGGGCGAGCGGGTAGTGACCATTAAGGTCACCATCTCGGGCGGCACTGTGCCGCTGCCGCACCGCGTAGCCACGGGCAAGGTGAAGCCCGTCTGGGTTGACTCCCAGGAGGAAAGCGGCGAAACCCCGCCTAACGGCCCGGTTACGGCTGCTTTCGACGGCGACCCCAACACCTTCTGGCACACCCGCTGGAGCGAGGGTAACGATGGCTTCCCCCACGGCGTGATCATGAAGATTGAGGCCCCTGCCGGCCAGACCTGTAAGTTTGCTGGCCTGGAGTACACCGGACGTAAGGGCAACGCTAACTCGCGTGCCAAGGACTACCGTCTGTACATCTCTGCCACCGGCAACAAGGATGACTGGACACTGGTTGGCCAAGGCACCTTCAAGTCTTCTGACGCACCCCAAACTGTGCTGCCTACGGTGGCCAGTGTTCCTAACGGTTGCTTCGTCTACTTTGAGCAGCTAAGCAGCCAAAACGGCGACAACTATGGTGGTGCGGCTGAGATTGCACTGGGGGCTACCTTCGCGGCTGAGTCTGCTTCGCCCACCCCCGCCCCGACGGCTTCCCCGGCTCCGACGGCGACGGCGTCGCCCACGGCCCAGCCCACGGCCGAGCCCACCGCTGAGCCGACCAGCCAGCCGACCAGCGAACCTACAGCCGAGCCCACCCAGGCTCCGACCAGCCAGCCGACCGCCGAGCCCACCCAGGCTCCGACCAGCCAGCCGACCGCTGAGCCGACCAGCGAACCTACGGCTTCTCCGGCTCCGACTGCTCAACCCACCAACCCGGCAGTTGAACCCACCGCTCAGCCCACCTCGGCCCCTGCCCCCACTAGCGCGATGCCCACCGCGCCTGGTAGCGGCAAGCCCAGTGCACTGCCTAGCGCTAAGCCCACGGTGCCCGGCCAGCCTCAGCTGCAGCCCACCGCCCCGGTTGCCAATGCCACCACTCCAGTGGTTGGTAACCGCACCACCGCCTCGCCGCGCGGCGGCCTAGCCCACACGGGCGCGGCCACTGGCGCCTTTGCGTTGGCAGCTATCGCGATGAGCGCTGGGGGCCTAACCCTGCGTCGTCGTCGTCAGGACTGATAGCGCCCCCATATACAGGGCTAAATACAGCTATCAACCAAGGTCAGTTCGGTTCATCCTCAACTAACCACAAACTGACCTAAGGGGTGGCAGCGGATATTAACCGCAATGTCCGCTGCCACCCCTTAAACAACCCCTCCCCTCTTAAACAAACCCCCTCCCCCGGCTGCGGCCGGATCTTCGCATAGGAGCGATAATGCCCAGAAAACTGGCCAAACGTGCGGCTACGTTAGCCGCCGTCGTTGGCATGGCCCTGGCAGGCGCACTACCAATCTCGGTAGCCCAAGCCGCGAGCGCGGCTCCGCCCGCCAAATACGCCACCGCCGACATCACCTTCCCCGGCAACGACGGCAAACCCCACAAAGTCACTTTCGACAAAAACTCCTTCATGGTTGATGGACAGCGTCTAAACGTGTGGTCTGGCGAGATCCACTACTGGCGCGCCCCGGATGTGAACTCTTGGCGCGATCTATTCCAAAAGATGCGCGCTAACGGTTACAACGCCGTATCCCTGTACTTCTTCTGGGGTCTACACCAATCTAAAGAAGGCGGCCCCTTCGACTTCTCCAAAGGCACCATTAAAGACCTTGACCTGCTGCTAACCATGGCTCAGGAAGAGGGTCTGTATGTCATTGCCCGCCCCGGCCCCTACGTTAACGCCGAAATTTCTATGGGTGGCCTACCTGCCTGGATGACTAACTATTCGGGTGGACTGCGCACCACCGACCCCAAGGTGTTGGCAGCCTCCAAAGCCTGGCTGCACGCCTTTAACCAAATTGCCTCCAAGCACCTGGTTACTAAGGGTGGCGGCTCGGTGCTGCTGTATCAGGTGGAAAACGAGCTACTTAGCGACAACGCCGCGCGTAGCGCTTTCCTTAAGAGCCTAGTATCTCAGGTTAAAGCCGACGGTATTGATGTGCCCCTATTCCACAATGACTATGGGCTAGGTGGACGCTTTAAAAACACTAGCCTTTACGGCACTGACTTTTATGCCTACGACAAGTACCCGGTAGGTTTTAACTGCTCAGCTGGACGTAACCGGATTGATGACTCTGAGGCCACTTTCCGCAGCTACGCCCCCAACTCGCCGCATTTCATCACCGAATCTCAAGGCGGCGCCTTCACTCCTTGGGGGGCCAGCTACAACGCCTCAGACTGCTACACCTACACCGATGAGGGTTTCACCCGCCAATGGGGCGTACACAACATCGGTAACGGGGTAACCGCCTTCAACTACTACATGGCTTATGGCGGCACCAACTGGGGTTGGACTGGGGCGCCCGCCTCCGGCTTCACCTCCTACGACTACGGCGCCGGCATCACTGAGGACCGCACCTTGACCCCCAAGGCCAGTGTGCAAAAAGAAACCGGCTACTACACCAAGGCAGTACCCGAGTTAAGCGGCATGAACCCGGTGCAGGCCCCCAGCGCCGTCGTCGAATCTGGCTCCAACGTAAAGATTTACGCCCGCCAAGCCGAAGCCGGGCAGGGTTCAGTGACTGGCAACGGCGTACGCACCTACGCCATGCGCCTAGCCAACTCCAACGACACCACTGAAACCACCTTCACCACGGCGCTAAGCCTAGGCAAACCGCGCGGCGCCACCACCACGGGCTTTAGCCACGACGACCGCAGCAGCGCCATCACCTACACCGGCTCCTGGAGCCAGGTGGCTGACTCGTCGGCAGCCTCAGGCACGCTCACTCGCACCAAGACTGTGGGCGACACGGCCTCCTTCACCTTCACCGGCACCGGGGTGCGGCTAATTACCGCCACCGGCACCGATCACGGCTACTTCAAGGTTTCTATTGACGGCGGCGAGGCCCAGCTGGTCACCAGCGCCCACGTAGACACTGAGCAGAACAAGCCCACCCAACTGGAGGCTTACCGCATTGAAAACCTCAGCCCCAGCCAGCACACCATTAAGGTGGAAAATGTTGGTTTCGACGGCGCAAATGTGGTTGATATTGACGCTTTCGACGTTCTAGGTGCGACGGCGGTCCAAGCCCCCATCTACAACGACTCTGACACTTCTTTCTTCACCTTCACCGGCTCTTGGCAGCACGCCAGCGGTAAGAACTGGACTCAGGGTGACCACTCCGGTGACGAAACCTTCTCTAAGACTGCCGGCGACTCCTACACCTTCACCTTCACCGGCGTAGGTTTTGACATCATCGCCCCCTTCTCCTCCAACCACGGCTCAGCCACGGTAACCGTTGACGGCCAGGAAGTGGGCCAGACCAAGGAGGATGTCACCTCTGAGGCCACTCCGCAACAAACCGTCTTTAGCTGGCGCGCCGAAAAGGGCGCCCAGGCTGGCTCGCAGGGCGGCGCCCAGGGCGGCGCGCAGGGAGGCGCGACCGACTCGGGCACCGATAAGGCTGGCGCGCAGGGCGGCGCGCAGGGAGGCGCGACCACCTCGGGCACCGATAAGGCTGGCGCGACCGCCAGCCAGGCAGCCGAGCCCGCCACGCACACCGTGAAGGTGACCGTGGACGGGAAAGCTTTCAGCGGCTCACAAGACACCTTCGTGTCGCTAGACGCTGTCAAGGTTTACCCCAACGCCCAGTCCCTGCCCGGCGAAAATAATGACGAGGCAGACGGAACCATCTCTTGGAAGCGCATCCCGCAAAAGGAAGGCACCACCCTGGCCCTGCACGGGCGCGACGCCATCATGCTGACCGCTGACAAGCAGGTGGGCGGGCACGAGCTGTACTACACCACCAGCCAAATGTTTGGCGCCACGCTAAACAGCGCCGGCGGGTCCTTACAGTATCTAACCGGTACGCGCGGCGACAGCGGCGAAACCGTACTGCACTACACCACCCAACCCCAGGTCAGCGCCCCTGAGGGGGTTGAGCAAACCTGGGATGCGGCCACCGGCCAGCTGCGCTTGAACTACAGCTACTCCGCCTCACCCCAGCAAATCATCATTAAGGATGGCGACAAGGTTCTCTCCCTGCGCATCATTGACCGCACCACAGCCCAAACCACCTGGCTGCTTGACGGCACCCGCAACGGCAAGCTCAGCAGCGTAGCCGTTGAGGGGGTGGAACTGGCTCGCACCGCCAAGTTCACCGGCAAGGACACCTTGCAGCTAACCGGCTCGGTCTCCGCTGAGTCTAATGTGCGCGTGATTGCCCCCGCCGGCATCAACCACGTGGGCTTCAACGGCGGCTCACTCAACCCGGCTAGCGCCACTGGCAGCGCTGGCAATGCTGGTGCCGCTGCAAGTGCCGCCAAAGCCGCTACCGGCACGAACAGTGCTACCGGCACGGGCGACGTCGGCGTCTTTACTGGCAAAGTACCCGGACCTGCAGCCGTAGCCAGCCAGCAGCTGAGCTTCGTCAAATCCACCGACTACGCTGAAGCCAAGACCACTTACGACGACTCCAAGTGGAAGGTTGCCGCCGACACCCAGGCCGTCAACCCCCGCTTCCAAGGCCCGGGCGAATACTCCCACACCGTGCTGGACTCCAACCACTACGGCTTCTACGAAGGCTCAGTGTGGTACCGGGGCACCTTCACCGCCACCAAGGCCGACCCCTACCTGTACCTACAGGGCAACGGCGGCTCGGGCGTACCCTCGCAGGGCAAGAACCCCGCTTTCATGCAGGTGTGGGTTAACGGCGTCTACGCCGGGGCCTACGACGCCGCCGGCAACTGGGCCAAGGTGAACGTCCCCGCCGGCACCGTCAAGAGCGGCGACAAGGTCACCGTAGCGGTGCTGGTCAACAACCTCGGGCAAAACCTGGACTGGTCCGACGACGGCCTGTCCAAGCAAAACCGTGGCCTGTTTGACGTGGCCATCGAAGGCTCCACCGCCACCTGGAAAATCCACGGCGCCGACGCCGACTTTGCCGCCAAGGCAACCACCAACCCCTCGGGCACGCTCTACAACAACGGCGGCCTGGGCGGCGAAAAAGCCGGCTTCCACATGCCCGGCTTTGACGACTCCAAGTGGGCCAAGGCCGACAACCTGCACTCGCCGGCCGGCGTCACCTGGTACCGCGCCCGCGTCAAGCTGAACCTGCCTGCCAACCAGGACACCGCTTTCCGCCTGGACATCAACTCCTCGCGTTTTAGCTCCCTGGGCGACCGCGCGCAGGCCACGCTTTTCGTCAACGGCTGGAACACCGGTGTCTACATTGGCGACCGGGGCCCGCAAACCTCGTTCACTATCCCCGCCGGGTTCCTCAACCCCAACGGTGAGAACGTCATTTCGATTGCGGTGGCAGCCAAGGAAGACGGCATGGGTCCCGATTCGGTGACCCTGCGCGCCATCCACTCCACCACCAAGCCCGTGCTTGGCTCCACGCCTGCGCCCACTGGCGGCCCGACGGCGGTGCCCACTGTGGCGCCGACTGCTAGCCCCACGGCCTCAACCCAGCCCACAGCGGCTCCCACTGGTCAGCCCACAGCGGCGCCCACCGTGGCGCCCACTGTGGCTCCCACGGCCACGGCGGCGCCCACCGGCCAACCCACCGGCCAACCCACCGGCCAACCCACCGTGGCGCCCACTGTGGCTCCGACGGTAAAGCCAACTGGCACGGCGTCGCCCACGGCTCAGCCGACTGCCAGCCCAACTGGTGCGCCTACGGCCAACCCAACGGCCGCACCCACTGGCCAGCCCACCGCAGGCCCGACTGCTAGCCCCACGGCTTCAACCCAGCCCACAGCGGCCCCCACTGGTCAGCCCACCACCTCGCCGCAGCCCACCGCAGGCCCAACGGCGTCGTCGGCACCTGGGCAACCCACTGCAGGGCCAGGCCAACCCACTGCCAGCCCAACGGCGTCAACCCACCCCACTGCGGCCCCTGGGCAGCCTGGCAAGCCAAGCACAGCACCGGCGCCTGACGGCACCAGGGAGCCTATAGCTGGCGAGCAGTTGCCGCGTACGGGCGTGAACCTGGCGCTTGGGCTTGGGGCAGTCGCGGCAATCGCGGGCAGCCTAGTGTTGCTGCGCAGGCGGCGTGCCCTGTAAAAGCGCAGGTGACACCCCTGTGAATACGCAGGCGACGTGACCTGTGAGGCCGGGCCATGGACAGTGTCTGCTGCCTTGCAAACAGCAGACATGGCCAGCAGCTCTGCGCGAGAGGCAGTGACCTGTGTAAGCAGTGACCTTGCGCGCGCAGTAGACCTACCTGAGAGGCAGTAAACCTGCACCCCACAGATACAGGCAAAATCGTCCCTTCCCTATAAAACCCCAGCGGAAAATCATAGGGAAGGGACGATTTTATGTGCGTTTGAGAGTGGGCTTCCACATACTGAACCCGCTTGTCCACACAGCGGCCCTTTCGGGCGAGCGTAGATCAAATTGGGGCTAGTACAGACCCAATTCTGGCGAAGGTTGAGTCAGTTCTACCGATCCACTTATACAGACTCACTTCTACCGATCCACTTTTTGGAGCACCGGCCTTTTCGGGCGCCAACCATCCAGCAAAGGTACCAACCACCCAGCAACGGCGCCAACCGCCCAGCGAAGCAGTCCAGCCACCCACCCACCCAACTACCCAGCTACCACCCAACTACCCAGCTACTCAGCAAACCGGTGCCCCTCTCTAGTACCTCCCGCCAGGGAAAACCAACCCCGCCACTACATCTACCTCACCAGGGGCAAGCAGACTACTCACTACACCACCTAACCATGACAGCCAGAATGCTTGGGATGCGTAGGCCAGTTAGAACACCTAAATATTTTGGGGCCACAACAACTTCAGACAACCCCAAGCTTCAGACAACCCCAGATAAGAACTAGCTGCAACAACTACCAAGAGATGCAGTGCGACGTCGGGAGATATTTCATGCCTACTCCGCACCTTCTCACAGATACGGAAAAATCGTCCGTTCCCTATAAAACCCCATTGAAAAATCATAGGGAACGGACGATTTTGGGTGTATTTGTGAAATTAGGTGTACGTACATTGATACCCGTATCTCACATACTGACCATTTTGCCCGCCCTAGAAAACACCACTAAGTCACCCCACCTCAGGTGGGCCAACAGCTCAAGCCCCGCGCGACGGCCAGGCACGCCAGACATGTCAGTAACTCAGACATGATCCCCAGGTGTGGAACCCTCAGAACCTCAGGTATAGAAACCTCAGGCCTAGTCCCAGACTTTGTGCACTGCGTCAGGCAACACCTCAGGCCTTGTTAGCCACTCAGGTCTGGAAGCCTCAAGCCTGGCCTCCACCTCAGACTTTGCGCGGCCACTCCAGACCCCACACAACCCCTCAAGCCTTGTGCGCAGAAATGGCAAACTGCAGCGGCAGCCGCTCGGGCTGCTCACGCAAACGCCACATTCCGTCCGTGCGTTGCTCCATAAGCCCAGGCCAGGGGCACCAAGCGGAATAGGTGAACTCTTCGACGCCGTCGACCACCAATCCCGCATCAATCAGCGCCGTGATAATTTGCCCCAGGGAATGATTCCACTGGTGATTTGTGGTGTGGGCGATGCGAGGGGCGCCGGGAGTATCCACATAGCTTGAGTCGTCATCCCAGGTCGTGGGGGTATCAAGCTGGAAGTAGGGCTGCTCAATCTTCAGCCCATCAGACACGTCCTCGCCAATCGTCATGAACATGGGGTGATCATCGCGAATGAAGAAAGTACCCCCGGGTTTAAGCAGGGACGCAATGACGCAAGCCCATTGCACGACGTCGGGCAGCCAGCAAAGGACGCCAATGGATGTATAGACCAGGTCGAAGTAACCACTTACCGCCTGCCGCGCGTCATAGACATTGGCGTGCACGTACTCGACGTCCACCCCGGCCTTATCTGCAATATTGCGCGCGTGGGCCAGAGAAGTCTCAGACAGGTCTAGGCCCACAACTCGCGCGGCTCCGCGACGGGCAAATCCGATCGTGTCCGTCCCAACGTGGCACTGCAGATGCATGACTTGCTTGCCGGCAAGGTCGCCAAAGCGCCCAATGTCGAGGGCAAGCTCCGCGCTGATGGCGTTGGGGTCCGCGAGCAGGCGGCGCAGGCCACAGTAGTCGCCGGCCATGTGCAGGTTCGCGCGGTCATTCCAGTTTTTCTCGTTGTCTGAAAACCAAGCGGCTTGATTAGTCAATTTACTCATTGGAGATTTCCTAAGGGTATTTTCGTTTTTCGGCCAGCGCGCTTTCTTTGCGGCCAGCCATGGTTCTTCGCCCGGCTAGCCTGGCAGACCCAGATTTCCCGGCTGACTTGACTGCCTGGCTGGCTTGGCTGGCCCGACTGTTGAGGAATTTTACTTCTAGGTTCGACGACGGCGCCCTCGCCTTTGCTGGCATCATCTTTACTGCCGCTGTCGTTGCCTTCGCTAGTGCCGACGACGGCGCCCTGCCTCTACTGACGGCGCCTGTACGCGGGCGGGGTTACAAATACTGACATTTCATCCGTTCCCTATAAAACCCCATGAAAAATCATAGGGAGGGGACGATTTTGGGTGTGTTTGTATAGCCAGGGTGTGCTGCGGAGACAAAATGTTTCACGTGAAATAATGCCTACATGGCTGCACGCGACTCTTACCGAGGCCCCCAAAACCACTCCCACCGCTCCGACAGTTCCGGTTATTCAGGCCGCCAGAGCAACTCTTCCTACAGCTCAGACCGCCAGAGCCGCCACTCCTCCGGTTCAGGACACTCCTCCGATCAGGGCCGCCACTCCTCCGGTTCAGGACACTCCTCCGATCAGGGCCGCCAGTCCTCCGGTTCATCCCGCAATTCAGGCCCGGCCCGCAGTTCCGGCAACTATTCTGGTTCATCCCGCAGCTCAGGCCAGCGCCGCTTCAATGATGAGCCACGCGAATCAACCCTCAATGAACTCACCAGCCACCTGCACGCAATTGACGGCCGCTCCTACGCCGCATACAAGGCTATCGTTGGCCGCTACCGCTCCCCGCTGGGGTGGGTGCTCTACATTGACCGCATCCAGCCAGACCCTTACGCTCCGCCCACAGCCATCCGCGTGGTACTACCCCTGGCTCTGACAGGCGCGGCCGCACGCCTCACCGCCTCCCCCACCCGCGCCGCCGCTCTGCGCGACTACCTGGCCCGCACCCTGCGTGAACTGCTTAAAGGCCAGGCCATCTCAATTGCCCCGGCCGGGCAGGAAATCCTGGAGCGCTCCAGCGTCAACCTGCATGAGACCTGGCAAGATGACTTCTCCACCCCGGCCTTTAATGCTCCCGGCCCCTACCTGGAGTTGCGCCTGCGCTGGTCGCTGCCCGCGTTCGGGCGCGAAATCGCTGGTCGCCAGGCTGCCCGCAACCTCAACTTGGATCTGGCCCGCGCCGTCGCCGGCCTGGACCTGCGCGAAAGCGAGTTGGGCGCAGAGGCCTGGAAGCACTGCCAGGTGGCCGAGGATCACGCGGCCCTGCAAGAGATTTTGGTTGAGCGCGGCTGGGTGGCTTTTTTGGCCGACGGCGCCAACTTGGCTCGCCGCTCAGGGGTTTCGCAGCTGCCACTTGAGGGCGGTGTCCCGCTGACCGCGCCGGAAACTTTGGCTCAAACCGTGCAGCTGCCTCACGCCGGCCCGGTGCGCGGCACCGCTATCCCAGCGGGTGTAACCGTTATTGCCGGCGGTGGCTATCACGGCAAATCGACTCTACTAAACGCCATTGCCCGGGGTATTTACCCGCATATCCCCGGTGATGGGCGTGAACTGGTGGCCACCGTGCCCGAGGCAATGGCCGTGCGCGCCGCCGACGGGCGTGCGGTTACCGGCGTCGACCTGCGACCTTTCATTTCCCACCTGCCTGGGCGCGACGCAGACCCATCCCAGTTCACCACCGCTAACGCCTCAGGCTCTACTTCGCAGGCGGCGTCGATCATGGAGTCCCTGGAGTTGTGGGCCCAGCCAGCCCAGGCCGCCCTGCTGTTGGATGAGGACACTTGCGCCACTAACCTGCTGATTCGCGATCAACGTATGCGCGCCCTGGTCAGCTCGGAGCGTGAACCTATCACCCCGCTGGTGGATCGCATCCGCGCCCTGCACCGTGAGCGCGGCATTTCCACCTTAATTGTGATGGGCGGCAGTGGCGACTATTTGGATGTGGCCGATCAGGTGCTGATCATGGACAGTTACCGTCTGGTTGATGCCACCGCGCAGGCCCGCCAGGTGTGTGATAGCCAGCCTCGGGTGGACACTAGCCTGCCTGATTTCCCGCTGCCCACCCAGCGTCTGCCCCAGCGGCCTGAGGCTAAGCGTCGCGGCCCCAGCCGTACGCGCGCTTTGGGCACGCAGCGCCTGGTGCTGGACCGTCATGAGGTGGATGTGGCTGATGTTTCGGGCCTGGTGGATGAGGGGCAGGCGTTGGCGGTCGCGTGGGCTCTGCGCGCGTTGTTGGAGCGCCATTTTGATGGGCGCACTTCGCTGCCGCAGGCACTTGCGCAGGTGGCTAAGCGGCTCGACGACGTCGGACTGGACGCCCTGGGTGAGGCTCACCCCGCGTTTTTGGTGCGTCCGCGCCTGGTGGATGTGGGGGCGGCAGTTAACCGTCTGCGTTCCCTACAGGTAAACCCCGGCGCCTAGCGGGCGCCCCTGGCCTGTACTCACGGACCCGGCACCTAGCGGGCACCCCTGGCCTACGCTCACGGCCCCGGCGCCTAGCGGGCCGCGCGGCGAATACGGCCGGGCGGCACGCACGGCCACGCGACCAAGCACCGGCTATCAGGGCACCGCCGATCAGGGTCTTTCCCCTACGCGCGTAGGGGGCGACTCCTCCTTAGGTATTAGTTAGCCCAGGGCTGAAGTTCGCTCGCATGGGCGATTAGTTTGCGTTCGCAGGCGCCTAGTTTTAATTGCATGAACACCAAAGAGTTAAGCGTCACCGATGCGGTTAAAACTTTTTCCTCCGAGATGGGCACCCCGGTGCGGGCGCTTAACTCGGTGAACCTAACTATCCCCACCGGCAGCCACGTGGCCATCATGGGGCCTTCGGGCTCAGGCAAGTCCACGCTGCTGCACTGCATGTCGGGCATTTTGCCGCTGGATGCGGGCACGGTCATGTTCGCCGGCACTAACCTGGCGGCTTTGCGCGAAAAGCAGCGTTCGAAGATACGGCGTGAACATATGGGTTTTGTGTTCCAAGATGGTGCGCTGCTGCCGGAGCTTACCAATGAGGAGAACGTGGCTATGCCGCTGCTGTTGGCGGGCATGAGTTTGCCCTCAGCTTTGCCGCACGCCCGCGAGTGGCTGGTGCGTTTGGGGCTGGCGGATGCGGCTCGACGTCGCCCCGGCCAGATTTCGGGGGGCCAAGCCCAGCGGGTGGCGATTGCCCGCGCCATGGTGGCTAGCCCCGCCGTCGTCTTTGCGGATGAGCCCACCGGTGCCTTGGACCAAAACACGGGCGCGCAGGTGATGCAGCTGCTGACTCAGGCGTGCACTTCTACCGGCGCCACTTTGGTGCTGGTTACTCACGACGACGCCATTGCGGCTTGGTGTCCACGGCTGGTGACCATGCGTGACGGCAACATCGTCGCTGACCAGATGCGGGTGGCAAAATGAGCGCCACAGTTTCAACCAACACTTCTTCAACCAACACTTTAGGTACCCCCGCTTCTGCGGCCAGCGCACCGGGTGCGGGCCAGCCAAGCGCTCAGCGCAGCGCCCGGCCAGCCAGCCAAGGCAAAGCCGCTGCCCAAGGCCAAGCCCGGCCTGCCGCGCGTCCGGCCACTGCGGCCAGCACTCGCCGCGTCACTTTGGCGCCTGCGAATGTGCTTTCCTCCCCCACCACGGTGGTGGCCCGCACTTTGTGGCGTGGGCGTGACAAGACCACGGCGGCCCTGTCGATTATCAGTCAGGGCGCGGCCACATACTTTTTGCTGACTGTGACCGGTGGGCTTCATGCTTTTGCTAAGCGCTATGAGCTTTCCCAGTCTTGGTCCAAGCTTCACCCGAACCAAGCGCCAACTTTAGAGACCATGTATTACAGCTACGCTTCCACCTACCTGATTTTGGCGGTGATCGCCACGGTGATGATGGTGATTCCGCTGTTGTCGCTGGCTGGGGCGGCGGCACGGCTGGGTTTGAGTCGGCGTGAGCGTGATTTGGCGCGGCTGCGTCTGCTGGGCGCTACCGGCGGGCAGGTGCGTGGCGGCACGCTACTGGTGCAGTGTGCTTATGCGATGCTCGGCGCCCTGATGGGGGCGGTGGGGTATGTGGCCACGCTGCCGGCTTGGGCTTCGCTGCGGTTCGCAGGCCACAGCCTGGGGATTGGTAACATGTGGCTGGGTTTGCCGCTGCTGCTTTTGGCTTTAGCTGTGGTGGTGACACTGGCTGGGGTTAGCGCGGCGACGGCGTTGCAGCGGGTGGCGGTGACGCCGCTGGGTGTTTCGCGTCAGGCGCTGCCGGCTAAGGTGCACTGGATTCGGGCTGTGGCCCTGGTGGCCGTGCTGATGGTGTGGATGGTTTTGGGTACTTCACTGATGAGCGGCGGCACGGCGGTGGCGCTTACTATCACGCTGATTTTCTTCGCGATTGGCGGTTTTATGATCAACCTGGTGGGGCCGCTACTGATGTGGGTGCTGGGCGCGATTATGCACAAGTTTGCGCGCCGACCTGCCATGCTGCTGGCTTCGCGACGCATCATGAATGACCCCAAGAGCTTGTGGCGCTGCCTGGGTGGCGTGGCTTTGGTGAGTTTCGTGGTGGCCGTGGTGCAGTTGGGGGCCTCTGCTTCGGCTGGCTCTGACGATGCGATGGCCCGGATTTTTGCCCACGACATGCTGCAGGGCCTGTTCATCACCTTGGGGATTGTGTATGCACTGGCGGCGGTTTCTACCGCAATCGGCCAGGGGGTGCGGGTGCTAGATCAGGCTGGTGAGCTGCGTTCGCTTATGCGTGCGGGGGCTCCGTTGCAGTTGTTGACGACGGCGCGCCGCCTGGAAACTATCATTCCGGCTGTGTTTGCGGCTTCTGGGGCTGCAGTGATTGGCCTGGCTTTCACCGCGCCGGTGTTGGGTGGCGGTATGTTCCAGAGCCCAGGAGCTTTGCTGATGCTTGGCAGCCTGGTGGGAGGCACTTTGCTGGTGATTTTGGCTAGTGAAACTTGTGGTCCGATCACCAAGCAGGTGCTGCGCGAGCAGACCCGCCAAGAGTAAAGCTTGCTTTAGCTGCAACGCAGCTGCACTAAAACCAAGCTGTCCCGCCAAGAGTAAGGCCCACCCAGCGACACAAAAACCTAACGAGCCTTGTTGCGCCGCCCCGTTTGGGGCGGCGCAACACTTGTATAAGGTAAACCTTTGATCTAGCCGCTAGCGGTCATAGAATTTCTGCGCGTGAGCACCCACTGCCAGCAAGCTAATGCACTCCCCTGCCAGTCAGGTCAACCGGGCCAAGCGGCCCAGCCGGGCCAGACAGCCCAACCGCACGGCGCCTCCAACTCCAAGTCTCACAGTCATTCCCATGGCCATGACCACTCCCACGCCACTTCTTCACGCAAGCGCCTGATTGGCGCGCTGGCGGTCACCGCCCTGGTGTTTGTTGGCGAGCTGATTGCCGCTTATATTTCTGGCTCCCTGTCGCTGGCCGCCGACGCCGGACACATGGCGGTGGACAGCTCTGGCTTGGTCATTGCTCTGCTGGCGGCCCATTTGAGCCTGCGCCCGCGCGACAACGCCTACACCTGGGGTTGGGCCCGTTCGGAGGTGATTGCCGCCGCCCTGCAAGCGGGCATGTTGCTGGCCATCTGCCTGATCGTGGCTTATGAGGCCGTTGAGCGACTGTGGGAAAACCAATCCCTGCAACCTCTGCCCATGCTGGTTATGGGCATTGTTGGTTTGCTGGCTAACCTGCTTAGCCTGGCTATTTTGGCTGGTGGGCGTGGTGCCAACCTCAACATGCGTGCTGCCTTCTTGGAGGTAGCCAATGACGCCCTGGGGTCGGTGGCAGTTATTGTGGCGGCTCTGATTGCGCTAGCAACGGGTTGGGATAGGGCCGACGCCGTCGCCTCCTTGCTCATTGCCGCCCTGATGGCTCCACGCGCCCTGCACCTATTACAGCGTTCGACGGCGATCCTCATGGAGGCCACCCCCAGCGAGCTTAATTTGGATGAACTACGTCAACACATGTGTTGTTTGCCCGGCGTTGTAAACGTGCACGACCTGCATGTTTCCAGCGTCTCTTCGGGGCTGGTGGTGCTCACCGCGCATGTGCAGGTGGATGGGCAGGTCACCGCCGCCGAGCGCGACCTGATTGTGCATGACCTGTCTGAATGCGCCGCCCACCATTTCCCGGTGGAAATTGATCACGCCACCTTCCAGCTTGAAACCGCCCGCCACGCCGGCCACGAGCACCTAGAGCACTGACGCCGCCCAGCCTCCGCAGCGCGCGGTAGTGCGCACCCGGGCGCGCGGCGCGGCGTTTAGCCCTTGGTGGCTAACACTTCTGGCGACTGGGCCTGGAAGAAACTGCTTTTATCTGCATCGACTGTCTTGAGTGCCAAGATCTGGTATTTCTCGTCAGGCCGCTCCACCGCGCCGCGCAGCACCTTCCAGGACAGGTTCACGGTTATGGCTTTGCCTGCCGGCAAGTCAGCGGTGAGCGCCAAAATGGAGTCGTGCCCCTCTTGGCGCACAAATTTCATGCCGGCATCTTTCGCAGCGTCAGCCTGGGGCGACGGCGCAGCTGGGGCTGAGGCGCCGGGCTGGGCCGGGGTGATGGGCTGAGCCGAGGCGCCGGGGTGAGCCGAGGCGCTACTTACTCCGCGCGCAGGCGCCACCTCAGCCTTGAAATAGTATTCTTTAGCGATATTTTTATTGCTTAACGACTGCCCTAAATTGTTTAGGCGCCTGCTGCGTACAGTAAACTCACTTCCCATCTTCCAAGCGGAATTGCCATCGTTAATAATGGTTAGCGCCTTGGGCATATTGGTGAACTTAGCTGAGCGCCCGCGTTCCTTGGGCACAACCACGCTCGTATCCGCGCTGATCAGCCGCAAACTCACTGAGGCTTCACCGAATGTGCCCATAAGGGCAGCTGAGGGCGGGCATTTGGCGCATTGGGACACGATCCCTTCGGCTAGCAGTGCCTCCACGCTCGCCGCATTAGCCCCGCCCGCGCTTAGGGCCTCGCTACCGCCCGCGCTTAGGGATTCACTACTGCCGGGCAGCGCGCCTTGATTTACAGCAATTTGATTTGCAACGCCATGATTTACAGCGCCTTGAGCTGTGGCAGTTGGGTTGACGACGCCGTCGGCAATTTTCGCGGCCGTCTCAAGCCCACCAGACCCAAGTTCTCCGCCCCCAAGACCGCCATGGCCCAGTTGCCCATGTCCAAGTTCCCCACGCCCGCGCCCCTGCACCAGGCCCACCAGCACCCGACTCGCCGACAAAAACTGGTCACCGTCTAGCTTCGCAGCTCCGGCCACTTTTCCAGGCCCGCCGCTAACCGCGCCGACGCCCCCAAACGCGCCCGCAGCTCCAGTCTCGCCAACCGCGCCAGTTACACCACCGCCCGCAGCCCCTACGCTGTCACCCACAGCAACCGCATCGCTAACCGAGCCCAAAGCTGCCCCCAGCGGAAGCGAGCTGGCCCCCTGCACCCCACTTACGCCGTCGCCGTGGCGAGAAATCCGGTAAATACCCCCAATAGTGCCCTGCCACCACACGCCATGCTTATCAATAACCCCCACCATCTGGGAGGGGTCGCCGCCAGCCAGAAGGTTAGCCAGGCGCGGCAAACGCTGCCGATGCACCACGCGACCACTATCCATATCGATCGCGCAGGCATAAACCACCGGCCCAGTCAACAGCCCCGCCGGTCCACGCGGGCGTTCACAGGTGTAAATGAGGTTATCAGCGGTAGACAGGCGCGGCACTGCCGCCGAGTAAATCCCGTTATTACGCCATTTCAAGGTGATGCCCGAGGCGTCGTCGTTAACATCCCAGCGTTCCATACCCGGCGCCACCTGGGCGCGGTAAGCGGGCTTAGTGTCGGGGTACTGCGCATAGGGGTAGCCAAAAGTGCAGGCCCCCACTATCGAGTTTTGCACCCCAATCATGGAATTTTCCGTGCCCGAAGCGCCCGGGGTAAACAGCGACCCCTCCCCCACTGCGCTGCCGTCGGAGCTGCGGTACACAATGAGTTTTTCTTGCTGATCCGCATTATCCGAAAGCATCACATAGTCCGAGCCGTTAGGCCCAAAGAAAGTGGCGGTAGCCCCGGAGCCGTGCGAAAGCTGTCCCGGTTTTTGCTTAGTGCCCCGGTCATAGCTGTGGCTCCAGATGATGCGCGGCTTGGAGGTGGAGGCGTCGGCGCCCAGCATATAGATGCCGTAGCTGGTAATAATGCTTACCCCCTGCGGACATGCGGAAATGGAGTTGTCGATGCGCTCTGTGGATGAGTATTGCTGCAGTTTGGTCAGGCGCACCACGTTGCGTTTAGGGTCAATTAAGCCGACGACGCCGCGCTCTGAAGCCACCCAGATACGTCCGTGCCAGTCGGGCACGATCCCCACCACGTGATCCTTGGGTTCAAGTTTCATGGCATCGGTTAGGTCAATGCGCCGCGACACCCACACTTTCATGCCGTCTTGACTGTGGGAAATCCAGGTCAGGGCGTTGGTGCCGTCAACCATCACCAGGTTAGAGTCGCCATCCAGATAGGCATATACCCCACCCAGCAGCGCCCCGGTGGGGATTTCCATGGCTCCCAGCTGGGCGCCGCTGGCTGGCTCAATAATGGCTAGCTTGGGTTTGCGCACTTTGGCGTCAGAACCCAAAAACTGCGTCATTAGGGCCTGAATGTAGCCGTCTTGGCCAGCCAAAATAGTGGGGCAGGCAGCCCAGTGGTTAGTGAAGGTGACTTTCCAGGTTCCACCCACGCCCGGATCGCCTGGGCCAGCAAATGGGGTGGCGTCCGAAGATTGGGCGTCACCGTGCATGGTGGCCAGACTGTTAATCCCTAGATAGGGATTTTGTTGGGCGTTGTAGCTAACCGGCATGAGTCAAATCCTAAAACTGGCCCTGCCTACCCCTAAAATCTGGGGTCTAAAGCGCGCTTTAGAGTAGCTTGCTTAGAGCATGCCGCCTAGAGCATGCCACCTAGAGCACGCTGCTTAGAACACGCCGTCGCGGTTTTGCAGGTTAACCTGCGGCGAGCCCACCCTGCCGCGCCAGAACTGAATGTCGTCGCCGACGACGGTGCCCAGGTGCGGGGTGTTACCTTCCGAACCAGCGGTGAGGTAGTTACCGGTTTCGTGCGACCAGATCCACTCACCCGGCTCCAGGTCCTTGAACACACCGTTGAGGCCCTTAGCCCAACCGGTGTACTTCAGGACGGCGCCAGCCAGGGCTTCGGTGGAGCCATTAGCCAGCTTGGCGGTGTTCCAACGCTTTACGCGAGCCTGGTAAGCAGCCCAGTAGCAGGCGCGGATGTCGTCTTCATTGGTCCAGCGCGGATCCTGGGCCTTAGCAAAAGCCACCACGTCATCCCACTGCGGGGGCACGAAGCCCAGTACGCGGGCGCCCAGAGCCACGTAAATACGCTTACCAATGGTAGTTAGACCACTACGCAGCTGGTAGTTGGCAGCCTCCGCAATAGCGTTGGGAGCCAGGTCACGGTTGTAGTGCAGGATGATGTCATAGTGGGTGCCATGCGAGTCAGTGGCGCAGGTGAAGTCATTTTCACCGCTAATACCCGGGATACGCTTACCGGTGCCAACGTTATAGAAGGTTCCGTACGAGGTAGAGATGTTTAGGTCCCTACGACGCGCGCAACTGTTGACATAGTCTGCGGTGGCGGCAGCCGGCTGCCAGGGGTCCTTAACATGGACTTTAATAATGTTACCTACCGTGCTACCCGCCAGAGTGTTGTTCATAGCCGGTGAGGTAGCTACGTTCATAACCCCAAACTCAAAGTTCAGCGGGTACTTGCTGAACTGGAAAGTCTTGGAGCCCTTGTTACGCAGCTTGAAGAAGGAGGGGTTAGCTAGCTCACCAGCAATGCTACCGGGGGCTGCCATCCAGCCTTCCAACACAGCGCCAGCCATAGCGTTCTGTCCCGGGTACTTGGCGGGGTTAGCTTTGTGGGCAGCAAAAATCTTTTCAATGTCATCGGCAACCTCACTGCTGATGCAGCTAGACATGCTGGCAGCCAATGCGGGTGCAGTTACGGTCACTGCGGGCACAGCCCAAGCTGCGCCTTTCATTAAGGTGCGGCGGGAAGTGCTAGCGCCGCTAAACGAGGAGGGGACAGACATATTCAGTTCTCCTGGGACCACTGGGAACGAGGGATAGGAAGCAACCCCTCTGGGCAAAACGACAGCATGGGGATGCTGCCCTAACTTCATTCTAGAGGTATAAGAGCTTTACCCAACATCTATAGACACTGAGTTTCTCCTCATATGTGCTGTGCGGCTGCGCGTTTGGGCTAAGTTGCTGCGAATTGGACAGGTGCCACTGCAAGCTGCGCAATTCAAAGCAAGGTGGGCCGGCCCGAAAAGGGCCGGCCCACGCTAGGTTGCAACTGGCTAGTTTTTAAGCTAGGAAGTGCTTGTATGCGGGTGAATCAGTAACTTCATGCCACTCATAGCCCAGGTCTTGCACATGCTGGGCAAACAACTCGTCGCCAGCCACGTTCTCAAATGCCACCAGTACACGCCCATAGTCAGTGCCGTAAGAGCGGTAATGGAACAAAGTGATATTCCAGCGCGTCCCCAGCTGCACTAGGAAATCGCGTAGCGCCCCAGGGGCCTCAGGGAATTCAAAAGCAAACACCGATTCACGCAGTTCACGCTGCGGACGGCCACCTACCATGTAGCGCACATGCTGCTTAGCTACTTCATCCTCAGTTAGGTCAACCACCTCATAGCCACCCCCACGCAGCAGCTTAAGGATCTGCCCACGTTCGGCGTCGCCCCCGCTAAGCGCCAAACCCACAAAAATATGGGCCTTTTCCCCGGCCACGCGGTAGTTAAACTCAGTAACCGCCCGATCCCCAATCAGCTTGCAAAAACGCAGGTACTCGCCCTGACGTTCAGGGATAGTCACCCCCAGCAGAGCTTCGCGGCGTTCACCCAGCTCGGCCCGTTCAGAGATGTAACGCAGCGAGTGGAAGTTCAAGTTTGCGCCCGACAAAATGCAAGCCAGGCGGGCATCTTCGGGCAGCTCATGGCTGGCGGCATAAGCCTTAAGCCCCGCCAAAGCCACCGCCCCGGCTGGTTCAGCTACCGCACGCACATCCTCAAACAGATCCTTAACCGCAGCGCTAATCTCATCGGAGCTAACAATCACCAAATCATCCAGGTAGCGGCTACACAGGCGGAAAGTTTCATCCCCTATGCGCTTAACGGCCACGCCCTCGGCATAGGCACTAATGCGCTCCAAAGTGACCGGCTGACCAGCCTTAATAGCGGCGCCCAGGCAGCTAGAATCCTCAGGCTCTACCGCAATCACCTGCACCTGGGGCATCAGCTGCTTAATCACCACCGCAATGCCAGCTGCCAAACCGCCACCGCCCACGGGCACAAACACGTGAGTAAGGGCCGCATCCTGCTGAATCAGCTCCAGGCCAATAGTGCCCTGGCCAGCAATCACCCAGCGGTCATCGAAAGGCGCAATATACTCAAGCCCCTCAGCTTCAGCCAGGTGACGGGCGTGCGCGGCGGCGTCGTCGAAAGTGCGGCCATGCAAAATTACCTGGCCACCCAAGGCGCGCACCGCATTTACCTTAATCACCGGGGTAATCACTGGCATAACAATAGAAGCCGTAATCCCCATAGTGCGTGCAGACAGCGCCACCCCCTGGGCGTGGTTACCAGCAGAAGCCGTGACCACCCCACGGGCGCGGGCAGCGGCGTCGAGCTGACGCATACGTGCATAGGCACCACGGATCTTAAAAGAGTGCACCTGCTGGCGGTCCTCGCGTTTAACCAGCACTGGGTGCCCTACCCGCGCACTGATGGCAGGCATCGGCTCCAGCGGCGTGTGCTCGGCTACCTCATACACCGGCGCACGTAGCACCGCCCGCAGGTAGTCGCCACCGTTCCACAAGCTCTGCTCGTCTTGGCCCATTTCCCCATCTCTCGACGTCGCCGCCACCGCAAGTAGCGGGGCGCTAGTTTGCGCCAAACAGCTAACCGTGGCGCATGGACAGCTACTGTTATAGCCCTAACTTGGCTCGGTCACGCACAGCACCCAGGTCTGCGCTGGTGGCCAGCATGGCGTAGGCACGCAGGGCCGCCGACACGTGGCGAGCACGCTGGTGGTGCGGGGTCCAGGCGGCAGTGCCGCGAGCTTCCTCCTGGGCGCGACGCTGGGCGATTTCTGCCTCGCTTAGATCCACGCGGATAGAGCGGGCCGGAATATCAATCTCAATCACGTCGCCGCTGCGCACCAAACCAATCAGGCCGCCGGCAGCTGCCTCAGGCGAGACGTGCCCAATGCTCAGGCCGCTGGTACCGCCGGAGAAACGCCCGTCAGTTAGTAGCGCGCATTCCTTACCCAGGTGCATGGATTTGATGTAGGTGGTGGGGTACAGCATCTCCTGCATACCCGGGCCGCCGCGTGGTCCCTCATGGGAAATAATGACGACGTCGCCGCTTTTAACCTTGCCGCCCAGGATGCCTTCAACGGCGTCCTCCTGGCTTTCAAACACCACCGCCGGACCGGTGAAGGTCAAGATGGAGGCGTCCACACCAGCGGTTTTAACAATGCAGCCCTTTTCAGCGATATTGCCGAACAGTACTGCCAGGCCGCCGTCACGAGAATAGGCGTGCTCTAGGTCGCGGATGCAGCCGCCAGCGCGGTCAGTGTCTAGCTCGCTAAAACGGTTAGCTTGGGAGAACATCTGGGTGGTGCGCTCACCGCCAGGGGCGGCCAGGTAGCGTTCACGTACCTGCTCGCTGGGGTGGCGCATAATGTCGTAGGTTTCCAACTGCTGACCCAAGGTGGTGTCCAGCACGGTGGTGGTGTCAGTGTGCAGCAGCCCGGCTCGGTCTAGCTCACCTAGGATGCCCATAATGCCGCCGGCGCGGTGCACATCTTCCATGTGGTACAGGTTGGTGGAAGGAGCCACCTTGCACAGGTGCGGCACCTGGCGCGAGAGGCGGTCAATATCTGCCATGTGGAAGTCCACCTCGCCCTCCTGGGCGGCAGCTAGCAGGTGCAGCACGGTGTTGGTGGAGCCACCCATAGCAATATCTAGGCTCATGGCGTTTTCAAAAGCAGCCTTGGTGGCAATGGCGCGTGGGGCCAAGTTGGCCTGATCCTGCTCATAGTAGGCCTTGGTGATCTTCACGATCTGGCGGCCGGCCTGCTCAAATAGGGCTTTACGGTCGGCGTGGGTGGCCAGCAGCGAGCCGTTGGTGGGGAGCGACAAGCCCAGCGCCTCGGTCAGGCAGTTCATGGAGTTAGCGGTGAACATACCCGAGCAGGAACCGCAGGTGGGGCAAGCGGCGCGTTCAATGGCGCTAATGGTTTCGTCCGAAACAGTGGGATCGGCGGCGTCCATCATGGCGTCAATCAGATCCAGTTTGCGGATCTGGCCGTCAATGTAGCTCTTACCCGACTCCATCGGCCCACCAGAGACAAAAATGGTGGGAATGTTTAGGCGCAGCGAGGCCATCAACATGCCGGGAGTGATCTTGTCGCAGTTGGAGATACACACTAGGGCGTCAGCGCAGTGGGCGCGCACCATGTACTCCACACTGTCAGCGATCAATTCACGGCTGGGCAGCGAGTAAAGCATGCCCTCATGGCCCATGGCGATACCGTCGTCAATAGCGATGGTGTTGAATTCCTTGGCAATACCACCGGCTGCTTCGATCTGCTCAGCCACGATTTTGCCAACATCACGCAGGCCCACGTGTCCGGGCACGAACTGGGTAAAGGAGTTGGCGATGGCAATAATGGGCTTGCCAAAGTCAGAGTCTTTGACCCCGGTGGCACGCCAAAGCGCGCGAGCACCGGCCATATTGCGGCCCATAGTAGATGTGGCACTGCGGTAGATCATCTAATTCCTCGCTCCAGGCGTGTGGCGCACGCCTTTGCACGGTGCAGAGCAGCCCACACACTATCTAGGTCCTAGTTTCCCACGACCAGGGCATGAGTCAAAAACTATTAGTTGCGCTGGAGGCGATTTAGCGCACCACTTCTTGCAGCATGTCCAAGTTCTGACCGTTTTGGGAGACGTACTCAGAAACCGTGTCAGAGTTGAAAGCCCGGCATACCTCTGTGAGCTTGTTGCGGTCCAGGTTAACGATTGACTGGCCGTCATCGCTTGTGCCCGTACCGGTTACCGGCGCCTGGAAGAAGTGCACATCGGCTGGGCGAATTGAGCTAGCTGAGCGTCCCAGCGAAATCATCTCGCTGGTAGTTAGGCCTTCATCCACTGCCAGGTTCTTGGTAACCACATTCACGAAAGACACCAGCTTGCCCGGGTCAGTGAGCGTGTCGCGGTTTACTAGCGCCTTCAAAATTGCGCGCATCCAGGCCTGCTGGCGCTGAATACGGTCAAAGTCGCCGCGCGCCACAGTGTAGCGTTCCTGCACGAAAATACGTGCCTGCTTACCGTTTAGGTGCTGTGGCCCGGCCGGCAATACATTTGCTGAGTTTGCCGCATTTTGCTTACCGGTTAAGTCCAAAGGTTGAGACAGTGTCAAGTCAACCCCGCCTAACTCATCGGTAAGCGCCTCGAAGCTAGAAAAGTCAGCTAATACAAAGTGGTCAATACGAATTTGCGTCAGCTTTTCTACGGTTTGAATTAACAGCTTAGGTCCGCCCCATGAGAAAGCTGCGTTAATTTTTGCGTAAGAAGCATGTCCGACGACGTCGTTAGCGGGAATCTCCACCCACGAGTCACGCGGGATAGACATGACATTGGCGCTCTTACGGTCACCCGATAGCTGCACCAACATGATGGCGTCAGTACGCTGGGCCCCCACCTTCCAGTCTGAGGGGTTACCGGCGCTAATACGCGAGTCTGACCCCAGCAGCAGGAAGGTAACCGGCTTGCCTTTAGTGGTTTGAGCAGCGGCCGGACGAGTAGATTCGTCAGGGAAAACGTTGCTGATCGTTTCAGGCCGGCCCAAAGAGAAGAAAAGCCAAGCCAACGCGCCAGACAAAACCAGCGCAAAGATAGCAAAAACACCAATAAAAGCGGTAACGATCTTGTGGCGGCCAAACCAGCCTAGTAGGCCCTTGCGGCGGCGTCGGGAAGAAGAATGGTGCCGACTTGAAGAGTGATGGCGCGAAGAGCCTGAGCGAGACGAACCCGAACGAGATGAGCCTGAACGTGAAGCAGAACCAGCCCCACTGCCGGCCGCGCCGCTACGGCTGGAACTAGAGCGGCGACGTCGGGAAGAAGAGTGGTGACGGCTAGAAGAATGGTGAGAGTGGTGATTGCCGTGGTGCGAAGAATGGTGACCAGAGCCGTGGGCAGTCTCGCTGACAGCCGTGTAATCTACCGGGTCAGAGCTATCAAACAGCGGCTTATCCGATTCTAACTTTGATTCAAAGGCATCCAACCCTGGATCCCTAGAATCGGAGTTAGCAACGTTTTTATCAGTCATTAATTCTCCGATTTTGGGCACACGCTAAACGATATGGGGACACGATTTAGCGCAGATCGATACTAGCTTCGTTTCACGGTATCATTAGTGAAGTAGAAGTAACAATGAAATGTGGGAGCATCGGTTGCGAATTCACACTTTCGGCCTCGACTTTGAACTGGATCTAACCAGCCTAGACGCGGGCCTAGCTGCGCACCTAGCCGAGCTTTGGCGTCATAGCGAGGTAAAACCTGACACTGACCAGGAGCCCTCTGACAACCCGATCCGTTTGCAGGTAGTGCCAGAGGATGACACCACATCCCCGGTACCTGAAGGCTGGGACCGTTTCGGGATTCCTACTGAGCCGCGTCAGGCCAGCTACGCCTTCTCCCAAGCCATCACCCATATCGCTATCCAGGCCCAGGCCGGCAATCTACTTATGCTGCACGCTGCCGGGCTGCAGGTGCCCGGAAGCAGGGATGTAATCGGCATCGCTGCGCCGTCAGGAACCGGTAAATCCACTTTTACTAGCCGCCTAGCCGGCCAGTTCAACTACGTAACCGACGAGTGTTTGGGTTTTGACCCCGAAACTCTAAAGGTTTACCCCTACCCCAAGCCTATTTCCCTGGTGGACCCCCAAGAGCCCACCGTTAAGGGTGACCACGCCCCGGCTGAGCTGGGTATCACCCCTGCCACTGAGCTAACTTTTGCCGGTGAACCGCTGCGTATGGCTGCGCTGCTAATCGCTGAGCGAGTCAGCCAGGGCAACAAGCTAGAGCCGCTAACCTTAGCTGAGGCACTAACTAAGTTCATTGCCCAGACTTCTTCCTTCTATCTGCTGCCTAACCCGCTGCTGGCCCTGGCGCGCGCTTTAACCCTGGCCGGTGGTCCCTGGCAGCTTAGCTTTAGTGATCAGGCCGAGTGCGGCGAGCTATTCAAGCAGCTCCTGGAGCACCCGGCAGATCCGCCCAGCTATCAGCATATTCCTGGCACTGGTGACGTAAACCTAAAGCTGACTAGCTCTTCCATGGGCACCTCCCTGGGCGACTCTGACCGTTTGGTGCGCGCCCCCTTCACTGATGCTATCTACTCTGAATGGCAAACGGTGGTGCTGGTGGGCACGGTTCCGGTACTTCTCGACGGCGCTGGTGCGGCCGCTTGGATGGCCTGCCCCATTCCGCACACCCTGGCAGAAATCCACGCGGACGTCGTCGCCGCCCTGGGCGAGCACCGCAAATCTTGGAACCTGGTGGATGAAACCGTGGACACGCTGCTGGCTGCCGGTTTGCTACAGGTAGTGGAGTAACGCGCTTGAGCGAGAGCTGGCTGATTGTAGGTTTAGGTAACCCCGAGGCCCGCTATCTGCGTAACCGCCACAATGTTGGGCAAATGGTGCTTGACGTGTTGGCGGGGCGCGCGGGTGGCTCATTTGTGAACCACCGGCAGGTGGCGCGTATTGCCCAGGTGCGTATTGGGATGCTACCGGGCGGAGCGCCGGGGCCGAAGGCGATTTTGGCTAAATCTAATTCTTTTATGAACACTTCGGGCGGGTCGGTTAAAAACCTGCTGCAGTATTTCAGCATCAGCCCTGATCACCTGCTGGTTATTCATGACGAGCTGGATATCCCTGAGCATGAGCTGCGGCTAAAGCTTGGGGGTGGGGAGAACGGCCATAATGGCTTGAAATCTATCTCGACGGCGCTGGGCACGCGAGACTATGCGCGGCTGCGCGTTGGTATTGGGCGCCCGGTTGGGCGTCAAAGCGTAACCGACTTTGTACTGGCCGACTTCCCTAAGGCGACGCTAACCCAATGGGCCACTACCTTAGAGCAAGCCGCTGATGCGGTTGAAGAAGTGGTGACTTTAGGCCTAGCCAAAGCTCAAATGCGCTTGCACACCGGCAGCTAAAAACACTAGGGCCGCAACGCTTTCGCGTCGCGGCCCGCAGTGCTAGCAAGCAACTAATTTCACTCAGCAGCTTCCTCAGTGGCGGCCTCGGCGGGAGCCTCTTCTTCCTCAGGGGCTTCTTCCTCGTTGGCGGCAATGTTGACCACGGGCAGCTCGGCCTCGTTGTGGATCTCGACGTCGTCGGCAACCTTCAGGTCAGCCACGGTGATGATGGTGCCAGCCTCCAGGCCGGTAACGTCAACCTCGATGGACTCGGGGATGTCAACCACGGGCACGGACACGCTCAGGTGAGCCAGCTCGATGGTGTGCATGGTGGCCGGGGCAGCCTCGCCGACTACTACCACGGGAACCTCAACGCTAACCTTCTCAGAGCGGTTAACGATCATGAAGTCGATGTGCTGGAAGCCGGTGCGTAGCGGGTGACGCTGGATGTCCTTAACGATGGTCAGGATCTTCTCGCCCTCAACGTTTAGCTCTACTAGAGCGTTAGAGGTGCCACGCAGAACCATGTAGGACTCGTGACCGTCAACCAGGACGTGCTTGGGGTCGGTGCCGTGGCCGTAAACAACGGCGGGAACCTGGCCGGCCACGCGGGCGCGACGGGCGAAGCCCTTACCGAAGTTGGTACGTAGGGTTGCGGAAATCTTGGAAGCCTTAGCCATGATTTTCTCCAAATGCTTGGGGCTTGGGACGCCTCAACGCGTGCAGCACCAAAGCACTACCACGTCGATCACGGATGCATACGCACGGTTTGCGCATGTCCCTCGCCAGGTTTAACTCCCTTACCCTATCGGTTTGGCCGCTAAATCCCAAGCATTTAGCGCGGTGAAGCCGCTTACTCAGTTAGCTACTAAAAATTAACTAGTGAATTAACTAACCAGGCCAGTTTCGTAGGCCACCACCACAGCCTGCACACGGTCACGCACCCCTAGCTTGGCTAGCACTGAACCCACATGGGTTTTCACGGTGGTTGCGGAAACCACCAGTTCAGCAGCAATTTCAGCATTGGACATGCCACGTGCCACCAGACGTAAAATTTCTGTTTCGCGCGGGGTTAGGGAGGCGATACGCGGGTCCACCTGTCCGCTAGCGGTAGCCCCACTAGGTAGCTGGCCCGCAAACATTTCCAACATACGCCGGGTAATACGCGGCGAAACCACCGCCTCACCGCCGGCCACGGTGCGGATAGCTTCAATTAGCTCAGCTGGGCGCGTGTCTTTAAGTAAAAACCCGCTAGCCCCTGCCCGCAGCCCGCCAAAGGCGTATTCGTCCAAGTCAAAGGTGGTCAGGATAAGTACTTTGGTATCTAGGGTGCGGGTAATTTCGGCGGTAGCCTCAATCCCGTTAACCCCCGGCATACGGATATCCATTAGTACGACGTCGGGGTTAAGCGCCTTAGCCTGAGTGATAGCTGCAGCGCCGTCGGCCGCCTCACCCACCACTTCAATATCAGCCTCAGCATCTAGCACCATCCGAAAACCCATACGGATAAGTGCCTGATCATCAGCTAAAAGCACGCGGATCATACCGGCAGCTGCCATTTGAGCTCCTCCAAGGTGTCTTCCTGCCAACGCAAAATAGCGTACACCTGCCAGTTGCCCTCAACCGGCCCAGCCTGCACTGATCCGGAGTAGACAGCGGCCCGTTCGCGCATCCCAATCAGGCCCTTGCCTGAGCCGTGCATGGTGGGCGAGCCGGGGGCAGCGGCGTTAATTACCCACAGCTCGGCGCAGCCTACTCGCCGTGCCAGGCGCACGGTAATGCGTTTGGTGGTGGGCGCATAGCGCAGCACATTGGTCAGGGCTTCTTGGGCGATACGGTAAATGGTCAGTTGTAAATTGGCGTCGTTTGGTAGCGGCTCACCCCGGTGCTCGTAGCTGATAGGCATCCCGGCTTCTTTAAAGCGCTCCACCAGGGCGGCTAGGTCTTTGCTTTCTGGCGCGGGGGCCAGGGGCGCGCCCGTATCCTGGCTGGTTTCTTCCACTTCACGCTCACGTAGGTTGGTGATGGCGCTGCTGGGGTGGGCGGGGGCGATTGTGCCCGGGGCGGCAAATTCTGGCACCGGCAGTTCTTTTACTTGCAGTTTGGGGGCGACGACGCCGCTGCCTGCCGTATTCGCGGCCAGATCCGCGCTACTTGCCGCGGCTGCGTTAGCCGGTGAGGAGACACCCGGCCCCTGCAGCGCCGCTCCCGAGCTGGCCAGGCTCTGAGGGCTGGCTGCGCCCAGTGCGGATCCCCCGGCACCCGCGCTGCCTGCCGCGCCAGCGCCGCCAGCTGCACTGGCACCAATACCGGCGGCGGGGGCGACCTCCCCGCCCAGGCCGGAAACTGCCGGGTCTTCGCGCAGTACCCCTACTAGGCGGCGCGTGTCTGCGAGCGCACTGCGGCTGGTTTCGGCCAGTAGGTTGAGTGCTTCTTTGGCCATTTTGGGGTCGCGGTCAATGGTAGAGGCGATCCCATCTGACATGGTGATCATGACGGCTAGGGAGTGAGCGACGACGTCGTGCATTTCGCGGGCAATGCGGCTGCGTTCATTGGCGGCGGCCAGTAGTGTGGCTTGCTGGCCGGCGAGGGCTTGGCGGGAGGCTTCACTGCGTAGCAGCGCCACCTGGTAGCGGTAGGCCCAGGCGCAGATGCACACCACTACCCCCAGTGTGGCGTGCACTATATAGGCCACCAACAGCACGATCCGGGTGTGGGCGGAGGTTTCTAGCAGCAGTTCTACCGCGAACAGGCCGCTTATAAACACCAGCCAGATGCTAATTGAGGCCGCTGGTCGGGCGCCAAGCTTTTCGAGGATGTTTAGCCAGGTTTTACGCATTGTCCACTTTTCCACGCTTACTCCTTTAAGCTTAACCGCAATTGAAATTACTAGCCCTGGCTTGGCTAAGGCGCCGCCCTTACCGGGCGGCGCCTTAGTTAGTTTTCTAGGTACTTGCGTTAAGCAGCGCAAGTACCGCATTAGATACCCTGCACTAATTACCGGTGCTGCTTAGGCATCGCGCTTACTGAACACAAAGAAGGCGATGATCATCGGGATGATGGCCCAGGCGTAACCGGAAGCGATCACTGCGCCGTAGTCCAGCTTGGTGATGGTCCCAAGCAGGTTGTAGGGGTCAGCCACAGCTGCGGCAGAGCTACTGGGTAGCACGTTCGTAATGTATTGGACCCACTCCCATTTGCTGGCGGCCAGGCCTAGCGGAATCAGCAGTACGAACAGCAGCACTACTACCAGCGAGATAGAACCGGCGGTGGAGCGCAGGATATAGCCAAAGCTCATAGCCATCAGGCCGATAATGGCGAAGGCCATTGCGGTACCCCAGAAGAAGCCAAGGTATTCGGGGTTCGTTAAAGACCCAGCCTTATCGCCCAGGATCGGCAGGGAGAGCAGGTAGGTTAGCGCCACCGTCACCAGGCCCAGCAGCGCGGAAAAGATTGCTACTACTAAAGCTTTGGAGGCAAACAGGCGGCCGCGACGCGGCACTGCTGCTAGGGATGAGCGGATCTGGCCTGAAGAGTATTCGCCGGTAATCAGCAGAGCACCTAGTACGGCTACCGCGATCTGCCCGAAGGAAGAGCCTACAGTCAGGTAGTTGGCAGCCTTGTCGGCGTAACCTTTCATACCTGAGTACTGGGCCATGATCAGCACAGAAATACCGATAGTAATTAGTGATGCAATTGCAGCGGTGATCCAGGTGGAGCGCAGCGAAGCTAGTTTGCTCCACTCTGACCTAAAGACGCTAAAGAAAGTTTGCTTGGCTTGCACTCGACGGCGCGGGGCGCGTTGCTGGGCGGGTACTTGCCCATGTGGGGCCTGCAGCACCTGACCTTGCGGGGCCTGCGGTACCTGGCCCTGCGGGGCCTGCAGCACCTGACCTTGCGGGGCCTGCGGTACCTGGCCCTGCTGGGCGGGAACCGGCGCGCCCTGCACGTGGGCTGCCTGGGCGGGAACCGGCGCGCCCTGTACGGGAGCTGCGGGCGCCGTCGTCGGCATTTGCTGGGCAGGAACACCCTGGGCGGGCACGCGGCCCTGGTTAGCGCTGTGGTTAGTTGCAGTCATGATTGTCTCTCCTTGCTTTCAGCGCTGCGGTGCGGGGTAAACGTTTTGGCCAGCAGGCCCCTGCGGAGGCTGCTGCAAGTGGGCGCCGGCACCAGCACGGTATTCGACAGCGTCGCCGGTAAGTTCTAGATAGGCGTCCTCAAGGGAGGCCTTAATGGTGGTCAGCTCGTGCAGCACAATGCCGTTAGCGGCGGCCAGCTCACCCACGTGGATAGCATCGGTGGCGGTGGTTTCTAGTACCGAGGGCTCCACCGGGCTGGCCTGCCAACCCTGCTGTTGCAGTAGTTGGGCCAAGGTTGAGGCCTGGGGTGAGGCTACGCGTACCCGGTCAGAGATAGTGTTTTCAATGACGCTGTCTACCGGGCCAGTGGTAATAATGCGGCCGCGACCGATAACGATCAGCTCATCTGCGGTCTGGCTCATCTCGCTCATCAGGTGCGAGGAGATGAACACGGTGCGTCCCTCGCTAGCCAGCTGACGGCAGGTTTCACGAACCCAAATAACGCCTTCAGGGTCTAGGCCGTTGACGGGCTCATCGAAGATCAAAACTTCAGGGTCACCCAGCAGCGCAGCAGCAATACCTAGGCGCTGACCCATACCCAGGGAGAAACCCTTAACTCGCTTATTGGCTACGGCGCTAAGGCCAGTAAATTCCAGCACCTCATCTACACGACGGGTAGGAATACCGTTTGAAAGTGCCAGCTGCTTTAGGTGGGCTCGAGCAGTGCGTGAACCGTGCAGGCCCTTGGCGTCCAGTAAGGCACCCACTTCAGTTAGCGGGGCGGCCAGATCACGGTAGGGGCGGCCGTTTACGCGCACCGCGCCGGAGGTAGGCCGGTCAAGGCCCATAATCATGCGCATGGTGGTGGACTTACCTGCACCGTTAGGGCCCAGGAAGCCGGTCACCTTACCGGGGTGAACGTCGAAAGAAATATCGTTTACAGCCACTTTGTTGCCATAGCGCTTGGTTAAGTGTCGCGCCTGAATCATGGGCTTAACCTTTCTGGGTTTCGTTGTTACGACTTAAATTCTAGGAAGCTACTGTCCCAGCCTTATCGGTCTAGATGAGGAAACTTAGCCACCAAAGTGTCCAGACTAAAGGTGTATGCACCCTCCTACTTAAGGAGGAGGCTACATACAAAGGCGCCCAAAACAGCCATAGTGAATAAGTCCCTAGCTGAGTTAATAGCTTAAATCCGCCTATTATGGCAGGCTGATACCAGGAAAAATGGAAGGAGATGGGGATAGTGTCCAACCCCGTATTCAGCTCCAACCCTGTATTTAAGCAGGGTGCGCAGCAAACCACCCCGGCCGGGTATCCGACTATGCCCGGCTACACCCCCGGCCACCCCAACCAGGGCGGCTATGGCGCCCCCTACGGCCAGAACGCTTATGGTCAAAATACTTACGACCAGAATGCTTACGGCCAGACCGGTTACGCCGACCCCTACAGCCAGGCCCAGCTTGAGCAGCAGTACGCTGCTCCCGCCGCCTCCGCTGTAGAGACCGGGCGCATGACTTACGACGACGTCATTGTACGTACCGCCGCCCTGCTGCTAACGGTAGTTATCACCGCCGCTTTTGGCTGGTACCTGGTGGCTAACGCCTACCAGACCCAGAGCGCACAGGCCATGGGCACCGCCGTCATGGTCACCAGCACCGGCGCTGTTGGGGCGCTGATCTTTGGTCTGATCAACACCTTCAAGCGTGAGCCTTCACCGGTACTAATGTTCATCTACGCCGTTGCTGAAGGTCTAATGCTTGGTGGCTTCTCTGCCGCAGTCGAGCTAACCCGCTACGGCGGTATCGTGATGCAGGCTGTGCTGGGCACTTTGGCCGTATTTGCAGTAATGCTGTGCCTGTACAAGTTCGCTAACTTCCGCCTGCAGGGTAAGTTCCTCAAGATCTTCATGATTGCCCTGATTGGTTACGGCGCTTTCGCCATGGTTAACTTCCTGCTGCAGCTCACCGGCCTGGTGGGCGGCGAGTTTGGCCTGTACTCCATGACCGTTGCGGGCATCCCGCTGGGCCTAATCATTGGCCCCGTTGCCGTGATTATGGCGGCTGTATCCCTGGTGCTCGACTTCCAGAACACCGAGTCGCTGGTAAACGCCGGCGCTCCTCGCCGCTACGCCTGGACCTGCGCCTTCGGCCTAGTAGTGACCCTGGTGTGGCTCTACATTGAGATTCTGCGTCTGCTGGCTATCTTCAGCAGCGACGACTAAGCCAAATAGCGCTACGCGCATTAAGCGCAGCAAACACACAGTGGGGGCGTACCTAAAAGGTACGCCCCCCACTTGTTTTTATTAGCTTGTAGCTGGTGGGCAAAGCCTACAGGCAGCTGGCAGTGCTCGCGGCTAAGAGAGTCCTTGGCCCGCGCTAGCGCAGCTAAGAAGCTTCTCAACGTCGCAGGCTTTCACGGGTGCTCGGCCTGCGCCAGCGCAGCTAGCTATTTGCCCTCCTCAATGCGGTTAGGGCCGGTGATGTCATAGGGGCGAGCAAAAGGCCAAGCCGGTAGCTCATCTAAGGTGATTAGCTCACTGTCTGCCGACCAGTTTAGGTCCAGGGCCGGGTGCGGGTTACCGTTTAGCAGATCCTGCCACAGCCCGGCGGCGTCCTGCGCCAGAGCAGTTTCAGTCTCATGCCACTGGCGTCCCAGGCGCCCTTCATGCTCAGCAAGACGCAGTGCCAAAGAACCCTGCGTTGATTTACGTTCAATCTGCTCTAGCGAACGCCACGGCAAGTGAATTAGGCGCATACCGGCGTCAGTTTCACCAGGGCGGTCCACAAAGTGGTTACCCATAGAAATATTCATGCCAGGTAGCGTGGCCACAGCAGTTTTCGGCAGGCTCGCTGCCCGCTGATCAAGACGCCACACCCCAGCGGTTTCAGTGGGGATAGCGTTGTGCACAGCAGCGCGGAACTGCTTCTTGTCACTGGCCCGCAGGTAGCTAGCTAGGGTGGCGCCCGGGGCGAACCACAGTTCATCGGCGTCGAAAGGAATTACCCACTTAGCCCCGTGATTGCGAGCCAACTTAGCCAAGGCCGTCATTTTTTCTGACTGATAGTAGGCCGCCAGGTTATCTTGCACCACCGTAACCGGGTATTTACTGGCCAGCTCAGCCAAAATCTGGGGGGTGTCATCGCTAGACATATTGTCAGCCACAATCACCCGGTCTACCTCCTGCTCCAACAGGTGGGTGATGACGCGACCAATAATGTCAGCCTCATCCTTAACCATGGTTACGGCCATAACCGCACCTGGAGTCACCGGGAAGTCAGGCACCTGGCGAGAGCTTAAAATTTCGCGCCGTTTATTTACCTGCTGAGTAGAAAAGCTACGTTTGATCGCTCTATTCGCATAGCCTGCCCACACACGCGACTTATAGACGAATTTGCCATAGTCCAACATAGCGCCAACCTCTCAAGGGCTATAAGTGGGATGGAAACCAATCTATACTATCAACGGTATAGTCACGTTTTTCCTCGTGACACTTTCCCACCCCAACCTTAGGACGCTAATGTCACTCCGCCAAGATCTGGGTCAGGCCAGCTGGGTTTGCAAAGATTTTATTAAGCATCGCAGCCTACCCGCACAGATGCGGGCCATGAAACACATGCGGCTACCCAACTTGCCGCGTCGTCGTCGTAAAGAAGGCGAAGTTTGGGGCGTAACGCTAGTCAAAAACGAGGCGGATATCCTGCCCCTGGTCATTGAGCACCTATTTGCGCAGGGCATCAGCCACATCATTGTTGGCGACAACATGTCCACCGATGACACCCCGGAAATTCTAGAAGAATTCGCCCTCAAAACCGGCCGCGTACACGTAGCCCGAGACCGCGAACCGGCACATATCCAGGCCGAAAAAATGACCTACATGTGCCATGCAGCTTGGCGGGCAGGGGCTGACTGGATTATTCCCTTCGACGGCGACGAGTTCTGGTTCGCCCCCGAAGGCAAGCTGGCAGACTATCTGCGCAGCCAAAGCGCAGACATGATTTACGCCGACTTCCTACACATGGTGCCCACCACGCCCGGCCCTAAAGACCTGATCAACGCCGAATTCATTGTGGACACTAAGCCTTCCTTCCCCGGCAAGGTGGCAGTGCGTTCACACCGCTGGCTAAAGATGGGTCCCGGTAACCACTATGCCCTACGGGTAGGCGCCACCAGCCATGGCCTAAAGATCGCCCACGCCCAATACCGCTCCCCCGAGCAGGTAGCCCGTAAGGTACGTCAAGGTAGCGCCGCCACTGCGCTAACGGGTGAGGACCTGAGCTGGTTCTCCCCACACTGGGAGGCCGGCTCAAAGCTATCCAACGCTGAAATCCTTGAAGTTTGGGAAAACATCAGCCACGGGCGCCCCGACGAGCGCATCCAGTTTGCTGCCAATGGCCCCATGGTTAAAGCCCACCCGCTGCGCTGGAAAACCTGGAACGAGTCAGGTGAGCTAAACAGCTAATATGGGTTTGTGCCCCAGAAACTTCTGGGGCACAAACTTTTTTATGGCTGCCACCAGCTAAGTAGCTGGCCTTATTTTGCTCTGGTTTTAGGCCTGCTCTAGCGCCGCCAACTTAACCAGGTTACGGAAACCCTCAGAGCGCTCCTGCAGCTCAATGAAGCTACCGATACCATCAACTACACCATTAGCCAGGAACACGATCTGATCCGCGTTACGGATGGTGGACAGGCGGTGAGCCACAATAATCACGGTGATCTTGCCGCTTAGATTATCGATAGTTTCAGCGATTTCCGCTTCAGTCTCGTTATCTAGGGCGCTAGTGGCCTCATCCAAAATCAGCAGGTTAGGGCGGCGATACAAGGCGCGGGCAATACCCACACGCTGCAACTGTCCACCAGATAGACGTCGGCCCTGCTCACCAAACTCAGACCAGATACCCTCAGGCTGGTTAGAAACAAACTCCCACAGGCGTGCGCCTTCCAAAGCCTCGCGCACCCGCTCCGGATCAATATCCTCACGGCGCTGGTCGAAAGCAATATTCTCGGCAATAGTGCGGTCAGTAATAAACACGTTCTGGGGTACTACCCCAATATTGGACTGCCAGCCGTAAATATTTTCACGCATGTCGGCGCCATCAATCAGGATCTCACCGCTGGTAGGTACCTGCAGACCCATCAGCAGATCCAACAAAGTAGATTTACCGGCACCCGAGGAGCCCACAAAAGCAGCTTTAGTGCCAAAGGGAATACGCAAGTTTACGCCCTTAAGCACCTCAGGGGCGTCGTCGTCATAACGGAAACGCACGTCACGCACCTCTAGCTCTTTACGCAGAACCAGCGGGGTGACCTCCTGGCGGCTAACAATTTCCATGCTCTTAATCTGTGAGCGGGCCGCCAGCTTAGAGGCAATAAATTCGCGTGTAGCCGGCTCAGCCTGACGGATAGTAGCCAAGGTGCCGAGCATACCGGCAGCAGTGGGTAGCACACGGAAAGCTGCCGCCAGCAATACCGCCATAGATGACAGCAGCGACTGGCTGTCACCCATAAAAGCAGTAAAAGCAAACACGATGGCTAGTGCCAGCATGAACACAATTTCAATTAGCTGCTTAGGCAGTGAAGCGATGAAACCCTTCTGAATGCTAATGTCGCGCAGCTTAGCCGAAGCCTCATCAATACGCTCTAGATAGAAGTCGTAAGCGTTACGCAGCTGGGTTTCTTTAATGGTGCCAAAAGCGTCAAAGCAAGCCCTGAACGAGCGCTCATTAGCGGCCACCTCTTCCGCGCCCAGGCGCTCATTTAGCGGGCGCACCTTACGTAGGAAGAGCCAGCCAAACAGGCCAACAAACAGCGCCAAAATCGCGGTAGCCACCGGGGCAGCAATCAGCAATGCACCCACCACACTAGCAACCGCAAAAATCTGGGTAGCCAGCGTGATAGTGCCAAACAGGTAACCGCTATAAGCCATGGTCACGTTCTGACCAGACTTATTTAGAATTACCGCCAACCCTAAATAGGCGTGCTTAGAGTAAGGCAGGCGCAGATAGTATTCGCTGATTTCAATAGCGCTCTTGTAGCGCAGGTTAGAGGAAACCTTCAGGCTCCACCACTGCACCAAAATAGAGAGCAGATCCTTAACGATGAAGCCGACAATAACCGCTCCAGCTAAGACAGCTATCAGCTCACTCTGGCTGTTTACACCCAGAAGCCTAGCGGCGGTCCCGGCGGCTCCGCTGCGCCACTGCCCCGTCATTGCCTGCGCCAGCGGCGCTACCAGCAGAATCGAGGCGGTGTCCGCCAGTGACACTAGTACCGTTCCCAGCATCATCCACACCAGTGCCGGGCGTTCCGGCTTGTCCACTAGCACGCCCAGGTTGTAGCGAATAATGCCCAGCCTTTGTTTCATTCTTCCCCTTATGTGCTGCCGCCCACGCACGAATACGACGCTGCGCAGGACGCTCAACTCCACGGTATAACAGTTCGGCCGCCGCCTGGCAGATAACCCAAAGCACGATTACAGTCGCCAAATTAACCAGCTTTGAACCATGCGGCCAGGGCAGCGGTTTGAGGTTTAGGAGCACTAATTCGTGCACCAGATAAAAAGCAAAAGACGTAATACCCAGGTGCTCTAGCAGCTTCAGCCGCAGCACGCCGCGTACCCCATCCAAGTCAGCTTGCGCGCAGGCGTAAATCAGCCAGGCAAAGGCGGGCACCATCAAAATGCCGCTAACCGTAGTTAGCTGCCCGGTGCGCAGGCAAACCATCACCATCACAGCGGTGGTCACCCCCGCAAGGCACACGCTCCTAAAAGGCAAGCGCACGCCGTCGCGCAAAGCCAAAGCCAAAGCAATACCGATAATAAATTCACCGATACGCACAATCGGCAAGTGGTAGGCGTAAACGTTAGCCCCATTGGCTGCCAGCACCAATCCGATACTCCAGGCCACACCCGCACCAGCGGCGGCAGCTAGGTAGCGCTGCAAGGGTTTAAGTGCGTTTAGCACACTGATCAGTAGCGGTGCACACAGGTAGAAGAAAGCCTCACAAGACAGCGACCAGCTAACTGCGTTTACCCCAAAAGCAATGTCATTAGGTGAGAACCAAGATTGCACCAGCAACGCGTTAGGAGGCACCGCAACCCAGGTCAGCGGCAGCGGCCTAGCCGGCAATAGCAAGGCGATAACCATCATCGCCAGGTGGGAGGGATATACACGCGCTACACGTTTAATCCAAAACTGTTTGGCCTCCACACCGTTATAGATGGGGGTGGACCAGGTCAGTACAAAACCTGATAGCACAAAGAAAAATGCAACCCCAACATAGCCCACGGTGGACGTAGCTTTAAGCGGCATACCTGGATAAATGCGGCACAGGTGATACATGAATACACCTGATGCAGCAAAGAAACGCAGGCTGGTTAGCCTAGGTAAATTAACTATGCCGGTGTTGGGAGCCACAAAACATCCTCAAGAAAATGCAAAGCCTGCTGGGGAAACGAGCGTGATAAAAACGGGAACGCATCCATTCTACTTCAGGCGTAGAAACATACTTTGAGGCATTGGTTACCCTTAAACTTAAACCATGATTGCAACACCACTTCCTACCGTTTCCGGTAGCAAAGGCACCAAGCCCACCCTCACCTTCCCTGACGCTGAGGCCCCCGCTGACCTAGAGATTCAGGTTCTCGACGCCGGCGACGGCCAGATCGTTGAGCCCGGCGACACCATTGTGTGCAACTACCTGGGTCAGATCTGGGATGGCCAGGTATTCGACAACTCCTTTGACCGTGGCCAGCCGCTGAGCTTCCAGATTGGTGTGGGCATGGTTATCCGTGGTTGGGACGAGGGCCTGGTAGGCCAGCGCGTAGGTTCACGCGTGCTGCTATCCATCCCCTCCGAGCTAGGTTACGGCTCCCGTGGCGTACCTCAGGCCGGTATTAAGGGCGGCGACACCCTAGTGTTCGTAACTGAGATCCTGGCAGTTCTCTAAGCTTTAGCGCTGAGCTTTACTGGGCTTTAGAAGGCTAAACAAAAGGGCCCCGGCATTAAGCCGGGGCCCTTGTTGTATTAGCTATCAGCCATTGCGACGCTCACGCAGCGAGCGGCGCGTGGGCACGCTAGCCTGCGGGGCACCGAAGGCGGCAGAGGTCTGCACGGCAGTTTCCTCACCCACCGGCTGGCTGATGGAGGCAGTAGGCAGCGGCATACCGGTGCTTACCGGGCTGGCAACAGCCTCAGTGGTGGCGGTGTCGTCAGCAGAGTCCTGCACAGAAGGTACGCTTACCGGCTCAGGGTTAACCACCGTGCTAACGCGCCGGGCAGGCTCGGGAGCGGCCGTCATGGTGGCGGCAGGCAGTTGAGCAGGTACCTGGGCCGGGGCCTCGGTGCGGGCGGCGCGGCGGGAAGCGCGGCGGCTCTGCTTGTCCTTAGGCAGAGGGTGGACCTCTTCCTCCTGGATAGAGACGATCTGGTTGTCGCGCTTGCGCTTGCGGTGACCAGGCAGCGGGATGAAGCCAAGCAGCTTACGCTTCTCGTCTTCCTCATAGTAGTAGTAGTTCTGGCCGTAGCCACCGTAACCGTAACCGTAGTAAACGCTACCGAGGTTACGACGTGAAGCACGGTTAAGCACAACACCCAGCAGACGGCCGTCAACCTGCTTGAAGATCTTGCCACACAGACGGGCCTGCTCCTTGTAGGTGCCACCCACCTCCATGACCAAGATGGCGCCGTCGGCCAGGGCCGAAAGCAGACCAGCGTCGGTAACCGGCAGTAGCGGCGGGGCGTCCATGATCACCATAGCGTCATCCTTGAGGTAGTCCATCAAGGCCTTCATACGCTGGGAACCCAAAAGCTCTGAGGGGTTGGGAGGGATACGTCCGGCGGGCACAACACGCAGGTTGGGCTGGCCTTCAATCTTCTGGGCAACATCAGACAGCTGCATGTCACCGGCCAGGATCTGGGTTAGACCCACAGAACCATCTAGGCCGAAGATCTTGTGCACCACGGGCTTACGCAAGTCGGTGTCAATTAGCACGGTGCGCTGACCGGAAGAAGCCAGCATCTGTGCCAACACGGCAGACATGGTGGACTTACCTTCACCAGGGTTAGCACTGGTCATAACGATTGCGCGCGGCGGGTTATCAACATCCACGAAGCGCAGGTTGGTACGTAGGTGACGCAGGGCCTCGGCGGCCTGCCCCAGACCGTCTACGTTCTGACGTCCCTTGGCATTCAGTTCAGTGGACTTAGGTACAACCGCCAGTACGGAAGAACCCAGCAGCTCCTCAACATCGGAGTTGTGGCGTACACGGTTGTCCATCAAGCGGCGCATGAATACCACTAGGTAGCCGATTACCAGGCCAGCAAGGGCGCCCATGCCGCTGAGCTTGTAGAAGTCAGGGGAGCTAGGGGCGCTGGGGGCAACTGCCTGCAGGGTCTGGGTTACGCGGGTATCGCGGTAGCTGTTGTCGCTGGTGGTTACACTGGTGGTGCCATCCACACTCTGGGTGGTGGTGGTTACCTGGGTACCATCAGGGTTAGTGGTGGTCTGGGTGGTGGGCCGTGCAGTAGGCGCGTTAAGCGTGGTAATCGCGTTAGCCTCATCAGACACGGCCTTGATACCGGCATTAGCGATATCACGAGCACGCTCCGGGGTGGAGGCAGTAGCGGTAAGAGTGAACAGACCGGGAACGGCGTCAGCACTACCGGTAAGAGTACCCTCCATACTAGGGGTCTTGAGGGTCTTAGCCACGCGGTTAGCCACGTTCTGCGAACCAGCTAGGACTGCATACACGCTAGCTTTCTGACCAGAAATAGAGTTCTGGCTAAAAGCATCGGTGCCGGGAACTACCACCATCGCCTGGGAAGTAGCGGTGTAGGTCCATGGCTGGGCGCTGGCATAGCCGAAACCACCGGCTAGACCCAATAGCACGCATAGGATTAAGAAACCCAGGTTGACCCGGGTCATCCTAATAAAGTCTTGGATTGTCACAGTGGGTTATTGCCCTTCTTCCGAGCGGCCTGGCGATGCCAGGGATCAGGTGGGGAACCTGAAAAATCTATATGTTAGTACGGTATCAACTAGGCCTTTAGCCGCGCGATAGTAGCGGCAGAATAGTGCGCAAGTACGCATCAATGGTATCGGCCGCCGCAGCCATAGCCGCATCTCCACGCCGATACGGGTCAGCTACGTCGCGTCCGCCCCCGGCCGGGCCGCGCACTGCATGTAGCGCCTGCACTAGCTGGTCAGTGTCATAGCTCAGCCAGGCGTCATCACGCTGGAGCAAGGTGGCGGCGTCGGCTAGCTGCCCTAAAGTCCAGTAGCGCTCAGCGTAGGCGGGAAAATCGTCAAGCAAAGCCACACGGTGCGAGTTAGCCATGGTCACCACTAGGCGCGAGCGGCGCAAAATCCCTTCACGCATTTGGCGCGAACGCATAGCCAGGCAGTCTTCCAGGGCCACGCCACGCGCCACCGCCTGGGCCACCATGGGCGGGTCCATTTCGCGGCCAACCGTGCCCGGCACGCCGGCACTAAAAAAGGCCCAGCCAGCATCCAAGCCCAGCATTTGGCGGGCGCGCACCTCAGCATAGGCGCTACGGCAAATGTTGGCGGTGCACACAAACAGCAACCGGGGTGAAGCCCCGTAACTGCCGCTCATCGGGCATCCTTTAGGTCCATGACTTCCTCCAGAAGTGCGCCGGCAATTAGCTGACTAACAAATTCGCTTACGTCTGCCTCAATTTGGTCAGCCGTAACATTGAAATAAGGGGCAACCCGCCGGGCTACTTCAGCCACATTCTCAGCCCCATCAGCGCCAATCCAAATAGCGCGGGCGGGGCCTTCCAACCTGGAGATTTCGCCGTCGGGTAGTGGCGCCAAGTAAATGGCCTGCTCAGTTGGGTCGTCATAGTAACCCAGGCGTGAGGGGTGCAGGTAGGTCACAGTTTCCCCTTAACTTTGTCCATTCCTTCACGCAAAGCCGCCCGGTAGCGCTCCACATATTCTTGGCGCACTTCAGCCGGGGTGGGTTCATGGCCTAGCCGCATGGTTAGGTGATCGGTGTTAACTAGCAGCGCCCGGCCCACAATGCGGGCTTTAGCTAGCGGGCCATTAGCTGCTTTGAAGCGGGCTTTCCACTCGTCTAGGCGTCCGCCCTCACCGGTGGAGAACATCATCCACAGGTCGTGGGTGGGGTCTTGGCGGTATTGGTCTAGTTCTCCTAGCGCGGCGGCTAGCCCCACTTGGGCCCCTAGCTCCCGGGCTCGACGGCGCAGGTCTGCTTGGGCGCATTCGTCTAGGGTTGCCCACACTAGGGCATAGTCGGGGTCTGATGTCCCTGAGGAGTTGCGCGCTACGTGCAGCAGCAAAATTAGGCGCTGATCGATTAGTGCGGGAGTAGCGCAGCGAACCCCGCCAAGCATTTGGTGGATGCGCCGCGCCCAGAGGTTGTTAAAAGCTTTGGGCGCGGTAATTCCCGGGTAGCGCCGGTGCAGATCTACATATCCCCAGGTGGGGTGGAAGAAGGTGGCCGCGTGCTCGAAGGCGGAGCCGGTTTCAAACGAGGTGTTGTGACGCCAGCCGTGATCTAGCAGGGCTTTGACGTATAGCTTTACTTGCTCTGGGCGCACCAGCACATCGGCATCGGTGCTGTGGGTTAGGGCGCGGCCAATACTGGGGTGAACTGCCGGGCCTTTGATATGCAAAATGTCCACGCCTGCGTCTTGCGCTAGGACCTGCAAGGCGGCGTGGGCTAAATGCGCGCGAATTCCGATGGGGATTCCAGCGGCCCGAGAGGAGGAGTCGAGGGGCTGGCTCATAGTTCTATAGTACTTGCCCCCGGGGTGTTTTCTAGCCAGGCTCTCACGTAGGCAATAGTTGCTTGTCCTGGGGCACTAGCAGCGCCGTCGGCGATTGTCGCAAAGGTCAGACAATTGACCAGGTCAGTGCGGCTTGGGGCGCCCAGCTGGCCCATCGAAATAGCAATTAGAGGCTGGTTGGGGTAGGCGCCGGCAAAGTCGTGGGCGGCATGTCGTAGCGCGGCCACGTCCTGGGCAGTGCGCGGCATGTAAGCCACTTTGGTGATATCCGCGCCGTCAGCAGTAATTTGCACCAGTTTTTGGGTTATCTGGGCCGCGCTGGGGGTGGCCGTAAAGTCGTGGCAGGAGCCGACGACGTCGTAGCCACCCGCTTTAGCCTCAGCTACCAGCGCCTTACTGGCAGGGCAAGCCATCTCTATATCTAGCGCAGCCACGGGCGGGTGCAGCTGTAGCAAACTCGCTAAATAATCCTCATAGCCCTGGCCGTGACCAGCACCTTTACCACCCTCAGTAGCTGAGCGGTAGGTCAGCAGCAGCGGCAGGCTAGAGGCTGCCCGCACTGCCGTCAGCGCTGCGCGCACCTGGGCGGGATCAGCTAGCAGGTCCGCGCGCAGCTCCAGAGCCCCTGCCCCCTGCTGCTGGGCCAGGTGAGCCTGGTGGGCCTGGCCACTAGGCTCGCCATCAGTCAGCGCCGTAGCAATTACTAGTTGACGTTGCCTACGCGCCGCCAGTAGCAGGGCAGCAAAAGACTGGCTCATAGCTGAGATAGGGCGATACCATCGAGAATATCGTGCAAGGACACGTTAATGTGGCGCACCGGGTGATCGGTGTTAGCGGTGTCAGCCGCCACGCGGGCCACCATTTCATCGCAGATCAGGGCACCGGCGGCAATTACGCTACGGCGTCCGGGGGCAATGAACTCCCACTGCTCTAACTGCTCAGGGGTGGCATGGATGATGGCGTCGCAGGAGCGGCGCATGTCCTCTACGGGCACCTGTGCCCCACCGATTTTTTGGCTGTCAAAATATTCCAGGCCCAGGGCGTGGGCGCTAACCGCAGTGATAGTGCCAGCTAGTCCCACCAGGGAGTGGGCAGCACTGAAATCTACCTGCTCGGCAGCCGTATCCAGCATGGAACGCACAAACTCACGGGCGGCTGCTTCAGAGGCAGGGGTGACGCCTTCACTTAGGAAACGCTCAGTGACGCGCCCCGAACCCATGTTGGTAGAGATATAGGCGTCAGGGTATTGGGTGCCCAGGCTGAACTCGGTGGAACCGCCACCCAAATCCACTACCAGGCGCGGGTGGGTCATATCCACATTGCTGCCCACCTTAGAGCCCAGGAAGGCCAGGGCAGCTTCTTCTTCACCGCTGATTACTTCAGGTTCAAAACCCAAAATTGCCCAAACACCATTGACGAAAACGTCACGGTTGGCGGCGTCACGTGAGGCGGAGGTGGCCACAAACCGGGCCTGTTGCACCCCGTAATGCTCAAAACGCTCAGCGCAGGCACGGGTGAAGTCCAAGGTGCGCTCAATAGCTTCCTCATCTAGGCGCCCAGTGCGGTCTACCCCCACACCTAGGCGCACAATCTCACCTGAGCGCTCCAGCTCGTTGATGATAATGCCCTGATCGGTAAGCTCATAGTCGCCGATCAGCAAACGGATAGTGTTGGTACCGCAGTCAATAGCAGCCAGGCGCATTATTTACCGTCCTTACAGTTGCAAACCTGCTTATCCCACAGGCCGCGTTCACGCATGGTTTCAATGGCAATGTCGCCGATGGGGTTTACCCCCGCACCGGCGGCTAGTGAGTGGCCCACTAGGGCGTGTAGGCATTTAACGCGGGTAGGCATACCACCTGCGGAAATACCGGCGATTTCGTCCACGTGGCCAAGCTTTTCACGCTCTGCCAGGTAGGCCTGGTGGGCATGGGCGTAGGCGGCGGCCAGTTGCTCATCTTCAGCTAGACGCTGGTTTAGCTCATCCATGTAGTGGGTGGCTTCCAGGGCTGAGCAGCCATATACCGCCCCTGGCAGGGTCAGGTAGAAGGTGGTGGGGAAGGGAGAGCCGTCGTCTAGACGCGGAGCGGTTTGCACCACCGCCGGGCGACCACACACGCAGCGCGCGGCAATGGCTACCACCCCGCGCGGGACGCGCCCCAGCTGTTGACCTAGGGCTTCAATATCGGCCTGAGTAACTTGTGAACTCATTTGCTCTCGCTTTATGGGGTGGTGGTTACGGTAGGCGTGGGGTTAGTGGTTGGATCTAGCCAGCCACGCTGGGAGGGTTCACGTTTGGCAGCTTTGGGGACTTTGCCGGCTTCACGAGTGCTCTGGCGCAGACGGTCATACCAGGGCTGACTGTTTTGGGGGGTGGAGCTGGTGGCAGTAGTTTCGCTAACTGAATCGGCGCCCACCACAATGTAGGTGGTCTCCCCCGGCATTACGTAACCGAGACGCCCACGTGCCTGGCTTTTTAGATAGTTGTTGTCTTGCCAGGCCTGTAGTTTGGCCTCCAGCTGAGCGTTTTCTTGTTTAGCGGCGCGCAGTTGGGAGCTAACTTCCTGGTAGCGCTGATGCTGCACAAAGTAGGTGTGCACGCTTTCAGCAATAAAGAATGTTGGCACTAGCAGGGCCACTAGCCCTAATAGCATCCGCAGCGAGACTGGGGTGCGCCCGTCGTCGCGTTGCTGGGTTACCTGCGGGATTTCGCCAGTGCGGGGCGTTTGTAAACGGACCCTGGGCAGGCCTTCAGGGTGGGTGCGTGGGGCTGCCTCGCTGCCAGTAGCGTTTGACGTTCGCCTCTGGCGACGACGACGTGGGTCAGCTTGGGTAGGGCGACGGGGCTTCACACCTTTGATACTACCTGAGGGCTAGATACAAAGCGGGCGGGATGCTTAAATGCACCCCGCCCGCTTAAGTCAGAGCTGGTTTAGCTCAAGACACCTGCTATCAGGCCTTGAAGCGCGGGAAGGCGCTGGCGCCGGCGTATACGGCGTCCTCACCCAGGGACTCCTCGATACGCAGCAGCTGGTTGTACTTGTTGACACGCTCGCCACGGGCGGGAGCACCGGTCTTGATCTGGCCGGAGTTGGTGGCAACAGCCAGGTCGGCGATGGTGGTGTCCTCGGTCTCGCCGGAACGGTGAGAGGTCATGGTCTTGTAACCGTTGCGGTGAGCCAGCTCCACGGCCTCTAGGGTCTCGGTTAGAGAACCGATCTGGTTTACCTTAACCAGCAGAGCGTTGGCGGCCTTGAGCTCGATACCCTTGGCTAGACGCTCGGGGTTGGTTACGAAGAAGTCGTCACCAACGAGCTGTACCTTGTCACCGATCTCGTCGGTCAGGGCCTTCCAGTCGTCCCACTCGTCTTCGCTTAGCGGGTCCTCGATGGAGACGATCGGGAAGTCCTTGATGAGCTGCTCGTAGTACTTGACCATGTAGTCGTTGTCGCGCTGCTCGCCCTCGAACTTGTAGGTCTTGGTCTCGTTGTCGAAGAACTCGGAGGAGGCAACGTCCATAGCCAGGGCAACGTCGGCGCCGGGCTTGTAGCCAGCCTTCTCGATGGCCTCAACGATCAGCTCTAGAGCCTCACGGTTGGAGTCCAGGTTGGGGGCGAAACCACCCTCGTCGCCTAGACCGGTGGACAGGCCACGCTCCTTGACGACCTTCTTGAGGGAGTGGTAGACCTCGGCGCCCCAGCGCAGAGCCTCACGGAAGGAGGGAGCACCGATGGGGGCAATCATGAACTCCTGGATGTCAACGTTGGAGTCAGCGTGAGAGCCACCGTTGAGGATGTTCATCATGGGGACGGGTAGGACGTGAGCGTTGGGGCCACCAACGTACTGGAACAGCTCTAGGCCGGCAGATTCGGCGGAGGCCTGAGCGGCAGCCAGGGACACACCCAGGATAGCGTTGGCGCCCAGCTTGCCCTTGTTGGGGGTACCGTCTAGCTCAATCATTAGGCGGTCTAGGCCACGCTGGTCAGCGGCGTCGAAGCCGATAACCTCGGGGGCGATGATGTCGTTTACGTTAGCAACGGCCTTCTCTACACCCTTACCCTCGTAACGGCTCTTGTCGCCGTCGCGCAGTTCCACAGCCTCAAAAGCACCAGTGGAAGCGCCGGAGGGGACAGCCGCGCGGGCGAAGGAACCATCCTCAAGTAGGATTTCAACCTCTAGAGTGGGGTTGCCGCGGGAGTCTAGAATCTCGCGTGCATGTACGTTCTCGATGAGGGCCACGTGGTGCTCCTAAGTAATCGAAACAGGAATATTACGTGACCAAGTCTAGCTTGCCTAAGCTACCTGCGCGAGGGTATTAGTCCTGCAAAATGACCTTTAGGGTAGCCTCGCGAATAGTTCAAGCCAGTTATCGGTTACCGCAGCGGTACTAAAACGCTGCGCATAGACCTGCGCCCGCCGCCCCACTGCCTCACGTTCGTCGTCGCACATAGCTTGGCACAAAGCCCGCGCAATGTCGTCTACCGCAAACCCGTCAGCTAAGTAACCACCATGCTCAGCCAACTCAACCGCTCCAGGCGAACAGGGGGTAACTACTGAGGGCACCCCAGCCATGGCCGCCTCCACCACATTCAAACCCTGACCTTCATTATCAGAAACTAGCGCTGATAGGCTTGCACCGCTAAAAGCTTTAGTTAAGTCATAGCAACTGCCAGGTAGGCTCACGCAATCACTCAGGTGCAGATCAGCAACCAGCGCTTCAAGACTTTCGCGCGCCTGGCCGTCGCCGTAAATAACTAGCTGCCAGCTCTCCTTTACCTGCCCCCGTACCTGCGCAAAAGCCTGAATTAAACGATCTAGGTGTTTAGCCTCATCCAGCCTGGACAAAACCACGATTTTATTGGTTTTTGGCGCCGTAGGCAGTTCGAAAGACCTAATCGAGTTAGGCATTGTCACCACCTGGCGCCCCAGGATCTGGGCGGTTTCACGCGTGTAAGGGTCAGCTAAACAGGTGAACACATCTGCCGGCGCAGCCACCTGCGGATAGTCGGGAAAATGACGCATCCACTGCATTGAGGCATGGTTTTGGTAAACCAGCAGGGGCCGCTCTTTGGCTGCCCACACACCCCGGCCAATAGCCTCAGTTAAGCATTTTTGGGTGTTGTACTTTAATGCGATTATGGCAGTATCCGGGCCGATCTTAGCCAGGTGGCGATCTAAACGCTTTAAACAGTATTTACGCCACACCGGCGTGTATAGGCTCAGGGCTTTTAGCTTTACACCACCTGGCCCTGGGAAACGCTTCACCAGCGGGTTATCGGTGGTGTAAGCCTGCCCTGGAAACACCCGAAACACCTCGCCGGGCACGGGTAGCTGGCCCACCTCACGCCCTAAAGTCATATAGCTAACCGAAAGGCCGCGCTCGCTAAAACCGCGCGCCATCTCGTTTAACGCAGAGGTAGTACCCCCTAGACCGCCCAGGTCAGAGGTAAATAAAACAACTTTGCTGAGATTCATTTTTTAGCTCCAGACAAATAGCCAACTGCGGCTATTTAAAGGTGGGGCTTGGGGAAGCCATTATGGGAAGGCATGGGATGGGGCCTAGCTTCCAGTGCCCTTAAGCGCGGCGTCAGCGGCAATCTGGTCTAGCCGCGAGCGCCAATCTAGATGTTCGCGCGCCCAGGTGCGGATAGCGGTGAACTTTTCTTCGTCATACTGGGTTAGGGCGGCTTTGAGCTGCTCTAGGCCCTGCGCCACATCAGTGTCGCTGAGCTGCACTAATGCGAAAGAGGGCAGAATTTCGCGGGCGGTGGGGGTGTCGGGAACTTGGCCGGCTACTAGGCAGCCGTAGGCCAGTGAGTCAGTCCAGCGCGCAGTTACGTAATCTTTGGTGGGGTGGTTGTATTTGGCGCGGGCAGTGCGGGTGCCAAAAGCTAGTACCGCTTTGGCTTGGCGGTAGGCGGTTTCCACAAAAGCCTGGTTGGCTTCATCGGTGTCACCAAATGGGGGGCGCCCAGCAAAGCTAACCCCAGCGTTGGCGGCGGCGCCAGCTACGGCGGCGTCGTCATCCCACACCTGGGGCTGACGGCCTACACGCTGCAATTCCACCTGCTTATCAGCCCAGCTCACCTGGGCTCCGGCGACGTCGGCACCCCAGGGCAACACCCCGACTGGGCAGGGCACTGCCGCCGCCCACATGTCTAGATCCTGCTGGTCTGTGACGTAGAGGTGGTCGTACCAGCCACGTGAGCGGGCCACGCGGGGGATGCGTGCCTCCCAGAAGCTGTCGATCACCCAGCCGGCCACATAGCTGTAGTGGCGGCGCACCCCGGAGCGTAAAACTGCGTTGAGGTGATCACCGATAGAGGCGATAACCAGCAGTTTTTGTTCTCCGCGCGGGCGTGGTGGCGGCAGCAGGGTGGCTAGTTTGCCTAACCGCCCAGCGGGCAGGGATTCGGCTGGGATTTTGATTAGGCGGCCGCCAAGGTGGTCGGCAGCGATTTCAGCGAGTTTTAAAACCGGGCCCCAGCCGCGTCCGCCAGGCAGAATTACCGCAACATCCATAACCTGTAATTTACCTGCAAATTTACTGGGTGTACACGCAAGAGTGCGGCCGTTTTGCAACCGCGCAGTGCGGGCGGGTCAGCTGCCCGGGCGGGCAGTGCCGGTGTGCGGTGCGGGAGGCAGGGGCAGCTGCCCGGGCGGGCGGAGCGCTAGCTGTAGCCGGGCCGCGAGCGCGCCACGCTTAGCGGCTGCGGTATTTGGTGGCTTCGGTTTCGTATTCGGCCTCGCCGGCCACAACCGCATGCAAGAACACCTGCGCCCAGCGCAATAGCTCTCTGGCGCTTAAAGTTTCGCGCCGCAAACCGCGCGTGCCCGGGGCGGGCACCACCAGGGTACGGGTGGCTGGCTTAATGGTTGTGCCCGGGTAGAGACGCTTAAGACGCATCGCCCCCGACTCAGGCAGGGCCACCGGCGCGAAACGGATAGATTTACCCTGCGCCACAATCTCATACACCCCCAAGCTGGCTGCATATACGCGCAAGCGGGCCAGCTGCGCCAAGTTCTGGGTGGGCTCAGGCACCGGGCCGTAACGGTCAGCCAGCTCCGCTAGTACGTCGTCGACGTCGCTATCAGACTTAGCCGCCGCCATCTTTGCGTAAGCCTCCAAACGCAATCGCTCATGGGGCAGGTACTGCTCAGGAATATTGGCGTCAATGGGCAGCTCCACCTTCAAGTCAGGTTCAGCTGCCTCCTCATCTTCACCCAGGCCCACGCCGCGCTTGTAGGCTTCCACCGCATCACCCACCATGCGCAGATACAGGTCAAAGCCAACCCCGGCGATATGCCCAGACTGCTCCCCACCCAGCAGATTACCGGCGCCGCGAATCTCCAGGTCTTTCATGGCCACCTGCATACCCGCACCCAAATCAGTGTTGTTAGCAATGGTGCGCAGACGCTGGTGGGCGGTTTCAGTAAGGGGCTTGTCGCCCGGATACAGGAAGTAGGCGTAGGCCCGCTCACGCCCACGCCCCACCCGGCCACGCAGCTGATGCAGCTGGCTTAACCCCATACGGTCGGCGCGATCCACAATCAAAGTGTTGGCGTTAGACACGTCCAGGCCAGTTTCCACAATGGTGGTACACACCAGCACATCAATTTCACGCTTCCAAAAGGCGTCAATTACCTTCTCTAGACGGTGCTCACTCATCTGCCCGTGGGCGGTGGCGATATTAGCTTCAGGCACCAGTTCAGTTAGGCGCGCGGCCACCGAGTCAATGTCCTCAACCTTGTTGTGCACATAGAACACCTGCCCCTCACGCAGCAGCTCACGCCTGATGGCGGCGCCCACCTGCCTGGTCTCATAGGGGCCTACATAGGTCAAAATCGGGTGACGGTCCTCCGGCGGGGTGGCCAGGGTGGACATTTCCCGCAGCCCGCTAACCGCCATTTCCAGCGTGCGTGGGATGGGGGTGGCGGACATGGACAGCACATCTACATCTGTGCGCATAGCTTTGAGGGCTTCTTTATGCTCCACCCCGAAGCGCTGTTCCTCATCGATAATTACCAGCCCCAGGTCCTTAAATTTAACTGAGCCGGTCAGTAAGCGGTGGGTGCCTACGACGACGTCGATACGCCCCTGCTCAAGGTCACGCAGCACCTGCTGGCTTTCTTTAGCGCTTTGGAAACGCGACAGCTGCGCCACGGTCACGGGGAAGCCAGCAAAACGCTCCGTGAAAGTTTCTGCGTGCTGCGACACCAGCAGCGTGGTGGGCACCAGCACCGCCACCTGCTTGCCGTCTTGGACAGCTTTAAAGGCAGCCCGCACCGCAATCTCAGTTTTGCCGTAACCCACATCCCCACAGATCAGGCGATCCATAGGGGCGCTCTTTTCCATATCAGCCTTAACCTCATCAATGGTGACCAGCTGATCAGGGGTTTCAGTGTAGGCAAAAGACTGCTCTAGCTCCGCCTGCCAAGGGGTGTCAGGGCTAAAAGCGTGGCCCTTAGCGGCCTGGCGGGCCGCATACAGGCGCACCAGCTCCCCGGCGATTTCACGCACCGCCTTGCGGGCTTTAGCCTTAGTTTTTTGCCAGTCGGCGCCGCCCATCTTGCTCAGCGCCGGGGCGTCGCCACCCACATATTTACTAACCGCATCAAGCGAGTCAGTGGGCACCATGAGCCGGTCAGCAGGCTGACCACGCTTAGAAGGCGCATACTCAATCACCAAATATTCGCGGCTAGAGTTACGGTTTCCGGGCACAGGCCGGCGCGTTAGCTCCACAAAACGCCCCACCCCATGGTGCGAGTGCACCACCAAATCACCCGGATGTAGCGACAAGGGATCAACGCTACGCTTCGAGCGCCGCGCCGGCACCGCCTTAGGGGCGCGCGGAGAAGCACTAGCCCGCCCCGTGATCTGCGACTGGCCAATAAAAGCAAATTTTTGGGAGGGAATCAGGAAAGACTGATAAGCCGAGGCAGGCAAAATCCGCACCACGCCGTCGCCGCTACCATCGCTAGAGCCCAGATCCGCAACCTCATCCAAATCAGCCACAATGCGGGCAGGAATATCGCCCTCACCCAAAACCTCAGCCAAACGGCGCGCCGGGCCCGGACCATCAGCGCTAATAACTACCCGCCAACCATCCTTAGCCTGCTGCCCCACCTGGCGGGCAGCCGCCTCAAAGCCGCCGCCATAGCCGGGCACTTCAGTAATAGGCAAACTAGGCATATCCGGGCTGGAGGCAAAAGCGTTAAACGACCACCACCCCAGCCCCTTAGCCAAGCTTAACTGGCGCACATCAGCCAAATGCGCAAAAGCCGCCGCCGACAAATCCACCGGCACCTGCCCGCCTGAAGCCGCGCTAGTCCAGGCCGCCGCCAAAAACTCCTGGGTGGTGGCCGCCAAATCCTCAGCGCGACGACGCACCCGCTCAGGCTCGCTAATCACAGTTAGACGCTGGCCAGTCAACTCCAGCAGCGGCACCATCTTGTCCACCAGCACCGGCGCCAGGGACTCCATGCCCTCAACGTAAATGCCCTCAGCTAGTTTTTCCAGCAAATCTGCCGCACCCGGGATCTTAGTGACCAGGGCGGCGGCGCGCTCGCGGACGACGTCGTTAAGCAGCAGCTCACGGCAGGCGGTAACCACCACCGGGGCTTTTAAAACCTCAATTGAGCGCTGGTCTGAAACCGCGAAGGAGGAGATTTCATCAATCTCGTCCCCGAAATAGTCCACACGCACCGGGCGCGGGCAGGTGGGCGGGAAAACATCCAAAATACCGCCGCGCACGGCAAACTCGCCGCGATTTTCCACCATATCCACGCGGGTGTAAGCCATTTTCACTAGGCGCTCGGTGGCCTCCTCCAAGGGTAGCTCCGCGCCAGCGCTCAAGGTGAGCGGCTCAATTTCACCCAGCCCCGCGATTACCGGCGCCAGCAGCGCCCGCACCGGCACCACCAGCACGCCGATAGCGCCCTCTTCACTGTGGGCTAGGCGGCGTAGCACAGCCAGGCGCGCGGCCACAGTGTCAGCCCTGGGCGACAGGCGCTCATGGGGCAGGGTTTCCCAAGCCGGCAGCATCTCTACTGCTTCATCGGGCAGGTAGCAGCGTAGCGCCGCCACCATTTCTTCAGCTTCACGGGTGGTTGCGCACACCACCAGCAGCGGGTGGTTTACTTGCGGCCTGACGGCGTCTAAACCCGCCTTCCCCAGGGCCATTGCAGCCAGTAGGGCCGGGCGCACCCCGGGTACAACCGCCGCCGTGTAGTCGGTACGTACACGTGAACTGGCCAGGTCAATGACCTGTGAAACCGCAGAATTTTGAGCTAAAACATCGAGCAGGGCCTTCAGACGCACGCTCAGGATTCTAGTCGACCCGGATAGTTTTGCCAGCCGCCGTCAATTTCGTGAATAAAGTTCCAGCGCGGGTCACGCCACAGCTCACTGGCGGTGGGCACGTCCCCCTGATGGAAGGCGGGGGCCACAATGTTTTCTAGCTGCGCTCCCAAAACCTCAGCAATGAAGGCACCCCAGTAGGAGAAGGTGGAGTTAGCTAGAATCAGTCGCTTGGCGCAGGCCAGTACCGCCAGGTCATCAAACATGTCGCGACGGCCCTCATTAACTACAAATTCCAGCTCCGGAGCCAGGTGAGTGAGGTTGTCAACACACCAGGGCACATTGTCACTAACTAGCACCACGCGCCCCACCGGCTCTAAAGCTAATTGTTTAGCTAGTGCCTGGTGCACATATTCGACAATGTTGATACCAAATTCGGGTTCAAAACGGCTGTTGTAATAGTCGCCGCGACGCACGTTAATAACTAAGTCATCAGCGCGCACAAAAGCCTGAGCACGCTCTAGACTCTGCTTAAAACCGTCAGATGTTAGCAGCACGTCTTTAATGAAGCGGGCGCGTTCTTGCGGGGTGTAGTCGACACCCTGGGCTGCCCCCATATAGGTGGCACGCCGGTCAGTAAAGCGGATCTGGTCTGAGGTAATTGACAAGTTGCGTAGCCCCGGGAACATCTCTAACCAAGCATCCTGGTTAGGGAAATAAAGCACCTTAGAAATTAGGCCCTTATCTAAAGTGCGCGAATATGCCAGCTGCCACTTAAATAGGTTGTTGCCGCCATTAAAACCAATGGCAGTTAATATAACTTCACGCTTACCGCGTCGCACCAAAGACAAAGCTTTAGCTTTAAATGTCATAATCTTTTAGCTCCTAAACCGCGCTTTATTAATGCAGCTCACAGCGACACACTGCACACCGTATATTTCGTTTACCTGTCAACCATCATATATATCCCACAGGCTTACAAGCTAGACTGGGGTAACCAACGAGTAAAAGGACCCAGCCATGCCCTCTTGCGCGCTCAGTGTGGTAATCCCCTTCTATGGGGACCCAGCTGCCACCCTTCCCTTGCTAGAGCAGCTAAAAGCACAAGTAGACGCCCCTGATTTCGAGGTAATCGTTAGTGACGATTGCTCCCCTGAGCCTTTCCCGGATGCGGCCGGGGTTAAAGTAATTCGTCGTCAGACAAATGGCGGTTTCGGTAGCGCCGTAAGTACTGGCATTGCCGCCGCCACCGGCACTTATGTTCTAATCCTGAACTCCGACGTCGAGCTAGAACCCAGCTTTTTAGGCAGCTATTACCGCGCAGCTATGCCCTGGATGCCAGCCATCGTGACCCCTGCCGTAATTAATGAGGTAGGCGCCACACACTGGAATGGCCGACACTTCCCCAATGCCCTGCACCAGGGTATTGAATGGCTCACTCCCCTGGCCCGGCTGCGTCACCTACCGGTGCTCCATGAGCTGGTAGGACACGACACTCTGGCCGACAATACCCACACTGAAGTGGCCGATTGGGTGGTGGGCGCGGCTATGCTGCTGCCGCGTCAGGCCTTTGCGGCAGTGGGCGGTTTTGACTCGCGCTTCCACATGAACAGTGAAGAAGTTGACCTGCAGTTGCGCCTGCGTCAGCTAGGGTTACCTTCGGTAGTGCTTAGCCAGCCCACCTTGGTGCATGCTGGCGGTGGTTCCTCAGCTTCCGATAAGCGCCGACAGTGGTTGGTTGACTCGCGTTTCATTTACGCCGACAAGTGGCATGGCCCTAGCGGTGTAAAGCGTCTGCGAGCCACCCTAAAAACTGCCTCGTATATCAATTTTGCTTGGAACCTGACCCGTCAAATGCGCGGCGTAGATGTGGCTGCCCGCGAGCGTCTAGCTACCGAATTGGCGTTTTTGCCAGCCTAAAATCGCCCCAGACTCTCTTACAAGCTAGTAACTTAGCTAGTACCCAAATCAATTACCCAACGCATGCCGATCGGTCCCAAGCATGAGTAAAAAACTTTTATTGGTTAGCCCTGTGTTCCACGGCTACTGGCAGGGCATAGCGCAGGCTTTTAAGCAGCGCGGTTACACCGTGTTGCCCTACTGCTATGACCGTTTAGAAAACGCGGCTCATCGCGTGGAGCATAAGCTCAAAATTGAATTGGCTGACCGGCGCGACCCGCATGGTTTGCCCGGTTCGCGTTTGCATGCCCAGCAGGTTACTGCCCACTGTGCGCAGTTGGTGCGTTCGTCTCACCCTGACGTGGTGGTCACCATTAAGGGCGACATTTTGCAGGCTGATTACTGGCAGTCTATTGAGGAAGTTGGGGCCAAGCGCATTACTTGGTTCTACGATGAGCTGCGCCGCATGAATGTGGATGAAGCGGGTTTGCAGATGCGCGGTCCGATAGCCACGTATTCTGCGATCGACGCCGCCGCTATGGCTGAGCGCGGTTTGGATGCGTTCTATTTACCACTGGCTTTTGATTCCAGCTTGCCGTTTACCCCGGTAGCTAGCGACGCCGTCGTATTTGTGGGGGCCCGTTACGGCCAGCGTGAGCCGATGCTGCGGGCTTTATACCAGGCGGGCGTGGATGTTAAGGCTTATGGGCGCGCTTGGTCTAAGCACTGGTGGGATCGGGCCCGCACCTGGTCTTGGCACCGCCCGGCGATCCCTAGCGGGCGCGATTTGGACCGTTCGCATGCCTATGGGGTGATGGCTGGGGCGCGTGCCTCGCTGAACCTGCATGGGGATCAGGATGGTTTCACTATGCGCACGTTTGAGGCTTGCGGCGTGGGCGGTTTGCAGATTGTTGATCGCGCCGACGTTGACAGCCTCTACGATCCAGGCAGCGAGCTGCTGGTTTTCAACTCCACCCAGGAGCTGGTGGAGCTGGCTGAACGCGCCGGGGCTGAGCCGCAGTGGGCGCAGGCCATTGCCCAGGCGGGCCGTAAACGTACTTTGGCTGAGCATACTTTTGCTCACCGCGTGCAGGCTTTGGAGGCGCGCTGGCAATGATTATTCCTGAAGATGGCCTAGTTTTCGCCACTGATTTGCAGGCTTGGCAGGCTTGGCTAGCTAGCCGCAACCGGGTGCGTCAGCTAAAAACTGCTGTGCGCCAGCGGGTTTCGACGCCGGCGCCGGTGGATATTGTGGTGGCTTTGCGCGGTCAGCCGCGTGCCCTGGCGGTGTTGGAGGCGGCTTCGCCTTCTCACCTGGATGCTTATGAGCGCCCAGCGCTGATGCTAGACGAGGTGGCGATTGCTTTTCCGCGTGCCTTGTCTGAGCGTTATGAGGGCGGCGACTGGCAGTTGGTGGATTGGGCGCAGGCCGCTGATTCACAGCTGCTAGCTAAGGTGGAGCGAGTGTTGGCCCCCGGGCACTATTTGGGGGTTAGCACCGAGGTTTACGCTTGGGCCCGCGCGCGCGACATCGAGTTTTTAGTTGAGCAGCACGGTCTGCTTACCCCGTTTATGGCGCCGCTAGCTGCGGGGGCGCGGGCTTTGGTGTGGTCCCAGTCCGACGGCGAATTTTGGGCTAGTTCGCGCAGTGACGTCACCTGGCAGGTGGTGGGCAGCCAGCTGCTGTTTAACGCCGCTTTGCAGCCGCGTATTAAGGTTTCCGCTACGGCGCGGCCACTGTTTTTAGGCCAGCTGCATGGGGCGGAGATTGGCCGCAGCTATATGGCTCAGGTAAGTGAGCGTTTTTGCCGTGACACTGGTGCGATTTACCGGCCGCACCCTTCTGAAAAAGATAAAGCTTCACGTTTAATTCACGCCTATTGGCGTAGGCGCGGAATTGAATTTGATCCGGGCACCAGCCCACTGTTTGAAACTAACCGTCCGGTAGTTTCGGTGTTCTCCACCGGCACCTTGGAGGCGGCCGCGCGCGGCATTCCTGCCTGGGTGTATGCACCTAACGCCCCCAGCTGGGTGCACTCTTTCCATACCCGCTACGGCCTGTCGCGTTGGTCTGACATCCCTACGGTTGCCCCCCAGACGCCAGCCCTTGAACCGGCCACGGCAATCGCCCAGATTCTGGCTGCTTAAGCCAGTACGTGAATCCCCGCACGCCCGGTGACTGGCTGGCGTGCTCCAAGCTACAATTGTTAGCAAATGTCATGCTTTTTGCGTGGCTACGTTCCCGTTATTACACATTGAATAGGACTATTCAGTCATATGAGCACCCTGTGTGTTATTCCCGTGCGCGGCGGCTCTAAAGGCATCCCGCGTAAGAACCTGCGTGATGTAGGTGGCAAACCCCTGGTGGTGTGGACCATCGAGCAGGCCCTGGAAGCCAAAGACGTCCGCGTAGTGGTTTCCACTGAAGATGAAGAAATCGCGAGCGTAGCGCGCGCAGCCGGCGCCGAGGTGATTGAACGCCCTGCCGAGTTAGCCCAGGACACCACTGCCACCGAGCCGGTGATTGTGCACGCCATGGACTATCTGCGTGACAAAGAAGGCTATGAGCCTGAGTTCGTGATGCTACTGCAGGCCACCAGCCCGGTGCGCCGCCCGGGCACCATTGACCGTGCTATCGCCCAGGCCCGTGAAACCGGTGTTGATTCACTGGTTGGCACCGTACCGCAGACCCCCTTCCTGTGGTGGACTGCCCGCGACGGTCACGGCCCCACCGCCGACTTTGATGTGGACCACCGCCCGCGTCGTCAGGAGCTAACCCCCGACCAGTTCCGCTACCGCGAGACTGGCTCTCTTTATGTAACCAAGCCGTGGGTTTACCGCGAACGCAATAACCGTATCGGTGGCAACATTGGTCTATTCGTCATGGATGAGGTTGAAGGCGTCGACATTGACGGCCCCCTTGACCTAGCCCTAGCGGGCAAAACCCTTATCGAAATGCGTCAGCAGGAAGGTCTAGCATGAGCATCGAGCGTTCCATTACCCCTTACGTAGCTTTCGCTGACGACTCTTTGCTCAGCGCCCTAGCTAAAATCAACGCCAACAAGGCCCGCACTATCTTCCTGGTAGATGAGCATGGCGTACTACAGGGTTCACTTACCGACGGCGACGTGCGTCGCTGGCTTACCGCCGGCAACTCCAACATGGAGACCAGCGCCATTAAGGTAGCTAACCGTTCCCCGCGCACCGTCACCGAGGGCACCTTGGTTGACGAGCTGGACTGGAAGTTCCGCGACGGCGTCAGCCTAGTGCCGGTGCTAGATACCCGTGGCCGCATGGTGGCCATCGCCTCCCCCAGCAACGACTCCTTCACCGTTGGTAGCCACCGCGTTGGTAAAGACCAGCCCACCTTCGTAATCGCTGAAATTGGTAACAACCACCAGGGCAATGTTGACCTAGCCAAGCAGCTGGTAGACCTAGCTGTGGAAGCTAAGGCTGACTGCGTTAAGTTCCAGCTGCGTGACATGGACGCCCTCTACCGTGGTGCTTCCGGCAAGATCACTGCCGGTGAAGACCTGGGCGCCCAGTACACCCTGGACCTGCTCACCCGCTTCTCCCTGTCGGCCCCCAAGATGATCGAGGTCTTCGATCACTGCCGCGACAAGGGCATTGACATTATGTGCACCCCCTGGGACCTACCCTCCCTAGAGGTACTGCTAGAGTACGGCGTCGACGGCCTAAAGATTGCCTCCGCTGACCTAACCAACCACGCGCTGCTAACCGCCGCCGCTAAAGAAAACCTACCCATGATCGTCTCCACCGGTATGAGCACCGAGGATGAGATCAAGGAGTCGGTGGCCCTGCTGCGTCGCTACGGCGCCCCCTACGCCCTACTCCAGGTACAGTCCACCTACCCGGCCCCTTTCAAGGACCTAAACCTGCGCTACATGCAGCGTCTAGCTGAGATCGGTGACTGCCCGGTGGGCTACTCCGGTCACGAGCGTGGCTACCACATCCCCATGGCTGCCGTGGCCCTGGGCGCTTCGGTAATTGAAAAGCACTTCACCATTGACCGCAACCTTGAAGGTAACGACCACAAGGTTTCGCTGCTGCCTGATGAGTTTGCCGCCATGGTGCGTCAGATCCGCGACGTGGAAGCCTCCCTGGGCACCGCCGAGGCCCGCGTAGTGGCCCCCGGTGAGTTCATGAACCGCGCCAACCTGGCCAAGTCTTTGGTGGCCGCCCGTGACATCAAGTCCGGTGAGCGCATCACCGCCGACGCCGTCGACGTTAAGAGCCCCGGCCGTGGCCTGCAGCCCAACTCGCTAGACAAGCTGGTGGGCCGCATTGCTCGCCGCAACGTAGCTGCCGGCGACTTCTTCTACGAGGGCGACATCTCCGACAACCCCGCCCGCCCGCGCGACTACCACTTCCGTCGCCCGTGGGGTGTGCCGGTGCGTTACCACGACTTCCAGGCCATTTTGGATGCCGGCGCCAAGCCGGACTTCCTGGAGTTCCACTACTCCTACAAGGACCTGGACATGGACGTGGACGAGGTGTTCGCGGCCTACAAGGATAACCCGCTACCCATGGGTTACACCTGCCACCTGCCTGACCTGTTCAGCGGTGACTTCATTTTGGATCTGGCCTCCCCCGACGACGCCGTGTGGGAGCGCTCTATCCGCGAGCTACAGCGTACTATCGACATCACCAAGTCGCTGCGCCCTTACTTCACTCAGGAGCAAGACCCGGTCTTTATTGCCACCCTGGGTGGTTTCACCAAGGAAGGCCCGGTTGACCCTGAGCAAATCCCGGCCATGTATGACCGCATCATTGCGGGTCTAAAGCACGTGGACTACTCCGGTGTGCGCCTAGCCCCCCAGACCCTGCCGCCTTACCCGTGGCTACTGGGTGGTCAGCAGTACCACAACCTGTTCATGAGCCCTGAGGCGCTGCGTGACTTTGCCGAGCGTAGCGGCCTACAGATCACCTACGACATCTCCCACTCGATGCTGTCAGCTAACCACGAGCACCGCCCACTGCGTGAATACACTGAAATTCTCGCCCCGCTAGCCGCCCACCTACACATTGTTGACGGTAAGGGCGTTGACGGTGAGGGTGTACAGATCGACGAGGGTGACGTTAACTGGCCTGAGCTGGCTGAGCAGCTTGACCGCCTGGCCCCCGGCGTGTCCTTCATTCCGGAAATCTGGATGGGTCACGTTAACAATGGTGAGGGCTTCTGGACCGCCCTAGACCGCCTGGAGAAGTACCTGTGACAGTGGCTTATAAAGGCGTAGCGGGTAACGCACCAATCGCGCTATGGGTAGTTCCGGTTGCTGAGATCGGTGGGGTGGCACGTCATGTTCTCGACGTCGCCCGCACCGGCCTGCCCCGTACCCGCATGGTGGTGCTGTGCCCACCAGGAGCGCTAGCTGAGGAATTAACCCAGCTAGGTGTGCCAGTGCTGGCTGAAAGCTTCGGGCCCAATTATGGGTTGGCCGCTTCAGTGCGGGTACTGCGCCACGCGGTAGCCAAGCTACGCCCGGCCATTGTGCACACGCACCTAGCCTATGCAGACATTGTGGGCGCCTTGGCGGTGCCGTTAACCGGCCCCACCAAGCTGGTGTCAACTGAGCATGGCATCGCCTACGATGACAGTGTCTACCACGGCAGTAGCTTCAAATCGGCTTTGATGAGCCGCGCCCACCAGGTGCGTTGTGAGCGTTTCGATGCGCTTATGGCCTGCTCGGTGGCCACCGCTGACGCCATGGAAGCCAAGTGGCACCCGCGCCGGGTGATCGACGTGCTGCACAACGGCGTCGACGCCCCCACCGCGCCCAGCCAGCGCAAGGAGGGCCTGCGGATTTTGTCCCTGGCCCGCCTGGCGCCAGAAAAGCGCATTTTGGAGCTACTTAAGGGATTCTCTCTGCTTAAGCGCGATTACCCCCAGGCCACGCTGACTATTGCCGGCACCGGCGAGGAGGAGGCAGCCCTACGCGGCGCTGTTGAGTCGCTGGGGCTAACTGACTGCGTTGACTTCCCCGGCTTCGTTGACGCCTCCCAGGCGCTCTCTAGCCACGATGTACTTGCCCAGCTGTCGGTGTGGGAGAACTGCTCTTACTCGCTGCTAGATGCAGTGGTTAGCGGCATGGGTGTGGTGGCCACGCCGGTTGGCGGCAACCCTGAGATTCTGCCTAGCCAGTGTCTAGTGGACGCCTATGATGTCACCGCTATCGCTCAGGCGCTAGCCAGCCAGGGCCTAGAGTTGGCCCAGCGCCCGCACCTTAACCCCTACTGGCCTAGCGTGTCAGACATGTGCCACTCCATCGTCAAGGTCTATCAGGGGTGTTTCAAGTGACTCGCTTTACCCTAGCGGCTAATAACGGCGAAATTGGTGGCGGCGAGGTTATGCTGCTGCGCACCGCTAAGGTGCTGCGTCAGCTTGGCCATGATGTCACCGTGGTGGCCCCTGCCCTTGCCGACGGCGTAGGGGCGGCTGCCGCTAAAGCCGGTTTTGCCACTGTGGCTATCAACGGCCAGGGGCGCAAAGCCTATATGCGTAACCTGCGCGCCTGGGATGCCAGCCAGCGTCAGGGGGTGCTGTGGTGCCACGGGCATGTACCCGCCCTAGCTACCATGGGTCACCCCCAGCGCATTGTGCACCTACACCAGGCCCCCAGCTTTAAGCATGTGGTTTCTGGCAAGCTGGCCGCGTGCGGCGCCCTAGCTTTAGTCGTGCCCAGCGCCTCCATGGCCAAGCACTTCCCCACCGCCCAAATTGTTTACAACTGGTGCGAGGAGGTTAAAACCCAGCCTAAAGGTGAGCTCATAGCCCCCATCACGGTGGGTTTCCTAGGTCGCCCCAGTCCCGATAAGGGCATTGAGGTTTTAGCTGAGGCTATGGCGCAGCTAAACGCCACTCGCGGGAATGCTTTTGAGCTGGTGGTTGCGGGTGAGCCGCATTTTGTCGACGCCGCCGAGCGCGAGCGGGTAAGTACCGCCCTAGCTCCCATCTCCAGCTTCACCAAGCAGCTGGGTTGGACCAGGCGTGAAGACTTCTTCAACCTGGTTGATGTGGCGGTTTTCCCCTCGATTTGCCCCGAGTCCTTTGGGCTTATGGTCGCTGAGGCGATGAGCGCCAAGGTCCCCTTCGTGACTTCTATCGCCGGCGCTCTACCTGAGGTTGCTGGCCGGGACTACTCCTACCAGATAGTCCCCGATGACGTCGACGAGCTAGCCGACGCCGTCGCCGCCCTAGTGGACACCACCCCCACCAAACGGGCCAAGCAGGCTGAGAAAGAATGGCAGCGCTGGCAGCGCAAATTCTCCCCTGAGGCGGCCACTAAGCGCATCGCCGCTTTCCTTACCGACGTGCTACCCCAGGAGGTTAAATGAGCCGCGCGGTTAAGCCCGGCGCTATCGACTGGGATGTGTTTTTCCGCAAGGATGATTCTTCGCTGCAGGCGCTGCTGCGTAAATCCCCGTCCTTGCTGGAAATGATCCTGTTCATCCCGCTGTGTTTGCGCCTGGAGGGCTTCGTTCCCGGCGTACCGGTAGCTGACATCAGCGCCATACTGCTGTCCATCATGGCCTTTGGGCGTAAACCCAAGGTGGGCTGGCAACCGGCTTTCGGCTACCGCATGTTACTGTTTGCCATCCCCGCTTGGATGGCAATCGCAGGTGTTTACAACGACCAGTTACCTTTTACCCGCATGGGCCACATCGTAGCTTGGGCGCTGGTAATTGCCGCCTCCACCTCGGGGCGTCTAAACATGCGGGCCCTGGTAGGTTCTATTGGAGTTTCGCAGGTTATCGCCACCGCTTACGGCATTATCACCCTGCCTCAATCAACCTACCCCGGCCGTATGATCGGTATGTTTGGTGACCCCAACACCGCCGGTTTGCACCTGCTGGCACTGGGATTGGTTTACGCCGGTATTGCCCAGCGTAACCGCAAGTACTTCATTGTGCTGGCTATCTCCATGCTGGGTATTTTCCTAACCTTCTCACGTACCACCTGGCTGGGTCTGGGCCTGGCTTTGGCTTGGGTGTTCATCCCTAAAAACTTTAATGTTTGGCTTAAAGCCACGCTGCTGTTTGGCGTATACAAAGCGGTGATTGGTTACGCCAACGACGTCAAGAACGAGGGTTCATTCTCTGACCGTGCTGGTTCTGACCACCTGCGTTCACTGATCGTACCGCTGGAAGAAAAGCTGGTGGCCGAAAACCCCTTCGTTGGTCACGGCCCCGGCACCCTTACCGTCAAGTTGGGTGTAAACGAGTTCTTCTTCCACTCCAGTTACCTACTGCTACGCGCTGAAGGCGGCTGGATTATGTTCTACCTGATGCTGACGCTAGTAGTACTCACCATCGTCAAGGTCAGCCACCCGCTATCCACCCTGCCTAACCGTTACCTGGAAGCCGCCCCGATCGCAATTTTGGTGTGTGCGGCCAACCTGGGCAACGTGTTCCTGTCTTACCCCGCTTGTTTGGCCCTGGCTGCCTGCACCTGGTGGGCCCACGCCCCCGGCGCTGACGAAGAGCAGCTAACCAAACTTGAAGCTCCGGTTGAAGAGGATCTGCGCGCCAGCCAAAACAAGCTGGTTAACTACCTGGCTGGACACGAAAATGTCATGGCCAAATACGACAAGTTGGAAGAAGAGGCCAGCAAGGCATGAACCAACCGCGCACTTCCATCATCATCCCCTCCTATCGGGGAGCCACCAAGCTACCTACGCTGCTTAACGCCTTAAGCCAGCAAAGCGACACCGACTTTGAGGCGGTAGTGGTAATCGACGGGCTGCTTGATAACAGCCTAGAGATCATCGACTCCTTCGCCAGCAAGGCGCCCGTACGGGCCGTGGTGCTGGAGCAAAATCAAGGCCGCGTAGCCGCTCTAAACGCTGGTTTTAGCGCCGCTAAAGGCCAGGTTTTGGTGCGCTGCGACGACGATCTTGAGCCCGGTACAGACTTTGTCGCTGGGCACTGGGCGCGCCACCAAGGCCAGCCCTGCGGCGTCGTCGGGCTAACCATAGACATCCTGCCACCCTCAAAGTACACCCGCGTATACGGCGCTACCCGCACCCGCGCAGCCCTGGCCGCCTCCTACCGGGGTGCTATCCCGCCCTGGCGTCACTGGGCAGCAAACTGCTCTATTACCCGCGAAACCTGGGAAAAAATCGGCCCCTATGACACCGCCTACCAGCACTACGGCTGGGAAGATGTGGACTACGGCTACCGCCTACATGAGGCCGGCATCCCGGTAATTTTGGCTCCCGAGCTGGAAACCCTGCACCACGGCGCGGCCACAGACACCGTCAAGCGAGCCATGCGCGCCTACCATTCAGGCGCAGCACGACGCACTTTTGACCAGCTACACCCCGGCGCTATCGCCCCGGTAGCAAGCGGCGGCGGCTGGTGGGGCAAACTAGTTGGGGCGGTAGCTAGCCGCACTAACGAGGAGAGCACCGAGCAGCTAGCCAATTTCACAGATAGCGCTATTGGCGTATTGCCCGGACCATTTGCTACTAAATTAGTAGCGTTGAACGTCGAAGCCGCCTCCCTTAGCGGCTACTGCCACAGCGAGCAGGTCAGCGCCCGCTTCTAAGGCACAAAATTTCATAAAACTACTTCTCGCCCCATTTCCCTTACATTCTTGCCATAGGCAGAAGAGAGACTTTGATGAGTGAGCACTTTAGCGTTGCCATCGCCCATGATTACCTAACTCAGCGTGGCGGTGCGGAACGAGTGGCCTTAGCCATGCACCAGGCTTTTCCCCAGGCCCCGATTTTCACCACCCTGTATGACCCAGAAGGCACCTTCCCTGAGTTCAAGGACGCCGATATTCGCGTCACCGCCCTAAACCGGGTGGGAGCCTTCCGTCACGATCACCGCATCGCCCTGCCACTACTGGCCCCGGCGACGTCGAAAATTAAGATCAATGCAGGTGTAACCCTGGTGTCTTCCACCGGTTTTGCCCACGGGGTTAAAACCACTGGAGCCAAGCTGGTTTACTGCCACTCCCCGGCCCGTTTCCTGTACCTGCGTGACCAATACCTGGGCCAGTCCTCACGCTTTTCACCCAAGGTACTAGGGCTAAACGCAGTGTATGCGCCGCTGCTGCGTTGGGATAAGCGCGCCGCTCACAGCGCCACCCGCTACCTGGCTAACTCCTCTATTGTTAAAGAGCGCATTGAGCGCGTCTACGGCATTGAGGCTGACCTACTGTTCCCGCCCGGCGGGATTGACGCCAGTGCCAGCCAGGAAGCTGTGGACGAGATTTCCAGTTGGGCTGGGCAGTTCTATCTGGTGGTCTCGCGTCTGATGCCCTACAAGAATGTTGATCGTGCCATAGCTGCTTTTGCTGACATGCCCCAGCGCAAGCTAGCAATTGTGGGTAAGGGCCCTGAGGCTGAGCGTCTGGCGGCTATGTGCCCAGATAATGTGCGCATGTTCCAGGGCTTAAGTGACGGCCAAATGCGCTGGCTATACGCCAACTGCCAGGCCCTGATTGCACCTTCCTTTGAAGATTTTGGGCTCACCCCACTGGAGGCTTACAGCTTTGGTAAACCGGTACTGGCCCTGCGCGCAGGTGGCTACCTCGACACTGTTGTAGAAGGCCAAACTGGTCTATTCTTTTCTAAGCCCACTAGCGCTGATATTGCAGCCATCGTGGAAAAGAACGAGCAAATCACCTGGGATCACCCCGCAATCCGCGCCCACGGCGACAAGTTCTCCCTGGACCGTTTCATCCAAGCCCTGCATCAGCAGGTCGAAGCACTGTCTTAAGTTCCCAACTGCCCCAAGTAGGTTTCGTCTTGAAGATGAGTAAACGTACCTTCAATCACCTAGTGCGCCTAGGCGCTATCGTGATTGATTTCCTCGCTATCTGGGTGTCGTTCACCATTGCGTGGCATTTACGCGAGCAGTCGGGTCTGTTCTCTAATGACGTCTCGGCCCTAACCCGGGCACTTATGCACTGGAAGCCGCTGGCTTCAGCCGCCTGGTTGGTGGTAATTGCTTGCTTTGGGGGCTATGCGGTACGCGAGTTCGGCTCGGGCACCATCAGTATCCGCCGCGCCCTTAACGCTGGCCTGTTTAACATCGGCTTTTTCTCGCTGGTGCTATACATGACCACTACTGAGTTCTCACGCTCTTACTTCCTGCTGCTGTTCATCATTGCGATGCCGCTAATCACCTTGGGGCGTCTGTTTGGCCGCCGCATCCTGCACTGGCTGCACCGACGTGGCTACGGTATTTCGCGTGTGATTATTGTGGGCCGCCCCAAGCAGGCTGAGCAGTTATCCCGGATGCTTAAGCGTTCAGCTTGGCTGGGCCTGGAACCTTACCTGGTTTTTGACCCTGATGAGGCACTCGAAACCTATAAGGGTGACCACCGTTCTATCAGCGATAACCTGCTTAAGCTGGCTGAATCCACCCAGGCTGAGCTGGTACTTTTCGCCCCCGGCTCGGTACCTGACTCGGTTGATTTCCGCCGCTATGTGTGGCGTTTTGAGGGGCACCGCACTCAGCTGGCTGTGGTGCCTTCTTTGGTCGACGTCGCCGCTGACCGTATCCGTACCCGCCCAGTAGGTGGTATGCCGCTGGTCTACGTAGAAGATCCCAACTCTGCCGGTGCACTATCGCACTCTAAGCGGATTTTCGATATTGTCATGGCTTCCCTAGCGCTGATTATGGTCAGCCCGGTCATGATTATTACCGCCCTGGCGGTGTACCTTACCGACCGTGGCCCTGTGTTCTTCCTCCAAGAGCGCGTAGGGCGCGATGGTAAGACCTTTAAGATGATCAAGTTCCGCTCTATGGTGGTTGACGCCGAGGCGCGCCTGGCTCAGCTTCAGGGCGGCAACAAGACCAATGAGGTCATGTTTAAGCTCAAGAAAGACCCGCGTATCACCCCGGTGGGTGGCTTTATTCGTCGCTTCTCTATCGATGAGCTCCCCCAGCTGTTTAACGTGATCCAGGGTGACATGAGCCTGATTGGCCCACGCCCGCCCCTGCCGCGTGAGGTAGCTAAATACACCCCCGACGAGATGCGCCGTCTACGAGTGCGCCCGGGTATTACCGGCCTATGGCAGATTTCAGGTCGTTCAGACCTGTCCTGGGATGAAACCATTCGCCTGGACCTGTACTACATTGACAACTGGTCTCCGTTACAAGACCTATCGATCCTGACCAAAACGGTGCAGGCGGTGCTTTCTTCACGCGGGGCCTATTAAAAGAAGTAATTAACCATTTGAAACGTTTCCTCCCCGCTTCCCTCGCACTACTTACCTTCCTGGCCACCTGGGCTTACCGCAACCTTTTTGAGGCCACCCAACAGGGTGCCTACCTGGCTGGTTTGGGCCTGCATACGTTTGTGGGTCCCCTTCAGCCCTATGTGCAGGTGTTTACCAAGCTGGGCACGGCCCCGGTGGCCGGGGCCAGCTTGACCCTGGCCGTGGTGGTGGCTTTGGCTGCCAGGCGCTGGTTGTTGCCAGTGCAGCTGTTGGCTTTTGCGGCCGGTCTGCTAGGCACTATCCAGGTGCTTAAAACTCGTCTGCCTTACCTGCCTCAGGGAGGCATCAATGGCACCGGCTATTTCCCCCATTACAACACCATGCCCTCAGGGCACGCCGGCATGATTTTGGTGGCTACCGTGCCGCTTATGGCCGCACTTAGCGCCACTAAACTGCCGCGTATTTTCAAGCGAATCGCCTTTGTGGGGGCACTGAGCGCATTTATTTTGGGCACCACTGCGGTGCTGGTCAGCTCCGCACACTTGTGGACTGACGTGTTTGCTTCCACAGCTTTGGCACTATTTTGGGCTTATTTATTACTGCCTTTACAACAAGTGCAATACAAGAAATTATCACAGCCATATGTGAGGCTAACCCTGATTACCTTTGTAATTGCTTGGGTTTTGCTACATGTGGACCAAGCTTTGCAAACAAACAATAAATTTGGGTTGGCATTTTGTGCCTTTAGTCTATGCACCGGCGCTTTTATTGCACTATTATCGCAAGTGAGCACAGGAAACTCCCAGGAAACTATCGATTAGTTCCCAGACAGTGACTAGTACCTAGGTGCTCATGCCCTAGCCCCCGATTCTCAGGTACGCCATGACCCCCAAACCGCAAGCCTCGGTTATCATCCCGACCCTAAACAGCGCCCCAGCTTTGGCTATCCAGCTGGATTCGCTGCTGCGTCAAGACTATGAGGGCGCCTTTGAGATTCTGGTAATCGACAACGGCTCCACTGACGAGACACGCGAGCTACTTGAGGACTACTACCCTCGCTTTGCTTTCCGCCAGGTCAACCTGCGTTACTTCATCTCTGACCAGGAGCGTAACGTCTGCTACGCCCGCAACGTGGGTATCCGCTATGCAAACAGTGAAAAGCTACTGTTTTGCGACGCCGACGACATGCTTTCCAACAACTGGGTCAGCCAAGGCATTGAATCTCTAGCTGAGCGGCAAGTAGTTTCCGGATCCGGCATCTACTTCCTAGAAGACACCTTCAAAAACTTCTGGGCCCTAGGCAAGGCTTACGAGACTATCCACCCGGCTACAGAAACTGAAACCTACACTCCAGTTAATGCTGACCGGGCTATCCCAATCCTCATGGGTTGCTCCTTTGCGGCCCGCCGCTCAACGCTGATCTCGCGTGGCTTTGACGTTAACGCTCCCTGGGGTTCAGAAGACAATGAGCTAGCCCTGTACCTGCGTGAGCACGGTATTGAAACTGAGAACTTCTCAGGTATGCGTATCGCTTACCGGGTACGTAACCCCAAGACTAAGGCCCGTCACAAGGCAGAGTTTAAGAGCGCCCGCGCCCATGTTTGGTTGGCTCGCAAATACCACCTAACCTCCCAGCTGCCGGCCACCCGCCGAGGTGCCTGGCTACTTAACCCGCTGCGTTTACCGCTGGTGGCCGCCAAGATGGCGCTGGTACCCTCCAGTCGTGACTGGAGCGCGCTGCGTTCGCGTTTTAACACCGCTGCCGGGGCTTTTGTAGGTGTGCTTAGCTTCTACCGCCCGGCTCCTAACCGTGAGGGCCTAATCGGTACAGGTAAGGAGATCAGCTTGGATACGGGTGCGCCTTTGCGCCTGGAAACCACTGGTAACACCCACACCCACAGCCGTGACACGATTACGCCTGCCTCAGGTCTAAGCCCGGTGCTGGTGCGTGAGCCTGAGCTGCAAACTACCGCTGGTTAGATCTTTTTCTCGACGCCGCCGCGCCACTCTCGCCGCGCCGCTCTAGCTGCACCGCTCTAGTCACGGCGCCTTGAAGCGTTTAGCTTTTGGGCGCTTGGCTATAGCTGTGGTTTGGCTATAGCTGTGGCTGGGCCAGCTCGTTAAAGCCTATAAAACACAAGTGGGGGCCAGTTCGTAAGAACTGGCCCCCAAAGCTATACGTCTTAGCTATCTTAGTGGTCGCCCGCGTCAAACAGGTCAGCCACTGAGCCGTCGTCGAAAACAGCCTTAATAGCGGCTGCCAGCAGCGGCGCGATAGAGAGAATAGTCAGCTGCTCAAAGCGCTTTTCCTCGCTGATGGGCAGGGTGTCGGTGACGATAACTTCCTTGGCGCCACAGGTGCTTAGACGCTCAGCGGCGGGGCCGGAGAGCACACCGTGGGTGGCGGCAATGATGACGTCCTTCGCGCCGGCGTCGAGCAGCACCTTAACCGCCTTAGCGATAGTGCCACCGGTGTCGATCATGTCATCAACCAGCACGCAGGTGCGGCCCTTAACGTCGCCAACCACGCGGTTAGCTACAGACTCGTTGGGGCGAGTCACGTCACGGGTCTTGTGAACGAATGCCAGCGGGGTGCCACCCAGCTTGTCCGCCCAGCGCTCGGCCACGCGAATACGGCCAGCGTCAGGAGAAACCACCGTGGTGTTAGCCGGGTCAATGTGCTTAGAGACGTAGTCAACCAGCACCGGCTGGGCCCACAGGTGGTCCCAGGGACCGTCAAAGAAGCCCTGCTCCTGGGAAGAGTGCAGGTCCACGCTCATGAGGCGCTCAGCGCCAGCAGTGGCATACAGATCTGCAATCAAGCGGGCAGAGATAGGCTCGCGCCCCAGGTGCTTCTTGTCCTGGCGGGCGTAGGGGAAGAAGGGAGCCACCACAGAGATGCGCTTAGCAGAGGCACGCTTAAGCGCATCCACCATAATTAGCTGCTCCATAACCCAGTCGTTAACGCGGTCGCCGTGAGACTGGATGCAGAACACGTCACAGCCACGCACCGACTCGTTGAAACGTACATAGGTCTCGCCATTAGCAAAGTCGTAAGCGCTAGAGGACAGCACCTCGGTGCCCAGTTCCTTGGCCACGGCATTCGCAAGTTCAGGGTGAGCCCGGCCTGATACGATCACCAGGCGCTTAGAGCCCTCACTGATAATGCCAGTCATGGATTATTTGCCTCCTTGTAGCCGTTTGGCCATGTGGGTGGGTAGGTAGGAGATCATGCTGGTTGCTTTAGGCTTCCAGCAGGCTTAGTGGGGCGACGACGGCGCCGTCGGGAACTTCCACATTGTCTAGGACGCTGTGGGCCCCAACATAGGCCTCATCACCAATCACGGTGGCACCGTGAACAATAACCCCGGGCTCTAGGTAGGCATCCTGGCCAATCTTGGCATCCACATCCACCCAGGTGGAGGAGGGGTCCACGATGGTTACGCCAGTGCGCATCCAGTGCTCGAGAATGCGACGGTTAAGCTCAGCCCCTAGCTGGGCCAGCTGTACGCGGTCGTTGCAGCCCTCAACCAGCCAAGTGTCGGTGACCACCAGTGCGCTAGTGGACTTACCGGCCTGGTAGGCGGCGGCCACCACGTCGGTCAGGTAAACCTCGCCCTGATCGTTGTCAGTACCCAGGCCACCTAGTGCCTCACGCAGGTGAGCGGCGTCGAAAACATACACGCCCGCGTTAATTTCCTTGATTAGCAACTGTGACTCAGAAGCGTCACGGTGCTCCACAATGCCGGCTACCGCACCTTCCTCGGTGCGTACCACACGGCCATAACCACTGGGGTCAGCCAGTTCGGTGGTAAGAATAGTGACCGCGTCTGCGCGGCTGACGTGCTGGTCTAGCAGCGCTTCTAGGGTGGCAGTGTCCAGTAGCGGCACGTCACCGCTGGTAACCACCACCGGGCCGGTTAGGTCGGCAGGTAGCGCCGCCAAACCGCAGGCCACAGCCCGGCCAGTACCGGGAATTTCGTCTTGGTCAGCAATCACCACATCCGGAGCTACCCGCTCCAAGTGAGCGACGACGTCGTCGCGCTGGTGACGCACTACCGCAACCAAATACTGCGGCTGAAGTCCACGGGCGGCAACCACAGCGTGATTTAACAAGCTGCGCCCCCCGATCTGGTGTAGAACTTTGGGGGTCGCCGAACGCATACGCGTTCCTTTACCGGCGGCCATGATGATGACGGCGGCAGGGCTTGTGGCCACGAGGAAAGCTCCTAAACGGGTCGAAGCATAAATACTGTCTACAGCATAGCGCACAAAAAGCTCCGCCCCCAGGATTCGAACCCGGACCACAAGGCACCAAAGGCCTGCGTGCTGCCATTACACTAGGGCGGAAGGGTACGTCAGGCGTACCGGGATCTATTCTTACACACTTTGTGCGGTGGCTATGACTTCAAAACGGATTCGCATGAGTGCGGGGGAACGACGTGAGCAGCTGATCGACGTCGCCCGCACGCTTTTTGCTGAGCGCGGTTATGACGCCACCTCAATCGAAGAAATAGCTGCTAGCGCCCAGGTTTCCAAGCCGGTGGTGTATGAGCATTTCGGGGGTAAAGAGGGGCTTTACGCGGTCATCATTGACCGGGAACTGACTTTGATCTACTCCACTATAGTTAACGCCTTAGAGTCAGATCCCTCACCCTCGGCGGTGGTGGAACACGCCGCCTTGGCGCTGCTGACATATATCGAAGATAACACTGATGGTTTCCGCATCATCTCCTCAGAAAATGACCGCTCAAGGGGAACCTACTCCACTTTGTTAGCGGATGTGGCGGTGCAAGTCTCCGGCATCTTGGCCAGACAATTTACAGAACATGGTATTGATGCGCGTTTTGCTCCCCTGTACGCTCAAATGTTAGTGGGTATTGTTGCTATGCCCGCCCAATGGTGGCTACTCGACCGCACCATGACCAAGGAGGAGGTTGCTGCGCACATGGTTAACCTGGCGTGGAACGGCCTTCGCGGCATGGAACCTGACCCTGTATTGCGTAACCAAGGAGACACTGCATGACCCCACCTGCCGCCCTAGCTAGGCGCGGCACCGGGCGTATTGCCTGGATCGATGTCTCTCGCGGATGGTGCATGTTGGCCATTGTGGCCGGCCACTTCTATCTCCCCTGGAATCAGCACCCCGCGCTGTTCGACCTGCTTTACGCCTTCCACGTTCCCGCCTTCTTCTTCCTTTCTGGACTGGTTTTCAACCCTGGAAAACGGTCCTTTCCCCGCTTCCTTTACACCCGCACCCGCGCCATCATGCTCCCCTACGTGCTGTGGGCTTTTATCTCTGTATGTATTTTCGCAGTGCTGGGTTCAGTGGCAGCTGGTTCATTGGGTCGTAAAAATCCCGCAAGTTTTACCACCATGCTTAAAGACATCATGTGGGCCACCCCCTCGGCGCACCACATGGACTGGAATAAGCCGCTGTGGTTTTTACCCGCAATTATGGTCGCCTACCTGATAGCTTGGGCTACTGCCAAACTAATTGAGGGTAACCGTATAGCTTTAGCTGTAATTACTGTTCTTTCCCTGCTGCCCAGCTGGTTTTTGGCCTCCCACCAAGAGGTTTGGTACCCCTGGAGTTTTGAGCGAGTGGGGGTGCTGATGCCGTTCTTTTTCCTGGGCATGTATATGCGCCCCATCGTCAACCATTTACCTATTAAATACCCTTTAATTGAGGGTCTGGACGGCATTGGTTTGCTGGCGATTGCGGCTGCTGTCAGCCACTACAACACCACCACGGTGGACTATGTGGCCCGCACCTACGGCAACTACGCCAACTTTGTGGCGGCCGCGCTGGTTGGTATTGCCGGTATCTGCATGATTTCGCGCGCCTGGAATATAGATGATTTGACCCGCATTGGGAAAATGACCCTGGGTATTTTGTGTACTCACAAATTCATCGTGCTGGCCGTGCAAATTGTAATTAACTCTCTGGGTATGGAAGAACTCATTACGGCTATGGGTCCTATCCCCCAGTTTGTTTTAGATAATTCCCTGTCAGTGGGTTTTGCCTGGATTATTACGGCGGCCTGTTTCGCGGTTTGTATTGCGCTTAAATACTTGGCGCCGTGGTCAATTGGCTTACCTGGTAAGGGCATCGACCTGCGTCACCTGGTTCCCAAGGAAAAGCTGCTGCAGTTGGCTTGGCTGCGTATACCCAGCTTGCCCAGCTTGCCCCGCCGTCGCAAGCGCCCGCGGGGACGCCGGGTGCAGCAAGGTCCGCCCTCGCGTCCCACCCGGCCGCGTCGTCGTAGTGGCGGCGGTAAGCACGCAGCCTAAACAGCCGCAGTTAAGCTTGGAGCGCCCGCACCCGGGGCGGCCCAGGCCGCGCAGCAGCGGGACTACTGCTCAAGCTCGCCGGCAGCTTCAAGCCATTCCAGCTCGATATCCGCCTGCCGTTCCTGCGCCTGGCTAAGCTGTTTACCCAGCTCAATTAGGTCATTGACGCGCCCAGGATCAGCTGAAGCCGCTTCCATATCCGCGTGTAGCTTGGCGATCTGGGCACTGACCTTATCCAGTTGGCGCTCTAGCCGGGCCAGGTTCTTGGCAGCCGCGTGGCGCTGAGCCCCGCTTAAGGCGCCCTGCTGACCCTGGGACGGGGCGTTTTTAGCTTCCGCAGTTGCCGACGTCGCCCCTGCAGCCCCAGAGGGAGCGCTCAGTTGCTGGCGTCGCAGCTCCAGATACTGCTCCACTCCGCCAGGAAGATCACGCAGATGCCCGTCACCAAGCAAAGCCAGCTGGTGGTCGGTGACGCGTTCAAGCAGGTAGCGGTCGTGGGAGACCACCACTAGCGTGCCCGGGAAGGTGTCGAGAATATCCTCAATTGAAGCCAGGGTGTCAGTGTCTAGATCGTTAGTGGGCTCGTCCAGCAGCAGCACATTGGGCTGAGCCATCAGCAGTCGCAGCAGCTGCAGGCGACGGCGTTCACCACCGCTGATTTCCCCCACCCGGGTCCAGGCGCGTTGGCGGGTAAAGCCCAGGCGCTCAACCAACTGGCTAGCGCTTAGATCTTTGCCGCCCACGGTGACGTGCTCGGCCACTGCAGCCACTGCCTCAACCACCCGCAGCTCGCTGATCTGATCTAGCTCATGGGTGGTTTGCGACAGGGTTACTACGTCCACGGTCTGGCCGGTACGCACCCGCCCACTGGTGGGTTTTTGGGTGCCTTGTAGCAGGCGCAACAGGGTGGTTTTACCGGCGCCGTTTATGCCCACAATGCCTACCCGCTCGCCGGGGGCAAGGCGCCAGGTTACCTCGCGCAGCACTTGGTTTTCGCCGCCGCCGGGGGCAGGGTAGCTGACGCTGACGTTTTCCAGGTCAATAACGCGCTTGCCTAGGCGGGCGGTGGCCATGCGGGTGATTTCTACGCTGTCACGTGGCGGGGGCACGTCGGCGATTAACGCTTCGGCGGCGTCGATACGGAAACGTGGCTTGGAGGTGCGCGCTGGGGCGCCGCGTCGCAGCCAGGCCAGTTCTTTACGCAGTAGGTTTTCGCGTTTGGCGGCAGCCACTTCAGCCTGGCGGGCCCGCTCGGCGCGCGCCAAAATGTAGGCCGCATAGCCGCCGTCGTAAAGCTCAATTCGGCCGGGGATTTGGGGGCGGCCGTTGCCGGGGTCGACGCCGGGCACTACTTCCCACACTCGGTTGCAGATGGCGTCTAGGAACCAGCGGTCGTGGGTGACCACTACTAGGGCGCCGTCGCCGCGCGCTGAGTCAAAGCGTTTTTGCAGGTGGCGCGCCAGCCAGTCCACGCCTTCAACATCGAGGTGGTTGGTGGGCTCATCCAGCACCACTACCTGGGCGTCCTGGGTGAGCACGTGGGCTAGGGCAACGCGGCGGCGCTGACCACCTGAGAGGGTGTCGACGTCGGCTGCCAGGTCCACGTCTGCCAGCAGCCCGGCGTGAATGTCACGCACGGCTGGGTTGGAGGCCCACACGTGTTCGGGCACGTCCCCGTGCACTGCCTGGCGCACGCTGATACCGGGGGTGAAGTTGTCGCTTTGGTTGAGGATGGCTACGCGCGTGTCGGCGGCGCGGGTGATACGTCCGCCATCGATTTCACGCTGCCCTGATAGGGCCTGCAGGAAAGTGGATTTACCAGCGCCGTTGGGGCCCAGTACGCCCACTCGGGTGCCGTCTTCAATGCCTACCGTGACAGCGTCTAGTAGTGTGCGACTGCCTACGACAATGCGCAGGTTCTCGACCCCTAATAGGTGAGCCATTAAATCCTCATTCTGCAGATAAAACCAGCCCCCGCATTCTACCGCGTGAGCGCTGGGGCGCGGGCGACGGGGCTTGTGGGCGCTGGGGCGCGGGCGACGGGGCTTGCGGGCGCTGGTTAACTACGACGACGCCGCTGCCCCCGGACGCGCTCGCCCAGTGCCGTCAGGGAGCGCCGGTAGGGGGCGCCGTCAGCGCACTGTTAGAGGGCGCTGTTAGGGGCTGGCACTTAGCCGGTAACTACCTGGTCGCAGAAGGGACTAGTGCGCCAGCATAGAGCTACCCGCTCAGCCACCGCGCGGCTGGCACTAAGGGCGGCCACGGTAGGCCCGGAACCAGACACCATGGCTGCCAGAGCACCAGCCCTCTCCGCCAGATCAATTAGTTGACCTAACTCTGGGCGCAGCTCAATAGCCGTGGCCTGTAGATCGTTGCGGATATGGCGGCTAACCTGGGCCACGTCACCAACCTCTAGGGCGGCCAGTAGCTGCTCCGGCGGCATGTCAGCCTCCGGCGGGGCCTGCACGGTGGCGTCGAAGTGTTTAAATACGGCCGCCGTCGATAAACCCTTATGCTGCAATGCAAAAGTCCAGTGGTAGGGGCCAGGGGCGGCTTTAAGGGGCTCAATTAGATCCCCGCGTCCGGTTCCCAGAGCCACCCCGCCATAAAGCCCGAAGGGCACATCCGCACCTAGCTGGGCGCCCAGCTGGGCCAGCTCTTCTAGGCTCAGGCCCACCTGCCAGAACTCGTTGCAGGCTTTGAGGGTGGCAGCTGCGTCCGCGCTGCCACCAGCCATGCCTCCGGCCACCGGCACGGCCTTGTCTAGCAAAATGCGCACGTCAGGGGTGGCTAGGCCACGCTGGGCGGCTTGCTGGGCCACCGCCTGGGCGGCGCGGTAGGCCAAGTTGGTGCTATCTAGGGGCACATTGCTATCTGGGCGGGTCAGGGCCAGCTCAATGCGCGGAGTACTTTGGGCTACTGGGGCCGGGTCCGGCTGGGCCGGGACAGCCGAGGCTGCCGAGACCGGCTGAGCGGCCGCCGGAACCGAGCCTGCATGGGCCGCCGGGACCGAGGCTGCCGAGGCCGGCTGCGACGCCGTCATAACCGGGGCCTGCAGCGCAGTGACCGTAACCGTCTCAGTTAAGCCGATCTGGGCGAAGATGGTGTTAAGCGGGTGGTAGCCGTCGGGGCGGGCAGCGCCCAGGGCCAGGAAAAGATTGACCTTGCCTGGGGCGCTAACACTCACGGCTGGAGCACTAACGCTCACAGTCGAGGTGTTCACGGCCGAGGTGCGCACCTTGGCGCTAGCAGCATTGACGTCCATAAAATCCTCCATTAGCGCTGTTAGTAGTGCGCCAGGCGTTAGTTAGCAGCATTTAGCTGCTGGGCCACGGCGGCAAACTGGTCAATGTCTAGGGTTTCGCCGCGAGCCGTGGGGCTAACCCCGGCGCGCTCCAGCGCCTCCTGGGCGGCGGTGGCGCTACCAGCCAAACCAGCCAGCGCCTGACGCAAGGTCTTGCGGCGCTGGGCAAAGGCGGCGTCGATAACAGCAAAAACCTGCTCGCGCGTAGCCGCAGTATCCGGATGGGGGCGGCGCTCAATTTTCACCAGGGCTGAGTCCACATTAGGCACCGGGTAAAACACGTTGCGACCAATGGTTAGGGTGCGTCGGGCAGTGGCATACCAAGCCACCTTGGCGCTGGGCACCCCATAAATCTTGTTGCCCGGCGTGGCAGCCAGACGGTCGGCCACCTCCGCCTGCACCATCACCAGCACGGTCTGGATGCTGGGTAGCTTTTCGAGCACAGTCAGCACAATCGGCACTGCCACGTTATAAGGCAAATTAGCTACCAGGCGGGTGGGGGCAGCGCCGTCGATACTTTCGGGCCCGGTGATAGTCAGGGCGTCAGCAGTAAAAACTTGTAATTTAGCTTCCGGGAAGCGGGCCCGGGCGGTGGTCGGCAAAGCTTGAGCCAGGGGCGGGTCAATCTCGACGGCGCACACCTGCGCTCCAGCCTCTAACAGCGCCAGGGTGAGCGAGCCCAGGCCGGGGCCAATTTCCAGCACCTGCTCGCCCGCTTGCACACCGGCGTTACGCACAATTTTGCGTACCGTGCCCGGATCGTTGACGAAGTTTTGGCCCAAAGTTTTGGTAGGGCGAATGTTTAACTGGGTACACAGCTCGCGGATATCACTGCTGGTCAGTAGATTGCCTGCCGCCACGTCACTCATACACGTCACCTACAAGTTTCCGGGCGCATTAATAGCGCGGTTTGGTACTGCCTTCATTGCCTTCAAGCCTAGCTGAAAGCTACCTATTTTTAGGCCGCCGACGACGCCGCAACCCCAACCAAGCCCCAAATACACGTCTCCCCCACAATCAGCACAGATTGCAGGGGAGACGGGTAGCGTGCTCAAACGCCAGCTTGTATGAGTGTGGTTTAGTACCAGCCCACCGACTCAGAGTGTGCCCAAGCGCCACAGGGGTTGGAGTAACGCTCGGAGATGTAGCCCAGGCCCCACTTGATCTGGGTGGCCGGGTTGGTGGCCCAGTCGCTACCGGCGCTAGCCATCTTGGAGCCAGGCAGGGCCTGGGGAATACCGGTGGCGCCGGAGGAAGCGTTGTAAGCCTGGTAGTTCCAGCCAGATTCGCGGTTCCACAGCTTAACCAAGCAGCTGAACTGGGTGTCGTCCCAGCCGTAGGAGCTCATCATGGACTTAGCAATGGCCTGGGCGCTGGCAGCGTCAGTGCCGGCGGCAGCCAGGGTGGCGTTGCCGCCGCCGCTGGAGCTGGAGGAGGAGTTGGAGGCAGCCGGGGTGGTAGCGGCGGCGGCTTCCTTAGTGCCCACCAGCACCACAGCGTTGGTGGCCGGCTTGATGACGGCGGTGGATACTACCGTGCGGGAAACTTCCTTACCGCCACGGGTAACCACGTTGTAAACGGTGCGGGAAACACCGTCCACACCCTCGGTTTCTACCTTCTTTTCACCCTTGGCCAGGGTCGGGTCAGGCTTCTCGGTGGTGCCAGCCTTGATGGCGGTGTCTACGTTGGTCTGGGTGACGCTAGCGTGGACAACGGTAACGACGGCGCCGTCAACAGGAGCGGCGGTCAGGTCTACGGAGGCGGTGTCGTTGTCGTCAACCGAAACACCGGCGTCAGACAGGGCCTGACCCCAAGTTTCAGCCTGGGTGGAAGCGGAGATGGTCTTGCCGTCCACAACCAGCTTGTAGTTAACGGACTCGGCAGCAGAGGTGGGCTGAGCGGCCAGGCCAAGTGCTGCGTGGGTCAGCGCGGCCTTGTTGGCGTCAGTGTTGACACCGTTGTTCATCTGTACAGCAGCGAATGCACCACCGGAGACGGCCAGGGATAGAGCCATAGCCACACCGCCCGCGCGGTACACCACGTTACCGGTGCCTACCTGGGAAAAGAGAGCACTAACTGCTGAGGCCGGGGTGGCCTTCTGAGCGTGACGTCCCATGTCGAACCTCTTTCTCTATGAACTAGTACCCGACTGTAATAGAAACGTGACCTTTTGGCCAGTAAGTATCAGCCCTTTCACAACTTAACTCTGGACACATTTTCCCTGGCCAGCACCCATTAGTTTAATGATTTGGCGCACAATAGGTAAATCGGGAGGCAGCCAATTTAGGTCAAGAGCTTGTACTGGCGTAACCCATTTGACCTGCATATGGCTAGTGCCTGGGCTAATTTCGGGGCGGTCAGTGCTCACTAGCCACACCCGCATCTCTAGCCCCGGTTTTAGTGACCACGTAGACAAGGGCGTATCGGGTACCACTTCCACCCCGATCTTGACCACAATATCTAGTTCTTCACGCAATTCGCGCGCCAAAGCTGTCTGCGGCGCCTCCCCCGGCTCCACCTTGCCGCCCGGAAACTCCCACTGCCCCCGCAGCTGCGCCGGGTAGGCACGCTGGGCCGCTAAAAACCGCGTAGGTTGGCGCAAATCATCCACCAACACCGCCCCCACCACCAGTTGCGTCGCTTTTGGTTGCGTTGCCTGCGCCCCCTTGGCGGCCTCTGAGTTTTCCACGATCTGACACACTTCCTGCTTACGTCACTAACCAGCTAAGGTTTACCTATGCCCAAGATTACTGGTAACACCCTAGCCGAACACCGCGAGCGCACTCGCCGCGCCCTTTTCGACTCACTGGGTCAACTCTTGGCCACTAAACCTTTCGACAAAATCACGCTTTCCGACGTCGCCACTAACGCCCATGTGGGGCGCACTGCCGTCTATAACCACTTTGCAGACAAAGAAGATCTGCTCCTGGCCTATATCGAGAACGAAACCCGCAGCTATGTGGCGCGCCTGAGCCAGGCCCTTGAGGATGTGCAAGATCCGCTTGATCGTCTGAGGGTTTATATCCGTGAGCAGGCCCTACTAAAGCAGCACTATCACTTCCCGGGCGGCGCACGCCTAACCGATACGCTTTCGCGCGACACCGTGGGGCGTCTACACTCGCACGCCGACATCATGGAGCATATGCTCAGCCAGATTCTGCATGAGGCTATCGACCAGGGCCAGCTTCCTAATCAGGATGTGGCCATGAGCGTGCAGCTGATCCACGCCTGCGTGCTGGGGGGGCGGCCCACGCCCGCTAACCCCATGCAGCGTGAGCGTTACATGCACAGTTTGGATAGTTTCGTGTTGCAGGCAGTGGGGGCGCAGCAGGCGGCTCATCCGGTGCCGGTTTCGCTTGATCACGACGACGACGCCCCGGCCCCCTCACTCTCGCGTTGCCCCATGGCTGGCTGAGTCCTCAGTAAGTTAGGGAGCCGGTGACGTTCAAGCTCTCCCCCGGGCTATGAGCGGAGGCTGCGGCGGCGTCGTCGGTGCTGGCGCCAGGGGGAAGGAAACGCAACACCACGCCGTCACCCAAATCAAGCTCATCGCCGTAACGCAGGGGAACCTGGGCGTCGGGAACCAGCTGTACATCCTCATAACCCAGCCGGCGTAGCACCGTGCCATTGTGGGAATCCATGTCAATGGCGCTTACCTGCCAGCCCACCACCTGCAGTAACACGTGCGAGCGGGAAACCAGGCGGCCCGGGGAGGGAACCGTGAGCAGATCAGTGCCCTCGTTGTAGCTCAAATACTGTGGCGCTCGCCCCACTACCAGATCCCTACGCAGGGCCAGGCGCGCCCCCGTGGAGGCCTCCACCACCATCCGTGGCGGGTTATCTAGCATGTGTGGAGCAGCCGCTAAACTACCCGCGCAAGTGGCGCAATCGTAGGCATCAGGCGGATTTGGGTGGCCATTGACGCATTCCACGCCAAGTAATTCCTCAGCCAATGTGGGCCTCCCTAGCTGGTGTGACGGATCGAAAATGGTGCCAAGCACACACTGTTAAATTATGTCCCGTTTTTACTCTGAAGTAGTTAATTGTCGGACTTGGCCACTAGAGTAGTTGTATTGAGGTTGGTAACAGCGCTTGGCTAACACGGCTCAAGTGCATGGTACCTGGAAGGATCACGATGACGCTCTCGCTGGAACAGTTAGCCGCCCGGGCCGCCAGTCCCGCGACTTCGCAGGCTGACCTATATCAGCTGGTCAGCAACTATCCGCAGTTGCGCCCAGTGGTAGCCGCCAACCCGAACGCCTACCCGCAGTTACTTGAATGGCTAGCTAACCTTAAAGATCCGCAGATCAACGCCGGCCTGGCCCGCAGCCCGCTACCGTTGGCGCGTCAGCTGCTAGCTAAGCACAACCCCCAGTTCCTGGCCCAGCTTGAGGCCCAAAATGAGCCGGCAGCTAGCGCCGCTAGCACTGTCAGCGCCCAGGACGCAGCCCCCACGCAGGTAGCCGCCGGGCCCTTGGTTAACGACCAGGCGCCTACCCGCCGCTCTGTGCTTAGCACCAACCAGGAAACTAGCGCCCCCAGCGTTGCTGACTCCGTGTTTGCCATGAACGAGCAGGAGCAGCCGGCTACTGGTGGCGTGGAGGGGCCGGCCCAGAACATTGTGGCGGCCAACCCCTCGGTTATTCCGCTGGATCAGCCGCTAGGTGCACAGGTGCCCGACCCGGCCACCACCGGTTCAGCCACCATGGTTATGTCCACCCCGGTGTACGCCCCAGACCCCACCTACGCTGAGCCCACCTACGACTACGCCACCGCTAACGAGGCCCCTGAGCAGGAGGCTGACAGCTCTGCTAAGAAGGGCGGCCTTCCACTCTTTGGCTGGATTTCGCTGGCGGTTTTGATTCTGGCTGTGGCTGTGGGTGCCTACATGCTTGGGCGTGACACCTCCCCACACTCGGTCAACGACGCCGGGCCGATCACCCCCACGATGGTGCAGACCGAAACTGCCGCGCCGGTAGAGACTGAAACCCCCACGCCTAGCGCCACGCCTACCGCTACGGTTAAGGCCCCGGCTCCTGACGGCGCCCGGGAAATGACCAGCTTCACCTCGCCTTCCGGCAACATCACCTGCACCTTTGCTGACGACCAGGTTTCTTGCACTATCAAGGAATACAGCTTCAACGCTACCGGCCCCAGCTGCTCTAACAACTCCACCCCGTTTACCGCCACGGTGGGCACGCAAAACGGCGCCGGCGGCTCTTGCCAGACTGCCTTTAAGACTTCGGGTCCCACCCTGGCCTACAACTCTTCGGCTAAGCACGGCGTCTTCGCCTGCACCTCCACCGAGGAGGGTGTCACCTGCTGGAACACCCTAAACGGCCAGGGCTTCACGATTAACCGTCACGCCGCTAACTCCGAGCAGCGCTGAGCTAACCCCGAGCAGCGCTAGGCGCAGAGCTCCGCTTTAAACGCAAGCACAAAGCAGCTCTCAAGGCTGGTTTGGATTCTCACAGTTACATAGTTCAGTTTGCCACCGCTGCCCGTGTAATCATGGAGCGGTGGCATCTAACTATGTAAACATCCTACGTAAACCCGGTGCTTTTAAATTTTCCGCTACCGGACTGCTGGCACGTATGCCCATGTCTATGGTGTCAATTTCTTCGCTGCTGGCCATCCAAAGCGAATATCACAGCTACACCCTGGCAGGGCAGGTCAGTGCGGTAACGCTGATCGCTTTTGCCTGCACCGCGCCTTGGCTGGCTCGACGTGTAGATATTTACGGCCAGCGCTTCATGATTCCTTTCATCACGGCCTCCTGCCTGGCCATGGTGGGCGAGATTGTGTCTATTACTTTCCACGCCCACCCGGCGGCACTGCTGGTTTGCGCCGCCATTGCCGGTGGTACCAGCGGTTCTATGGGCGCCCTGGTGCGTGCACGCTGGTCTAACCTGCTAGAAACACCAGATGAAATCCACACGGCTTTCGCCCTTGAAGCAGCCATGGATGAGGTGGCTTTCATTGTGGGCCCGATCCTGGCCACCATGCTGGTGACTAACCCACCCTTGCCGGTTACTAGTGGTTTGATTGTGGCCGTAAGCGCCCAGGCGGTGGGTTCGCTGTGGTTCTTATCCCAGCGCGCCACTGAGCCGCCGGCGAAGGGGCGCGCTGCCGTGCAGGAGCAAGCCGGCCAGTCTCATGTTTTACGTAATGGGGCGTTGGTGGTTACTGCGCTTACCTGCCTAGTGTTGGGTGGCCTGTTTGGCGCCAATGATGTGGCGATTGTGGCTTCAGCTACTGAGCATGGTCACAAGAATCTTTCCGGCGCTATCTTGGCTTGCTTCTCTACCGGTTCGCTGGTGGCGGCGCTGATTCACGGTTCACGCCAGTGGCATTGGCCGTTGCAACGCCAGTTCGTGGTGGGCGTGACTGTTTTGGCTTTGGGTGCCTCCACCCTGATTTTTGCCCCTAACCTGTGGTTTGTGGCGGTGGCTGCGGCCATCACCGGTATGGCTATTGCCCCCACTTTCACTACCGCCAACCAGATTGTGCAGCATTCGGTGGCCGACAATCAGATCACTGAGGGCCTGACTTGGCTTAGCACCACCATTAACGTGGGTGTTTCTGTGGGTACATTCCTGGCTGGTTTAGCTATCGACAGCTCCGGTGCGCACGGTGGTTTCTTGGCGGTTACGGTTATGGCGTGGCTAGCTGTGGTGATTGTGTGGAGTGGGGCTCGTACTTTGCGCCGCGCCCTAGGGGTACGTCAGATACCCTAGGGATATTTGTATCTGCGCTTAGCTAGCCCCTAGCCAGGCCAAGTATCGAGGTAGGCATGAATCTTTCTTTTGCAGACTTACGCGCCGGCTTTTATGCCACTGTGCGTGCACCGATTGTGCAGATACTGGGCTGGTTGTGCCTGCTGGGGGCCACCTATCCGCAGATGTACGACAAGGAGTACAAGCTGCCTCAGCATTTTGACGTATACGTGTACTGGTATGCGTTAAACAACTGGTTTAGCGGTAATTCTCTCTACGACTGGTACGCCTTGCCTGACTACAAGATGTACCCCTTCACCTACCCGCCTTTTGGAGCCTGGGCGCTATCCCCACTGACCTGGTTTGATTACGACGCCGCCGCGCGCCTAATGATCATAGCTATCGCCCTGCAAACTGCCGTGATTGTGGCCCTGGTAGGGCGCAGCCTAGGGCTGTCTTGGGGCTCAGCTTTTGCTATTGCCCCCTGGACGGCGATCCTGGTTCAACAGTGCCTGGAGCCGTTTACCCAGTCGGTTGGTTTTGCCCAGGTAAACACCGCCATGATGGCGCTGGTGATGATTGATGTGGCCGCGCCTGCCAGCTGGAAGGGACGCGGCATAGCCTCTGGTTTGGCGGCCGCTATCAAGCTGACCCCAGCTATTGCCGTGCTTATTTTCCTGCTGCGCCGTCAGTGGCGTTCAGCTATCACTATGGTGGCTACCTCGCTCGCTGTCACTTTGCTCAGCTGGGTTATCAGCCCGGGCGAGTCTGCCCGTTTCTTCTTTGACACCATGTGGGACCCCCAGCGCGCCGGGGATGCCTACTACACCAGCAACCAGAACCTGAAGGGTTTCGTGGCCCGCGCCCTGCCGGAAAACACTTGGAGTATTGCTTGGGCTATCACGGTGGCGCTGGCTTTAGTGGCCGCCGTTTGGCTGTGCCTGCGTATTCAGGCCGCCGCTACCAGCGTGGTTACCCCGCATGTTATCTCCGACGCCGTCGCTTCTGCCGACGTCACCACCCCGAGCGCCGTCACCACCCCGAGCGCCGTCACCACCCCGGACGCCGTCGCGCCCGGACCGTCCTCCCCGGTGCTACCCGAAAACCTAGCCACCTTACTGACCGCCGTAGTAATCATGACCCTGGGGCTGCTGGTCTCCCCCATCACCTGGTCGCACCACTGGGTGTGGGGGCTAGCCAGCGTGGTGGCGCTAATCGCGGTGGCGCTACGGTTAAAGTCCGCACCCCTGGCCGCTGTGGCCCTAGTGCAGGGAGCATTATTTATCATGGCCCCGCACTGGTGGTTCTCACACGGGCAGGTTAACGAGCTGCACTGGAACGTGGTAGAGCAGCTGGTGGGCTCCTCCTACACCCTGGCCGCTATCGCCTCTGGCGTAGCCCTGGCCTGGGCGTTACCGGTGCAGGCAACAGCTCGACTAGGCTGGAACTCCTTAAGGAGAACCAATGCCCCTATCTGACTTGGCACGACGCGGTGAAGAACACTTCCATCGCCACGTGATTCCGCGACTACGCCGCGCTGGTTGGCGCCCGCGAGCAGTGGCCTATGACGGCTACGGCTCGGCCACCATGGTGCGCGTAATTGCGCGCGTAGTGATGCGCCCACCCGGCGCACCCGCCGAGGGCCCACTATTCCAGCACATCCCTGAGGATCTGCCTTCTATCACCCAACTGCGTGAAGCTGCCATAGCTTCACTGCTAGACGCCCAGCGCGGCTGGCGTTCCTTCATTGATATTCCCGTGCCGTTCATCCCCTTCACTGTGAAGGTGGGTGGGCGCAAACTCTCCGCACAGGCAGACCGGGGCGGCTATATCGACGTCGTCATCCGTAACCACAACCTCAAACCCGGCTGGCATGAAGCCACCATCACCGGCCCCGCCATGGACACAATCAAAGCCCCCGTGCTGATCATCCCTGACGGGCCACAGCTGGGCGTGGTGTGCGACATCGACGACACCGTAATGGTCACCCACATGCCGCGTGCCCTGGTGGCCAGCTGGAACGCTTTCGTTAAGCAGTCTTTTGCGCGCCAAGCCGTGCCGGGCATGGCCGCACTGCTCAACCGGGTACAAAAAACCAACCCGGGCGCGCCGGTAATCTACCTGTCTACCGGCGCCTGGAATGTGGTGCCCACTTTGCGTAACTTCTTTGAACGCCACAACTTCCCGCGCGGCCCCATGCTCATGACCGACTGGGGCCCCACTAACACCGGCTGGTTCCGCTCAGGACTGGAACACAAACGCACCCAGCTGCGTCGCCTAATGATTGACCTGCCTGAGGTAAAGTGGCTACTAATTGGTGACGACGGCCAGTTTGACCGGATCATTTACGGCGACCTCGCCCACGACCACGGCGACAAGGTAGAGGCTATTGCCATCCGTAAACTGACCTCATCAGAGCATGTTTTCGCGGGTGGTAACCACGTGGCCCTAGCTGAGCCGCAGGTGCGCAGCCTCAAACAGTCCGGCGCCCTGGTGGTTAGTGGCCGTGACGGCTTCACTTTGGCCCGTAAACTGCCAGCCTCGCTGGTAGGCCCTCAACCGTAAGGAGAACAAAATGGCTAGCAAGCTCCCATTCCTGATTGGCCTGACCGGCGGCTACGTGCTTGGCACCCGCGCCGGGCGCGCCCAGTACGAAAAGATTAAGGCCGCTGCCGGGCGTGTGGCGGAAACTCCCGCCGTACGCAACCGCGTGGATTCGACTAAGGCTAAGGTTTCCGACGCCGTCAAGCGCCAGGGTGAAAAAGTCACCGACAAGGTGGTTGAGTCGGTTAAGGAGCGCCTATTTGGTGGCTCTGGGCAGTCCAACTCCACTCCCGTGGCCGTGCCCGAAGCCCAGGTGCGCCCGCTCAACTGAGCGTCCGACAGGCGCCCTGACAGCGTCTAAGCTTTCTGGGCTGCCCAGGTCTAATACTCCTCTAATACTCCCGTGCGCCGGGCCTGTTCATTCAGGCCCGGCAAACGCTTGTTTTTGAATTAGTGCACTCCCACTTGGTATTAGCTCCAGCTCTAATTTGGAGCTAGAAACTACCCAGCAATAGTTACAGCTCCATTTAGAAGCCGTACACTTCACGGCTGTTGCGGTTAACCAGCTGGCACATTTGCTCTAGGCTCAGCTGGCGCAGCTGCGCCAAGGCGGTTAACGTCACTGGCAACAGGTAAGAGCCATTAGGCATACCCCGGTAAGGGGTGGGCGGCAGGTAGGGGGCATCGGTTTCTATCAGCAGTAACTGCTGTGGCATCGCCGCAATTGCGGCGCGCAGCTCCCGGTTAGATTTGTAAGTCACCGGCCCCGACACTGAGGCATACCAGCCGTGTTCAGCGCACACTTGGGCCATAGCCTCATCCCCACTAAAGCAGTGGAAAACCGTGCGTTCAGGGGCGCCGTCGGCAAGCAAAACCTCAATGCACTCACGGTGAGCCTGGCGGTCATGGATCTGCAACGGTAAACCCAGCTCTTTAGCCAGAGCGATATGGGCGCGGAAAGACTCACGCTGCGCCACGCTCCCACGCGGGCCGGTACGGAACAAATCCATGCCGGTCTCCCCCACGGCCACCACAGTTTCGGGGTTTTCACGGCAGGCCCGCTCCACCTGGGCCAAGGCGGCGTCGAGATCATATGCGCCATGGTGGGCCTCAAAACGCGGCTGTAAACCATCAGGGCCCACCTCGCTGACGCCCGCATGCAGCACCGCCTCATTCGGGTGAATTGCCAGCGCCACCTTCACCCCCGGCAGCTGTCGGGCCAGCTCCAGCGACGGCGCAAAAGCGGGCAGCTCACAGGCGCTGGTGATCATGCGGTCCACCCCCACTGCCTGGGCCCGCTCCACCAGCTGCGCGGCGCTAAGCGGCCCTGAAGCAGCCGCCGCCCCCGGGCCCTCAGTGGGCGAAATCGGCAAATGGGTGTGGTTATCCATAACCGCCTGCGGCAGGCGGGCAATATTTTCCAGCGCCGGCCAATCGCTCGGCTTACGTTTAGACACTTTGTTCTCCCTGATAGATGAGGGCAGCCCCCGGTTAAGGGCGCAAGTTAAATGCGTGTGCCCTCGGCGCTACCAGTTACGGCTAGCGCCAAGGGCACAGCTAGTTTCTAGGCGGCTCAGGCGCCAGTGACGTCGTCGGGCACCTGCCCGGCGTAACGGGCCAGCTCCTGCTCAATGATGGCTTCATCCAGTTTCACAAACACCGGGGTGGGCTTGCCTACGGGCGTGCCCGGGGTGACTGGGTGACGCTCCCAGGTGGGGGCGGTGGTGTAGTCACCGGTGATGATCGGGTAGGACTTGCGCCCTGCGAAGTCTGCCGGCAGTACCTGCGGGTCCAGCTCGGTTACTTCCTCAATTACCGGCATGGGGGCTACCTGGCCGTCCCCACCCATTACGCGGTCGACGTCGTTAGCGGCGTGCGGCAGGAAGGGGCTAAGCATCAGGTTCAAGTCAGCCACAACCTGGGCCAGCACGAACAGAATAGTGCGTAGGCGCTCTTGCTGGTCTTCGCTCTTGAGCTTGAAAGGCTCAGTTTCGGCAATGTAGCGGTTGGCTTCACCCACCAGGCGCATGGCTTCACTCAGGGCGGCCTTTTGGCGGTGGTGCATGATCAGGTCACCCACGGTCTTAAAACCGCGCTCCACCTCAGATAGCAGCGAGCGGTCTTCAAAAGTGAACTCGCCCGGCTCGGGGATCTGCCCGAAACGCTTGTGGATCATGGAGGCGGTGCGGTTGACCAGGTTACCCCAGGCAGCCACCAGCTCAGAGTTGGTGCGGCGCACAAACTCAGCCCAGGTGAAGTCGGCGTCGGCGGTTTCCGGGCCGGCAATGGAGATGAAGTAACGCAGCGCGTCAGCCTGGTAGCGGCTGAGCACGTCACGCACATAAATCACGATGCCGTGGGAGGAGGAGAACTTCTTGCCCTCCATGGTTAGGAACTCACTGGAAACCACCTCGGTGGGCAGGTTTAGCTGGCCGAAGGGGTTGTGGTCGCCGCCGCGTGAGCCCTTACCGTTTTGGGCCAGCATTTCAGCAGGCCAAATCTGGGAGTGGAAAACAATGTTGTCTTTACCCATGAAGTAGTAGGTCAGGGCATCGGGGTTGTTCCACCACTGGCGCCAGGCCTCGGGGTCGCCGCTGCGGCGCGCCCACTCAATGGAGGCAGACAGGTAGCCGATTACGGCGTCGAACCACACATACAGGCGCTTGCCAGGCTGGTCATCCCAGCCGGGGATTGGGATACCCCAGTCAATGTCGCGGCTCATGGCACGCGGACGAATTTCCTTGAGGATGTTCTGGGAGAACTTAATGACGTTTGGGCGCCATGTGCCCGAGGCTTCACGCTCATCTAGCCACTCACCTAGGGCGTCGGCCAGCGCCGGCAGGTCCAGGAACCAGTGGTTGGATTCGATGAACTTGGGGGTTTCGCCGTTGATGCGGCTGCGGGGGTTAATCAGGTCAGTGGGGTCAAGCTGGTTACCGCAGTTGTCGCACTGGTCGCCACGGGCGCCGTCGGCTCCACAGATAGGACAGGTGCCTTCAATGTAACGGTCGGGCAGGGTGCGGCCGGTGGAGGGTGAGATGGCCGAGCGGGTGGTGCGCTCAATCATGTAACCGTTGTCGCGCACGGCCTCGAACATTTCACGCACAACCCGGTAGTGGTTACCGGTGGTGGTGCGGGTAAATAGGTCGTAGGACAGGCCCAGGACAACCAGGTCCTCAACAATGAGGCGGTTGTTTTCGTCTGCTAGTTCGCGGGCGCTAACTCCAGCTTCGTCAGCGGCCACCAGGATGGGGGTGCCGTGCTCGTCAGTGCCGGAGACCATGAGCACGTCATAGCCAGCCATTCGCATGTAGCGGGAGAAAACGTCTGAGGGGACACCGAAACCGGCTACGTGGCCAATGTGGCGTGGCCCGTTCGCATAGGGCCAGGCAACAGCTGAAAGAATGTGCGTCATGGCCCCTAGTTTACTGGCTTTGGCCTGATTTGCCCGAACCGATATTTTGCTTGCGCCGCCTGGTAAGCGCTGGCCTTGCCGGCGACGGCGCCCAGTTTGGTGCCCTGGCGGCGACGGCGCCCGGCGGCTTTGCGTTTTGCTTGCGCCGCGTTCTTGTCTGTCCCGCTGTTTTGGCGACGGCGCCCGGTTTGGTGCCTGGTGCCGACGGCGCCCGGCGGCTTTAAATGTGCACATGTGGCTCAGGGTTTGGGTTAGACTCTGCCCAAGCACACAGTTTTAAGGATTCACTATGGCCAGTGACGAAAAAATTGATGTAAGCGCGAGCAACACAGCTAGCAAGGCGCCTAGAAGTGTGCCGGATAATATCGACGAACTATGGGATACCCTGATGGACACAATCCCCGAGATTGAAGCAGAAGCTGCCGAAGCAAATGAGCCGAAAACACTTTGGAGACGCATCTCAGATTCTTTCTGGTACTGCGACAGCTCAGTATTCATGATTATTTTCGGGTTATTCCCACTCATGCTGGGCACAGTAATAGCTGAGCCGTACTTTGGCAGAACAGACGTTCCTGCGTCCACTACTTTCGAAGGGAGCATCACTAAGAGTATCTATCTTGAAGCCAACAAAACCTATACCCTATATACTTTTAATCGATACGATTCCCCACATTGTATAATCGTAGACTCAAAAGAAAATAACTTACCTGCAGAAACCTGGGAGCCTAGCGAACATGATTCATTCATAGAATTCTATCATGACTTTGAACAAGTGCGCCCCACAAAGTCTGGCACCTACAAGTTTTTCTGCACAGACCGAAGTGAATCAAAATATAAGTCATTTATTATAGCGGAAACTACCATATTTCCTAGACTTCACGATATTTCGTCAGAAATATGCTATAATAGGATCATAGTTTTTTACGCTTCGAGCATTGCGCTACCCGGACTACTACTAATATCTGCAGGTACCATAAATCTTATTTTCAGGGGCCTTCGTAACGCATCCCGCTCACGCGCACACAAGCGGTCACTGCAAGGCACTGTTTAAGTTAGTTGTCAAGGGTACTAACCCCCTACCAGGCAGCTCTAGGCACACAGACTATTCCGCTAGGGTTGTATCAGCAACCGATTTAAGGATTAGTCATGCCCGCTAGCCAGCCTCAAGCTGCCGCCAACCTAGGTGCAGCCGACAGCGACCCATTCGCTCGCATCTACGCCAGCCCCAACACTAAAAACACTCACGCCCCAGCCAGCTTCGGGCCAGCATATCTGCAACCCCAGAAAGAACTACAAACCCTAGGAAGAGCTACGCCACCGCCTCGTCCATTATGGGCTGAAATAATTATCATACTTTGCCGGCTAATAGTTATCGCATGTTTCACCATTATCTTGACTGTAAATCTGCCAACCATAATCGCACCAAACCTAAACAGTTTCTCTGCAGACAACCCCAAAAGTGTCTACCTAGATAACAACAAAGAATACTATTTCTACATTAAAACCAACATTCAGACTATAGCCGACAAGACCAGCTGTGTAATCTCAGGCCCTGGAGACTACCAGGCCTCCATCATGGCACAGCCAGTAGACAGTGAGCTTGACATTGATGGTTACTACAAACTTGGCAGAATCTCTGCAAGTAAAACCGGTACTTATAGTTTTTCTTGCGTTAACCCTGATTTAAGCGGTTCGCACTCTTTTGCTGTAGCAGACACTACAGACAACTATTACGCTAAGACTCAAATATTGCTATTTATTGGCTATTTAATGGTGACCATCAGCGCAGCCATAATTTTATTAGAGACAGCTTTCATAGTTGCGAGTGTTTGTAACATTTGCTGCGCTTCTAAAGAGCGCGCCTCTAAAAAGCGTCGCCAGCTACAGGCCGAGTTTCCCGCGCCTACGCAACTTTGACGTGCCACGCCAGCTGCGCCGTCGTCGTCCCCAAAGCTAACGCAACCAGCATGGGCGCCGTCGTCACCAGCCACGTAAAATGCCGAGCCCGGCACCTATTCAGCTAGGCTTAGAACAGCAACCGAATTAAGGATTTAACATGCCGGACAACCAGTTCAATCCAGGACCGTACGGCTCCGCTAGCACCAGTTACAGCTCCGCCAGCGGGCCGAACCCGCAAAGCGCCCCCAGCGCGGCCACAACCTGGGCACCCCCGGGGCAAAACGCCGGGATTTTGCCGCCCACGGACCAGAAAAGCCTTATCAGCAAGCCGGGTCTGGGGCTTTCAGTATTCTGGCTGGTTCTCGGGCTAATCACTTTGGCGGTGGGCACGGGCCTGGCCTCACTGAACCTTACCGACGCCACGCTGCCGTCTTTGTCATCTTTTTCTCCGGGCACATCCAAGAGCGCCCAGCTTGAGGCCAACCGGACTTACGCTTTCTATGCTGCCTCAACGAAGTTGGATTCCGCTCGCAAAACCTCCTGCGTGGTGTCTGGCCCTGATGGCTATAGCCCCACGGTAACCAACGCAAACTCCAGCGAAGAGCTTCAGCTGAACAGGAGCTACTACAAGGTGGCGACTTTCAGCCCCAATAAGTCGGGCAGCTACTCTTTTGCTTGCTCTAACCCCAACCTTGACCGTGCCGATGTTTTTGCTATCGCCGACATCACCGACACCACTACGGTCACCTCTAGTAATGACTTGATTTACGCCCGCATCTTTGTGGGCGCTGGTGCTTTCCTTGGCTTGGTGGGCCTGGGGCTGAGCATTTTTGGGGTCATTGCGCTTGTCCGCAAGCTTAAGGCCCGCCGCAACTTCACAGATGGCCTGCCCGCACAGGGTGAGGATAGCGCTTCGGCTAGCTCCGGGGCTTTTAGCGGTTATGTGCCGACGACGCCGGGCCAGGCACCTTTGGGCTACCAGGCTCCGGGGGTTGCGTCCCAGGGGCCGGACGCTGCTGCGGCGTCCCAGTGGGCTGCTGCGGGCGCTGGCGCCGCATCCCCGTGGGCTGCTGCGGGTGCTGGCGCCGCAGGTACTGCTGCCGCCGCCGCACCTCAGTGGGGTGCACCCCAGGGGCAGTGGGCGGCCCAAGCACAGTCCTCCCAGACGCAGTCCTCCCCAGCCGCTCAAAGCCAGGCTTCTGCGCAGAGTTCTAACTCCAGTGCGCAGGCCGCGAGCGCGCACTCCGCTCCGCAGGCGCCAAACCCTTACGTGACCGTGCAGCCTCAGCAAGCTCCGGCGTCGCAACCGGCCCAGGCTAAGGGGCACGCACAACCGGCACAACCAGCCCAGCCCGCACAACCGCAGGCTAACCCCTATATAACCGCGCAGGCACAGCCCGGCCAGAATGTGCAGCCGGGTCAGCCCATCGAGGTCTACGGCCAGCAGGCCACCCAGCCGCTAAACCCCTACCTCACCCAGCCACAACCGCAGGCACAGGCACAGGCAAGCGTCGCACAAAGTGCCGCGCAGGCTGGCACCCCGGCTGGAACCCAGGTTGGTACTCCGGCCGGTGCTCAGGCTGGTTCCCCTGCTGGTGCGCAGGGCCAAAATGCTGCCGGCTACTGGCCGGTGCCTAACTTTGCTCCGTCCGACCAAGCCGCTCAGCCCAGTCAGCCTGGTCAATCCGGTCAGCCTGGCCAAGCCGGTCAGCCTACCCAGGCGTCGCAGGGCTATGGACAAGTACCCCAGGGTTATGGCCAGCCAGTACAACCGCAGGCTAACCCCTACGTAACCGCACAGGCTCAGCAGGCTCCGGCGTCACAACCAGCCCAAGCGCAGAGCTACGCCCAGTCAGCCCAGCCCGCACAGGCTCCTCAAGTACCGCAAGGCTACGGCCAGGCACAGCCTGGTCAGCCCATCGAGGTTTACGGCCAGCAGGCCACCCAGCCGCTAAACCCCTACCTCACCCAGCCACAGCCGCAGCCGCAGCCAAGCGTTGTGCCAAGCGCCGCTCAAGCCCCGCAGGGTTACGGCCGGCCCGCACAGCCCGGGCAGGGATATGGTCAGGTACCCCAGGGATACGGTCAGCCCGCACAGCCTGCACAGCCGGTGCAACAGCCCGCTCAGGTGCCTGGGGTTAGCCAGTTGGAGCACCCGAACCAGCCTGGCAGGCCTACTCAGCCTTTGCAGCCTACGAATGACACGCGGGTTATCGCCAGCCCGACTGACACCACCCAGGTGGTTTTCGAGCCGGCCAACCCGGTTTCTAAGTCACCTGCTTCTCAGTCAGCTGTCTCTCAGCAGGCTGGCGCCAATGAGGAGGTTGAGGAGACTGACCAGCGTCCTGTGGATGCCATGTACACGGATCCAACCCGAGTAATCAGCACCACCGAGGCTGCTAACCGCTACAACTAGTACAGATACATACAAAATCGTCCGTTCCCTATTAAAAATCCATGGGGTTTTATAGGGAACGGACGATTTTTCAGTATTTGTGGGCAGTGGCCTGGGCTAGCAGCCTTACTCGGCCCTGTTCAGCCTCGCTTGGCCCGTAACTTGGGCCTTAACCTGCCCCTTAACCTGAGCCTTACTCGACCTCAGCCAGCTCCACGCCAGCCTCAACCAGCTTGGCCTTGGCGGCCTCGCCCAGCTCGGGGCTGACCGGCTCGGTCAGGTTGGTCAGCACTCGCACCTGGTAGCCCTTGGAAGCGGCGTCCAGCGCAGTGTCGCGCACGCAGTGCGATAGCGCCAGGCCCACAATGTCTAGGCTGTCCACCCCGGCGTCCTTAAGCAGCTGGTCCAAGCCCACACCGGCGTCGTCGACCCCCTCAAAACCAGAGTAGGCCGCCGCGTACTGGCCCTTCTTAACCGAAGCATCCGGGGCCAGATCCGCCAGCGCCGGGTGCAGCTGCGCGTTAGCAGTGCCGGCCACGCCGTGCTTGGGCCAAGTGTCCACGAAGTCGGGCTGGTCGCTGAAGTGCGTGCCCGGGTCAATGTGCCAGTCCTGAGTGGTTGCCACCAGCGCGTATTCCTTGCGGTGTGCGGGCACGTAGGCGGCCACGCGCTCGGCGACGGCGTTGCCTCCCACGATGGGCAGCTCCCCGCCCTCGCAGAACGTGGGCTGCACATCTACCACGATTAGTGCTCGAGTCATTTTCTTCTCCCTATGGTTGCGGTTTTTCCCTTAGGTCTTTGGAGGCCGGTGGATGGCCGGCCGGGTTGGCCGGGCTAGCTGGGCGATCAGCAGCTCAACCGGGCCGTGACGCTGGCAAGTGCTGAGCCGGTCGTGTGGCGCTGACCGGGCTGGGCCGTGACGCCAGCTTCCCCGGTTAGTGTATTTAGTTTTTGCGGGCAGCTAGGGCCGCCTGGTACAGCTCATTTTTGCGCAGGCCGTGGGTTTGGGCCACCTGCGCGGCCGCCTGTTTGAGGCGTAGGCCCTGGTCAGCTAGGGTCAGCACCTGGTCTACTACCTGTTCGACGACGACGCTAGCCCCCGCAGAGCCGGCAACTACCAGCACAATTTCTCCCCGCGCCCCCTCGGCGGTGGCCACCACCAGCTCGTCTAGGCTGGCGCGCAGTACTTCTTCATGGGTTTTGGTCAGTTCCCGGCACAGTGCCGCGCGGCGCTGCCCACCGAAAGCTTTAGCCAGGTCAGCTAGGGTTTCGTGCACGCGACGGGGGGATTCGAAGAAAATCAGGGTGTGGGCGTCGCTGGCCAGGGAGCTTAATAGCCGGGTGCGCTCGCCGCTTTTGCGTGGCAGGAAACCTTCAAAGCTGAAACGGTCGCTGGCCAGGCCTGATAGTGCCAGTGCGGTGAGCACTGCGGAGGGCCCGGGAGCCACGGTAACTGGCACATCGGCGTCGATAGCGGCGTTTACCAGGCGAAATCCGGGGTCGGAAACCGAAGGCATACCGGCGTCGGAAATCATCAGCACGCTGGAACCAGCGCGCGCGGCCTGCAGCAGCTGCCCGGAGCGTTCGCGCTCGTTGTGTTCATGGAAGGCCAGCAGGTGGCCGCCGATTTTTACGCCTAAACGCTGGGCCAGATTCAGCGCGCGGCGGGTGTCTTCGGCGGCGACGACGTCGGCCAGGGCCAGGGCTGCCATCAGGCGCGGTGAGGCGTCACCCCGGTTGCCGATAGGGGTTGCGGCCAGGGTGATTGTGCCCCGAGCGGGGGCATATTCGGCCAGGTCAAGGCCCTGTGCTGGGGCGGGCGCAGGCGCGTCCGGCCCGGCGGCGGGAGTGTCCGACTCAGCAGCGACGCCGGGAGCCTCCAACTCAGCAGCAGGGCTTGGCACTTCTTGATTGGGCGCCATATAACCTTCCCCTTTTAGATACAGGCAAAATCATCCTTCACCTATAAAAATATGCGTTTAAATCATAGGCGACGGACGATTTTGCCTGTATTTGTGATCATGCCTGTACTTACAGATTCTGTCTGCATTCACAGACTGTACCTGCAAACAACAGTGCAGCCAGCTTAAATCCAACTCCTAAACAGCATGTGCCAGAGCCAGAAGTTGTAGTCCACTACCTGCGCGGTCCATATCGGCCACCACAGGAAGGCAAACACAACCGCCGCCAGCACAATAATGCCGGTCAGTATCAGGCCCATGAACATTGAGGGCTCATAGTCCTTGCCCAGCACCTGTCCCCCGCCAAGGTAGGTACCCAGGTTGTCTTTCAAGCTACCTTGAGCGTTCGTCTCCTTGGCGGCGACGTCGTCGCTTGCGTCAGCCCCAGAGGCGCCAGCCCCAGCAGCGTCGGCCTCCCCAGAGCGGCCCGCAGCCCCGGCAGAACCAGAAGCCCCCGTACCAGCGCCCACGCCAGCCCCGGCAGAACCAGAAGCCCCCGTACCAGCGCCCACGCCAGCCCCAGCAGAACCAGAGGCCCCCGTACCAGCGCCCGCGCCAGCCCCAGCGGCGCCAGCCCCAACAGAGCCAGCCGTAACCACGCCGTCGCCGTCGAGCAAGCCAATTGCCCAGCCCAACGCCACAGTCAGCGCCAAAACCACGAACGGCACGAAAGCTACCGTGTAGAAAGTGAAAATAGTGCGGTCCCAGTACATGAACCAGGGCAGGTACAGGCCAATGTAACCAGATAGCACCACCCAGCCGCGCCAGTCGCGCTTAAGCGCCACATAGGCAACCACCACAAATACCGCCACGAAAGCCGCCCACCAGATCGGGATGTTACCGATCGAGGTGATAGCCCTCACGCAGTTACGGGTGTCGCAGTGGTAGGCGTCGGCTCCCAAGGTGTCATTGGACTGCCAGTAGAAGGAGGTGGGTCGCATCTGTAGCAGCCAGCCGCTGGGCTTAGCCATGTAGCTGTGGGGGGTGGATAGGCCCACATGGAATTCGTAGATGGCGCGGTGGTATTCGATAAAGTCCGCGATCGAATCGGGCAGCCAGGAGCCGCGCCCAGCTGCGCGCTCAGCCGCCGCCCAGCCATGCTTGTAGGCGCTAGGGTTCATGAACCAACCAAACCAGCTAAGCAGGTAGGTCACCCCTGCCACGGGCACAAGCCGCATAAAGTTACCCCAGCCGCGTGAAACCAGGGTTTCCAGCTTCCACACCTTGGCTTTAACAGCGCGCAGCGCGGTGCCGTCCCAGATCACGGTCATAATGCCGATGGTTGCCAGCAGGTACAGGCCCGACCATTTAACCGAGCAGGCGCAACCCAACAGCACGCCGGCGCTAATCATCCAGGGGCGCCATCCGGCCTTGGGGGCTAGAGCACCTGCAGCGGTGCCTTCCAGCAGGCGCGCGATGCGTTCGCGTTGGCTTTGGCGGTCACGCACAATGCAGTAGACAGCGGCCAGGGCGAAGAGGCCAATAAACCCATCGAGCAGGCCGATACGTGACTCGGTGATACCCACGCCGTCGATAGCCAGGAACAATCCCGCCAGGCCCACCAGTAGCGGTGAGGGGAACAGTCGCCACACCAGGCGGCACAGCAGGAACACGGTGGCAATACCCGCTAGGGCCACTGCCAGGCGCCAACCCCAGCTGGAGGCCGGCCCGGTCAGCTCCATACCCGTGGCGATCAGCCATTTACCTAGCGGCGGGTGCACCACAAAGGACGCCTCGGGGCTGAGCGTGGAGAAATTACCGCGCACAAAACTGGCGTTGGCGTTTTGTGCCCAGGTGCCTTCATAGCCCAGGTGCCAGATCGAGTAGGCATCTTTGACGTAGTAGGTCTCGTCAAACATGATTTCGTGGGGGCTGCCCAGGTTCCACAGGCGCGTGAAGGCGGCGATCAGGGTGGTCACCACGGTGGCGATCCAGCCGTTGCGGGTCACTACTCGCGAAGGTAGGCGCGAGGGTAGGCCCAGCACGGCCCGTAGCTGCTCGCGGGTGCGCGCCTGGGGGGTTTCTAGTGCCGGTGCTGCCGTGTCTGCCTGCGACGACGCCGCTTGGACGCCTGCCTGGGCACCTTGCGACGACGCCGGGCCTTGCGTTGTCCCTGCAGTTGCCGGGGCTGAGGCACCTGACGGGGCTACCCAACCACTCTGCTGAGCAGCGGCGTCGGGCTTAGCGCCAGGACCCGAGGGCTTAGCGCCAGAGCCTGAGGGTTTAGCAGCTGAATCCTGCCTACTGTTCGGCTCTGACAAAGTAATTGGAAAACGCGTGCCACGCACGGGGGTGACGTCGTCTTCCGGATCTAAATAGGCGTCAGCGTCCGGGCTTGGAGTAGTGGGCTGATCGTTCATTCGGCCAGTCTATTGCCTTTATGAGCCTAATACCGACTCTCAGCTCACTTTCAGCAACCACTATCACTTGATTTTTAGCTGTTAGCGTCGCTCGACACACTCTCAGCCCCGCCCAAGGCCCCGGGGCCGGCGCTCATCCCACGCGGTCTACCCGGGCACCCGGCCCACCCGGGGCCGCCCGCAGCCCCGCCCTGGACGCCTGGGCCCAGCAGCGTCACCAACCATATGGGCACCGCAGCCACCCACAGCGCAACCCGGAGCCGCCCACAGCACCACCCGGGGCCGGCGTCGTCGTTAGCGCCCCCCGAAGCTGCCGCCACCATAGCTGCTGGAGCTGCTGAAGCCGCCGGAGCTGGACGAGGAGGAGCTGTAGCTGACCGAGCTGCTGGTTTGCCACACCACCGCGCTGGTTACCGGCTGGAAGCCACGGTCTAGGTCGCGGGTCAGGTCTAGGTTGTATAGGCCCGGGCCCGAGTCGTCCCAGCTGTAAGCCACTTGCTGGCTGGCCATCATTTGGGCACCCAGCGGCACTAGGGCGTCTTGCACCTTAGCGGCCATACCGACGGCGGCCGCATTGGCTAGGTCGCTGCGGTACTGCTGTGGGGTGGTGGGGGCGTACATGGCGCTGTTGGTTAGGTAGGCGCAGTAGGCCAGCATCTGTCCGCCAACTATCAGGCCGCGCTGGGTGTAGCAGGTGCTTACGCTGTAGGAGCGCATGAAGGCGGCAATGAAACAGAACCCGGGCACGGCCCACACCCAGGGGTTGTAGCGGGCCACGCTGTAGAGGCTGAAAGCAATTATGTTCAGCCACAAAAACATGCTGCAGGTGCTGGCTAGTCCCCCGCAGCTGGTACGCAAATTAGCTGAGCGATATTCTTTGTCGGCAGCATTAGCGAATTTACGCATGCCACTGCTTGTGGACTCATTGTTTTTAAGTACCGCACGCATTTGGGCTAAATCGAATTGGCTGGCTCGCAATTTATTCGAAATCGTAACTAGCGCATTCAGTAATGCCAGTTGGCTGGGGTAAAGCCTGCCGGGCTGTTTGCCGGTTAGCGCAATGGTCCACTGGCCCGGTTGCAGTGGCGGGCCGGAGCGGGCTGCCTGCGCCACCTGCTGTGCGTTTGCCACGCGTAGATCCAGGTAGCGATACCTTTGGGCGTCTCCTGGACAGACGTTAACCAGTCCGGCGTTGGTCAGGGACAGCAGGGTGCTGGTTAGCTGGCGGGTGCGCCGGTTTTTTTGTTTGGTTTTGCTGGGGAAGACGTGGCCAGAAAATTCTGCGATTACTGCCGGCGACAGGTTAGGCATTTGGGTCACCAGCATGTCGGGCACAACAAACTGGGCCTGGGCGGCGCGCCGCGAGGTGAATGCGCCGTACAGCCCCGCTGCGGCTATCAGCACACATACGCCAAAGCCGGCGGGAATCAGCCAGTCAAGCCACCAGGGACGCTCTTGGGGTAGGCGGGCTTTGACGGCCTCGTCGATGGCTTGCTGACGCTGGGCTGGGGTGGCTGTTGGGGTGTAGCCGGAAATGGCGCTGGCATCCCACATATAGGCCAGGGTTACGGATTTTCCGCCTTTAACAAAGTCGGCTTTGTAGTGGCGTCTGGAGCCGGCTTGGGGGTCGCCGGGAATGGTGTAGTTGGTGGTGGGGGCGCCGCCTGGGGTGCCGGTAGCGACGCCGTCGTAGTGCAGCCACATCCAGGTGCGCTGGGCTGGGACTTGCTCGGGCATGGAGAAGTCGATGCTGAGGTGTTTAATGGGCACCGTGTTTTTGTCGGAGATGGGGCTCCACAGGACTTTGACGATGTCGTTGGTCAGCTCCCCGCCGCCGGTGAAGCGCATGGTGATGCGGTAGCGCAGGGCGGAGGCGGAGCTGGTGCGTTTAATGTTCCAGCCGATCTCAACTTTGGTGGGGTAGTTGACGGTTTGCCCGTTGTAGTCGGTGGAGCTGTCGGCTATGCGCACATAGGTTTTGCCGGCGTACTGTTCGTCCCATTCTTTTGTGCTTGAGATGGAGGAGGGGTCTGTGAAGCTGCTTTTGGTCAGCTCCTGGTTGTTGTCTAGGTCCGTGACTGTTACGTCTTTTAGCTGCTGGCCTTGTTTTAGCTCGTAGAGCTGGAACATTTGCGAGTAGCTGCGGGTGTCTTTGAGGCGGATGGTGACGTCTTCGGTGACGTTTAGGGTGCGCTCAGCGGTGGCGTAAGCGCTGTACTGTAAGTTTGTGTACAGGATGGGGGCGTTGTCGAATTTGGTTTTTTCGAGTTGTTTATAAAAATTGTTGCCCCAGGCGATGGCAATGACCATCGCGATCCCGAGTACTGCTGCCAGCGTCGCTTTAATTAGAGCTTTAAAGAGCTCTCGGCTGATGCCTGCGCTTTGGTCCATGCCATAAGCGTATTAGGTAAGTGGGGTGCGGTATGGGCAAAAATGCCCAGGTGGTTTGTTCTTTGCCGACGACGACGCCGGGCCCAGGCTGGTAAAAAAATGTGGTGGGGGTGCCGACCCCACAACAGGACCAAACACCCCCACCACAAAAACACGGTTGGCAGTGCCCTACTCTCCCACAACCTACCAGTTGCAGTACCATCAGCGCAGAAAGGCTTAACTTCCAGGTTCGGAAAGGATACTGGGTGTAACCCCCTCGCTAAAACCACCAACACAACCAAATCAAGCAACACCCCAAAAAAGGCGAAACCCACCAGTCAGTGAAACAATATATCCACATGTACCAACCCAACCCACAAACCCCCAAAAGGGTCCGTCAAGGCCGTGTTGGTCGTGAACCGCACAGTGGACGCAAACACCCCCAAAAACAAGAATTATTGTTAGTTATCGGTCAATTAGTACTAGTAAGCTGGTCACTTTACAATGTCTACACTCCTAGCCTATCAACCCGGTAATCTACCGGGAACCTCCCCCCAACAATAGGGACGGAAACCTAATCTCGAAGCTAGTTTCCCGCTTAGATGCTTTCAGCGGTTACCCATCCCGAACGTAGCAAACCAGCCATACCCCTGGCAGGATAACTGGCACACCAGAGGTTCGTCCGTCCCGGTCCTCTCGTACTAGGGACAGCCCTTCTCAAGTTTCCAACGCGCGCAGAGGATAGGGACCGAACTGTCTCACGACGTTCTAAACCCAGCTCGCG
>ERZ773233.44-NODE-44-length-102081-cov-26.068061_pt1 | contig 102081 bp, 74 predicted proteins | sample MGYA00580991_ERZ773233 | MGnify/ENA primary metagenome ERZ773233 (study PRJEB29015, sample SAMEA2738178) | human oral metagenome | biome: human oral; feature: human-associated habitat; material: saliva | place: China | collected 2161 ...
GAGCGTTCGACTGAAAATCGAAAGGTCACCGGATCGACGCCGGTCGGAGCCACCACTAAAATCCTCGCATTGCGTAAGCTTTGCGGGGTTTTTTGGTTTTCTGGGGGCTTTGCTGGCGGCGTCACGTTGAGGGTGGAGGCTTTGCGTCGACGGCGCCGCTGATTCTGTCGGGCGCTCGGCTATGTCGACGGCGCTACGTTGGGGGCTTGGAGCGTTGCGCTGGGACTTGCAGCCGCCAGCGAGAGGGAGCGCGTCGTCGCCACTGAGGACTAGGACTTAAGGCGCCCACTTTTGGGGGCTCTGAGGCGCCTGTGAACAGTGGGTTTTATGTTGCAGCAGCTGGGTTTGTGGACTGCCTTACCTATACGGACGCGCGGGTAAAACCACAGCTTGCGCACAGCCTGCGCTACTAGTGTGGCTGCCATGTTAAATCAGGGGCACATACTCGCGGTGGCTATGCCTACGCCCACGCCATCGCCCACAGAATCTGCCGCAGCAGTCACCCTAGATACTTTCAGTCTGCTGTGGCGCACTGCTTTGGGTCTATCAATCGGCCTGGTGCTGGCTTTAGCTGTAGTTATTGCAGTGCATGTGGCCGGACGCCGCTCCCTGCTGTGGCACCATGTGGGGGACAAGGGGCGTAACTCTTTCTACGCACTGTTTGCCATTATTGGTGCGCTAATCGGCGCCCAACTGGCCATGGAGGGCACTTCTTCCCCGGCCTGGTATCGCTACGCTATTTTGTTGCTGGTAATCCTGTTTAAAGCGGCCCTGACCTGGGTGTGCGTAAGCTGGGTTAAAGCCATTTCGGCTACCGTGGTGGCCCATGCCGAATCGCGCAATGATCCCACCAATGTGCGCCGGGCCAATAAGATCACCACCCAGGCCCAGATTCTGCGGCGAGTAGCTGAAGTTATCGTCATCATTATTGGTGCAATCACCATCGTCATGACTTTCCCACAAGCACGCCTGGCTATGGGGTCGCTGCTTGCTAGTGCCGGTCTGGTTTCGGTGGTAGCCGGTTTGGCTGCACAATCAGTGCTGGGAAACCTGTTTGCAGGTGTGCAGCTGGCCATCACTGACGCTATCCGTGTGGATGACCAGGTGGTTATTAATGCCACTGACTCTGGCCGAATCGAAGAAATCACGTTCACCTATGTGGTGGTTTTGGCCGCTGACGGGCGCCGTATCTTGCTGCCCAGCAAATACTTCACAGAGAACCCCTTTACTAACTGGTCGCGTCGTGATGAACGGCAGACTGCACAAATCAATTTTGACCTGGATTGGCGTGCACCTATCGCCGCTATGCGGGCGCAGCTAGCTAAGTTTGTGGCCTCCTCATCCACCTGGGATGGGCGTGACGCAGCGCTATCAGTAATTGATGCCCAAAACTCTTTGATCCGGGTGCGCCTAACTGTTTCGGCAGCAAACAGTGTTGATGCCTTCAAACTGCAATGCCATGTGCGTGAAGAAATGGTGACTTGGCTGCAAAAAGAGGCCCCTTACGCCCTGCCGCGTCAGCGTGTGGAGGTGGAAAACGTTACCGTCATGCAAGATCCCACCCCTGAAAAGGTGGCTAAGCTAGCCCAGGAATTGGCGCAGCTATCAAGCGATACCAAGTCCCAGCCGGCAGTAACTAAAGCTGAGCAGGGCGATCCCATTGAGGAAGCCCGGGTGCAGGCGGCCGCAGTGCGCGCTAAGAAGATGCGGCGGCGTCGGATTTTGCGCCGTGGACTGTTGCCGGGCGTGCAAACCGGGTCGGAAGCAACTAACGCCCCTGAGCCGGCCACCATGGTGCTCTCTGACCCCACGCAGGTAGCCCAGATTTCTGCGGTTGGTGAGGCAAAGCGGCAGCTGCGCCCGGAGCAGGCACGCGGTGTGCTTAGCGCGGCTAGCCGTAGCGCTAAGGCCAAGGTAGAGGCCCTTCGCTCTGGTGCGGCTGAGGTGGGACGCTCTGGTGCGGCCCCCGACGCCGTCGCTGCCAAGGCCCCCGACGCCGTAACTACTGGCTCAGCTGGGGCTGCCGGTACCGCTAAGGCCGCCCAGGTCCCTGGCGCCATCTCCACCCAGGTCCCTGGCGCCATCTCCACCCAGGCCCCTGACGCCGAGGCGGGAATAAATGAAGTGGATAAAACCGCTGTACTACCTGCCGTGTCGGATAAAACCAAGGATGAGTCATGAGTGAGAATCAAGAGTTTGCGCAGCTCACTGAGGCCCAGTGGCGTGAGCGCCTAAACCCGGCTGAATATGAGGTGCTGCGCCAGGCCGGCACTGAGATGCCTTTCACCGGTGAGCTGCTGAGCGAAAACCGTGAAGGCATCTACTCTTGCCGCGCTTGCGGGGCGCAGCTGTTTAAATCCACCACCAAGTTCGAGTCAGGCTGTGGCTGGCCCTCCTTCTACGACCCCAAGCAAACCGATGCGGTGACGCTGCACTCAGATTACAAGCTGGGTTATGAACGTACCGAGGTGCGTTGCGCTAACTGCGGCTCCCACCTGGGCCACGTTTTCGACGACGCCCCCGCCACCCCCACCGGTCAGCGTTACTGTATGAACTCGGTGGCGTTAAGTTTCGCCGCTGACGAGCCTAAAGAGTGATCACGAAGCTGCGCCTGGCCAGCGCCAACCTCCAGTACGGGCGGGCCAATGACACTGCCACGCTAGCCGAGGTGGCTTCTGGTCAGCCCTACAGCCCGGAAGTTGCCCACCAGCTTTACAGTCAGGTGGCCGGTCAGCTGCGTGAGCTGAACGCCGACGTGGTTTTGCTGCAAGAAGTGGATCTACACCAAAACCGCTCAGGGCGAGTAGATTTGGCAGGTTTGCTGGCTGAGCAGGCCGATTACCCGCATTGGCGCTTTGCCGCCACCTACGCTGGGGGAGTTGACCGCCTGCGTCACCGCCCGCGTCGCAGCCAGGTGCGCACCTTTGGTGATGACCCGCTGCGGGTGTTGGAGCCACTGGCCCCTCTGCGCGGTTTTGGTAACGCTATTTTGTCGCGCCTGCCGGTGCAAACTTGGCGGGTGGAGCGGCTGGGGCGGGGTGTGCCCACAATTGTGCGCCGTGAGGGCGGCAAGGTGCCTTATGCGCTGTTTACCGCTTCAACGCGCCTGATGCTGGCGGCTACTTTAGCCGACGGCGTCGGGCAAGAGCCGCTTAACGTGGCTAGCGTGCACCTGGCCACCCACCCCACCACCGCTCGACGCCAGCTGGCCCACGCCTGGTGGAAGCTGGCTGGTTTGCCTGGGGCCCATATTTTGGGTGGGGATATGAACATGGACGACGTCGCCCTGGCCCGTATTGGGGTAGGCCGTCAGCTTGGGCAGGGGGTTACTTTCCCTTCGGCTGCCCCAAGCCGGCGCATTGATCATTTCCTTACCGATGCCCTGCCGCCTCTGGGCACGGCCGGCCAACCAGCTGCCGCAGTTCAAGGCCAGCCAGCCGCCACAGCGCCAGGCGCGCCAGTCCAGGGCACGCCAGGCCCAGCTGCATCAGTCCAAGGCGCACCGGCAGCGCCAGCTAATGGGGTGAGCGCGCAAGTGGTCGATTCGGGTACGTTTAAGCTAGCTATCTCTGATCATCTAGTTACCTGGGTGGATCTGGAATTCTAAGGAGCCCCAATGCCTAAAGCCCCCCGCCTAACCGCTAAGCAAGCTTCGCTACTGCGCGCTGACCTGGCCCAATCGGGTTGGGGAGTGGAAAGCGTGGAGGCTTTACTAGGGCCTGTAGCTGCCGCTGCTTTGCAACGTGAGCTGCGGGCCCCGGCTTTGCGGGTGGTGCGCCGCGCTCTGGCTGCCGGGGCTGGGGTCACCGGGGCCGGGGCTGCTAGCACCAGCTCAGACAAGCCCAGCCCGGCTACTGGCGCAGATAGCACCAGCTCAGCTGCCAACGCATCCCAAACCGGAGACGTCGCGGACTACAAGGTGGCGGTACTGACCGCGCTGTTCATGCTAGGTGAGCCAGTCAGCGCCGCCGCCCTCGAAACCGCTCTGCCGCGCACCGGCGTGGCCGGGGCCCTCTCTATTGGCCTGGTGGTGCCCACACAAACCGCCAGCAGCGAGCAGCACTACGCCCCCGCCGTCGACCTGCGTCCCCACGAAGCTCAAGACGCCCACGGATCCGTGCGCTGGTGGGTAGCCAGTGACCTGGGTGAACTAGTCACCGGCCAAGCCCTAGCTCCCGATCATGTGCTGGGAATTGGCCGCGCCGGGCTGACCCTAGCCGCCCTAACCCCACGCAAACCGGTAGAAACCGCCCTAGACCTGGGGGTAGGCTGCGGCATCCAAACCCTCTACCTGCTGCGCCACGTGCGCCAGGTAGTGGCCACAGACATTTCCACGCGCGCCCTGGAGTTTACCGCCTTCAACGTGGCTCTGGCCGGGGTGGATAGTGCCCGCGTGCAGCTACGCCAAGGCAACCTGCTAGAACCTGTGGCCGGCCAACGCTTTGACCTGATCGTCTCCAACCCGCCCTTTGTGATCACCCCGCCCAGCGTGCGCCAGGCCGGATTGCCGCTAATGGAGTACCGCGACGCCGGTGGTCCCATCCTGCCTGCCCTGGTGCGTGGGCTGGAAGATCACCTAAACCCCGACGGCGTGGCCGTTATGCTCGGTAACTGGGAACACCGAGAAGGCACCAGCTGGCGCACCAGCGTAAACCAGTGGATCGGCAAGAGCTTAGATGCCTGGATTATTCAGCGCGAAGTGCAAGACCCGGTGGAGTATGCCGCCATGTGGCTGCGCGACGGCGGACTCACCCCTGAACGCAGCGCCGTCGCCTTTGAAAACGCCCTGGCTGCCTGGCAAGAAGACTTCGACTCACGCCAGGTAAGCGGCGTGGGTATGGGCTACCTGGTGTTCCACGCCCCCAGCGTCGCAGCTACCAGCGGCCCCGGCGGCACCGCTCTAGAAGGGCAAACCGCCCCAGAAGAACCTGCCAGCGACGCCGCAGCCCCCAGCGCCGCCGTCGAGCCCTGGCGGGTCCTGGAAGAAGTCCCCACCAGCGGCCAAGGAGCGCTAGGCGAACACGTAGCCCAAGTGATTGCCGCCCACGAAACCCTACGCGGCCTAGATGACGCGCAAGTAGCCGCACTTAAGCTACGCACGGCGTCGGGCCTAAGCAAAGAAGAAGCCCTCACTCCCACACCCGTGCCCACCGCGCCAGTGATCCGCCAAGCCGAAGGGTTCGGGCGCGTAATAGCGGTAGGGATGCCTGAGGTGGCACTACTGAGTGCCTCAGATGAGGGACTGCTCACTGTCGCTCAAATCGCGGCCGCCGTAGCCTCACTAACCAGTGAAGACCCAGCTGCAGTCCTGGCCGACATGGTGGCTGCCACCAGGACTTTTGCTCACGCAGGGATGGTTACTATCGTCTAAAAGCAGCGCAGCGCAAAAATTACGCCCGCCAGGCGCGGTTTAAGCCTGTGCGCAAATTTGCCACAAACGGACTTAGCTAATAGCGTCTTTAGGGTCACAATTAGTTGTTTATCGTTTCGTTACCTGTAAGGTCTGAGGTTATGTCAAAACTTGCTCGCCGCATAGCCTGCGTCTACGCCCTACTCTTCACCATACTGGTGTGGGGGTCGTGGGCGTTGCTGGTAAACACGCGTGAAGGGCAGTTTATCGACGACGCCGCCTTCAAAGGCTCCTACTGGGGTGCGGCCAGGATTGATGACCAGGCCCGCGCACTACTAAACGCAGTATCCGTGCCGCTAATCGTGGTGGCCATAATCGCCACCCTAGCCATTGCCCTGCTCAGGCGCCGCCCCCGCGCCGCTCTGTGGGCCACCGCCGTCGTAGTAGGCACCAACGTAACCATCCAGGCACTTAAACACTTCGTCTTCACCCGCCCAGACTGGGGCTACAGCCAGCGCGTCGACGCCGCCAACACCCTACCCTCAGGACACACCGGCGTGGCCGCCTCCATTGCCGTAGCCCTACTGCTAGTAGTGCCGCCCGCTTGGCGTGTGATTGCCGCCTGGGTGGGGGCCGGTTTCACCTTCTTCATGGGCTGGTCCACCCTGGTGTGCCAATGGCACCGCCCCTCAGACATCATTGCCGCCGCCGCAGTGGCCTTCACCTGGGGTTTTGTGGCGCTCGCGGCTGGGGCTTGGGGAACGGACGAGTATCGCGGCCTGCCGGGCTCAAAACTGGCGCGCTACCTGCTTTCGCTGGGTGGCTACCTGAGTTTGGCGCTGGTGGTGATGTTGGCCTCTGCTGCTTACCGTAATTTCTATCTGTTTGGCTCCCTGCAGTTCACGGCCTACCTGGTAGGAGTGGGCGGTTTTGGGGCAGTCAGTGCCCTGGGCATGTCGCGCCTGGTTAAACTGGGCTTAAAGTAAATTACATAAAATCTAGGCTACGCTGATATATAGGTGTGTCGGCGCGAGCCTGCGCGCCCTTGCCTCGCTAACCTAGTTCAACGGCGGCAAGAGAACCGGGATGTAGGAGGAAAGTCGTGTCACGCAAGCTCGTGATTGTCGAGTCCCCGAACAAAATTAAGTCAATTTCAAACTATTTAGGCGCGGACTACGACGTCCAGGCCTCCATTGGGCATATCCGTGACTTGCCTCAGCCTTCCGAGCTGCCGGCCAATATGAAGAAGGGCCCTTTCGGGAAGTTTGCCGTGGACGTGGAGGGTAACTTCACCCCCTACTACGTGGTTAACCCGGATAAGAAAAAGGTGGTGGCTGAGCTTAAGCGCCACCTGAAAGAAGCTGATGAGCTTTACCTGGCCACTGATGATGACCGCGAGGGTGAAGCTATCGCTTGGCACCTAAAAGAGGTGCTTAAGCCTAAGGTTCCTGTACGCCGCATGACTTTCACGGAAATTACCCGTGAAGCTATCACCCGCGCCCTGGATAACACCCGCGAAATCGATATTCACCGGGTAGATGCCCAAGAGACCCGCCGTATCTTGGACCGCCTGGTGGGTTACGAAATTTCCCCGGTGTTGTGGCGCAAGATCCGTCAGGGGCTTTCGGCTGGCCGCGTGCAGTCTGTAGCCACCCGCCTGGTGGTAGAGCGTGAACGTGAACGTATGGCTTTCATTCCCGCCAGCTACTGGGGTGTGGAGGCTACTTTTGCCGCCGACGACAGTGAGTTTGCTACCCGGCTGGTCTCCCTAGATGGGCGCCGGGTGGCTACTGGTCGCGATTTTGCCGACGACGCCGCACTAACTTCACAGGCTCAGGCCGCCAAGGTGGTGCACCTGCATGAGGCTGACGCGCAGGCCGTGGCGCAGGCTATTGAGCAGTCCCAAGCCCAGGTGGGCAAGGTGGAAACCCGCCCTTACACGCGCCGTCCAGCTCCGCCGTTTACTACCTCCACCTTGCAGCAGGAGGCCTCACGTAAACTGCGCCTGAACTCGCGTGACACTATGCGTGTAGCCCAGGGCCTATACGAGTCCGGGTACATCACCTATATGCGTACTGACTCCACCGCGCTTTCCAGCCAGGCTGTGGCCGCCGCCCGCACCCAGATCGGTGAGCTTTACGGTAGCCAGTATGTGGCCGAAAAACCGCGTGTTTACGCCACCAAAAACAAGGGGGCCCAGGAAGCGCACGAAGCTATCCGCCCTGCCGGTGACCACTTCCGTACCCCCAGTGAAGTTAAAGACTCCCTGCAGCCGGTGCAGTTCAAGCTGTATGAGCTGATTTGGAAGCGCACGGTAGCCTCGCAGATGGCTAACGCCACCGGCTCCACCGCTGTGATCCATGTGCAGGCCCCTCTAATAAACGGGGACGCAAGTTTTAAACAGGCTGAACTGACGGCGTCGGGAACAGTAATTACCTTTAAGGGATTCCTAGCCGCCTATGAGGAAGGCCGCGACGCTGACCGCTATGAGGGTGACGCTAAAGATGTGCGTCTGCCAGAAGTAAGCACTGGTCAGGAGCTGGAAACCCGCCAGGTGCAGGCTTCTGGGCACGAAACCACCCCGCCGCCGCGCTATACCGAAGCCTCACTGGTTAAGGCCCTGGAAGAGCGCGAAATTGGCCGCCCCTCCACCTACGCCTCGATCATGAGCGTAATTAGTGACCGTGGCTATGTGGATCACCGGGGCCAGGCGTTGGTACCCACGTGGCTGGCTTTCGCCGTCACCCGTCTGCTAGAAGAAAACTTCGCGCAGATGGTGGATTATGACTTCACCGCCTCCATGGAGGCTGACCTAGACCGTATTGCGCTGGGTGAAGAAGAGCGCGTGGCTTGGCTGCGTCGCTTCTACAACGGCGATATAGCCGCTGACCCGCAAGCCAATATTCACGGCGCGGGCCTAAAAACTTTGGTGGATAACCTGGGTGAAATTGATGCCCGCGCGGTTAACTCCATGGAAATTGGTGACGGTATCACCCTGCGTGTAGGACGCTACGGCCCCTACCTGGAGGACGCTGAAGGTAAGCGGGCTAATGTGCCCGCAGACCTGGCCCCTGACGAGCTCAGCGTGGCTAAGGCCCACGAGCTGTTTGCGGTAGCCGCTGAAGATGGCCGTGAGCTGGGTGTTGACCCCGAAACTGGGCACATGATTGTGGCCAAGAGCGGGCGTTTTGGGCCTTACGTTTCCGAGGTTTTGCCAGGGCCGGAACCGGAGGCAGAAACTGAGGGTAAAAAGCGTACCCGTAAGGCAGCTAAGGCTAAGCCCCGCACTGCCAGTCTGTTTAAAGACATGAGCCTGTCCAGTGTCACTCTCGACGACGCCCTTAAGCTACTGAGCTTGCCGCGCGTGGTGGGCACGGATGCTGAAGGCGTAGAAATCACCGCCCAAAACGGTCGCTACGGCCCCTACCTAACCAAGGGCAAGGAGTCTCGTTCGCTAGAAACCGAGGCGGAGCTGTTCACGGTGAGCCTAGAGCAGGCGCTGGAGCTGTTTAGCCAGCCCAAGCGTAGGCGTGGCGCGGCTGCGCCCAAGGGCCCGCTGCGTGAACTGGGCACTGACCCCAATTCTGGGCTACCGGTGGTTATTAAGGACGGGCGTTTTGGCCCCTACTTCACTGACGGTAAAACCAATGTGACCCTGCGTCGCGACGACGACCCAGCCACCGTTACCCCGGAGCTGGCCTATGAGCGTTTGGCTGAAAAGCGCGCCAAGGGACCGGCTAAGAAGACTGCCGCCAAGAAGACCACCACCAAAAAGGCGGCAACTAAGACCGCAGCTAAAAAGGCCACCACTAAGAAGACCACTACCAAGGCTGCCACCAAGGCCGCCGAGAAGAAGACTGCTACAAAGTCGACTGCCACTAAGAAGGCTGCGGGCGCCAAGGCTGCTGGTACCAAAACCAGTGCAGCTAAGACCAGGGCAGCCAAGGCCGCTGAGGCTAGCGAGGCCTAAATGGGGCGCGGAGTTTTCATCAGCTTCGAAGGCGGCGACGGGGTTGGTAAAACCACCCAGGTAGAGCTGCTTACCAACTGGCTTGAAGACCAGGGGGTAAGCGTGCGTCGCACCCGTGAGCCTGGCGCCACCGCCCTGGGTGCCCAGCTGCGCTCCCTGCTGCTGGGGACGGCGTCGGAAAATGTACAGCGGACGCAAATAACCGCCAAAGCTGAGGCGCTACTGTTCGCAGCTGACCGGGCTCAGCACGTAAATGAGCTGATCAACCCGGCCTTAGCGGCTGGTCAGGTGGTGGTAACGGACCGTTACATTGACTCATCCGTGGCCTATCAGGGCGCCGCCAGGTGCCTGGGAGCCAAGGAGGTACGTGACCTGTCCATGTGGGCCACCGATAACCTACTGCCAGACCTAACTTTGCTGCTAGACGCGGATCCGCAGCTTGCCGCCAAGCGCGTACACACCCGCAGCGGCCAGAGCGACGCGATTGAAGCTGAAGGCCTGCAATTTCAGTATCGCCTGCGCGAGCAGTTCCACCGCCTAGCTGAGCAGGAAAGTGCGCGCATAAAAATCATTGATGCCAGCGTTGAAATTGAGCAGATAGCTACCCAGGTGCGCGCGTTGGTTAGCGAATTGCTGAAAGAACGCGGAATTATTGACGCATGAGCGTATGGGACGAGCTGGTTGGGCAAGCGCAGGTGGTGGCTACATTCCAGGCCGCCGCCACGGGGGCGCGCCCACAAGTGCCCACAGCCGCCATGTCTCACGCCTGGCTAGTTACCGGCCCGCCCGGATCAGGTAGATCCACCGCCGCACTAGCCTTTGCTGCAGCCCTTGAATGTACTGGCGCTGAGCCTGGCTGCGGCCAGTGTGAGGGCTGCCGCCAAACCCTGGCCGGCACTCACCCCGATGTGGTGCGTCTAGCCACCGACCGCATGATTATCACCATCGATGAGGTTAAAAGCCTGATTGAGCAGGCCGGGCGGATGCCCTGGCAGGGGCGCTGGCGGGTGATCTTGGTTGAAGACGCTGACCGCATGGATGAGCGCACCACAAACGTGCTGCTTAAAAGTATTGAGGAGCCGCCGCCCTATACGGTGTGGTTGCTGTGTACGCCCTCCAGTGAGGATGTTTTGCCCACCATTCGCTCGCGCTGCCGCCTGGTGCGGCTATGTGTGCCCAGCGCGCAGGCGGTGGCTGATCTTTTAGTTAAGCGCGACGGCGCCGAGCCTCAGCTGGCTTTGCGGGCCGCCCGGGCCAGCCAGTCCCATATCGGTTTGGCCCGGCATCTGGCCAAAGATGAGGGGGCCTGGGAGCGGCGGCGCGCGCTTATGTCCGCCCCGATCTCGCTGCGCAGCGTGGGTGACGCCGTTTTTGCGGCAGCTGACCTGCTAGAACAGGCCGAAAAAGAAGCTGAAGCTGCCTCCACAGCCCGCGACGCCCAAGAAAAAGCGGCCCTGATCCGCACCCTTGGCTTAGAGGGGGAGAGCCGTATTCCTCCAGCCATGCGCGGCCAGATCAAAGCCCTGGAAGACAACCAGAAACGTCGTGCTAAGCGCGCGGTAACTGACGTGTTAGACCGGGCCATGGTGGATCTGCTGTCTTTCTATCGCGACGTGCTTTCACGCCAACTAGGCAGTCAGTTAGACAGTGTCAATCTTGACTTAGAGCAAGAAATTGGCCAGGTGGCAGCCGGCTCTACGGCTGAGCAGACACTGGCTAGGGTGGCTGCTGTAGAGCAGTGCCGCGCCCGCCTAAAAACCTATGTTTCGCCGCTGCTAGCCCTGGAATCATTAATGGTGCAGCTGCGCCCGCAGGCCTGAGGTGGCCTGCCCTTGCCGCCTGAAGCGAGCAACGGGCGCAGCCGACGCCCTGATGTGTTCTCGCCAGCCAAGCACAGCCCTGCCCGCTAGGACGCAGCGGGGGAGGGCGGCGTCGTCGCTACCGGGGTCGCTCGGCGCAAAAGCAACTTAACGGATGTGCAGGCGGCGGCGTCGGAACTAAATAAGTAGAACAAATGTGACCTAAATTAACCTTGCTGCGCTATAGTGGAGAAACTTCCGCTGCAGGCGTCGTAGCTTGTGGCAACTCGTAAGCAAGGAGGTTTACGTATGGGCGCACTGACGCGATTTTTTGAGCTGCGCACCGGAACTACCAAACTAACTTTGGAGCAGCAAAAGAAAGCTTGGCTAGGGGAATTTTTAAAGACTTATGCCGTGCTCATTGTGGTTTACGGCGGTTTCTACCTGCTGCGCACTAACTTCAAGGCCGCCCAGCCGCTGCTGAAAGAACAAGCCGGGCTGAGCACCGCCGAGCTGGGCACGATCGGTTTCGCATTCTCGCTCACCTACGGCTTTGGTGGCCTGATCCTGGGCTTCTTGTGCGATGGGCGAAACACTAAACGCATCCTGGGTTTCCTGCTAGTCAGTGCCGGCGTGGTGAGCGTGCTGGTAGGCGGGGTGCTGCTGAGCGTGAACCACCCGATGGGCATCATGGTGCTGCTGTGGAGCCTAAACGGTTTAGCGCAGGCGCCGGGTGGGCCCTGCTGTAACTCCACCATGAACCGGTGGACTCCACGTAAATACCGTGGGCGCTTTATCGGCTGGTGGAATGCCTCGCACAACATTGGCGCCATGATTGCTGGTGCGCTGGCGCTGTGGGGTGCCAACACCTTCTTTGGTGGCGGCGTGGCCGGCATGTTTATTGTGCCCGCACTGATCTGTATCCCCATTGGTTTGTGGGGCATGTGGTTTGGTAAAGATGAGCCCGGCGAGCTTGGTTGGGACAAGCCTGAGGCTATTTTTGGTGAGCCTGAATCCAAGGTAGACACTGTCACCACCTCCATGTCTAAGGGCGCGATTGTGTGGAACTATGTGGTTAAGAACCCGGCTATCTGGTTCCTGTGCATTGCGAACGTGGCGGCTTACTCGGTGCGTATCGGTATTGATAACTGGAACGTGCTTTACACCTCTGAGGCGCTGCACTTTAGCAAGCAGTGGGCGGTTAACTCTACGGTTGGCCTGGAGCTGGGCGGTTTGGCTGGTTCGCTACTGTGGGGTTACTTCTCTGACCGTTTGGGTGGTAGGCGCGCGCTTACCGCCGCAATTGGTTTGGGCCTGGTGATTATCCCGATTCTCACCTACTCCCAGGCCACTACGCCGACGGCGGTCTACGTGTCTTTGTTCTTTATCGGTTTCTTGATCTTTGGGCCGGTAACTCTGATTGGTATTTGCGTGATTGGCTTTGCGCCTAAGACTGCCACGGTGGTGGTTAACGCTGTGCCGCGCGCTTTTGGTTACATCTTTGGTGACTCCATGGCCAAGGTGATGCTGGGCTATATCGCTGACCCTGAGAAGGATGGACTTAACATTTTGGGCTACAACCTGCACGGTTGGGGTTCTACCTTCACGGTGCTGATTATTTCAGCGGCGGTTGGTTTGGCCTGTCTGCTGTTGGTGGCGCTGTTTGAGGAGCGCATGATCCGTGCCGACCGGGCTTTTGCTGGCGCTGACGGCGAAGGCGGTAATAAAGACACCCAAGGCGAGAAAGAAGGCTAAAAATGGCGGCTAATAAAGCGGCTGAAGCCAAAGTGGATGAGTCAGGCGAGGCTAAAGCTGCGCTGAGCAAGGCTGGCGAGGCTAAGGACCTGGCTTTGGAGGATTTGCTGGAGCTAGTCTGCGACTTGCTGGCTGGGGTGCGCCAGACTGTCCTAGATCCCGGTTTTGAGCTGGATGTTGAAACCAAATCTAACCGCAATGACCTGGTTACGACGGTGGATAAGCGCATTGAGGCCTACATCAGTGAGGAGCTGGTGGCGGCCACGGGCTACCCGCTACTGGGGGAGGAAGGCCACTCTGTCAGCTCATTTGCGGGGCGGGTATGGGTGCTTGACCCCATTGATGGCACCATGAACTACGTAACCACTCACCGCGACTACGCCATTTCTTTGGCCCTGTGTGAGGATGGGCGCCCGGTGCTGGGGGTAGTGGTCGACGTCGTCGCTGGGCTCACCTATACGGCTATCGCTGGGCAGGGGGCTTACTGCGACGGGCAGCCACTGGCGCGGGTCAATGAGACGCGTGGGCGGCGTGAGGTTGTGATCATCACCGACATTAAGGAAATCGTGGCTTTGCCTCGATTGACGCGCTGCCTGGTGGAATCACGCGGACACCGCCGCTACGGCTCGGCGGCGCTTGAATGTGTGGAGGTGGCCGCTAGCAGGGCTGGCGCCTTTGTGCACATGTGGGTATCTCCCTGGGACATCGCTGCGGCGTACCTGATCTGTGTAGAAAGTGGAGTGAAATTTACTCGCCTGGACGGCACGCCTTTGGATGTGCGCTACCCCGGTAGCGTGCTGGTGGGATGGCCACAGGCACATACTGAGCTACTCTCGGCGCTAATGCGCCAAGTGGAATGAGCTTTGCGCGATAGACTAGCCGCCAGGGCTCCCAAAGCAGGGCGCCCTGGCGGCAGTTGCAATCAAATGTAACCAATCACTTGCGAGTGCATTGAGCGGACGGAGTGGTAGCTGATGGAACAGGAAATACCTGAGAAGCAGCCTGGGGAAGCTTTAAGGGAAATGCTGGCTAGGTCGCAGCGGATAAGCGGACAAGTGCCGCAGGTTTCGCTGCAACCAATGCCCTTTGTGCCGCCGCCAAAAAAGGTGCTTTCTGCTAAGGGTAAGCGTAAGCGGCTGATTTTCATTATGTTGGCGCTTTGCTTTGGTATTCCGGCAGTAGCTCTGATCTTCAGTCCATTTATTTCAGCCTATATTATTGCGGGCGTGCCGGGAGATCATGGTGATAGTGGAGATGGCTTAGCTTGGATGCCTATTGTGGCATTCATAAATTTTGTACCAATAGGGGTTGTTGTATCTGGTATTTCGGTAGCTATGATGTATCTGGCTGCCAGAGTTAAAGAGTGATTTAGTTTCGAGTATGCAGTGGTATTAAAAAGCTCTAGTAAATGTGTGAGAGTCAGTCAGAAAAGGCGTTTAACGAAAAGCTGGCTAGGTCGCAGTGGATAAGTAAACAAGCTTCTCCGGTTAAGCTACGACCAGCGCCTCCAGTTGTGTTATCGCAGGAAATAGGGCTCTCTTCTGGAGGTGAGCGTAAGCGAAAGAATTACTTTACGGCAGCGCTCTGCCTGGGTATTCCAGGAGTGATCATGCTCTTAAGCCCATTTATTTATGCTGCTCTTCTGTCAGGGTATCATGGTAATAATGAAGATGGCTTAGCTTGGGGGCTTTTTTATGATTATAACTTTTTTTCCAATAGGGTTTGTGTTATCTGTTGTTGCGCTAATTATGTTTGATTTTGGCAAGAATCTGTGTAGGTAGATTGGGTTCGGTATTAGTGTTGGCAAGGATTTTATTCGCGTATGGGTTGTATCTACAATGGGCGATAGTTCATTTTGTTCGCGGGAAAGCAAGTTAGAAAATGAATGAGAACCAGGCGAATGCTGAAGTCTGTGGATTACCTGTTGGGCAAGAAGCTGAGCTTAGCTGGCAGGATAAGATTGGCCATAAACGAAAGCGACAGGTCCTGCGTATAGTTGCGACACGTAGCGCACTGGTTGGATTTGTTTTAATAATGAGTCCATTTGTTGCGGCCTGCTTTATTGATACTGTTCCGGGAGATCATGGCGATGGTGGCGATAGCTTGTCCTGGATGGTTGCAGGTTGCTTAATTATGATCACCCCTATAGGGCTTATCTGCGTGGGTTTTGCAGGGATTTTATTAATAATTAGAGCATCGTTGCGTTAGCTGTGTCAGCTAGTAACATTTGCTGTATGTGCTGATGTGATGCTAGTGATATAGGTAAGGAGGTGTGGCAAATGGCTAAGAAGAAGCGGGACGGTTTAGCTTTTTGGATAAAGTGTGTTGATGTCCTTGGGGTTCTAATATTAATTAGTCCCTGGCTGGTTTCGGTGTATGTTGCCTCATTTTCGGGAATTTATGAGAATGGTGAAGGGTTGACAAGTCCTTCGGAGTATATTAAGTTATTGATTTTTTGGCCATTGGCGGGCTTTATCGCTACGCAGATAGTGGTAGTTATTATAAAAGTGTCTGCTACCTACAAAGAGTAAGTACCACCAAACAGTGGGTAGCCTTAGTGGCTACTAGATTTGCGCCGTCGCAACATGCTGATTTTGGTAGCAACATTTGTTCGAACCGCAGGCAACCTTGAGCTAGGCTTAGCTTGCCCCTCTTTGAATCGGCCAACACTACCAGCTCACCTCTTTTAGCGGCTTATGGCTGGCAAGTGATTGGGGTTAGAAGGGAGGTGGGCTCATTGTCTGGCAAGTCCAAGACTGGTCAAGGCAAGCGAAAGGCCCGGAAGAAGAGCGTTGACACCGCAACTGTCGCTGCTCTCATCCAGGCCCTAGCGGCTTTGATTGGAGCCCTCACGCCACTGCTCACGAACTAAAACAACAGTGGTCGGAGGCAGTCAGTCCCCTCGCGGGGGTTGACTGCCTCCATTATGCCTCATGAGCCTCTAAAATCTCCAGCCTTTCATAGGCTGCTGGCGAATAGTGACCAGTTAGCTAGTTACCAGCTAGTGACGACGCGAGGGGCGCTTTTCGCAAGCAATGCCGTCCTTATCGCGGTCTAAATCAATTCGGTAACCGGGCTCGCCACGGTAAATAGGGGCAGCTCCAGCATTCCAAGCTTCAGTGCAGTTGCTGTAGTAGACAGAACTGGACTCGTCGGCGGGCGCTTCGGCTTCCTCACTGTTTTCTTCCGACTGAGATTCAGATTCTGGTGCCGGTGCGGGAGCGGGTGCAGCTTCAGATTCGGGAGTGGGAGTCGGGGTAGGTGTTGGGGTGGGAGTAGGAGTGGGGGTTGGCGTGGGAGTGGGAGTCGGGGTGCGAGTCGGTGTTGCGGTAGGAGTGGGGGTGGGGGTTGGTTTAGTTTCTGAAACCGTTAATTTAATTTTTGTGCTGCTGGGGTATCCCTTAGTGCCAGCTGGATCTTGGGCTGATACCAAATAGCCATCGTTGTATTTTGACTTGGCAATCGTGGCACCGTGCGTGTCTACAACCGTTATCTTTTTGAACCTTGCTTTTTCTAGAATCTGAATAGCTGCAGGTAGCGGCTGTCCTACTGTGGAGGGGACGGTTGGAGGTTTACAGGCTCCTACTGCGAGTAAGAGAGCAATAACGCCTATGATCAGCCTTCTGAACTTCATTAGTCCGCCTATCGTGACAAGTTCCCTACATTGGTGAAACCTTGTCGATATTAGCGAATTCAATAAAAGTATAGCAAGTTAAACTAAATTTTAATGTGCCATGTCTAGTATGTATTTTCAAATTATTGCTTTGTATTTTATGACATGAATCAGCTTTGATATATTCTATTTATAATTGCTGAGTTTGTGGAAATAACGAGTTCTGTAGAAATAAAGCAAAACCCCCACCAAACCTTGGTGAGGGTGCACTGTCTGAAAAGTACCCCCTGAGGGACTCGAACCCTCGACCTGCGGATTAAAAGTCCGTAGCTCTAACCAACTGAGCTAAGGGGGCAGGCCTGCTCACTGACGTGCCGGCATCTTGCGGATGCGAGCAACGCTCGACGGGCTTTTGAAGTGGCCCGCAGCGAACTGACAGCCCCTATCATAGCGGACTTGTTAGCCTACGTCTAAAAGGAGGCATGTATGACCCGCCAATTCCACCGCCCCGTCCTCATGGAACCCGCCGAAGCTGAGCGTTACACCGGCGCTGAAGACACCGCCGCCACTTCCGCTCTGGCTCACCAAAGCGCCCAGCTACTCATTGGTGGCTACCTTGGGGCGGACACTGACACCACGCTAAATGCCGCTGGACTGCGAAAAGTTGTGGCCTCTCACGGCGTAGATGTGATTGGCGAGCTATGGGCCACCAGTCCTGCGGGCACCTTACCTGGCGCGCTTTGGCGCCTACTACTGCTACGCGAATGGATTGAGCGCGACCCGGCCCTAGTAGAGTCACGTTACGCCACAGCAGTAACTATTGACGACGACGACGCTGCTGCTCAGGCCCGCTTTGAGGCAGCTTTATCCCAGGGGCAGCGGGTAGACAGTGTGGCCCAGGTGCAAGCCCAATTAAACGAGCTGCTGCTAGGTGGTGGGTCCGCCGACAGCCAACGGACGTCGTCGCGCCGGTCCCAGCTGTATCCCACGCTACTAGCCAGCGCCGCACTGCTAGAGCGGCTCAGTCGCGCCAGTGAACAAGACAGCTGGATCACTGACGAAAACGACCCGCTTTACGACGTGGTCACCGCCCGTGCTCGCGCCCTGGCCACCACCGCCGCCGAGCTACATGAAGCAGCCAGCAAAGCCGCCGTCGGGAAACTGGATTAATCCCCAGGGGCATTAACACCCAAATATCAGTACAATATTGCTGAAAAGATTAACCTCTATCACTGACAGAATACGAGTATGCAAGATCACGCTGCACAGGATGTCGACGTCGAAGAAGCCAAGCGCACCGACGCAGCCATAGCCGCCGTTATTGAAACCGCAGACCCCCGAGATTTCGAGGACGACGCTGGCCCCGCCTATGCGGACGAGGACTTCGAGGAGGAGGCGAGCTCCGACACTGACGCTAGCGGTGTTGAGGCTGCTATCGAAGTGCTTGAAGCCGGCGAGACTGGCGCCGAAGAAAGCGTTAAGGGCGGTGTCGGGGCTGACGTGCCGCCGGCTAAAAACACTAAGAACTCAAAGCGCGGCAAGACCGTCAAGCCCTCCAACAGCGCAAAGGCGGCTGACGCGGCTGGTTCGGCTAAAGCTGGTAGCGCTAGTGCTGCTGGTGGCGCTGGGGGTAAAGCTGACGGCGCGGGAGCTAAAGTCGACGCCGCCGCTGGCGCCAGTGCTACTGGAACCAAGGGTGCTACTGGCGCTAAAGGCGCCAAGGTAGACAGTGTAAAGGCGAGCGGTAAAACCGCCGCCAATAACGCTAAAGCTGACACAGCCAAGCGTGCCGGTGAGACAAAAGATACCAAGCCGGGCGCCGTCGTCGGCACTCAAACCGCAGGCAGTACGCAACTAGACAGCGTCAAGCAGGCGGAAGCTGCAGAGGTAGTAGACCCCTCAAGTAAAAAGTACTGGGCGGATATTGACCGCCTGCAAGAAAAACTGCCCGCGCTAGACAAATTCCCAGAGCGCTTCGTTGACCGGGAACTAACCTGGATGGACTTCAACAAGCGCGTGCTGGAACAGGCCCAAGACCGCAGCCTGCCAGTACTCACTCGCGCCTGGTTCCTCTCCATCTTCTCCTCCAACCTGGACGAGTTCTACATGGTGCGCGTGGCCGGGCTAAAACGACGCATCGCCGCCGGAATCACCCCCGTACGCGCCTCCGGGCTGGACGCCAAGCAGGTGCTAGAGCTGATCACCTTGCGCGCCAAAAAACTCACCGCCGCCCAAGCCGAGCTATTCCAAAACGACGTACGCCCGGCCATGGCCCAGGCAGGCATCGAAATCACCGACTGGAAATCGCTAAACCAGGAGGAGCGCGACAAGCTCACCCGCTACTTCCGCTACCGGGTCTATCCGGTGCTGACCCCGCTAGCGGTGGACCCCTCGCACCCCTTCCCCTATATTTCCGGCCTATCGCTGAACCTGGCGGTTATGCTGCGCAACCCACGCAGCGGCAAAAACCACTTCGCCCGCATCAAACTGCCCGGCTCTCTGCCACGATTCGTGCAGGTGCCCGGGCGCGAGCTAACCAACGCTAAACCGCGCAACCTGGCGCTCATCCCACTTGAGGAAGTCGTGGCCTACCACCTGGACCATCTCTTCCCGGGCATGGAAATCGTGGAGCACCACGTCTTCCGCGTCACCCGCAACGAAAACCTCGAAGTTGAAGAGGACGACGCCGAAAACCTGCTCACCGCCATGGAAAAAGAGCTGGGCCGCCGTCGTTTTGGGCGGGTAGTGCGTCTGGAGGTAGAAGACTCCATCAGCGACTTTGTGCGCACCTACCTGGTACGCAAGCTAAACATCACGCAAGAAGACGTGTTTGTCTCGCCCGCGCCACTGAACTTGTCTGACCTGTCCGAAATTCACGACCTGGACATCCCCGAGTTCAAATACAAGCGCTACGTGCCAGTTACCCCGGCCGGGATCAACCCGCGCGAATCGGCGCGGCCTCGCAGCATTTTCGCGGCCATCCGTGAGCACAACATTTTGCTGCACCACCCCTACGACGCCTTCTCAACCAGCGTCCAGGAGTTCATCTCCCAGGCCGCCCACGACCCCAAGGTACTGGCCATCAAGCAGACCCTGTACCGCACCAGTGGCGACTCGCCCATTGTTGACGCCCTGATTGAGGCTGCTGAACTGGGCAAACAGGTTGTGGCCATTGTGGAAATCAAGGCCCGCTTTGATGAAGAAGCCAATATCGTGTGGGCGCGCAAGCTTGAGCGGGCCGGCGTGCACGTGGTTTACGGCATGATCGGGCTTAAAACCCACTGCAAGCTGTCGCTAGTGGTGCGCCAGGAAACTGACGGCCTGCGCCGCTACTGCCACGTGGGTACAGGCAACTACCACCCCAAGACCGCTCGTGGCTATGAGGACCTGGGCCTGCTGACCTGCGACCGCGACGTCGCCCAAGACCTGACTACGCTGTTTAACCAGCTTTCAGGTTATGCTCCGCGCGCCCGCTTCCGTCGCCTGCTGGTAGCCCCGCGCGGCCTGCGCAACGGATTGCTGGAACGTATCAAGCGCGAAATCGACAACCACTTGGCTGGGCGTGAAGCCTGGATCAAGATCAAGGTTAACTCCATTGTTGATGAGCGCATCATTGATGCTCTCTACCGGGCCTCGCGTGCGGGTGTGCGCGTTGACCTGGTGGTTCGCGGTATTTGCGGGATCCGCTGCGGAGTTGAAGGCTTAAGCGAAAATATTCACGTCACCTCAATCCTGGGCCGCTACCTGGAGCACTCGCGCATCTACGCCTTTGCTAACGACGGCAACCCCGAGATTTTCATTGGTAGCGCTGACCTGATGCACCGTAACCTGGACCGCCGCGTGGAGGCCCTGGTTAAGATCACCCAGCCGGATCTGGTGGAGCGCCTGCATTGGCTGATTGACCTGGAAACCTCTGGCCGCATCAGCGCCTGGCATCTACTTCCCGATGGCACCTGGCAGCGGCGTACTCATGACGACGACGGACAGGAGCTTGAGGACGTGCAAAACGTGCTGATGTCTCAGGCCCGGGCCCGGGTTAAATGAGTCTTGCAGCTAAGGCTGGTGCGCGCAGCAAGCTAAGTAAGCCGCGTGAGCAAAGCAAACGCGGCAAGCCGGCAGAAGCAGACAAGCGGCAGGCTAAGCGCCGGGCCAAGCGCCAGGCTAAGCGCCGCAAGAAAAGCTTGCGGATCAAGGCCTCACGCCGCCCGCCGGTGTTAGCCGCTGGCGCGCTGGTGTGGCGCCTTAAAAACGATAAGTTGCAAGTGCTGGTAGTGCACCGCCCGCGCTATGATGACTGGTCTTTCCCCAAGGGCAAAGCCGAACCCGGTGAGTCCATGGTGCTCACCGCCATCCGGGAAGTAGCTGAGGAAACCGGCCGTCAGATTGTGCTGGGACGCTACCTGGGCAAGGCCCGCCGTCGCCTGGTAAGTGGCCGCAAAAAACGCACCCTGTACTGGGCGGCCCAGGTTTTACCTGAGGCTGGCCCGGGGGAGGGGTTGCGAGCTGCGGTAAAACCCGCATCCAAGCGTGAAATCGACAAGGTGCGTTGGTGGAAGGTGAAAAAGGCCGCCCGCAAGCTCACCCATGCTGACGACAAGCGCCTGCTGGCGCGCCTGGTGGACTGGTATGAGAGCGGACAGCTGCAGGTACGTAGCCTGGTGCTGGTGCGCCACGCCAAAGCGGTTAGCCGCGCCACCTGGGGTTATGGGATTAATAGTGAGCTTACCCGGCCTTTGGTGATGGGTCGGGGGCAGGCCCAAGCCCGGGACGTTGCGGCTCTGCTTAGCGCCTATGGGGTGGGGCAGCTGGTTTCTTCGCCCTGGAGGCGCTGCGTTGACACCCTGGCGCCCTACGCGCATGGCTGCGGCCTGGATTTGCGCAGTGATGAGGCGTTCACTGAGGTTAGCGCCTTAACGGCGCCTGAGATTATGCAGGCTAACTTCCGGGATTTGCTGGAGCGCGGGTCTGGTGGTTCGCTGGTGCGTGAGCCTGTGGGGTGGCCGGAGCCTGGCTATCCGCTGGCGCTGTGTGTGCATCGCCCCTGCTTGCCGCTGCTTTTTAAGACTCTACGTGAATATATGGGCCCTGAATTAGCCACCAAGCTCCCTGATAGTGATCCTTGGTTGCGTCCAGGCCAGGCGGTGGTGGTGCATTTGCGTCGCCGGCCTGCCTTGGTGCAGTTAGGGACGACGCCAGAAGGTGACGTTGCAGCTGGGGGTGGCGGCGACGTCGTCGTTAAGGGCGCCCAGATAGTGGCGCTGGAACTGCATTAAGACGCGGATCGCTGGTAGCTGCGCTAGGTGATGGTGGCCTGCGTGGCTGCCAAGCAGAGCTGGCAAGACTAGCGTCTGCTGGGGCGCGGCCACTAGGTCACGGCCACCACCACGGTTGCCAGGATGAGGTTGCCAGGATGCGACTGTCGGGGTGTGGTTGCCAGGATGCGACTGTCGGGGTGTGGTGTCCAGGTGCAGTTACTAGGGTGCGGTTACTTATAAAACCGTCCGTTACTGGGAAGTCGTCCGTTCCCTATAAAACCCCATGGAAAAATTATAGGGAAGGGATGATTTTGTCTGTATTTGTGTGCCTGTATTTGTAGGCAGCAAAAGGGGGCGTACCAGTTAAAACTGATACGCCCCCTTAAAATTTGCCCGCCTTAGCCGGCCTGGGCATTAAATGTGGTCTTGGTGAGCGCTAGGCAGGCAACGCTTGCCGTCCTCGGCCGGCAGGCTGTCATCCAGGCCGGGGTTACCGGTCACGGTCAGCTGCCAGTACATGTTACGTACGTTGGAACGGTGCAAGTAAACCAGCTTGCCGTTGGGCATACGGTAAGTGATCACGAAGACCGGCATGAAGATCAGACGGGTCAGGGTCTCAGACAGACCGGTCTGGTTCAGGGTCAGGGCCATGGCGAAGGGGCTGTCAGCAGTCAGCTTCAGGCCGTCAGGGGACTTGGTCCAGGTACCGTGGTACTCACCAACCCAAGCGTTCCACTTGGTGTTTAGGGTGTTCTCAACGGTGCCGTTCAAGGTAGTCAGGGTGGTGAAGTCACCAGCGTCAACCTTCTTCAGCACCGAAGCGGTGTCGGGGCTGTTACGCAGGTCGGTCATGGCCTTCTGGGTCAGCGGAGTCCAGGAACCGTTGGTGGCCCAAGAGTCCCAGGGGTAGCCACCCTCGTTGCTGGAGGAGATGTTGGTGAAGGTCGGAGTGTCACCGTAAGCAGCCTTCGGCAGCAGGAACATAACCTTGGTGCTAACGATGCGGCTGGGGTCCAGCTCAGCGCCACCGGGGGCAACGGTGATGTCCAGACCGTTCTCGCCGGCGTCAGACTTGGCGCCGAAGTAGAACTTGACACCCTGCCTCTTCAGGTAAGCAGTACCAACGCGGGAAATCTTGGGGTCGTTAGTAGCCCGGCCACCACCCAGGGTGTTGTTCCAGTTGATTTTGCCGTTAACGGCGTAAGGCCAACCACCGATTTCCTCACAGGTTAGGCCCTTACGGCCGGCAGCCACACCCGCAGCGTTGATGTTGGCGGGGGTGCCGCGCATCTTCATGTACATCTGGGCCACGGGGATGATGTCATTAGGGGAGGTAGCGGCCTGAGCGGCAGCCTCAGCCACTAGAACAGCCGGAGCGGCCCAGGCAGAGCCCTTAACAAGGGTACGACGCTTGATTTCAGTCATTATTAGAGAAATCCTTCAAATGGGTAGGGGAAGATATGTAGAGATTACATCCAGGGGACCGGAACAAAACTTTACCTGTTCAACTACTTGAATGCTATGTGATCTAAGTCTTTTGTGATTGTGAGACCGTCTAGATTGGCCCCTGAAAAGTCTCAGATTTGCAACAAAATGCATTAAGTACCTTTATTAAACTCCACTTTTTGCCCAGCTCGTCACATGGCCAAGTAAGTAGGGACTAATTGCCCGGCATGTAGATTTGGGATAAATTCCCGTAGCAATGGTGCTCACCTGCTTAGACTCCAGTCTAAACTAGTGGTACCCCCTCCCAGCCGTACCACGGAAGTCATATCTCCCCCACCCCTAAAACCGGTGTGACTCCGTTGTCGGTCTCCCTTAAGCAGAACTATATCTATGTCAAAAATAGGAGACAGACATGCCTAGCGGTGTAGAACGTCGGCAGGTGCTGCGTGGAGCAGTATGGGCTGCCCCAGCAATTGCGGTGTGCGCTAGCGCCGCAGCCGTCAATACCTCTCAGCTAAACCCGGTCTATTCCGGTTATAGCTGGAACCAGGGCGCTCCAGCCAACATCCCTAATGGCTACGACCCTCGACAGGAACGTGACGCGCGCATCACTGCCGATCAGACCTATTACTTCGGGTTCTATAACAATGGCTCCGATGGTAATGAAGAGTTTAGTCCGGTTGGTTGGCCTAACGTTGACGGCTCCACTTACCCCAGCAAGGACACCGGTCTGGCTAGCCCCAATGCTGGTACGCCGGCCAACCTAACTGGTCTGTACCAGGTGTTCTGGATTAACACGGCGGAGTACTCCAACATCGATTGGCAGCCGGTTACTGGCAACACCGATGGCATCAACTGGCCTACCACCTCACTGAACTTTGCTTCCTGGTCTAAGCCGGAGGCTAATACTCTGGCTGGCTTGCTGGCTGATTCGCGTTTTAGTGATCACGCTAAGGCAGTCCAGGCCAAACTGGGTGCGGATATCGGCAACTGGACGCCTTACGTATCCACTTTCTCGGGCACCTGGCGCTATGAGAAGAATGACCTGCGCGCCAAGACTAACGCCCACTTCGGTGCAGTGCTGCATGTACACTCCAACAACACCCCGCTAACTTCTTTCCCGATCGTTATGGGTGCGGTGGTTACCATGAGTGAGGTTGGTAGCCAGAACGCCATCACTAACGCCAACAACTCGCCTGTCCTCAACCACATCCCGCTCTCTGGCGTGGTCAGGGGTGGAGGCCGCTAAGGTCTTAGCTCTCATCTATGTGACGGTTCTCCAGGGTCGCGCTCATTGGGTGCGGCCCTGGGTGTTTTTCTTGGGTAGCTTGGCTCAAAGTGCAACAATTGAACTATGAGTGGATTTGAGGTGCCTGACTATACGCAGGCAATCAGTCAGTTTGTTGTTGATTCTCCCACCAGCTACCACGCCGCCCAGGCTGTGGCCGCCCGCCTGGAAAAGCGCGGGTTTAAGGCTGTAGATGAGACTGTGGCTTGGGATAGTTCCATTCCGGCGCGCGGATATGTGATTCGCGACGGCGCCATTGCGGCCTGGTGCCTGCCTAGCGCCCCTAGCGAGCGCACTGGCTTCAGGATTGTGGGTGCCCACACTGACTCTCCGGCGCTCAAGCTCAAGCCCCAGGGTGCGATTGTGCGCGAGGGCTGGGAAATGATTAACGCCGAAATTTATGGTGGCGCCCTAGAAAACTCCTGGCTAGACCGTGAAGTTGGTTTGGCAGGACGTCTGACCACCTACGACGGCGCCGTCCACCTGGTGCGTACTGGCCCCATTGCCCGCACCGCGCAGGTGGCTCCCCACCTGGACCGTAGTGCGCATGAAAACCTGCACCTAGACCGTCAGGCCCACATGCTGCCGCTTACCGCCCTGGCTGGCGAGGCGGTAAGCTGCCACGACATCGAAAACTACCTGTGTGAGCAGGCTGGTATCAGCCCTGATCAGCTAGCTTTCCACGATGTGTTCACCTATTTGGTGCAGCCTCCCAGTGTCTTTGGTTTGCACCAGGAGTTCCTGGCCAGCTCGCGCCTAGACAATCTCTCTAGTGTTCACGCCGGCCTGGTTGCCCTGGAAAACCTGGCTGGTACGGAAAATGATGCTGCGGTGTTTGTGGCCTTTGACCATGAAGAGGTGGGTAGTGGCACCCGCTCGGGTGCGGGCGGTCCCTTCCTGCAGGATGTTTTGCATGGCCTGGCTGCGGTTATGGGCTTTGTGGGCGACGGTGAGCGGGCTTTGCTGGCTCGCTCTAGCTGTATTAGCGCCGACGCCGGACACAGTGTTCACCCCAACTATGGTCAGTTGCATGACCCCCAGGTGCGTCCGCTTATCAACCACGGACCGCTGCTGAAGATTAATGCCCGGCAGCGCTACGCCACCGATGCGGTAGGCGGGGCTATCTGGAAGCGTGCTTGCAGGGCGGCGGGTGTGCCCACGCAGGATTTCGTTTCCAACAACTCCGTGCCTTGCGGTACCACCATTGGTCCGATCACTGCCTCGCGTCTAGGCATCACCACTGTTGACGTAGGCATTGCGCTATTGTCTATGCACTCTGCCCGTGAGATGTGCGGTGTTGAGGACGGCCCCTACCTGGCTCGCGCTCTACACGCCTACTGGGCCGAGAACTAAACCAAGTCGCGCACCAAAGTTGCGCCAGCCAAAACTGGCAGCGGCGCATTAAGCTGCGCCAAGTTTGCTGAGGGCGTGTCAACTTAGTTAAAACGACGCCCAATAAAAGGTGGGGCCGCGTATGCCGTTCGGTATACGCGGCCCCAACGCTAGTCATGTTCACTAGTCAGACTAACTAGTCATGTCCGTTGGTCATATGGACTAGGTGGACTCACTAGTCACACTAGCTAGGCAGACTCACTAGTCATAGTTTTGACTATATGACTGTATTAATGTTGTCCGTAGACGTTCTGGTAGCGATCATTAAGCCGCTTGATCATGTCATCAGGTATCCGCTTAATTTCACCTAGCGTACGTGCCAGATAAGCAGTGCGGGCTACCTCTTCGCACATTACTGCAGCTTTTACGGCGCTACGTCCATCCTTACCTACGGTGAAGGGGCCGTGGTTGGCCATCAACACCGCCGGTGAATGGCAGTTGCGTAAGGTTTCAACAATTCCGCGCCCGATCGAATCGTCGCCGATAATCGCTAGCGGGCCCAGTGGAATGTCACCACCAAACTCATCAGCCATCATGGTCAGGCAACAGGGGATAGGTTCACCAATTGCCGCCCAAGCTGTGGCGTAGGAGGAATGGGTGTGCACCACCCCGCCAACTTCAGGCATGTGCCGGTAGACGTAGGCGTGAGCTGCCGTATCCGAAGAAGGAGCAAGCCCGCTAGCGTCGTCGTCAAGTATCTGTCCTTGCAGGTCACACACCACCATGTGGGCAGCCTCCATACCCTCATAGGGCACACCGGAAGCCTTAATCACAAACAGGTCTGTGCCCGGCACACGTTCAGATACGTTACCGGCAGTCCAAACCACCAGCTCCCAAGCAGGTAGTAGCGCGTGTAGCTCGGCTACTACCTGCTTGGTGCGCTCTACTTGAGCGCGCTGGGACTGGCTTAAATCTGCGAGTTTCATTCCTGCGGCTTCTTAGCAGCCGCGCGCTTGCGTTCAACCGCGCGGCGACGAATGTCCTTGAGCCGGTGCATAACCTCGTTTTCGCCGCGACCGAAGTAGTCGTGCAGCTGACGGTACTCGTTGAAGAGCTCGTCATAGCGGGCGGTGCGATCGTAGTTGGGTACGTATGCAGCCGAAATCTTGCCACCCATGGCCAGGGAGGCCTCCTTAATGGTGGGGTAGAAACCGGCAGCTACCGCGCCGTGGGCAGCAGCCCCTAGCGCCCCACCCTGCTTGGTGGTGGCCACGTTCAGTGGCACGCAGGTGATGTCAGCCAGGGTCTGCATGAAGAACGGGTCCTTGATCAGACCACCGCTAGCCACAATCTCGTCAATCTTGACGCCGGCGTTAGTGAAGGACTCGATAATAGTGCGGGCCCCGAAGCAGGTGGCCTCCACCAGAGCCCGGTAAATGTCCTCAGGCTTGGTGGTCATGGTGATACCCAAAATGGCGCCAGAAAGCTCAGAGTCAACCAGGATCGAGCGGTTACCGCTGAACCAGTCCAGAGCTACCAGGCCGTGCTCACCAATCTCCTGGGCGCGGGCCTTTTCGGCGAGCAACTCAAAGATGCTGATGCCGGCCTTTTCGGCGGCAACCACGTAGGAGTGGGGCAGGGCGTTGTCCAGGTACCAGGCGAACACGTCACCCATGCTGGACTGGCCGGCCTCAAAGCCCCACAGCCCATCCACCACGCCGCCGTCGACACAGCCGAACATACCCGGAACCTCACGGAACTGCGGCCCAGAGACGATGTAGCAAGCAGAAGTACCCAAAATAGCGGTTAGCTGCCCCGGCTCCACAGCCTGCACAGCCGCAGCGGTTACGTGGGCGTCAATGTTACCGGTGGCCACGCTAATGCCAGGCTCCAAGCCCATCCAGGCGGCGGCGTGGGCGGTAAGCTTACCGGCCTCAGCACCTAGCGCCATCACCTGTCCGGGCATCTTTTCGCTAAATACCTTGCCAAAACCAGGCGAGAGCAGCTCCAAGAACTCCTCGGAAGGGTAGGCGCCGTCCTGGAAGTTACGCTTGTAACCAGAGTCGCCAGCGGAGTAAACCAGGTTGCCGGTCATACGCCACACGATCCAGTCCAAAGCGTCCACAAACACGTCAGTGTCTGCGTAAACCTCGGGGGCCTTCTCGTAGGTTTCCAGCACCTTGGGTAGCAGCATCTCTGCAGACAGGATGCCACCGTAGCGGGCCAGCCAAGACTCGCCGCGCTCCTTAGCCAGGGCCACAATGCGGTCAGCCTGGTCCTGGGCGCCGTGGTGCTTCCACAGCTTGACGTAGGCGTGCGGGTTGTTGTTGAACTTAGCTAGGTCGCACAGCGGGGTTCCGTCTTCCTTAGCGGCAATTACCGTGGCCGAGGTGAAGTCAATACCAATACCCTTGATCTGGGCCGGGTCCACCATGGACTTGGCGATAGCCTCAGGTACAGCGTGCTTTAGCACCTCAATGTAGTCGCGGGGGTTTTGCAGGGCAAAGTCCGCCGGCAGCTTCTGGCCGTCAGCCACGCTCAGTACATCATCCATGACGGCGTTGGGGTACTCGTAGACAGCGGCGGCCTTTTCTAAACCGTCAGCCACGCGTACAATCGCTGCACGCCCAGATAGCGTGCCAAAGTCAATACCTAGAACGTAAGTCTCTTCCATGCTACTTCCTTGTGTTAGGGGCTTGCGTTTTCAGTTTTCAGCACCGCTGACGCGGTCGGTGGGTACCGGTGCGCTGGCCCAGTACCCGCCAGGAGCAAAGAGTTCTTCTACGCATTCGTCCAAAATGCCCAGCTCCCACAGCACATCCAAAATGGTGTAGCGGGTGCGGATCATCTGGGCGCGGGTGTAGGTTTCGCGCATCTTTTCCAGGCTGATACCAATCTGGGCCGGGTGGTAGATGCCGCCTACAGTCTTGAGTACATCGGCGATTTCTTCAGCGCTAAGCAGCTGTTTGGCTGAGGTTTCCTTGATTTGCGGCCATAGCTTTTGCAGGGTGTGGATGCGCTCACGCAGCTGCTGGGGGGTCAGATACTTGGCGTCGGTCTGCACCACGGCGGCTTCAAGCAGGCCGCTGGGGGCGCTTTGGTTCCACTGACGCACGTGGGCTTCCATACCTTCACGGGTGGGCCAGGCGGTAATACGGGCTTCGACGTCGAGATCGCTGATGTCTTTACGCAGGGCGACGTCGTACAGGGCGCAGATGGCTACCGTGCCCAGGCCCACCTTGAAACCGTGGGTCAGCGGGGGCTCCCAGTCCAGGCCGTGACCCTCCATTTCCCACAGGTGCGAGAACTGGTGTCCGGCGCCCGAGGCGGGGCGGGAGGACTGGGCGGCCTGCATGGCTAGGCCACTCATTAGCAGCCCGGCGGCCAGACCGGCGGTGGCGTCGGCGTCACCAGCGCGTAGCTGGGCGGGCTGGCTGATAGCTTCACGCAGCGGCCCCTGCACTAGCGGCCACACCTGGTGGTTGATGGCTTCTACACCGAGCATGTCGGCAATGATCCAGTCCTCACCGGCGGGGATCTTCTCGATCAGGTCGCCCACGCCAGTGGCCACTAGGCGCTTGGGGGCGGCAGCCATAATGTCCAGGTCCGCTACGACGGCGGCCGGGGCGGGGCAGTTGCGGGTGATCTTGAAGCCATCCTTAGAGATGGAGGCACCAAAGGAGGCGTAGCCATCCATGGAGGCAGCGGTGCATACCACCATGTAGGGGCGCTCCAGCTCGCCACTGGCTAGCTTGGTTAGGTCGTTGAGCACGCCCGAGCCCACCACAACGGCAATAGCGTCTAGGCCGCGTAGCTTTTCGCGGATAATTTCCACATTGTCGTAGCCGCCGTAGAGGGTGGGGGTGCCGGGGAAAATAATGTTTTCTTCCAGCTCCACGCCCGCTTGCTTTAGGGAGTCGACGACGGCAGGGCCGGCTGCTACCGGCTCGCCGGCGGCGGTGGTGGCACCTACCGCGTTGAAGGTGTTGTCATCGCCCACCACCACGGCGCGTTTGCCGGGGAAAGTGGAGGCGAATACTTCACCGGTGCGGTGCACAGCGCCGCGCCCGAAAGCTACGGCCTTGGTGTCGGTGGCGTCTTTGAGTGCCTCATCCAAGAGTGCCGCTAAATCAGTCATTGATTTTCTCCTTCGAAAGTTAACTAGTTAAATGCGGTAGGTCCCCGCGCTCTTTAGTGGCGACCGCCAAAGAACTTGTCCCAGGGGATCTCTAGCGGGGCGTCGTCGACAATGATGGCGTGTAGCGCACGCAGCAGCGGGAAGTCATCTTCACTGATAACCCCACGCTCGGTCAGTGGCGCCAGAGCCCCACCGATTACACGAATGGCGGCCACACCTTCCATGGTTACCCCCTTCATGTGGGTGTCGCGCACCTCAGAGAAGGGGATGCCCTGCCCCACGAACTTGCCGGCGCGCACATTGCGTCCACCCATAGAGGTGACGAACATGTCGCCGACGCCGCCTAGGCCCTTAGCGGTGGTTACGTCGCCGCCCAGCAGCTCAATGAACTGGGTGAGCTCAGTTTGCCCCTGGGCGAAGATAGCGGCCCCGTAGTTGTACATGCGGTAGCGGTCGTTTTCCTTGCCAGCCTTGGCTAGCAGGCCGTCAGCGAAACCGGCGGCAAAAGCGTAAATGTTCTTGGTGGCTGCGCCTACCTCGTGACCAATGAAGTCTGTGGAAGTCCAGATGTGGTAGTAGTCGGTGGCCCACATTTGCTGCAGTTCATCCAGGCTGGCCTGGTCCTCACCACAGAACACCACGCAGGTATCGTGGCCTACCGCCAGCTCGCCGGCGATCGAGGGGCCCACAATTGCCGACCAGGTAACTTGGCTGGCTAGAGGCTCACCCACGGCTGCGCGCAATACATCAGGGAACATGGTCAGCGTGCCGTCCTCAGCGGCCTGCATACCCTTGGTGATGGACAGGACCTTCATGCCTGGCTTTAGTAGCGTGGCCAGATGCGCCCCGGCCCAGTCAACTCCGAAAGAGTTAACGCCGCTCATGGCCACATCTGCGTCAGCAAAGGCAGTTTCAGCTTCTTCTAGCTGGAAGGCGGTTACATTCTCAGGCATTTTCAGCCCCAGCTCCGGGTGGATGCCGGTGCGCTGAATTGAGTCAATAATGTCGCGGTCTAGGTGGGTGCCTACCAGATTCACCTGGTGCCCATTGTCAGTCACCGGGAAGGTCAGCGCCGACGCCATAATGCCTGCCCCGAGAATTGCAACCGTGCTCATGCAAACTCCAAACCCCATTGTGCAGTTAGTGATCTGTGGATCACAGTTCAGAATTTTGCTCGCTGGGCTTTAAAGACGGGGAAAAGACGGCAATGTGGGCACTTTGTAAATGCAACAGCGCACGAGCGTGCAACTGGCTGCGCCGGCGTGGACAGGCCGTTGTTATTTGATAGCGCCTAGAAAATCCCTGCTCAGGGGCGGTTAGCGAAGTGCTCTAGTAGGTTCGCGTCGCCACCTACCACCAAAATATCCTCAGCGCCCACCATGGTTTGTGGGGTGGCGTACTCAAAATGCTCACCTGGGCTCATCAAACCAATGATGGTTACCCCATAGCGCGAGCGCACCTTGGACTGGCCGATAGTGAAGCCGTGTAATTCGTGCGGCGGACGCATTTTGATAATGGAAAAGCCGTTCTTTTCCATTTCGATGTAGTCCAACATGCGTCCGGACACTAGGTGGGCGGCGCGTTGGCCGGCGTCGTATTCGGGGTAGACCACGTGATTGGCGCCGATGCGGTGCAAAATGCGCCCGTGCGTAGCGCTGATGGCTTTGGCCCAGATTTGGCCGATGCCTAGCTCTACCAGGTTGGAGGTGATTAGCACGGAGGCTTCCAGGGAGGAGGCCACCCCCACTACGGCGGTGCCAAATTCGGTGGCGCCTAGCTGTTCTAGGGCTTCCATGTCGGTGGCGTCAGCTTCAATTAGGGGGATGCGTCCGGACCATTGGCGTACGGTGTTGGGGTTGTGCTCAACTGCCAACACTTCGCGCCCTAGACGGTCAAGGGTGGCGGCGACAGCGGTGCCGAAGCGGCCAAGGCCGATTACGAGTGTGGAGTCTTGATGGTTCACCTGGGGCATGGTTCTAGTTTAAGTCTTGCTGTGATTTTGTCTTGTTTGGGGCGCTAGCCGATCATGGGGCGCTCTTCAGGGAAGCGGATGACGCGGCGTCGATCCCGCATGGCCAGGGCACTGGCGGCGGTCATGGTGCCGGTACGGCCCACAAACATAAGCACTACCATTACATACTTGGCTTCAATGGGCAGTAGCGGGGTGATGCCGGTAGAGAGACCCACGGTAGCGAAAGCGCTGATAACTTCAAATAAGACAGTGTCAAGGGAAAGGTTGGTTAGCCACAGCAGCATTAGGGTAGCTACCACCACGATGGAGGCGCCCACGAAGGCCACGGCCACCGAGACGCGCACAGTGGAGGTGGGTAGGCGCCTACCAAACACTTCAATGTCGCTGTCGCCGCGCGCTTCGGCCACGATCGCCAGCACCAGCACAGCCAGGGTGGTGACTTTAATGCCACCGGCGGTGGAGGCTGAGCCACCCCCAATAAACATTAGGAAGTCTTGCAGCAACCAGGTGGTTTCGCGCATCAGCGAGGTGGGAATGGTGGCTAGGCCGCTAGAGCGGGCGTTTACGGAGTTGACGATGGCGGAAAGAACCTTGCCGCTGGTGTCTAGCTGGCCGTAGGTGAAGGGGTTGGTCCACTCGAAAGCGGTGATAGAGATGGCGCTAATTACCGAAATAATTACGTAGGTGGAAATGGTCATTTTAGAGTGCAAAGACAGCTTGCGCGGCATACGCCAGTTACGATGCACATCTAAAATCACTGGGAAACCAATTGCCCCCACAAAAGTACCTACGGCGATAGGTAAACACATCCACCAGTCGCTAGCGTGGGGTGCTAGGCCATCGGGCATAATCACAAAGCCCGCATTATTGAAGATAGATAAGGCCATGAAGAAGGCATACCAAGCGCTTTTAAGTAGCGGGTAGCCTAGCGTTAAAAAGCGCGGGAACAGCACTAGAGCTAGGGTGGCCTCAACCGCCAGGGAGGCGATAATTACCGCGCGCAGCAGCGAGCCGACGTCGCCCAAACGGGACTGGTGCTCATCAGCGGTGAGCATACGCTGGAACAGACCCACGTGGCGCGAAACTGCCAGGGACAGCAGTGAGGCGATAGTCATAACTCCCAGTCCACCCACGGCGGTGGCCAAAATAATGCAGGCCTGGCCGAAAGTAGACCAGTAGGTGGCGGTATCAACGGTGGTTAGGCCGGTTACACAAACCGCGCTGGTGGCAGTGAATAGGGCGTCAACGAAGGGGGCACGCTCGCCGCTGGCGGTGGCAATAGGCAGCTCAAGTAGGCCTGTGATAATGACGATAATTGCGGCGAATAGGCACGTGGCTAGGCGGGCGCTGGAGTGGCGTCCAACTCGCTCCAGCCAGGTGCGTATATCGGTAAACGCCCGCACAGCACGCGAAAACAAAAGGTCACCTTACGTTTTGCAGGGAGCATGGGGGCTAGCGGCAGGGCGCTTGGTAGCTTGCCAGGTCTGCCGGTAGGTACCCACACGTATCTTTCTCTACTTACCTTAACCCAGTTGGCATCTGGGTAGTTGGCCCTAATTTATGTGGAGGTTTCCAATTTGGCTGATAGGCGCCGTCACTGTAGTTAAAACGAGATTCAAAACGGCTGTATTTGCCAGCTTAAACCGGTATAGTTACATCGATCCCGCCAATGCGGGCCCAACCCAAGGACAGGAATCAGCGCGATGGCACAGCCTCAGACTCCCGCCTTCATGACTGTGGCGGAAGTAGCCTCCATGATGCGGGTGTCCAAGATGACCGTGTATCGCCTGGTGCACTCGGGTGAGCTCCCCGCAATGCGTGTGGGACGTTCTTACCGGGTGCCCGTGGCGGCTGTCCAGGAGTTCATGGCCAGTGGCTTAGGTGATTGGAGCCACGGCGACGCGGCTGCATTTGGCTCCTGAGACGCGTTAAACTCATTTGGTCACGTATGTGGCCGGTGTGCCCGGCCGCAACCGATCATGGTGCCGTTGGGCACGCTTAGCAAGACTGTGAGGTTCTCATATGGGATCTGTTATTAAGAAGCGCCGTAAGCGCATGTCCAAGAAGAAGCACCGTAAGCTGCTTCGTAAGACTCGCCACCAGCGTCGTAACAAGAAGTGACGCCTGGCGCGTGAGCGCTTGGATGGCTGCTATCCCTAGGGTGGCAGCCATTTCGTTTATTTAAATAGCTACCTTCACGCCACGATTTACTTTATTATTGAACTACTTTGTTTTGCTGGCTGCTTGGGCCGCACAATCTAGTAAGAAATGAGAGCTTTAAACATGGCCTCCAGCTGCGGCACTGGTGCAATTTCGGGTGCAATGGGTATGGGCGACGACGTCGCCGCTTCCGCTAGCTCTAGTGTTGCCACCGGCTGCGGGCAGGGAGCTGCACCTAAAACGGCTGCAGCGGGCGCCGTCGTCGGCTGTGGACAAGAAGCCACCAAGGCAGTGAGCGAGCCAGCCACCGGCTGTGGGCAGGAAGCCGCCAAAGGATTCAGCGAGCCAGCCACCGGCTGTGGGCAAGAAGCCAGCAATGCCAGCAGCTGCGGGCAGGGTGACAAGCGCCTACTAAGCGAGGCGCAAATGCGGGCCTGGAGAGCCTTTTTAGGGGCCAGCACACTGGTGTCGACGCGCCTAAACCACGAGCTAGACGAGGCCGCCGCCATCTCCATGTATGAGTATGAGATCCTGGTACGCCTATTTGAAAGCGAAGCCGGGCGCGTACGCATGAGCCAACTGGCTGACCAAGTCTCCTACTCGCGCTCACGCCTAACCCACACGGTAGGGCGGCTAGAACGCGCCGGCTACGTATTGCGTTCCTCATGCCCCAATGACCGACGCGGCGTCTACGCCCACCTAACCCAGGCTGGCTACGAGTTTTTGGCTCAAACTGCGCCTATCCACCTCGACGGGGTGCGCCGCCACCTAATCGACCGTTTCACCCCCAGTGAGCTGGCCACACTAACTGAGCTGCTGGAAAAGATCACTACCTACGCAGACTCAACACGCTAAAACGTGCTGAGGCCCTGACCCTGGCATAGAATTGCCGCTATGGTGCGCACAACAATTCACGTCATGCGTCATGGCGAGGTAGATAACCCCCAGGGCGTCCTTTATGGGCGCATGCCCGGCTACCACCTAACCCCTCGCGGCCATGCCATGGCCCAGATGGTGGCAGATTACCTAGTGGAAACCGGCAAAGACATCACTGTGGTAACCACTTCACCCCTAGAGCGGGCCGTGGAATCAGGAGCCCCCACCGCCGCCGCTTTTGGCATTAACGCCGGCACTGACGCGCGCCTACTTGAGGCCGAAAACCACTTTGAGGGCGTGGCCGTAAACCGTAACCGTTGGGTGCTAGCCCACCCCGAACACTGGGCTTACTACATCAACCCGCTACGCCCCTCCTGGGGCGAGCCCTACACCCAGCTGGTGGCGCGTATGAGCGCCGCCGTGCGCACTGCCCTAGTGCAGGCGCGTGGCCATGAAGCACTACTGGTGTCACACCAGCTACCGATCTGGTCTTTGAGCCTGTACCTGCATGGGCGCCCCCTGGCCCATGATCCGCGCCGACGCCAATGCTCTTTAGCGTCCCTGACCTCTTTAACTTTTGAAGACAACACCCTGGTGGGCTTGGCCTACACTGAGCCGGCTAATGCGCTGCTGCGTGAAGCTGAAGATATGGTGCCCGGCACCGGCGTGGCCGGGCTGAAAATTGGCGACGGCGAGGGGCGTGCGTGAGCCAGTCGGCGCCGCAGCAGCCGCAAGATCAGGGGGCTACGACGCCGTCGCAGCCAGCTGGGGCAGCTCCCGGCGAGTTAGTGCCAGCTGCTAGCCGCACCCTACAGCCGCGCCCCCAACCCCAACGCCCCTGGACCGGCCAAGACTATGTTTGGTGGAATACCGCGCAGGTGCTCACCGCTGTGCGAGCAGGTTTTAAACCCAACCCGGTATCTCCAGTAGTTGACCCGATTCGCCCCACTCACAGCGGCGAAGTGATTCTGGGTTCTTGTGACGGGGAAATCCTGGCTTTTAAACGCGGTGACAACAGCAACTATCAGCCTATGCGCGGCTTCTTTTTAGCTGGCGGGGCTGCCGGGTTGGCGCTGATGGCGGCCTTCTTTGGGGGCCAGGCGGTAGTTAATTCGCGCCGCAAACGCCGCGCCGAGCGTGACGCGGTTGAAAAATGGCGCCACCTGGCCAACGCCCGCCTGAGCGTATCCACCCACGGCATCTACCTTGGCACACCCGAGGGCGTGATGTTCATTGGTTACCAGCAGATCCGCGAGTGCCAGGTAACTGGTGTGGGTGAAGTGATGCTGGCGGCCACCAATGAGCAGGGCAACGTGCGTTTGAAGGTGCGTGGGCAGTGGGCTGAGCTAGTTATGGTTATTTGGGCGGCTTTGTTTTTGCCTGAGCATCCCCAGTTGGTGGGTCGTAGCTGGCTGCCGGGGGATTGGTTGCTGCATGCGCGTGCCTATAACCGCGAGGTGGACACCAGTAACTGGCCCTAGTTTCAGTAGCTGGCCTTAGTTTTCGGGCTGTTCGTCCTCAGTTTTTCCGCGACTACCCTGGTCAGGGCTAGTCTGGTCAGAGTTAGCCTGGTCAGGGCTGGTCTGGGGGTGCTGGGAGCGGTTTTGCTGTAGCTGGTCGCGTTGGCGACGGCGCTTTTGGGCCTGCACCTGCTCATCTAATTTACGCAGGAAGTCAGGGTCGTCGTCGGGAGCTGCCGGGGCGGAAGCGTGGCGCGACAGATGCAGATCTACGCCTTTTTCCGCAGACCAAAGCCCGCCACTGAGCTGCCCGCCGCGTTTCTCAGCGGCGCTTACCCGGGAGGTAATGATCCAGGCCAGGGGGCCAAGCATGATGGTGGAGAACATTAAAATCAGCGTAATCCACAGGTGTTTAGGCATACGCGCAGGCATGTCCTCCTCGGGTGTGCGTACACAGTCAATGAGGGCATACAGCGCCAAGGCGATCACGAATACCATTAGGAAAAGCCGCATAAGTGCAGCTTAACCATATTTTTGTGACTTGGTAGTCATACCATTGAAAGCGTGAGCCTTTTTCGCATCCAGCGCACCCAAAGTGCAGCGCAAATTGAGGAGTTCGCCCAGCTGTTAGCTAGGCGCATGTCTGCGGACGCTTCCGACGTCGTCGGCCGGGGCGGGCATTTACGTAAGCCGCAAACCTCCACGCCGGGCCTGGTCAGCCGCAGTAGTTTGAGCGCTGCTGACGTGGCCCACGCCCAGGCCCGTTCACTGGCGAAACAGTATTTGCGCCCTAGCCGCGAAATTATTGTGCCTATCGCACCCCATGAGGACACGCGGGAGGTGGCCGCGAATTTGGCGCGGCGGATCCCGGCCCGGGCTAGTGGCCGCAGTGTGGGGGTGGATATGGTGCTGCGTACGTCTGGCTCAACTACCGGCACTGGCAAGCTGGTGGGGGTGTCGATGGATGCGCTGGTAGCGTCGGCACGGGCCACCTATAAACGCCTGGGTGGGCCGGGAATTTGGGTGCTGGCTTTGCCTGCCTATCATGCCGCTGGGGTGCAGGTTTTGGTGCGGGCGGCGGTGGCCGGCACGCACGTGTTTAACGCCTATAAGGAGGGTGGTTTTGACCCCCAGCATTTGGCGCAGGTTATCGACGCCGCCTGTGTAGCTGCTGCTGATTGCGACGCCGGTTCTTCCTTTGACGACGACGCCGTTAGTTCCTGCGCTGGTGGCGCTGGCGGGGAGGCTGAGGGGGCGCTCGCTGCTGACGACTCCGGCAGGGCTTGCCCGGTGTATACCTCGCTGGTGCCCACGCAGTTGCGCCGGGCTTTGGATGATGAGCAGCTGCGCGGCGCCTTGGCGCGGCTAGATGCGGTGCTGATTGGGGGAGCGGCAGCTGATGCGCAGCTATTAGAGCAGGCTAAAGCTGCCGGGATTAGGGTGGTTACCACCTATGGCATGAGCGAAACTTGTGGCGGGTGTGTCTATGACGGCCAGCCACTGCCTGGGGTGAGTATGGATGTAGATCAGGCCACCGGGGCAATTTGGTTGTCTGGGCCGATGCTGGCCACCGGCTACCTGGGTGATGAGGAGCGAACTAGGCGCTGCTTTGTTAGCCGCCCCCAAACCCAGGTAGACCAGGAGATAGTTGGCACGAGTGAAACTGCCAGCGCGGCCGGGGAAAACGCTGAAGCAGGTAGGGCTGAGGCTGGTAGGGCTGAGGCTGGCGTTGAAGCTAGCACTGGCGCTGGAGGGACGGATAAGCGTTGGTTTATTACCTCTGATCGCGGCCAGATTGTAGATGGGCGCCTACAGGTACTTGGGCGCCTAGATGACGTCATTATTAGCGGCGGCATCAAGGTAGAGCCCGGCCCGATTGAGGCCCTACTGGCCCTAAACCCGCTGGTGAGTGAATGCGCGGTGGTGGGTTTACCCGATCTGCAGTGGGGACAGGTAGTGACCGCAGTGGTGGTGCCCGCCTCAATGCCGGGCCTGGGCCGGGTAGATGAAGGCGCTATTGTGGCCCAAATTCGCGTCTATCTGGAGCAAAAGCTTAGTGGCGCCCAATGCCCCAAGCAGGTGCTACTAGCTGATGCGCTGCCCTATAAGGGCATCGGTAAAGTTGACCGGCGCGCCCTAGCCCAAAGCTTGACGCGCGCATAACTAGCTAGAAGCATAACTAACCTGAAATAAACAGCTTGGGGGTGGAACACTGTTCCACCCCCAAGCTCTGGTTTAGCTGGTTAGCTTAGCTGTTCAGCTCGCGTTCGGCGCGCACCTGGCGGGTAGCAGCCACCAGGTTTTCCAGTGAAGCCTTAGTTTCGGCGTAGCCACGAGTCTTTAGACCACAGTCGGGGTTAACCCACAGGCGAGAAACCGGTACGGCGTCGGCAGCTAGGCCGATCAGCTGTGCCAGCTCTTCCTTGCCGGGCACGCGCGGGGCGTGAATGTCCCACACGCCAGGGCCAATGCCGTGGTCGAAACCAGCCTCAGCCAGCTCCGGCACAACCTCCATCTTGGAGCGGGCTGCCTCAATTGAAGTCACATCCGCATCCAGGCCCTTGATAGCATCAATGATCTGGCCAAACTCGGAGTAGCACAGGTGCGTGTGAATCTGGGTGTCCGGGCGCACGCAGGAGGTGGCCAGGCGGAAGGACCCCACCGACCAGTCCAGGTAGTCGGCGTGGCGCTCAGCGTCCAGGGGTAGCAGCTCACGCAGAGCCGGCTCATCCACCTGGATGGCGGCAATGCCGGCAGCTTCCAGGTCGCTAACCTCGTCGCGTAGCGCCAAACCAATCTGGTCAGCAATTTCGCCCAGAGGCAGGTCATTACGCGGGAAAGACCAGGCAATGATGGTCACGGGGCCGGTGAGCATACCCTTGACCGGCTTTTCGGTTAGTGACTGGGCATAGCTGGACCAACCCACGGTCATAGCGGCCGGACGCGACACGTCACCCCACAGGATCGAGGGGCGGGTGCAACGCGAACCATAAGACTGCACCCAGCCGTTACGGGTGGCTGCGAAGCCATCAAGCAGCTCAGCGAAGTACTGCACCATGTCGTTACGCTCAGCCTCACCGTGCACCAGCACATCCAGGCCTAGCTCTTCCTGCAGCTTGATTACCGCAGCGATCTCTTCACGCATACGCTCCTGGTAGTCGGCGTCAGAAAGCTCGCCGCGTGCGTTGGCGGCGCGAGCCTTACGAATCTCAGTGGTCTGCGGGAAAGAACCAATAGTGGTGGTGGGTAGCGGAGGCAGGTGCAGGCGCTGGGCTTGGGCAGCTTCACGCTCCAGGTAGGGCTCACGGGCGCGGTCGGCGTCGGTCAGGGCGGCGGTGCGGCTGCGGACCTCGGGGCGTACCACGCCGGGGGCGGCGGCGCGCTGCTCCAGGACGCGGGTGGCTGCAGTAACTTCAGCCTCAATGGCGTCCCAACCCTCATCTAGGCCGCGAGCCAGAGTAACTACTTCCTGCACCTTCTGGTCGGCGAAAGCCAACCAGGCATGTAGGTTTTCGTTCAGCGTGGGGTCATCCCAGGTTTCCAGGGCGGTGTCGTGAGGCACGTGCTGGAGGGAGTTGGAGGTAGCCACAGTCACCTTGGTGGCGCCCAGGGCTTGGGCGGTGGTTAGGGTCTGGCGTAGAGCAGCCAGGTCAGCGCGCCAAATGTAGCGGCCGTCCACAGCCCCAACCACCAGGGTTACCCCAGACAGGTCCGCGTCCTTAGGCAGCTTGCCACGCAGGGTGTCAACGTGGATGGCTTCCACCCCGGTCTTAGCTAGGGCGCCTACAGCCTGGGAGGCGTCCCCATAGGGGGTGGTCACCAGGATCTGGGGGCGGTTAGTGGCTTTAGCTAGGCGCTCATACACGCCCACAGCCAGCTCAGCCAGCTCAGCGCGGGGGTGGGAGAGGTTGTCTGAGGTCAGGGCCGGCTCGTCCAGCTGCACCCAGGGGGCGCCAGCCTCGTGCAGGGAGGCCAGGGCCTGCTCGTAGGCGGCCACGGCTTCATCAAGGCGGGTGAGTGGGTCAAAGTCGGGGGTGGCCGGGTCAGCCTTAGCTAGTGCCAGGTAGGTCAGCGGGCCCACTAGCACCGGGCGGGTCACGTAGCCCCACTGACGGGCCTGCACGAACTTACGGGTGATGGCGTCGTCGGCAAAACGCAGCGCAGTGTCAGGGCCGATCTCGGGGACCAAGTAGTGGTAGTTAGTGTCAAACCACTTAGTCATCTCCTCGGGGCCCACCTTTTCATCCCCACGGGCCAGGGCGAAGTAGAGGTCTAGACCCTCACGGCCGGCAAAACGCGGGGGGATAGCACCCAGCAAAATGGTGGCGTCTAGCACCTGGTCGTAAAAAGAAGGCGCGTCAGCCAGGGAGGCGTCAGAGGCGTCCAAACCCAGCTCAACTAGGCGCGCCAGGTTTTCCTGGCGTAGCTTGCTGGCGGCTTCAAGCAGCTCAGTCTCGCTGCTGCGCCCGGCCCAGTAGGCCTCCAGGGCGCGCTTTAGCTGACGCTGACGGCCAATGCGCGGATAGGCCAAGATGGTGGCGGTGGGGAACTGCGTAGTTGCAGCAGACATGGGTGTTCTCCTTGATTTTCTTGGATTAGCGCGCACGAAAGTAGACGCACGCTAGTGGGTAGCTAATGGTTGATGGTTACGGATTGACGACGACGGCGCTGCTTTAGCGCGCAAGTAGCGGGGAGTGGTGCGCGGTAGGCTCCACACCCATTAGAGACAAAATGTCTAGTACCGGTTTGGCCTTGTTGAAGGTGTATAGGTGCACGCCGGGGGCACCCGCATCCAAAACCGAGTGGATCAGTTTGGAGCCGAAGGCGGCGCCGAAAGCGTCACGCTGTTCTTGGTGCTGATAGCCGGCCAAAGTGGACAGCAGCTGTTCGGGCACCTCAATGCCGGTTAGGTCTTGGACGCGGCGCAGACGCGCCGGGTCGGTGGCCGGCAGGATACCGGGAACAATCGGGATGTGTACGCCGGCGCGGCGGGCGCGCTCCACGAAGGAGGCGTACACCTCTGCATTCCAAAACAGCTGGGTGATGGCGAAAGAAGCGCCGGCTGCCTGCTTAACTAGCAGCCGCTCCACCTCCTGGGTGGGGGTGGTGCCAGCCGCCGGGTTGCCAGCCGGGAAGGCGGCCACCGCAATGGTTAGGGGCTTAAAAGCTGAGCGCAGCGCCTCACCGGGGTGGGCGTCGCAGCGGCGCTGTTCAACCGTGCGGATCAGGTGGATTAGCTCAGTGGCACTGGCGACGCCGTTAGGGCCGGGCTCCCAGTTAGTTTCGCCTGCCGGGGGGTCGCCACGCAGCGCCAGGAAGGTACGCACCCCAGAGTCCAGGTAGTCATAAACCGTGGAAACCACTTCAGCGGTGGAGTTACCCACGCAGGTCAGGTGGGCGATGGGCTGGATGGGGGTGTCTGCCACCAGGCGGTGCACGGTGGCGCGGGCGTTTGAGCGGTCCTTGCCACCAGCCCCGTAGGTGACAGACATGAAGTCGGGGCGCACTTGCAGCAGCTGATCCACTGTCTGCCAGAAGGGGGCCTCCAGGGAGGGTTTGCGCGGAGGCATAACCTCAAAGGAGAGCAAGGTGGGCTCATGGTCGTGGGTACAGGGGCAGGCGTAAATGTCGTTAGAGAAAGGCACTATGAAACTTTCGTGTTTGTGATCGTGCCTTCGCGTGAGTGCATATTGCGCTGGTTATGGCGCTTAGTGGCTGCACTGGAGTAGCTACAGATATACCTGCAGATACAGTGAGGTTAATAAATACGGTTTAGGGCGAAGGACGGTCAGTTAATGGCGGACAACAGTGTCAGCTGCACATTCGAGCACGAATCGATCCACATACGCACATGCGTTGGGGGAATTCGAATTTGGTCCAAACACTCATAGTGGTTTGATGCTAACACATCTGAGCGTCTGTGCAATCACCAGTTTGTCCGGTGGACAAAATTGAGACTGCGCTGAGGGATGTGTTGAGGGATGCAATGAAGGCAGCGCTGAGAGGTGCGCTGATTGCACTTAGGGGGCGCTGAAGGCTGCGAAGGGCGCACCAAAGGGTGACAAAGCACAAAAATGCCCTGATAGATTGCTAACTAAATACCTAGGTTTTATGGGGAAGGCTCCCCATCGCGCTAGGGTGAAGGCTAGACCTAGGGTGTTTGTTGCCCTGCTTGCGCCCTCAAAGCGCGCTGGCAGCAACATAAAACCTACAAATCCCCGGCCCTACCAGGCTGAACAATGGCCGGCAGTGAGAGTCTCGCGAGCTCTGGCTGCCAGCTCCAAAATTTTCAGTGAGGTTAAAAATTGAAGCTGCCCAAGTTGGTTCGCTCCAAGCGCCAAGACGCCGATAGCTCTGCCCGTACACGTTTACGCGCAGGCATGGGAGCCCGCATTAAACTTCGCAACCTCATCGGTGCGGCCACCGCCGTAGCCACCGCCTCCGTGGTGGCCCTGGCAGTAGCACACCCGGGCATTGTTTCTAAAGAAGTAAACCTCAACGACGGCGGCGTATGGGTAACCAACCAGGACATGCGCCTGGTAGGGCACCTGTCTTACCAAGCCCAAGCCCTCGACGGGCGCGTACGCACCGACTCCACTAACTTTGATGTACGCCAAAACGGCACCACAGTGTTTGTATCCAACACTGATGGCGGCTCTTTTACTCGCGTAGACCCTGCCCGCGTGGCCCTAAAAGAATCCATTAAATTCGCTGGCGCCGACCAAATCCAGATGGGCGGCTCACGTATCGGCTACGCGGATGCTAAAACCGGCAAAGTGTGGCTAGCTGACGCCAGTCAGGCCGCCAGTTTCAACCCCGCCACCGCCTCCCCGGTGGTGACCGACATGCCCGGCGCGGTGCTAAGTATCGGTAGCGACGGCGTCGCCCACGTAGTAAGCCTAAAAGCCGGCAAAATTAAGACCCTCACCCCCGCCGGTGAACAGCTAGACGTAAGCGAAACCAAACTGCCCAAACTCGCCAACAACGCCAAATTGCAGGTCAGCGCGGTAGGCAAGCAGGCGGTGGTGCTGGACACCAAAAACAACACGCTGGTACTGCCCAGCGGGGAGACCGTCCACCTAAACGGCACCGACCTGCAGCTACAAGAAGCTGGCCCGGAAGCTAAAGACGTGCTGGTAGGCACGCGGGGGGCGCTGCTGCGAGTAAACCTGGATGACAAAAAAGTCACCACCGTTAAAGCCAAAACCACCCAAGGCTCCCCTTCACGCCCGGTGCTACACCGAGGCTGCGTCTACGCGGCCTGGAGCGGGCAAGGTAGCTTCCTACGTGACTGCCCCGGCACCAAAAACGACTTGGCCCGTAAAGTTTCCACATTGAACCAGGCCAGCCAGGCAGTATTTCGTACCAACCGCGACGTGATCGTACTCAACGACGTTAAAACCGGTGGGCTGTGGCTACCCGATAAAGACATGGTTGAGGTAAAGGGCTGGGAAGAGGTCAAATCCAAGCTGGAAAATGAGGATCAGGAAGACGACTCCAACCAGCGTGACCAAAACGCCCCCAAAGAACACAAGGACGAAAACCACCCGCCCAAAGCCAATAATGACGAGTATGGCGTGCGCGCAGGTGGCACCGCCTACCTGCCGGTAATCAACAACGACACTGATGAAGACGCTGACGTGCTCACTGCCGCCCCGCTCAGCCAGCCCAGCTGGGGGAATGTGGCCCCGGTGCGTGACGGCGCCGCCCTGCAGGTGCGGGTAGATGCCGGCGCCACTGGTTCGAGCACCTTCACCTATGAGCTCAGTGACGGACGCGCCAACGCCCAAGCTAATGTGCAGCTGACCGTGCACCCTGACTCGGTAAATGAAGCCCCCAAGCAAACCAACCGCTCTGTGCTAACCCTGGCCACCGGCGCGCAGGGGCAAATTAACGTCTCTAACGACTGGCTAGACCCAGATGGGGACCAGATCTACATCAAGAGCGTGCAGGCGCCGTCGACCATGAACGTCACTTGGCGCGCTGACGGCACTATCACCATTAAAGACACCGGAACTTCCCCTGGGGATGTAAGCCTGAAAGTTATTTTCTCTGATGGGCGCGCTGACGGCGAAGGTAGCCTGAACGTGACCGTTAAGGCTCCGGGTAACCTGGACCCCATCACTAACGGTGACCACCTGGTCACCCCGGTGGGTGTGTCCGCGCAGCTAACCCCCATGGATAACGACTCTGACCCTAACGGCGGCAGCCTGCGTTTAACCCAGGTGGATGAAGCCCCCGCCGGTTTGTCGGTAACTAGTGACCTACCTACCGGGGTGCTTACCTTTACTCCTACCGCAGAAGGTACCTACTACCTGAACTATCAGGTTTCTAACGGCCCCAAGACTGCCTCGGGCTTTATTAGGGTTGACGCCATTAAGAGCGCAGAAAAATCTGTGCCAATTGTGCAAGACGACGTCACCTCACTGCCTGAAGGTGGCTCGGCCTTGGTGGGGGCCTTGGATAACGACACTGACCCCACCGGGGGCGTATTGTCAGTCCAGTCAGTTAAAACCCCTGAAGGTTCCCCGCTGGTGGCCGCAGTTTTGGAACACCGGATCGTGAAAATCACGGCTCCCGGTGGTCTAAGCGAGCCGGCCACCTTGACCTACACCGCCGTCAACCAGTCTGGCGCCACCCAGGGCACTATCCGGGTAGTGCCCACCCCGGCAACTGACATGACTAAACCCCCGGAGCTAAACGACGACAACCTGGTGGTGCGCGTTGGTGACGTGGGTAGTATCTCGGTGCTAAACAATGACCGCTCCCCGGGCGGGCTTAAGCTCACCGTACAGCCTGACCTGCAAAGCTCAGTGTCAGCCAACCTGGGCAAAGCTTTTGTCTCTGACAATGTGGTGCGTTTCCGTGCCGCTAACCAGCCTGGCTCAGGCAAGCTTATTTACACGGTGCGCGACGCCTCCGGGAACGTAGCCAGTGCCAGCGTGAACCTGACGGTGGTGGGCTCTGATCCTGAAAACAACACCGCCCCTCACCCCCAAGATGTGCAGGCACGCGCCGTGGCGGGGGAGAAGGTAACTATTCCTATCCCGCTGCAGGGTATTGACGCTGAAGGCGACTCGGTGAGCTTGACGGGCATCGCCACCTCACCCACCTTGGGTAGCGCCGAAGTTACCGGCAACTACCTAACCTACACCGCCGCTAATGGCGCAGCCGGCACGGATGTGTTTAGCTACACCGTTACCGACCGCCTAGGTCGCAGCGCTAACGGCCAAGTCAAGGTGGGTGTAAGCGCCATAGCCGGCACCAACCAGCAGCCGGTAGCTATCTCTGACTCAGTGCGGGTACGCCCCGGCGTGAAAGTCTCAGTACCGGTACTGTCTAACGACCTTGACCCAGATGGGGACCCGCTGTCGCTAGTGGCTGATAATGTGCGCAGCAGCGACGACTCAATTGAGGTCAGCGCTGAGCGTTCACGAGTAGTGTTCAAGGCCCCCGAAAAGCCTGGCACCTATTCACTGCAATATGGGGTCAGCGACGGCCACTCTGAGCCGGTAATTGGCTTGGTCACCGTGGTGGTTTCGCCCGACGCCGCTCTGGTTGCGCCCATTGCGCGCGACGACGAGGTTAGCGTTGAGCAGGTACGCGCCGCTCAGGGCGCCGTGAAGGTGTCTGTGCTTGATAACGATGAAGACCCCGACGGCGATATTGAATCTGACCGTGTCACCAGCTCTGACCCGGGCGTGAAAGTTTCGGGTAAAGACCTGCTAATTGAGCCGGCCACGCAGGGGCGCTATGTGCTCTACACGGTTAGTGACAATGACTCCCTGTCTGCTTCAGCTGTGGTGTGGGTGCCTGGTAACCAGGTAACTAACCCTGAGCTGAATGTGTCTAAGACTCCTATCCACGTTAAGGCCGGCACTAAAACTCCTATCGCGCTAAAGAATTATGTGCGCGTGCGTAGTGGTCGCAGCGTCAGCGTGCCTAAGGATGGGCAGGCTAGTGCTGCCGCTGGTTGGGATGGTTCAACGCTAGTTAAAGACTCTGCCACCTTGGAGTTTGGGGCTAAGGCTGACTATTCCGGGCCTTCCTCAATCACGGTTACGGTAACTGATGGCAGTGACGATAAGGCTCTGTCCGCTACGCTTACGATCCCGCTGATTGTGGATCCGGGCGCTGCTAACCGTCCCCCGCAGGTGCGCCCCACCGCCATTGAGGTGGCTGTGGGTGGTCAAAGCGTCAGCGCGGATATGAGCAGCTGGGTTAGCGACCCTGACGGTGATGATCCTGCTTCCATGACCTACACGGTTTCGGGGGCCGCCAATGGCATCCAAGTCAGCGTCGATGGCCACACCCTCAAGGTGCAGGCGGGCGCTGGGGCTAAGCGTGGCAACAGCGCTAACTTGGCGCTGACTGTGCGTGACGCCAAGGGGGCTAGCACTAAATCGGTAATTCCGGTTAGTGTCACTGGCGCTAAAGAGCCGCTGGTGCAGCTAAGCCAAGCCCAGGTGAGTGTGGATGCAGGTAAATCCACCACGGTTGACGTGGCCAACTATGCCACCAACCCCTTTACTGACACCCCGATTCACCTGGTGGGTTCGCCTAGCTCCAGCGACGGTATTACCGTGCGCGCCTCGGGCACGTCCCTGACCATTAGCGCCCGAGATGGACTGCACGGTACCTACAACATCTCCTACCGGGTGGGCGATAAAACTAACGATGCTGAACGTGAAGTTTCGGGCACCATTGCGGTGAGCGTGCGCGGTTTGCCTGACGCCCCCAGTGGGGTTAGCGCCACCACTAATGGGGCCGGCTCGGTGACGGTTTCCTTCACCGCCGGGGCTTCTAACGGCGCCGACATCACTAACTTCACTGTCCACGACACAGTGCAGGGCGACCTGCTTGACTGTGGCGTGGTCACCAGCTGCATTATGACCGGTCGCACCCCGGGAGTTACCCACTCCTTCTATGTGGTGGCCCATAACGCGGTGGGGCAGTCCCCGCGTTCTAATACCGCCAGTGTGCAAGTCAGTGTGGTGCCGACGGCGCCTGGGGCCCCTGTTGGTAAGGCTGGTGACGGTAGCGCTAGTTTCACGTGGAACAGGTCTAACTCGCCAGGTTCACGTATCACCGGTTACGTAATTACGCTCTCCCCAGGTGGGCTCAGCCAGAACGTAACCGAACCTGAGGCTACCTTTACGGGCCTGACCAACGGCACGGCCTATACGGCCACCGTGCGCGCGGTTAATGCTCAAGGTGCCAGTCAGGAATCAGCTGCTAGCCAGCCGGTGACTCCCTATGGCAAGCCGGGCCCGCCCACTAATTTGACGGCAGTCAAGCAGGGCCAGGGCTCAGGTGGTACCACCAGGGTGCTGGTGTCGTGGAATCCGCCATCTGACACTGGTGGGCTGCCGATTGCCCACTACCTCCTGGCCTACTCCGATAGCGGTACGCCCTCTAGTGCCATAGTAATTTATGGGTTAAATAAGCCCTATGAAATTGATACAAGCGTAGACAGGACCGTGAGGTTCTCAGTTAGGGCAGTAACTCGCGGCGGCACCTCTGAGGAAGTCTCATACACCATGACGCTGGAGGGGAAAGTATCTGCTCCTTCAGTGTCTGCAGCACCCAAGGCTACTGGCGCCGATAACGCGGTGAACTTCACGGCTACCAGCGGTGATAAAAATGCTCAGCTGGAATGGTCAACGGATCAGAACACCTGGCAGTCGGTAGCCAATAAAACAGGTAACGGCTTAACTAACGGTAAAGAATCCACTATTTATGTGCGCGCCTGTAACTCTTCAGGTAAGTGCTCTGAAGGGGTAGTGGCCGGTAAGGTGACGCCTTTTGGCGCCCCAATCTCGCCCACTTTGGCCTGCACTCGCCCTGAGGCCACTAAGGTCAGCTGCCAAGTTGGCCCCGCTAACGGCAATGGACGCACCGCCACCAGTTCGGCTTATATCAGCGCCGATTCTGGCAGCTACACCAATAAGCAGGAGCCACCTGCAAGCGGCGGCACTGTGGAATTCCAAAATGGGGTTGAGGCAGGTAAAGAAGTAAAAATCTGCACCAGCTCCAAGCAGGTAACCAGCGAGGCCGGCACCCGCGAATCTGAACCGCGCTGCCAAAGCCTAGCGGCGCCGTCGGCGGCAGAACCCAAGCCAGCCAACAACTACCAGGGCTTTGTAGATCGCTCCCAGGTAGTAAACGGCAGCTGCGGCAGCACCAGCCCCAACTGCTACCGCTATGGCGTCAAGCTGTGGGACTGGAAGGATGGCTCCACCACCAAGTGCACCATTACCTGGGCAGGCAAAACCTACACGATGGCCCCCAGTGCTGGTAAAGAAGAAAAGCACTACACCACATTTGATGGTGGAGTGAGTCTATATGTCGCCACCAGCATTACCCCGGCGGAAGAAAAAGAAGATAACGCCGCCTTGCAATGCGAGTCAGGCACACACCAATAAACCAGCTTTGCAGCTATAAAGCTGCCCCGTATATAAGCGTCAGCGAAAAGTTTTGAAAGGAATAACCCATGTCGCTCACCCAGGCTAACGCCGCCCAGTTTGCTGATCTATTTAACAAAATGGTGCTTAACGTAGGGCAGGCCTTGCTGGGCAAAGAGCAGGTAATTCGCCTGGCTGTCACCACCATGCTGGCTGAGGGGCACCTGCTGCTCGAAGACGCCCCGGGCACTGGCAAAACCGCCCTGGCCCGCGCCCTAGCGGCCACTATCCAAGGCACCCACTCGCGTATCCAGTTCACCCCTGACCTGCTACCCAGCGACATCACCGGGGTAACCATCTACGATCAGCGCAGCGGCCAGTGGGAATTCCACAAGGGCCCGGTATTTGCCTCTATCGTACTGGCCGATGAGATCAACCGTGCCAGCCCCAAAACCCAGTCGGCGCTGCTGGAGGTCATGGAAGAGTCGCAAATTACCGTGGATGGCAAAACCCACTCCACCGGGCGCCCCTTCATGGTTATCGCCACCCAAAACCCCATTGAGCAGGCCGGCACTTACCCACTGCCCGAAGCCCAGCTGGACCGTTTCTTGATGAAAACCTCCGTGGGCTACCCCGAGCGTGGGGCTATGGCCCAGGTGTTGGCTGACTCAGCTAACCCCGACCGCTCCGCTAAATTGTCGGCTGTGGTTTCCTCCGCTGTGGTCACCCAGCTGGCGGATGTAGCCGGAACTAACTATGTTGACGGCGCCGTACTGGACTACATTGCGGCCCTAGCTGAAGCCACCCGCCTACACCAGCAGGTGCGAGTGGGGGTCTCTACCCGTGGCGCTATCGCCATGACCCGCGTGGTGCGCGTATGGGCTGCCGCTCAGGGGCGCAACTACGTAATTCCCGACGACGTCAGGGAGCTGGCATCAGTGGTGTGGGCTCACCGTCTGGTGCTGGATGTGGACGCCCAGTTCTCTGGCGCCAGCGCCGAAGGTGTCATTGAGCAGATTCTGGCTTCTGTCCCCGCGCCCACCGCACACAGCTAAACCATGACCGCTAAAACTAGCTCTACGTCCCCACGCGGCGGCGTCGACTTAAACCCTGGCGCAAAGGGCCAAAAACCCACTAGCTGGCGACGCCTGCGCACCCGCGCCACCCAGGTGCTCACCCCCCTGTGGTGGGGCGTGACCGCAGTGGCGCTAAGCGCGCTAGGCCTAGCCCTGCTAACGCATTGGGTGGAGCTGGCGGTGATCGGGCTAGTGCTCGGCGTGCTAGCTCTACTATCCCCGCTAAGCGCCCTGGGATTGGGTAAACACAACATCAACCTGTATGTGCAAAACGAGCGAGTGGTGGTGGGCGATAACGCCTACGGCGAGCTACAAGCCACCAACGCCGGCACCCGCCGCACCCGCAAAGCCGTGATGGAACTACCGGTAGGTAAATCCACCGCTGACGTACTGGTGCCCTCCCTGCGCGCCGGCCAGATGATTAGCCAGCCTTTAGCTATCCCCACCGCCCGACGCGGCCTGGTACCAATCGGCCCAGTGCGCAGTGTTAACGGTGACGGGCTGGGCCTAGTGCGCCGCGAGCGCCGCTGGAGTCAGCGTATTGAGCTGTATGTGCATCCGCGTACGGTGGCTTTGGAAAGTGAAGCTATTGGTTTCATTAAGGATATTGAGGGCGCTACGATCCGGGATTTGTCTAGCTCGGATGTGTCTTTTCATACTTTGCGTGAGTATGTGCCCGGCGATGATCGGCGCAATATTCACTGGAAGTCTACGGCTCACACCGGCAAGTTGATGGTGCGTCAGTTTGAGGAGACGCGTCGGGCTCATCTGTTGGTGGTGTTGGATACGCGGGCGGCGTCTTGGGCTAGTGAGGCTGAGTTTGAGGTGGCTGTCTCGGCGGCGGCGTCGCTGATTGTGGCCACGATTAAGGCTAGCCGTGAGGTTACTTTGGTGACTCAGGCGGGGGTGCCGGCGTTGCCTAACCCTAAGCGGGCTTTGGATGCGTTGAGCCTGGTGGAGATGGATGGGCGTGCCGCTGACTTGCCGGAGTTGACTAAGGAGGCGGTGGCGGCTTGTCCGGGTGCCTCGGTGGCGGTGTTGATTACTGGTTCGGGGGCTGATTTGGAGCTAATTGAGCGTGCTTGGGTGCGTTTGCCGGTGTCGGCGCGTTCTTATGTGTTGCGGGTGAGCCCGGGGCGGGCGGGGCGTAACCGTTTGGGGGCAATGGATTTGCTGCACTTGGGGGCGCTTAGTGAGCTTCCGGCATTATTGCGAAAGGCGGCGCTATGAGTGTTGATGGGCTTGAGACGGTTGGTTCTAAACGCCGGGCTTTTAACTGGCTGGGGCTGGTTGCTTTTACGCTGGTGATGTTGGCTGCCAGTGTTAGTCATGGGGCGGTGTTTGGGGACTGGTCTGGCTATATTGCGGCCATGGGTGGCACTTTGCTGGCTGTGGTGGTTACCGCTCTTGCTTATGGGCTGGGGCTGCGGCGGCTGGAAACTATTTTGGCGCTGGTGATTGCCTACCTGTTGGGTGGGGCTTTGGCTTTACCGAATTTGGCTAGCGCTAAGGTGTTTCCGTCTTTGCAAATGGTGCAAACCCTGGTGTTGGGGGCGGTGACTAGTTGGCGTGACTTGCTGACTTTGGCTCCGCCGGCTAACGCCTATGCGGGTATTACGGTGGTGCCGTATTTGAGTGCCATGGTGTGTGCTGGCTTGGGTGCTTCGATTGTGTTGCGCCACCAGCGCAGCCAGTTGTGGGCGCTGCTTCCGGCTGGGCTGATGTTTGCCCTGGGGGCGCTGTTTGGTGGTTTTGAGGCTCCCTATGGGCGCGATAGTGCGCTGGTGGGGGTGCTAGTGGCGCTGGCTTGGGCGGCTTGGGCGGTTAATAAGCGTCACGGCCGGGGTCAGCGCGGGCTGATCGCTTTGGGGGCGGGGCGGTTGCGCCGTCGAGCCCGCCTGGGCACGCTGCTGATGCTGGCTTGCGCCATGGCTGCGGGGGCGGTGCTGGGCCCGCAGGTGACGGGGGCTAATAACCGTGAGGTTTTGCGTAGCTATGTGACGCCGCCGCTGAATATTGCCGAGTATCAGGCTCCGCTTACGCGCCTGCACTACTGGGTGGATACTCAAAAAGACACCACTTTGTTTACGGTTTCGGGGCTGCAAAATGGTGAGCGTATCCGTGTGGCCACAATGGACGCCTATGACGGAAACGTTATGCGCGTTGGGACGTCAGACAACGGTGAGGGTTTTAAGCGGGTTGGGGCCCAGGTTGATACGCGTGTATTACCTAAAGGCGCTAAAACCCATAACCTGACTTTCACTATGGTTGATTACCAGGGTAACTGGCTGCCAGGTGGAGGACAGGTGCGTAGCTTCACCCCGCTTAAAGGCCAGGGACTAACCCAGGATCTGTTCTATTCATCCAATCTGGGCGCCCTGCTTAGCACCCGCACCCTGGTTAAAGGCGATAGTTACAGCGTAAATGTGGTTACTGTACCTACATATTCGGATGCTCAGCTATCTAAGCGTAGCTTTGGGAAGGTAAAAAATGGCACAGATACTAATGTGCCAGCTGTGGTGGCTACGCGTCTGCGTGAGTTTGTGGGTAACGCTAACAGTCCGCTGGGACGTGTGCGCGCCATGGCCACTAAATACCATGATGAGGGCTACTACTCTGACGGCTCAGACTCGATGGCGCGCCCCGGTCACCGCACCGCACGCATCGATGAGCTGCTAGAACCCAACTACTACATGGTTGGTGATGACGAGCAGTACGCCGTGGCTATGGCACTTATGGCCCGCCAGGCTGGTTATCCAGCCCGCGTGGTGCTGGGTTTCTACCCTGAGCATTACTCCAAGGGCACGCTAGAGGTTAAGGGCACCATGGCCCACGCCTGGGTGGAGGTTAACTTCGACGGCGACTGGGTGGCTTTTGACCCCACCCCGCCGCGTGACAAGAAACTGGTTAACCCCAAGCCGCAGCCTAAACCCAAGCCGCGTCCGCAGGTGTTGCAGGCACCGCCGCCCCCACAGGAGCAGGCTGACCTGACCCCGGATGTGTCTGATGACCGCGACACTAAGAAAAAGCATGGCTTTGACTGGGCCCACTACCTGCTGCTGGTGGGGCAGGGGCTGGGTGTGGCCGCTTTGGTCAGCTCCCCGTTTGCGCTGATTTTGGCGCTTAAAGCGGTGCGTGGGCGCCGGCGTCGTAACCGTGACGAGCTTGGCAGTGCCCTGGGTGCCTGGGCGGAGCTGGAAGACTGGATGCGCGACTATGGCATCAAGCTGCCCACTAACGCCACCCGCACCCAGATGGCACGCTACCTGGATATTGCGTTGGCTGATTATGATGCCGCCGCCGCCCAGGTGGCGCAGGCTAAACGCGCCAAGCAACAGGCTAAACGTAACGCCCAGGCGCTGGGTGGGCAGGTTGATTTGGCGCCTAAACTGCGTGGTGCCGAGGCTATCGCGGCCGCTAACGCCGCTGGTGGCGACAGCGTCGCTAACGACGGCGCCCACGGCTTGGCAGGTGGCGCTCAGTTTGCAGGCGGTCAAGCCCCTGGCGGCGCAGGTAGCGGTGCTCTGGCGGCGCCCCTGTACGTGCCCGTAAAGGGACGCCAGAAGCGCCGTCGTCACCCCATTAAGGCCCTTAAAGCCAAGTGGGCCCGCGCTCGCGAACGCTCCCAGCGCCTAGCGCAGGCACGAACCGACGCGCTAGAGCCGGTCTTTGGCTCTAACTTCCCGCCAGGCTCGGTGCGTAACTTTGCGTTGTCAGTCAACGCGGTAGCTTTCGGCCAGTCGGGGCAGGCGAGCCTAACTACCGCTGATGGCGTCCAAAACCCCGCCAAACTGCCAGATCCCCAGGGAGTTGGGTACGAAAGTGGCTACGAAGCACCCCAAGTGGGCCGTAAGCAACGCAAGGGGCGCTTTGGAGATAAACAAAAGTCTAAAAAACGTTCAAATAACGCCAATCTGGAGCTAACTGAGCAGCAGCTTTCAGCTGATTCCCAGGAACCCTTATGGCTAGAGATGCAAAATCTTAAACAGCACCTTGGTGCCAGTAGGCGACGCACGCGTCGATGGCTAGCTGCGGTATCTCCAGTTTCATTAGGGATGCGTGTGCCGCAGTGGCTGCAGACCATGCGCGCTAACTTCAGGAGAAAGAAATGAGCCTAAATAGTCGCCCGGCCCCGGTCCCCGCGCATTTGCAGGGGACTCGGCTTGCTGCGCTTTGGCCCAGGGTATTTGCGCGTCTAATTGACTCGCTTATCTTTTCTCTAGTCATTGGCGGCGGCAGCGGGGCCGTAATGTTTTTTGGTGCTGGCAACCAATCTAACCGCACCCCTTTTTGGATTAGCCTAGGTGTATCAATCGCGGTAACTGTGCTGCTATGTGTTGGTTACCTAGTGGCTTTGATGCGCAGTGGACAAACTCCGGGTTTGCGGATGCTGGGTTTAGCATGGGCTGGTTTTAAAAACAGTGGCCCGCCGCGTGGGGCAGCTTTCAACAAGCTAGCCTTGCAGCTAGGGGTGTCCCTAGTTACTGCCGGGATTGGCAACTTAGTTATTTACGCCCTTAGCCGCGACCACCTGAACCGGTTTTGGTTTGACCGCGCTAGCGGCGTGATTGTGCTTAATGTGCGCCAAGGCGTAAACCCGGTACGGCTGCAAAGCAACCCACTGACTCTTCCCAACCAGCCTTTCGCACCCCAAACCGGGGCCGGGGCAGGGGATATGGATGAGTTCGGGCTACACCCGCAGCTGCCTGGAGTGCAGGCGGCAGCGCACCTGGCCCAAAATTCTTTCGCCGCGCAGGCCCCCGGGCCAAATGGCGCTTTCAACCCCGGCGCTGGCATTCCTGGCGCTGGAGTTCCTGGCGGTGCAGGGCCTGCCAACGGCGCCCCTGGTGTGGCTGGCGGCGTCGTAGCTAATGGCACGCTCAGCTCCGCCTCGGTCCCCAGCAGCGCCAGTGCCAACTTTGCTGGCGCCAATCAAAGCGGCGGCTTTGGCGCCAACCAAGCCAATCAGCCGCCCCAGCCCCAGCTAACCAGCCCCGGCCCTGAAGGGGGCCAACGTGACAGCGACGGGGTAATTACCTCCCTGGACTGGAACCTACAGGCTCCCGCCCAAACCGCCCCTGGTACTAGCGCTCCCAACTCCACCCAGACGCTAGGCAACAGCTACGACGAAACCATTGTTCCCAGCGCCAACACTGAAGTTGGTATGGAGCCGGTGCTCTCTAGCAACTTACAGGCTCCCGCCCAAACCGCTCCCGCTGCCAGCGCCCCCAGCTCTGGCCAGCTGCAAGTGCCAAATAAGCCTTTTAGCGGCCCCATCCCGGTGGTAGTTCCCGACGAATTAATGGGGGAGGCAACCGCTGCCCAAGAAACCGGCCAGGTGGATATAAGCGGCACGGATTGGGATGAACACGTCACTATCGCTAAAACCAGCGTAGGTAAGTGTTTGCGCCTAGACACCGGCGACGTCATTAACGTGACCAGCGCCGTGGTGTTGGGGCGCAACCCGGTTCCCGCAGGTATGTGGGCGCAAGCTGACGTGGTGCCTGTGGCTGACCCCAACTTTTCTATCTCCAAAACTCACTTGGCGGTGCGCGTCGATGGACAGTACATGTTTGTCACCGATCTAGGCTCAACCAACGGCACTAGCGTGGTTGCCCCTGACGGAAGTCGCACACATGTGCTTGCTGGGGCTATGGTTCCAGTTGCTAAGGGATATTCAATTGTTTTCGGCGACCGCCGCCTGGAGGTTGAGTGATGCGCACACGCATCGCGGTCAAATACGCCGCAGGGACTGATGTGGGATTAGTGCGTCAACACAACGAAGACGCCTACCTAGCTTCCGGCCCAGTATTTTTAGTGGCTGACGGTATGGGGGGACACAAGGCAGGCGACGTCGCCGCCGCCACCGCCCTGGCAGCCTTCTCCGAGCTAACCCAGGACCATCTGGTTGAGCCCTCCCAGCTGCAAAAAGCAGTTAAACGCGCGGCCCGTGCAGTCAATGGCCTGCCGGGAGTGCCCGCGCCTGGCTCTACCCTGACCGGCTTGGTGCTTAGTGAAAATGGGGCTATGCCGTGCGTGCGCGTACTCAATATTGGCGATTCGCGCACCTACTACCAAAGCAAGCACGGCTTTGAGCAAATCACTAAAGACCACTCGCAGGTGCAAGAGCAGATTGATGCGGGACTCATCTCTGCCGAACAAGCCCAGCACCTGCCTGGTCGTAATGTAATTACGCGCGCGTTAGGGGCCGGTTGCGGCCCGCGTGTACGCGCCGACTATTTTGTCTTGCCTGCACGTGTGGGAGACCGCTACATCATCTGTTCAGATGGGCTTTCTTCCATGGTTACCGACACTCTCATTGAGGCTACCGCAGCTGTGGTTAGTGAGCCTGAGGGTGTGGTTGATGCGCTGGTGAAAGCCGCGAGGAACGCAGGCGGTCGGGATAATATCTCGGTGATCGTGGTGGATATTGCGGCCGCATATCCGCCTTGGGAGGATGACGATCTGACCCACCAGAACCTGCCTGGCACGCAGGGTTGGGACTATGATCCGGATGCTCCCACCCTGGATAGGTCGCTGCCGTGGCGTGGCGGCAATGAGGTTGCTAGTGAGCAATGGTCATGGATGTTCAAGGACAATGAATGAATACTCAAGTTAATTGGTACGCAGGTACCACTCTCAGTGCGGTCAGCGAGAGCGGATTCGTTGCCCTAGAGGGGCCCAACGATCTGTTGCTCGACCTGTGGCGCGAGCTTGAAGATGGTGCTAATTTGCAGCGTCTGCTGCAGGTGTTGGCGGGTTACTACAACAACAACGTCTTCCACCTGCCTGACTTTGTGGCTGGTGTCTTCTCCGACGGCGCCGTCCACCTGGCCCTGCGTGGTTCTATCACTGCTGAGGTCACTCAGGTTAATGGTTTCGTGCGCACTGTTTCGGCGCTTAACCCCATTGCTTGGGAGGAGGTACGTCTTGACGACGTCGCCGCCCTGGTAATTCAGGCTCACGGAGCTGGTACTGAGGCTCTACCTTTACGTAGCGGGGTTACCCGCGCCTCCATGCTGCACTGGCAGCTACGTGAGGTTAACCGCCTGGTGGGAGCCGTCAAAAGTCAAGCCTACAGCGGTTACAGTTCAAACTCGGCAGCCAGCGGAGTCAGCGCAGCCAGCGCGCCGGCGACGCGGTCGGCACAGTCTGTAGCTTCGGCTTACTCCGGCTACAGCGCCGGCAGTGCCGCCTCGGTTTACAGCCCCGCCTCGGTGGTGCCCAGCGCCGCTGAAGCTTCAGCGGCCCGTAGCCTGCTAGAGGACACTCCTATCAGCGAGGTCAGCTCTCAGCCGGTAGCCGGCCTGCTGCCTAGCGTGCCCTCCCCGGAGGCTGACGCCGCTGAGACTAGTGCCGCCACTCCGGTTAGTGCGCTTAGCGAGCCTAGCCCGCAGTTGCCGTCTGCTCCCAGTCCGGCTGCGCCCAGTGTGGAGCTACTGTCCGCACCCAGCCCGCAGCTACCGGCCGTGCCCGCACCCAACCCGGTGGCAGCTAGTGCTTCACTGGCAGCTGAGCTGGTGCCTGGCCAAAACCTGGATCTGTCTATCGCCACCGCTAGCCCGGCTGCACCCAGCCCAGCTAGCTTTAGTCCCGCTGCCCCCAGCCCAGCTAGCTTTAGTCCCGCTGCCCCCAGCCCGGTAGCCCAAACCCCGGCCACTGAGCATTTTGAGGCAATCAGCTCGGCGCCGTCGTCGGCTCCTAGCGGTGCGCACGCCGCCCCGGTAGCTGCTGACCTGCCTAGCCAGGCCAGCTCTGCTACTTCAGCCGCTTCAGCTGAGGCCAATGCCCCCACTAGCTTGCTGGATGTGCCCGCTGTCGCCGCCCCGGTGCCGGCCCCGGCTGGCCCCAGTGCGGAAATCAGCGAGGCTGCTCCTAGCCCAGAGCCTGTTAGCGCTCCGGCTCAACCCAAGGTTTCCCGGGCTGCTGCAGCTTTGGCCGCTATGCTGGGCGGCTCAAGCGCCGCCAAGAACCAGGCTCCGGCCCCGGCGGCTTACAGCGCCCCGGTAGCTCCGGCAGCCAACTACCGTATGGATGACGCCCCGGCTACGGTCCCCACTGAGATTGTGCCCGCCGCCCCGGCTGAGCCTAGCGCCCCGCTAGCTCCTGGCGCTAACTTCCAGGAGCCGGCGGCTTACAGCGCCCCGGCTGTGCCTAGTGCCCCGCTAGCGGCTCCTAGTGTTCCGGTGGTGGTGCCCAGTGCCCCTCTGGCTGCTCCTAGCGCCCCGGCTAGTTCTGGTGAACTGGTTATTGCTGACGATCGCGCTGCCCGCGCTACGGCTGCCCCGGCGGCCCCCAGCGCACCTCAGAGCCAGCAAAACCCCGAAGACCAGTACTTTGGCCACCTCTACGGCCAAACCATTGGGGTGGATGTAGAAAACGCCGCCGTGCGTGAACTGCGCGATGATGAGGCCTCAGGCCTGGAGTTCAACTTTGAACAAGGCGAAGGCTTGGACTTCTCACGCCGAAAGGGGGAGAAAAAAGCGGAACCCACCGGACCTATCCAGGGTATCAACGAGGGCAACCCCTTTAGCTCCTCCCCTTTTGGTGGTGACCCCGCCACTGCGGGGTCGGATCCGGTTCCCAATCCCCGAACCCAATCCGCTGAGCTCCCGCTAGAGGCACAAGCCACCCAGATCAACCCCGTAGGTAATGCGGTGCCATTACCCGGTGTGCAGGCCCCCACCGGCGCACTGGACGTGGCCCCCGGTACCCCCTGGACGCACGATGGTTACACCATCGCTGTCCCCACCGGCGGTGTGCAGGCACCGCCGCCGCCCGTAGCTGACAGTGCCAACGCCGATAGCGATGGCCCTGAAGTACTGGCAATTAACTGCGTCAACGGTCACCCCAACCCGGTTCATGCCAGCTCCTGCCGCATCTGCGGTGGGGCACTAAACGGCAAGATTGTCCACGTAAAGCGTCCCAGCCTGGGCACTTTGGTGGCCTCCACCGGCGGGTCGGTAACCCTAGACGCCGACGTCATTGTGGGCCGCCTGCCCAAAGCTGCACCCGGAACTGCGGTGCACCTGATGGCGGTGGCTAGCCCCACCAAGTCCATTTCCAAGTCCCACTGCCGCATCAACATTGATGATTGGGAGCTGAACTTGGAGGACCTGAACTCTACTAACGGCACCTACCTGCTGCGTGAAGGCCAGTTGCCGCGTCGCCTGGGCGGCGGTCAGCGTGAGCTGCTGCGTTACGGCGACCGGATTGACCTGGGTGACGGTGTAGTTCTGTCTGTGGAGCCCTGATGGCTGCTCGGCTGCGTGAACCTGTAGGCCCGCACCTGGAGGGGGCGGAGTTTATCCGCTTCCTCGGTGCGGGTGGTTTCGCGGACGTTTTTCTTTACCGCCAAGACATGCCTCGGCGTGAAGTTGCGGTTAAAGTAATCCGTTCAGGGGCCAGCGCAGCCCAAAAACAAAAATTCCAGGCCGAATCTGACCTGATGGCCAAATTCGGGGCGCACCCGGCGGTGCTTTCACTGTACGCCGCCGGGCGTCTGCGCGATGGGCGTGCTTACCTCACCATGGAGTATTGCCCCCCGCCTCACCTGGGTAAACGCTTTTCTACTACTTCACCAATGCGGGTGGAGCAGGCTTTAGAGATCACCATTAAGATTGCTGGCGCTGTGGAAACTATCCACCGCGCTGGTTATCTGCACCGCGACATTAAACCGGCCAATATTTTGCTCACCGCCTTTGGCCACCCGGTTTTGACTGACTTTGGTATTGCTATCAGTCAAGACACTCCCGCCGATCAGGTTGATTCGGCGTTTTCTCCCTACTGGGCGCCGCCTGAGCAGCAGCTTAACCGGCCTTTGACGCCCGCTTCTGACGTCTATTCACTAGCTGCCACCACCTACACCATGCTGGCGGGCAGGCCACCGCATGTGGATATGACCCCGGGTGCACACAATGACCCGGCCTCTATTCTTAAACGCCTGCACCACGGCTCTATCGCCCCCATTGGCCGCAATGACGTGCCCGCCGCGCTAGAGCGGGTACTGTTTACCGCCATGTCTAAGCGCCCCTCCGATCGCTTTGCTTCGGCGATGGCGTTCGCGCGGGCTTTGCGTCAAATCCAGTCTTCTTTGGGCTTGCCGCTGACCAATATTGATGTGTGGGAGGACCAGCCCGTAATTGCTGCTGATGGCAGCGACGACGACGCCACCCGGCTGCGTCCGGTAGTGTCCATTTCTCCCGAAAACACTGGCCGCACCGCCGACACCAACGCCCGTATCAACACTGCCGGTGCCAATAGCTGGGGTGATTCGCTCGGCTCAGGCAGCCACTCGGGCACTTTCTACCCCAACGCCCACCAGTCTCCAGCCGACGCGCGCACTTTTACCGGTAACACTTCTGGTTTTAACCGCAACACAACCCTGGGCTCTGCGGCCAGTCCCGGCGCCAATACCGGTTCTGGTTATGGCACGGGCTATCCGGCCTTGTCAGGCGTGAGTGGTCCAGGAACTGTCCCAGGCGGCCCCTTCAACCCCCAAACCGGCGCCCCAGCTGTGGCGGGACCGGACGGCGTCGGCCCCCAAAGCGGCGGCGTCGGCCCGGGCGGCCTGGCGGGCAGCGCAAACCAGCCACCTCAGGGCTCACCAGAGGCGCCTGGCTCCACCCTGGCCGCTAGCGCAGCGCAAGACGGCTCCAGCGTATCCTTAAAAACCCTGCTGATCAGCGCCTTAGTAGTGGTATTAATAGGCGTAATAGCTTTTGCGGCCTACCGAGGCCTACAGCGTGGCGGGCTTAACCCCAAACCGGCGGTAACCACCGCAGGCACTGCTGCGCCCATGGATCCGGATGTGAATGGCTACCTTGAACCTGTCACCAACCTGAAGCTGAGCTACGCTAACGGGCAGGTGGAGGCCACTTGGGACTATAAAGCCACAAACGCCACGTTCCTCTACAGCGTCACTAACTCTGGGGTTCCGCAAAAATCTCAGACCCCGCAAGGCTTGCAGGAAACTAGCGCCCACCGCGCTACGCTAAAGCCAACGCCGCCGCGTACCTGTGTGCAGATAGTCGCGCGTGACAAGGCGGGGCGTGAATCAGACCCAGTCATTGACTGCATCGACACCCCGGCTAGCCAGTAGCTCACTCGCGCCCGGCCCACGCTACCCAATTGCATAAAAGACCTATTAAACGCGTAGACAGGAAGGTAAAACCATGAGCGTAGCGCCCACGCCCGACGACAACGAAACCGGCAAAGATGTCTTGGTAATCGATTTCGCTGGAGAAATTTATCGGGTCGAGCCCACTCAAAGCTTCACGGTGGGTCGTGAAGGCGACCTAGCTTTAAGTGACAACCCCTTCCTGCACCGCAAATTCTTGGTGTTTGAATTCCAAAACGGCCTATGGTGGGTGCACAACCAGGGCTCGCGCCTGGGGGCCACCGTGGCCGACATGGCTGGGGCCTCACGTGCTTGGGTTACCCCCGGGGTGCGCGTGCCTATGGTGTTTGGGCAGATGGCGGTAGTTTTCAGCGCCGGCTCCACCACCTATGAGATCCTGGCGGAAGTGCCCTGCCCTTCCTATGAAAACCGTGAGCCGGCACAAGCTGAGGCCGCTGAGGCAGATAGCGACACCGGCCAGGCCACTATGGGCATGGTGGTGCTCACTGAAAGCCAAAAGCTGCTGATTTTGTCTTTGGCTGAGCCGTGGTTGCGTAGGGCTGGTACCGGCACGGTTTCTTTGCCGCGTAACGTCGACGCCGCCGCGCGCCTAGGCTGGGGTATCACCCGTTTCAACCGCAAGCTAGACAATGTCTGCGACAAGCTTGACCGGGCTGGCGTTAAGGGGATGCGTGGCGGGGCTGGCTCCCATGCCTCCCACCGGCGCGTGCAGCTGGTGGAATATGCCCTGTCCTCACGCCTGGTAACCCCTGAAGACCTTCCCCTATTAGATGGTGCCCACGAATGAAACTACGTCTTAACCTACTGCGCGGCGACGGCTCGCATAACCTGCAAATCACCACGGACGCCACCGCGACGGTAGGGGACGTAGCTGCCGCACTGGCTAGTGCCGGACCAAGTGAAGCCGGCCAGGCCATAGACCCGGCCACGGTCTCTATCAACATTATTGACACCGCCGGGCGTGGGCGCGCTCGCGCCCTAACCAGCGACACCTTGCTGGAAGACTCCGGGCTGCACTCGGGCGCTAAAGTCTCCCTAATGCAAAACCCGGCAGACACCAATGTGGCCGGTGAGCACGTGGCCGTATTGTCAGTGGTTTCAGGGCCTGACAGGGGCCGGGTTTTCCCGCTCTATGAGGGCTCCAACCTGGTGGGGCGCGACGACAATGTAGATGTCAGCCTCAGCGACCCGATGGTTTCCAAGCAGCATATGCGGGTGGTAGTAGGTACCGAAGTAGAAGTACGTGACCTGAACTCCTCTAACGGCGTCGTCGTTAATGGCCAGCGGGTACAGCGCCTAAAGCTGGGGCCCCTAGACAGTGTCAAAATCGGTAAATCTGAGGTGAAGGTGGCCCTGGTGACCACCACCCTAAGCGCCACCGACGCCGCCGGAAGCGCCGGCATTAACTTCATCCGCACCCCGCGCGTAGTGCCGCGCACCCCGGCAGTAGAAATTAAACTGCCTGAGGCCCCCACCCAGCAAAACCCCAACCCGCTGCCCTTCATCGCCATGCTGGCACCGGCCTTTATGGGTTTGATGATGTATTCGGTGACCCACAACCCCTACTCGCTCATGTTCGTATGTATGAGCCCCATGATGATGGGTGGCATGTGGGTTGACGGCAAGTGGCGGCGCAAACGCGCCCTTAAAGAGCAGCTAGAAGCCTTTGAGGTTTCAATTAAAGAAACCCAAAAACACATTGAGCAGGTATTTGCTAACGAACGCGAAGTGCGCAAACAGCAATACCCACCCATTGAAGCTATTGTGCGCCACGCCGAAATGGGGGGCCCACTGCTGTGGTCGCGCCGCCCTGAACACCCCGAATTTATGCAGATCCGTATCGGATTGGGCACAGACCTACCCGTGGCCCGGATGGAAAAAGATAAGGAAGCTAAAAACGGCCTGCCCCAGTGCCTATCCACCATTGCGGCCCTGCGCGCCCAATACGCCATGATCGACGACGTGCCGATTGTGGTTAACCTGCGCCAAGATGGGGCGTTTGGTATTAGCGGGCTGCGCGCAGATATTGACCCGGTGGCGCGCGCGGTAATCACCCAGCTGGTGTGTATGCACTCGCCCGCTGAGCTGGTGGTGGCCTGCCTAACCGACCCGGCTGGGCGTTCGCGCTGGGACTGGCTTGAATGGCTACCCCACACAGCTTCGCCCTTCTCGCCGCTAGGGGAGCTGCATTTAGCTGCTGACGCGGCGGTGGGTGCCTCGCTGGTTTCGCACCTGGAAGAAATTATTTTCCAGCGCCTGCAGACCCGCCCACGCCCGCGTGGCCCGCTCAACCCCACAGTTGAAGAAAAAGACGCCCTGCATGTGCCCGACGTGGTGGTGATTGTTGATCAATCCCAGGTGGATCAGGCCCGACTTAACCGTATTGTGGAGTGTGGCCCGGATGTGGGCGTGCACGTGATTTGGGTGGCTGAATCTGCCAGCCAGGTGCCCGCCGCCTGCCGCTCCTACCTGATGGTGTCTGGTGAAGAGTCCACTGTGGGTTTTGTGCGTCGCAGCGTTAACGCCACCAATGTGCGCCCCGAAAACCTGGGGCTAAGCCAAGTGCGGGCGCTAGCTAAGCACATGTCGCCCATGGTGGATGCGGGTGTGCCCGTGGATGACGACTCTGACCTGCCGCGTTCGATTAGCTTCATCTCGCTTACCGGCGCTGAATTGGCCGACGACGCCTCCGCCCAGGTGGCCCGTTGGCAAGCCACTAACTCCATCATTGACCGCACCAAGACTGTGCCCATGGACCGGCCCGTCTCCCTCTCCGCCCTGGTAGGTCAGGGGGCCGACGCCCCCTTGGCGCTAGATCTGCGCGTGCACGGTCCCCACGCCCTGGTGGGTGGTACCACCGGTGCCGGTAAGAGTGAGTTCCTCCAATCCTGGGTGCTGGGTATGGCCCAGGCGGTTTCACCTGACCGCCTTACCTTCCTGTTTGTGGACTATAAGGGTGGTTCAGCTTTCGCTGCCTGTACCCACCTGCCACACTGTGTGGGTTTGGTAACTGACCTTTCGCCCGCCATGGTGCGCCGCGCCCTGACCTCGCTGGGCGCCGAAATCCACTACCGTGAGCGCCTGCTTAACGAAAAGGGCAAAAAAGACCTGGCTGAGCTGGAAAAATCCGGTGACCCCGAGTGCCCGCCGTCGCTGATTATTGTGGTTGATGAGTTCGCGGCCCTGGCAGGTGAGGTGCCTGAGTTCGTTGACGGCGTCGTCGACGTCGCCCAACGTGGCCGTTCGCTGGGACTGCACCTAATCATGGCCACCCAGCGCCCCGCCGGCGTGATTAAAGACAACCTGCGCGCTAACACTAACTTGCGTGTGGCGCTGCGTATGGCCGACGAGTCTGACTCCCAAGACGTGCTGGGGGAGAAGATCGCCGCCCACTTCCCGCCGGAAATCCCTGGACGCGGTGCGGCTAAGACCGGGCCGGGGCGTATTACCCCGTTCCAGTCGGCCTACCCGGGGGCGCGTACCAGCGCGCAGGCTACCGGCGCTTCGGTGAGCGTCGATGAGATGACTTTCGGGGCGCTTAACCCCTGGCAGGTAGCTAAGGTGCAAACCAGCGGGCGCAGTATCGATAAGGATATTGACCGCGTGGTGGCCACGGTGGGTCAGGCGGCGCGCATTGCGGGCCTGCCGGTGCCGCGTAAACCATGGCTTGATGAGCTGGCTACCGCCTATGACCTTAACCGTCTGCCGCAGCGGCGCGACACCAAACTGGTGTTGGGTGTGGTGGATGATCCGGTGCATCAAAGCCAGGTGCCCGCTTACTTCCTGCCTGAGAAAGACTCCAATATTTGTTTCTTTGGGGCTGCCGGTAGTGGTAAGTCGACGGCGCTGCGTAGTTTGGCTTTGGCGGCCTCGATTACGCCGCGCTCGGGTGCGGTGGATATTTACGGCATGGACTTTGCCGGGGCCTCTTTGAAAGTGCTGGAGAAGCTGCCCAGTGTGGGCACGATTGTTTCTGGCGATGACTCTGAAGGTGTGGAGCGTTTGCTGCGTAAGCTCAGCTCCATTATTGATGAGCGCACTGACCGGTTTACGGCGGCTAGTGCGGCCACGCTCAGCGACTATCAGCGCATTAGTGGTCACACCAATGACCACCGGATTTTGCTGCTGCTAGATGGTTTGGGGGCGATGCGTAGTGAATATGAGAAGACTGTTTACGGTGCCGCTAACCTGGATATTTTGCAGCGTATTTTGACTGATGGGCGCAGTGTGGGTGTGCACGTGGCGGCTACCTGTGACTGGACTACGCCCTATCGCGGCAATGTTTTGTCTGCTTTCCTGATGAAGGTGGTGCTGCGTCAATCCAATATGGATGACTACATCAACTTTGGTGTGGCCAAGGATGTGCTCAGCCCTGCTAGCCCGCCTGGGCGTGCCATGATTATGGGTGACGGGCGTGAAATGCAGTTGGCGATTATGGGTGACTCTTCTAATGAGATGGCCCAGGCCCAGCTCATTGAGGCTTTCGGTAAGTACCTGAGCCGTCAGGGTCGCGTCAAGCCGGAGGCTATCGCTAACCTGCCCACTGAGCTTAGCGAAGCTGACTTGCCTAAGGTTTACCAGGGCTGGCCGGTGCTGGGTATGGCTTCGCAGGATCTGGATCCGGCCACGTTTGTGCCTACTGGGGCCATGATGGTGGCGGGTCCGCCTCAGGCGGCGACGACGTCGGCGCTGCTTTGGTTGGCTGGCTCCCTGAAGCAGTGGGATCCCAAGGTGCGCCGGGTGTTTATTTCTCCGCGTCGCTCGGCTTTGGCCGATGTGGCTGGGCTGTGGGATTTGACCATGGTGGGCGACGAGCAGATCAAGGAAGGCCTGGAGAAAATCAAGGATTACGTTGCCATGCAGGCCCCCGACAACCACCCGCTGCTGGTGTTGGTAGTGGAGCACTACCCCGAAGTTGTGGGCACGCCGGTTGAAAAGGACCTGTTGGCTGCGGTTAAGCAGGCTAAGCGTAGCGGTCACTTGGTGATTGCTGAGGGTGAGACTTCCGGCTGGTCTGGTTACTCGCCGATGCTGGCAGAGATTAAGAATTCGCGTACTGGTTTGCTGATTCAGCCTGATACGGGCGACGGCGAAACCCTGCTGCGCACCCCCACTCCGCGCATCCAGCGTGGGGAAATGGTGCCTGGACGCGGCTACTGGATCAGTGCTGCCAAGGCTGTCAAGGTGCAAATTGTGGCTAGTTAAAGCCCAGATAGTGGCGGTTTTGCAAGCAAAAGCTAGTTAACCCGGGTGGCAGGGGGATTGGTCCCCATTGTTGGGTGTGGCGATAGGTTGCATTATTTTCTTGTCGAAAGGTTCCGGCTTGAAGCGCGGAACTTAGCTACTACATGAAAGGAAATACCATGGCATTCCTAGGTATGGACATTGAGGGCGTACGGGCACTTGCGCAGCAGTTCGGTGAGAAGGCGCAGACCGTCGAGGACGTAATCTCCACCATCTCCGGCCAGGTCCAGTCCGTTGACTGGAAGGGTACTGACGCCGACCAGTTCAAGAGCGAGTGGGAAGGCACCCTGTCCTCTCAGCTGCGCAACGTTGCTGACGCCCTACGTCAGGCTCAGACCACCGCTAACAACAACGCTGACGAGCAGGAGCAGGCTTCTGGTCACTGATCGCAGCAGCCTTGATTGGCTTCTAGCGTGTTAAAAGTGGGGCCGAGGTGCTTTAAGCGCCTCGGCCCCAACTTTCGCTTAAGATTTTTTTTAAAAGAACTTTTCTAACACTACCGTTTGAGGGGTTTCTATGGCGCTTTATGGGGCAGACGTTGAGAGTCTGCGGCAACTGGCACAGACTTTCAACAACAAATCTCAGGTACTGGATAACGACGTCAACTTGGCTTTAAAAGCCTTGGTTTCTGCTACGGATTGGCAGGGCAGCGACGGCGATAAGTTCAAGGATGACTGGGATAGTGTTTTGGCCCCGCAACTGCGCAATGCGGCGCAGGCCTTGGCGCAAGCTGGCTGGGATCTAAACCGTAACGCTGACGAGCAGGAGCAGGCTTCCGGTGGTGGCGGTGGCGCTGGTGGCGTCGTCGGGAGTAGCTATGGCGGCGGTGGCGCTGGTGGCGCCGTCGGGAGCGGCTATGGAGGCAGCGGCGTAACCGGATCGAGCGGTAGCTTCGGCGGTGCCGGTGGCAGTGGTAGCGCCGGTATAACCGGCTCAACTGGCAGTTTTGAGGATGCCGGTATAAGCGGTTCGAGCGGTAGTTTTGGTGGTGCCGGCGTAACCGGCTCAAGTGGTAGTTTTGCAGTCAGCGGGATCGGCGCGAGCGGCAAGTTTGGGCAGCAGGGCGTGCATGTTTTTGGTGATGGCGCTAGCCCCATCAATTACCTGCCTGAACTGCCCCAGCTGAGCACCCAATATCCCACCGATTTTGTGGAGATTCCTGAGCGCTCGGTAGAAAGCTAAAACCCTGCTTTTAGTGGATCTGAGTTGAGTCACTAATGGGGTTTTGCTCCCATAGGCTCGCTTAAACAGGGTAATTTGGGTGCAGTTGTTATTGCGTTGCCTCAGTGGCGCGCAGTGAAATTTGTTTAGGAAGGGTTGCTCGTGGCTAGTGTTGGTGCTGATGTTGAGCAGTTACGTGCTTTAGCGCAGTTGTTTGGTGACAAGGCGACTTCACTTGAAGACGTTGTGAGCTCAATTAATGGGCAGCTACACAGCGCTGGCTGGGTGGGTGAAGACGCCGACACCTTTAAAGCTGATTGGGATTCAAACCTGACCGCTTTAGTGCGTAATGTGGTGGACTCTCTACGTGAGCGCAACACTAGCCTTAACCAGCAGGCTGATGAGCAGGAGAAAGCCTCCGCAGTTAATGGTGCTGCGGGTGCGGCTAATACTGCAGGCTCAGCCGCTAAGGCTGCAAATGGTGGTTCTGGTTCGGATCCTTACAATGGCAAGCCGCGTGAGGGTGAAGCTGGGCGTGACGCAGACTATGCGCGTCTGGCTCAGGCGGCCTATGAAGAGGGCGATCCGATTCCTGATGGTTGGCGCAAGGTTGATGCTGAGGAGCTGAAGAAGCTAGGTATTGACCCCTCTGAGTTAGACACTGCAAACGGTATGCAGGCCACTATCTACCAAAATGCTGATGGTAAGTATGTGTTGGCTTTCCGTGGCACTGAGCCTAGCCGACAACCAGGTTTGGACATTGCCAATGATATTGCGGGTGGTGTCTCTACATCGCCTCAGGTGTTGGATGCAATAAATTTGTCTACTAAATTGGCTAAAGCGGTGGGCCGTGAAAACGTTGATTTTACTGGTCACTCGCTGGGTGGTGAACTGGCCTCAGCTGGAGCATTAGCTACCGGTGGGAAAGCAGTAACCTTCAATGCTGCGGGGCTCTCAGTTACCAGTGAAACTATCGCGCGAGCTAACTGCATAAACAACTTTGGTTTTAATGCGCAGGCCCCTATGGACGGCTCTAATGTTAAAGCCTATTGCTATGCCTATGACCCACTTAATGGGGGGCAAGATATTGTCCACAGTAATACCATTACTGACTTTGTTGCTCCGCGTGCATACGGTGAGCGCCATATTATTCCTGCCAGTGAAGGCGCAAATCCTCTTGATTTTGGCTATAACCATGAGATGGCACGCCTGTATGGGGCTCTAGACGCCCAATATGAAAACCCTGGTGCGAACCATATTGCTGCCTCCGGTAGGCCCACCACCACTGTAGCTATTGGAAATGTGGGCACAGGTATTGTTAACGGTGTTGGCGAAGTAGGTAACGGCATCGCCAATGGGGTCAATGACATAGGCTCTGGCTTTAACGACGCCGGGCAGCACTTTAACTCTGGTCTTGACCGCGCCGGCCAAGCCTGGAACCGTGGCGACTATGTAGGTGCCGCCACAGAAACCGCTGCAGGTACTGCACAAGCTGTGGGTGACGTTGCTGTTGGTACGGTTAAGGGCGCCAGCGATGTGGTGGTCGGTACGGTTAAGGGCGCTGGGGAAGCTATACACGGATTCAAGAAAGCTATTCTTGGCGGCGAGTAGGCACAAGAAAGTTAGTAACCCTACTTTCAAAGCACGCTTGGCCTGGGGGAGTAGTGGGGTTTTGTCCCCATAGGGCTACCTAACGCTAACAGGGTAATTTGAGGGCAGATGTAAGTGCACTGTGGCGACAGTGCATCGTGAATTTGTTTAGGAAGGGTTGCTTGTGGCTAGTGTTGGTGCTGATGTTGAGCAGTTACGTGCTTTAGCGCAGTTGTTTGGTGACAAGGCGACTTCACTTGAAGACGTTGTTAACTCGATTAATGGGCAGCTACACAGCGCTGGCTGGGTAGGTGAAGACGCTGATGCGTTCAAGTCTGACTGGGATTCCAACTTAACTGTGTTGGTGCGTAATGTGGTGGACTCTCTGCGTGAGCGTAACACCAGTTTGAACCAGCAGGCTGATGAGCAGGAGAAAGCTTCTGCAGTTAATGGGTCACTTGGTGCGACTGCGGCAATGCTAGCTAAGGCTCTCCAGGTTGCGACAGGCTTGGGTAAAACCGCAAATACCGCAGGACAAGATCCTTACAATGGCAAGCCGCGTGAGGGTGAAGCTGGGCGTGATGCGGACTATGCGCGTCTGGCTCAGGCGGCTTATGAAACTGGTGACCCTATCCCTGATGGTTGGCGCAAAGTCCCTGATGATGAACTGGCTGAGCTGGGGATTGACCCGTCTGAGCTAAACCACACCATTACCGGTATGCAGGCCACTATCTACCAAAATGCTGATGGTAAGTATGTGCTGGCTTTCCGTGGTACGGAGCTCGGCTTTACTATTGCTGGAGCTGAAGATGTCGCCAGCGACATTGCGGGCGGTGTGACTACATCGCTTCAAGTGTCGAATGCAATAAGTTTGTCTACTAAGTTGGCTAAAGCGGTGGGTCCGGAAAACGTTGACTTTACCGGTCACTCGCTGGGTGGTGAGCTAGCTTCAGTTGCGGCTATAGCAACTGGTGGGCAAGCAGTAACCTTCAACGCTGCGGGAGTCTCAGCCACTAGTGAGGCACTTGCGCGAGGTAACTGTTTAACTAACTTTGGGACGCAGTCACCCTTTGATGGCTCTAATGTCAAAGCTTATAGCTATGAGCTAGACCCGCTAAATAATGCGCAAGATAAATGGCAGACTATTGCAGATAACCCCTGGCGGCCGCATATCCTCCCGTATCCATTGGAACTTATGGCAATGCCGCGTGCATACGGGGAACGTCATATTATTTCTGCCAGTGAAGGGGCAAGCTCCTCTGATGGTATTGGCTATAACCACAATGTTGAGCGTATGTATGGGGCTCTAGACGCCCAATACGAAAACCCTAGTGCGAATCATATTGCCGCATCGGGTGTCCCCACGCGTACTGTAGCTGCTGGCCACGTGATTACTGGCTACGCTAATGGCCTTGGCGAAGTAGCTAATGGTTACGTCAATGCTGGCTCAGATATAACTTCTGGGGCTAATGACGCCGCTCAACACCTTACTACTAGTGGTATTCGAGTTGCTGGTGCTGTGAGCCAAGGCGACTATGCAGGTGCGGTCACAGAAGGTATTGCGGGCACTGCGCAAGCTGCGGGTGACGTTGCTGCTGGTGTAGCTAAAGGCGCTGGTGACGTGCTAGCTGGTACGGCTAGAGGTTACGGGGAAGTAGCACACGGAGTTAAGAAGGCTCTTGTTGGTGGCGAGTAGGCTTAGCTGCCGGTTATTAAGGCTTTGACGCGCAGGTAGGCGCGCAAAACATGGAGGATTACTCATGAAAGTTAGTTACATTGTCCCGGGCAACTGGGCTGATATTGATCTGAACGGCGATCTAGTTGAGCAGACCCGTCAGGTTGGTGACCGCTTCATGACCTACCTGGGGCAAAGCGGTAAGACGGAGCAGGTACGCGACCTAATCGACCGTCAATTCCGCTCCCAGGCCGAGGCCCTCAAGCAGGCGGGCGCCACCAACTTCCTGGTGGAAGTTGAGCCTACCGCCGGGGTGCTCACCGGTGCCTCCATGTTCGTGGTGCCGCTACCGCTCACCGACGACGTCGCCCCTATGGACGCCATGCTCGCTATCGGCCGCGACAACGGCCAAGCCGAGGTGATCGAGGACGGGCACAGCGTCGTCATGCGCACCATGTCCCTACGTGACGGCGAGGACCTACTGCGCTCCACCGCTGAGGCCGTAAACCAGGAGCTCAACGTGCAGCTGCCCGAGGTGCCGCAGGTGGTATCGCGGCAGATTACCTACTTCCTGGCCAACCCCGACGTTACCGAGGCGATCGTGACCCTAACCGGTTACATCAACCTGCCCTCAAGCCCCGAGCACGACCAGCTGGCCACCTCGCTGCTGCACCTGTACGACGCCGTCGCCCGCAGCCTAAGGATGCAACCATGAACTGGAGCGCCCAGACTGACGGCAACTGGGTTTATGTAGAGCCCGGCTGGGTGGACCAGCTCCAGGCCGCCCCCGTCTATGCCGACGCTGGGGTACAGCAGGCGTTTATGGAGATGGTGGCCCGTATTGACCGCCTGCCTGCCGACGAGGAGGCCTTCGCGCGTTTCCTGTACCTGCCCTCGCAGCTGCTGGCGCCAGCTGTACTGGATCTGTACGCCTACCCGTCTAAAGGTGATGAAGCCCAGGCCTTGACTGAGCTGATCACCGTGGGGGAGGGGCAGCAGGGGCCAGTTAAGGCTGAGGAGCATAAACTGGCTAGCGGGAAGGTGGTTTACCGCTCGCTGGGGGCGTTTTCTGATGGCGACGACGTCGGTCACCACAGCCTGCGCCTAACTGGTTTCTACGCTTGGCGCCAGCACGGCAATGACCTGTGTGCGCGGGTGCTGTTTACTAGCTCAGCGCAGGTGGCCGAGGTGATGGGGGCACTGGAAGCTTTGGTGGATAACTTGGAGCTGGAAGTCTCTGAATTGGAGGCGGCGCAATCAATGTTTGCGGCTTTCCCCAGTCAGCTCGGGTAAAAAGCTTGCAAAAGCTATGCATAATTGTGCGACTGCGGTAATTTAATTACGGCGGTCGCATTTGCTTGGGTTACTCAAATACAGGTAATACCCATGAAATGCCAGGCAAATGCCTAGAAACTTTTCAGTGAACTGTAATAGAACCGTGATTGAATTTTCAGCCAATGAGGGCGTTTCTGAAGTAATATTGCTATACACCGATTCTAGCTGGTCCAAATTAAATTTTTGATTTATCAAGTGTTAAATCTTGTATTGCTTTTATGTCCCATAGTTGGTTTTATTTAATCCGCAGTAGGGTGCGCATCAAGGAATTGCTGCGATAGCGTCGCAATACTGTCTGGGTTATGTCGCGCTAGTATCGTATTGGCACGCAGTCTGGAGGGAAGCTGGTGGCTAATCTATATGTGCCATCTCGGCAATCTGAACGCTATAGCATCGCTATCATTGGTGACTGCGAAGTATTACGTTTAGGTCTGTATGCGGCCTTAGCTAAAGTGGCGCAAACTAATCAGATTATTTATCTCAACGATATTGCGCAGCTAGGTTTAAATCAGCGTCGCGTAAATGTAGCAGTTGTTGATTTAGATGCGCAGCGCACCGATAAAGTTATTGAGCAAGTAGAACAGCTTGCAAAAGCTAAAGTGCCAGTAGTGGCATATCAAAGCTCAGAACAGCCCTATTTGCTGCGTAGCGTATGTGAATTAGGTGTGCAGGCCGTGCTTACTCGGTGTGTGTCCGGATCTGAGCTGCGTCGCGCGGTACTGGAAGTGGCCACTGGCAGGCGCTTAAGCCCGGTTTCGTGGGTGCAGGTGCGCCCCTACATCGACTATGTCATCACCGATAACCTGCAGGGACGCCGCCGTGATGTGCTGCTTTCCTATGCGCAGGGACACACTGCCAAGGAAACTTCTAACGCACTGGGCCTGACTGTGGCCACAGTGAATAGATATACATCGCTAGGGCGCCAAACCTGCGCCAACAACGGCATGGAAGAAACCAGCCGCCCGGCTCTGCTAACCCAGGCCCAGCGCGAAGGTCTACTGTGCTAAACACCTAAACATTAGGCAAACTACTAGCAAAGCAATAAAGAAGCTTTGGGTATGTAGTAAAGAAACCAAAGTGTAAGTGGGGGGTCGAAGCAAAGCTTCGACCCCCCACTTGTGCCTTAATTAATGACACTGGCCAGCAGCTAGTGGTGTGCTGTAATGCGCCTTTAGTGCTGGTTTTGGCGCCGCGCTAGGGTGGCACTAGTGCCGGGCCAATGACATGGGTCAGCTCAGGCGCGGCGGCGTGAGCGCAACATAAAGGCGCCAACGCCGATCAATGCCAGCGCAGCCAGGCCCACAATGCTGCTTGCACCAGTCTTAGCCAGGCTCGGGCGGCCGCCCTCAGCCTGGTTAGCGGCGCCCTTGGGTTGCAGCGGAGCACCAGTGTCCTTACCCGGCAGCGGGGTAATGGTTACCGGCGCAGTTGCTGAGGCGCTGGGCTTAGCCGGGCTAGTAGGAGCCGGTGAGGCCGGGGCGCTCGGCTTAGCGGTGGGGCTAGCTGGGGTAGTGGGTGCAGCCGTGGGGCTAGCCGGAGCGGTGGGCACCGGAGCCGCAGTTGGCGCAGCCGTGGGGCTGCTAGTGGGCGCGGGCACCGGGGTGGTCGGCGTCGGGGTAGCCCCCTTGCGGGCAATGCGGAAGATCTGGTTGTTGCTGGCGGCCTTATCCACTACATTCACGCTGCCGTCAGGGTTAACCGACAGGTGGTTGGGGTTAGTGCCAGTGGGCAAAATAGCCTCAACCTTCAAGCTGGAAGCGTTAATTACGCTAACTGTGCCGGCGGTGCGGTTAACCACGTAGACATAGCCGTTAGAGTAGACAGCGCCCAGGGACTGGCTGCCTGTAGGAATATCGGCAATAACCTTGCCAGTACCCAGGTCTAGAACCACCGCATTGTTAGAGCTCTGGCTGGCCACAAACAAACGGTTGTTGGCCGGGTCGTAGGCCACGCCCGAGGCACCATTAGCGCCAGGCAGGTCATAGCTGGTGACCTGGTTGGCGTTCTTGGTGTCAATCACGTAGGCCTTGTTCAGGTTCATATCTACCGTGAACAGGCGACCACTGGCGCTATCCACATCAAAGTCCATCGGCACTGCACCTTCGGGCAAGTCGATGGTGGTGGGAGCGGCGTCAAGCTGCTTAGCGTTGAAAACCTTAATGCCGCCGCCCTTGCCGCGAGCAGCTTCAGTTACGTAGACACTGTCACCAATTACTCGCATAGAGCGGGCGTGGGTGACGGTGTTAGCCGGGTACTGCTTAACCAGCGACAGGTCAGACTGCTTGTAAACAGCCACCGTGTTTTGGCGGGTGTTGCTAACCCACACGTAACCGTTAGCGTCGTCCACGGCCACGCCGTAAACCCCGTTAACACCCTTACCATCTGCGGCTGCGGCAGGAGTGATCTGCTTGTCGATCACAAACTTGCCAGAGGCGTCATAGTGGCCCTTAACCAGGGTGGATTCCTTAATCGGGGGGCGGCCTACGGAGGCGGTAATGAACACCTCGCCCTTAGAGTTGGCGGTGCTTTGGTAGTTGCCGTTAGGCACCGTGGTGCTGGTGACCTGGTAGGCCTCAGTGTTTAGCGGGGTGGCTGAAGGGGTGGTGATGGCGGCGGTGGCCTGAGTGGTTTCCTTGCCATCAATTACGTAGGTGACGCTGATGGGCTCACCCACCTTGGTGGAAGCAGGAATCTGCAGGTCCTTAATGGTGACCTGGTTGCCGCTGGTGACGGTTACAGGGGAGGCCAGCCAGTTGGCACCGTCTACGCCCACTCCCTTAACGACGGCGCCGGTGGGCAGGTTCGAAATGGTGCCTTCCACCTTGGAGCCCACTGCGCCAGTGCCGAAGGAAGCGCCTACCCCAACCTCTACCTGGGCGGTGGCCTTTTCACCGGTGGAGCTAGTGAAAACTAGCTCATGGCTACCAGCCAGGGCCTTGCCGGCGGCAATAGAAACCGAGCCAGAAACAGTGCCGTCAGCTTCAACCTTGACAGAGCTAACTGCCGGGCCGCGTCCAGCAGCAAAACCAGCCGGCTGACCATCAACAGTCACCGAAATGGTAGAGCCGGCACTGAAAGCCTTGGCTGAGAAGGGTACGGAAACTGCGCCATTGGTGGCTACGGAAGCCTTAGTAGCCTCCACAGTGGGGCTGGTGGCTACCGGAGCCTTGGAGTCAACCTTGAACTTAACGGTTACAGCCACGCGCGGCTTAGGGTCAGAGCCTAGTGAGCCGCCCAGCAGGCTGATGGTGTGCTCGCCGTCGGCCAGGTTAGGCAGGTTTACCTTGGCTGAGAAGGAGCCGTCAGTGTTGGGTACGCCCGAAATCGCAATATAGCCGGGGGTTACAGTTACTCCTTCAGGCTGGTTTTGTGGCCAAGCCACAGCGCCGCCGTCGAGCTTTAGGGCAATGGCGGCGTCGGCTGCACGCGGGGCAAAGTCAGTGCCGTTAATGGTGATGGTGGCGCCAGGACGCACCACATTAGGGGTGACGGTTACCTGGTTGGTGTAGTTTTGCTCGGCGCTGGCCACGCTTAGCGTGGGAACAGGGGAGCTGGTGGCGCTAGCGACGGCGCCTGCCGGCATGGCGGCCATGGCTAGCACTGCTAGGGCTGAGAGCGTGCGTGAGCTGGCGCGCGATGCAATGGAGAAATGTGCCATGCGTGCTCCTTATGCGGTTTAGGGGCTTGCATTAGCCCGGTCAATTGTTTGCTCAAAGAAGGGATTGTGTTAGGACTCCCTAAGTGAGGGTAGGCTAATAAAAATCTTTGAGGCAAGTATGAAAATTGCAAAAAACTGCGCGAATAGTGCTAATTGTGACGCAAAACTCTATTTTTACTGCGTAAAGTCGTGAAAAATATCTATGGTTGAGCTTACCTTTACTAAGGCTTAGCTACCTGACAAAATTCAGCTGACCCCAGTCGGTAACTACCCAGCGAGGCAAAAATGAAAGAACTATCGCGCCGTACCATCCTGACCGCCGTAGGCTTAGGGGGAGCTGCTGCCCTTAGCGGCTGCGGGCTAGCCAATTCTTCACGCCCGGCAGCCACCGCCACTGCCACCAGCCGCAGCGTAAAAAACGTGGACGGGTCTGTAGTTAACGTGCCCACCAACCCCAAACGGGTAGTAACCCTGTCAGAGCCCACCACCGACGCCATCTTGGCGCTGGGACTAAAACCGATCGGCGTCGTCGCCGGCCGGGGCCAAAAAACCGTACCTAACTACCTAAGCGAAAAAGCTAAAAACATCCCGATCCTGGGGGCCATTGGCCAACCCAACTTTGAGGCAATCGGCGCCCAAAAACCCGACCTGATTCTGGTAGACGGTACCGGGCTAAACAACAACGCCAAAGCCCTGGCCACCTTACGGGCCATCGCCCCCACCGTATACACCGGCAATGCCGGCGGCGACTGGCGGCGCAACTTCACCAATATCGCCGCTGCCCTAAACCAGGAGCAAAAAGGCAAGCAGGTACTGGCCGCCTACGACAAGCGAGTCAAAGAAATGGCTAGCGCCCTGGCGCCCAAATACTCCGGTAAAACTTTCTCTATCATCCGCTGGCAGGGCACCGCAGCATCGCTGATCCTCAAAGAGCTACCCGCCGGCGTGGCCCTAAACGATCTAGGGTTAAAACGCCCAGCCAGCCAAGACCGCAAAGGACACGGACACAGCGAACCGGTTTCCCTAGAGAACATCTCCCAGATTGATGCCGACTACATGTTCTTTGGCTTCCTTGGTGGCTCCTCAGTGTCCAACCCCAAGGCTGGCGGCAGTGCCGACACCTCCGCTTCCTCCAAAGCCTTACAGCAGGCCGCGCAGGTGCCCGGGTTTGCGCAGCTAGAGGCCTATAAAGCTGGGCATGTCTACCCGGTTGACGGCTCCGTTTGGACTTCTACCGGCTCAGCGATTTTGATGAACTCCATTCTCGACGACGTCAAGCGCTACCTGCTCAGCTAGACACAGGTGCCTTTAAAAACGGGCATGCGCCTTAAAAACTGCGGCCCACAGAAGAAATAGACTCATGAAACTACGTAAATTTACGCTCCCCCTGGCGCTAGTAGCGTTAGGTTTTGGCACTATGCCGGCCTTCGCCTACCCAGTAGCCCAAACTGCTGGGGTGGCAGGCTCAGCTGCCAGGTATGTGTCTGCCCAAGGTGCCAAGGCAGCCGCCCCGGGCTCTGGGCATGTGAGCGCCCAGGCCTCTGCGGCTGGCTCTATCCCCACCAATACCGCTGGTGAGGGTACCTTAACTGTGGAGCCACAAACGGTTAAATCCGGCTCAGTGATCACCGTCAAAGGCACCGGTTTTGCACCCCGCGCTGAGGGTGGGTTTGTGGCCCTCAAACTAGACGATGGTAAGGGTGCAGATTCCAAGCTGCCCGCCCAGGATTCGGGCCTAGAGCTAAGCGCGGACCAAACCTCTATTACTGTGCCCACCACCGGCGGTGACTTCAGCGTGCAGGTAAACCTGCCGCAATTTACCACCCAAGGCACCCACTGGATTCGTCTGCTTGGTGGCAATGACGGCTCTGAGCGGGTATCTAAAGTGGCCGGGTTTGAGGTTAACGACGCCGTCGAGCCTGAGCCCGGCCCTAGCCTGCAGCCCACCAGTGAACCTACTGCGCAGCCCAGCCCGCAGCCCACTGCGCAGCCAGTCCCGGAGCCCACCAGTGAGCCCAGCCCGGCACCCACTACGCAGCCCACCGCTGCACCGCAGCCCACCAGTGAGCCCAGCCCGACACCCAGCGTGAGCCCCACCGCCGCGCCCACCCCGGCGCCGTCGTCGAGCCCGCAGCCAAGCACTGCCCCCACTGCTAGCCCGCAAAAATGCCAGGCCAGCGCCACAGCCCACCTGGTTTACCCGGCAGGCCAAACTAAAGACGCCACCACCGGGCCGCGCTACAACTACGGCGACAAACTCATTTTGGCTGGTAGCGGCTGGTGCCACCCCACTCAAGGTGGCTCAAAAATCGCCGTTAAACTTGACGAAGGCGGCTACTCCCACCGCGCCGGTGAAACCGTGGCCCCCAACGCCACCATTTGGGCCATTTTTGAAGCCGACGCTAACGGTAACTTCCAGGTAGAAATCCCCCTACCCACTGCCGGTGAAACCAAGGGCGGCACCAGCCCTGCCTTCAAAACCGGCGCTCACAGCCTGCGCCTACTAAGCGGATCCATCAAAGCCGGCGACAAAGGCCGCACCCTACTGGTCAAGCCCTTCACCGTAGGCGACTACACCCCCAGCGGCGTGCCCGCACCCATCAGCCCCAGTGAGGATCTAAACGCCGCCAACTCCGGCTCAATGCAAGCCTCCCTGAGCGCTGCGACCATTAACGTGAAACTGCCACAAGCCAAAGTCGGCAGCTGGGTGTACCTATCCACCTACCTGCCTGATGGCTCGCGGCGTATCCCCTGGCAAGGCCAGTGGTACCAGGTGGGCTTAGACCACGGCGTAAGCCTGGAGCGGCCAGCGGATCTGCCCGGCGGCAAAGTGACCCTGGTGGCCCAAAACCCAACCGGCACAGTGATCGGCTGGAGCAGCCTGCAACTGCCGGCCAAAATCAAAATTATTTCCCCCGCCCATCACGGCGTAGCCCAAACAGGCACACAGCTAACTAGCCGGCGAACAGTCACCCAGCTAAACCCATTTACCACCAGCTTTAGCCGCGCCAACACCACCAGGCTAGGCGGCGTTAGCACACGCCGTGGCTATGCGGCAGTGAGCCTGCGCCCCGCAGCCCGCGCCCTAGCCAACACGCAAGCCAAGGCCCTTAAACCCATGCCCGCCGCCATGCCCAACTCGGTGGCACGCGATCTAAAAGCGCTAGCCAAGAGTCCCACTCAAGGCTTTAAAGTCGCCGCTAAAGGCAAAGAAATCACGGTAAGCGTGCCCGCCAGCATCGAAACTGGACAGTGGCTATTTATGTACCTCTACGACCCGGCCACCCCGGTGGGTTGGGTGCAGGTTGACGACACCCACCAGATCAAGCTGGAAATCACTGGCCTAAGCGGCGGCAACTATGCGCTCGCGGCCATTGGTGAAGACGGCAAGCAGCTGGGTTGGTCCAGTTTCGTGCTGGCTGGGGGTGCCCCGGCTGCGGCTGAGGCGGCCCCCGCGCAAAACGTCAGTCAAGTAGTGGTGCTTAAACGCGCCCAAAAGGCTGGCTGGCTCAGCCCCGACGACGTCTGGCTGCTAGCTGCCGCCGGAGTCATTTTGGCTTCCAGCGCCACTGTGGCCCTGCTGCTGCGCCGCAAAGCCTAACGCCCTGAATTTAAGGAAAGTAAATGCGTAGAGTGACCAAGGTTTTTAAGACCCTAGCCAGTGCTGTCATGGTTTCTGGCGCCGCCCTGGCCCTGGTGCTGCCTAGCGCTGCAGCTTTGCCGCCAGGGGGTGCAGACGACTCCACTGAAGGTACCAGCTCAACTGTCACCGGCTCGGTGGAGGCGGGCGGTACCCTCAGCTTCAGCCTTAGCGGCTTTCCTGCTGGTGAGACGGTAAGTATCAAAATTGACGACGGCGCCCTGGATGGCTCAGACAATTCAGTAAGCGGCACCGGCGTGGTGCATCAGCAAAAAATTGGTGCCAACGGCTCAGTTTCTGGCTCGTTTGTGCTGCCCAGCTATGTTAAGCCCGGCACTCACTGGCTACGCTTCCTGGCCAGCCAAGAAATCCCTGAATCTCAAGGTGGGGGCACTAAAGGTTTCAGTAACCGCTCCCCGCAATTTACCGTAACCGGCTCAGCCAGTGACTCTGGTGATCAAGGGGGCGCAGGGGGTGCAGCCGCTGGCTCTGGCAGTGGCGCTTCTGGCGCTGGTGGCTCTAGCAACGCTGGTGGCGCTGGCAGCTCTGGCTCTGGCAGTGATTCAGGGGCGGGCGCTAATGGTGGGGTTGGCGCAGCAGGCGTTGCTGGTAGCCAGGCCACTGCCAGCGCGGGCGCCTCGGCTAAGCCCACCTCAGGGACCTTGAAAGTGACCGCCTCACCCAGCGCTAAAAAGAAGGCCCAGCCGGCGGCCACCACCGTGACCACTATTGTGGCCATGGAACAGAGCTCTAAATCAGCTTTCCCGGTGCTCGGCGTGAGTGTTTTTAGTGCTGCGCTGCTTATTGGTGCGGTTGCTATCGGCGCGGTGCTGCTGCGTAACCGCCGTCGAGCTGGTGCTGCCGGGGCTGGGGCTGGCGCTGCTGGGGCAGGCGCCGGAAAGTCAGCCGGGGCTGGCGGCGCGGGGGCTGGCGCTGCTGGGGCTGGCGCCGGAAAGTCAGCCGGAGCGGGCGGCGTCGGCAATTTCCCGGGGCCTGCAGCCTAAAGATGCGCCTAGCTAAACCAATATTTTTTACGCTAGCGCTGCTAGCCTTGGCCGGGGCCATAGTTTTGAGCCTATTTGTGGGTTCTAAAGTTTTGGACCCGACCTTGGTGTGGCAGGTTTTGCGGCTCGGGCCAGACACTGTCAACTTACCGGCCCAGGGCGGGCACAACGCACAGCATTCGCAGCTAGCTAGCGCCGCCACGGTGGTGTGGCAGCTGCGAGTGCCACGCACCTTAATTGGCCTTAGCGTGGGGGCGGCGCTGGGCCTGGCCGGGGCGCTGATGCAGTGCCTTACCCGCAACCCTTTGGCTGATCCGGGCATTTTGGGGGTTAACTCGGGGGCTGCCTTGGCGGTGGTGCTCAGTGTGGCCCTGTTTGGCTTAAGTGGCGTTAACACCTATATGTGGGCGGCTTTTATGGGGGCTGGCGCAGCGGCGGTGGCCGTATATCTGCTGGGCGCCACTGGGCGAGCCGGGGCTAACCCGGTGCGTTTAGCCTTGGCGGGAGTAGCGGTTTCAGCGGCCCTGGGCGCACTTACCCAAACGGTTATTTTGGCTGATCAAGAGGCTTTTAACGAGTTTCGCTATTGGGTGGCTGGCTCGCTAGAAGGGCGCGGCGCGGATATTGCTATGGCGACGACGCCGCTAATTGTTCTGGGGGCGGCGCTGGGCTTGGTACTTTCACCTAGCCTGAACGCACTGGCTCTGGGGGAGGAGGCCGCTAAAGGTTTAGGGGTGCGTGTGGAGGCTACCCGCACACTTACTGCCCTGGCAGTGACACTGTTAGCTGGCACGGCTACGGCCGCCGCTGGACCAATTTCTTTTGTGGGCTTAGCTGTTCCGGTGGCGGCGCGTACAGCGCTTGGCCCTGATCAGCGCTGGGTGGCTTTAGCTAGCCTGCTACTAGGCCCGGTGTGGGTGCTGGGCGCCGATGTTTTAGCTCGCGTAATTATTGCCCCCCAAGAGCTACAAGTTGGGGTGGTGGCGGCTTTAGCTGGCGCTCCCTGCTTTATCGCCATGGTGCGCACTAAAAAGGTGGCGGCGCTATGAAAAACCTAAACCAGGGCAGGCTTTCGGCGCAGCAGCCACCGGCTGCAAACCAGTCTGTACCGGCCAAGCTGACTAAAGCAGCAGCCAAGCTGGTTAAAGCAGCAGCCAAAGTGGCCTGCCAAGCGGCGCCCGGATCTCGCCGGCACATCCTACTGCGCCGGGGCCCCTACTCGCTGCTACTGGGTAGGCGTTCACTGGTGGTGGGTTTCACGCTGCTGGTGGTTTTAACAGTAGTGGCGGTAGCCAGCGTAAGCACCGGCGCTTACCCGGTTAGCCCCGCCCAGGTCAGCGCCGCCATCTTTGGCTACGGGCAGGAAGATAGCTACGCGCGTTACTTTGTAACCCAAGTGCGGGCCCCACGAATTGCCACCGCCATGTTGGTTGGAGCTGCCTTGGGCCTGTCCGGTGCCCTGTTCCAGGCAGTGTCAGGTAACCCCCTGGGTAGCCCCGACATTATTGGTTTCACCACTGGCTCTGCCACCGGTGCCCTGGTAGCCATCATTTTGGTGGGGGCCTCCCCACTAGGGGTATCGCTAGGAGCCATTGCGGGCGGCGTCGGTGCTGCGGCCCTGGTATACGTACTGGCCTGGAAAAACGGCATCACCGGCAACCGCCTGGTGCTGGTGGGTATAGGCCTGGCCGCCGTAGAGCACGCCCTTAACGAGCTGCTGATCGTGCGTGCCCCACTAGCTAACGCCCAGCAGGCCGCCCAATGGCAGGCGGGCAGTCTTAACGACGCTAACTGGGCTTGGCTAGCTTGGCTGGCCCTGGCCCTGGCGGCGCTAACCCCAGCACTGGCCTGTCTGACGCGGCCCCTGAGCACCCTGGCTTTAGGTGATGAGCTCGCCCATGGCCTGGGCACGCGCGTGCAAGCCACCCGCTCAGGGGCGCTGGCGGTAGGGGTAACCCTGGTAGCTTTGGCGACGGCGGTAACCGGCCCAATTGCTTTCGTGGCGTTGGCAGCCCCGCACTTAGCGCGCCGAGCTAGCGGCGCGGCGGGCGTGAATCTGACCAACAGCGGCCTGATGGGGGCCACTTTGGTGGTGGTGGCTGATTTTGTGGCCCAGCGCGCCCTAGCCCCCACCCAACTAGCGGTAGGGGTTGTGACGGCCACGTTAGGCGGGCTGTATTTGGTGTTGTTCTTGGTGTTGCAGTGGAGGAAAGGCATATGAGCGGGCAGGTCACTTTGGCTGGTAAAGGCCTGGTGGTGGGCTATGGGGGCGCTCCGGTGCTCGACGGCGTCGATTTCGCGGTCCCCAGCGGCCAGTTCACCGTGATTGTGGGCCCTAACGCCTGCGGTAAATCCACCCTGCTTAAAACCCTATCTCGCGTGCTGCGCCCCAGCAGTGGCCAGGTGGAGCTGGGTGGGCGTCCAATCAGCTCCTATAGCCCCAAACAGGTGGCCAGGCAGGTGGCTTTGCTACCCCAGTCGCCCCAGGCCCCCGAGGGGATCAGTGTGGCTGACCTGGTGGCGCGCGGGCGCCACCCGCACCAAAGCCTGCTGCGTCAATGGTCCCCAGCCGATGAACGCGCCGTGCAAGACGCCCTAGAGCGTGCCGGGGTGGCTAGCCTAGCTAGCCGCCGGGTTGAGGAACTCTCCGGTGGACAGCGTCAACGCGTATGGATCGCCATGGCCCTAGCCCAAGACACGCCCGTGCTGCTGCTAGATGAACCCACCACCTACCTAGACATCAGCCACCAGGTTGAGGTTTTAGAGCTAGCCGCCGCCTTGCAGCGCCAAGGCCGCACAGTGGTAGCCGTGCTGCATGAGCTAGCCCTGGCTTTCCGCTACGCCACCCACCTTGTGGTGATGCAGCAAGGCGCCATTGTGGCCCAGGGTAGCCCGCGTGAAATAGTCACCGAACAGCTGATTGAAAAAGTATTTGACCTGCCCTGTCAGCTTTTACATGATCCCCAAACCGGCACCCCACTAGTGCTGCCGCGACCTAGAAAGCAGGCCCTATGACGGCGTCGACCAGGCCCACCCCACCGAAACTACCGCGCCCCCAGCGCGCCCCGCTGGCCACCAGCCCCACCCTGGACGCTGTGCGCCAGCGCCTACTTGAGCACCCGCAACTGGCCAGCCAGCTGCAAGCACAGCTGTGGCAGCAGGTGACTGCCACGCCCCTGCTGGAAGCGGACCCCACCCAGGAAGGCAAATACCTGGTTACTTTTCTGTGGCGCGGCGCGGCACAGCGCGTGTTGCTGTTCGTTAACCGGCTTACGGACGAGAAAAACCTAGCCGACTCCTATATGCGGCGACTGCCCGGTACGGATACTTGGTACCTGACCTACCGCATGGATGGCGATTGGCGCGCCTCCTACTGTTTCCTGCCGGCCCCTGCCGCTGCCCAGGCGCCCTGGTTACAGGGCAGTCAGGTGCGTTTGCGTCAGGCTCTAGACGGCGGCCTGCCTGACCCCCACAACCCGGTTACCTGCACTAATCGGCGTGGTTTTGTGCAGTCTGTGGTGTCGCTGCCCCTGGCGCCGGCCTGGCCGCTAGGGGAATGGCCCGTCTTTGCCGGCTGCGATGAGGCTCTGGATGCCGACGGCGCTGCAGTTAGGTTTTCTGACACAGGCGCCGTCGAATCGGGCAGCTTAGATGCGGGCAGGCTCGACGCCGTCGCCGACTTAGACACCCTGGGGCGCCAAATTTGGGTTTACACCCCCGCCCTAATTGGCCGCACCCAAAGCTGGCCGGTGCTGCTAGTACTTGACGGCGAAGTTTGGCTTAAGCGCCACCACCTGCACCTGGCTCTGGCCCAGCTCATGGAGGCAGGGCTGATCGCCCCGGCCTATATCGTGTTCATTGATTCAGGTGGCACCGAGCAACGCTGGCAGGAGTTGGGGGACAGCGATTTTGGCCGCTATTTAAGTGGACCGTTACTTAACTGGCTCAAAACCCACTATGCCATTAGCCCTAACCCTGCTGAGCGGGTAGTTATTGGACAGAGTCTAGGGGCACTAACCGTGCTGCGCACCCTAGTGGCTTACCCGCAGTTAATCGGGGCGGGCATAAGCCAGTCGGCATCACTGTGGCAAGACGTGCTCTTTAACGAGCTAAACGCACTAGATGCTACGCAAACGCCCCTAGCAGGCACCCGGGCTTGGATAGAGGTAGGTAGTCAAGAATGGATTTTGGCGCCCCTGCAACCCAAAGCAGTCCATCAACTACGTCAGGCTGGGATGCAGGTTAAAGACATGGTTTATAACGGTGGACACGACTATGCCTGCTGGCGCATCAACCTAGCCAGTGCGCTGATGCAGCTACTGCCCGGCCCGAATGCCTTACCGCCCTTAAGTGCCTTAGAGGCTGCTGAAGCCAGCGGCCAGGCCAAATGATTTTTAAAAATGCGGCAAGTAGAAATCCAGCCAGCCTGAACAGGCAGCGAAAGTGTATAAACACACCGCCAACAGCATTAGCAGCGAGTAAGGGGCAATCTTACGCAGCACAGTGGCCTCAATACCCGGCGCCTCAACCGCTGTGGCTGCCACCGCCAAGTTCTGGGGCGAAACCAGCTTGCCGATACCCCCAGCCACGGTGTTAGAAGCGAGCAAAGTGGCGGTGTCGATGCCAATCGCGTGGGCGGCGCTAGCCTCCATAGAGCCAAACAAAGCCCCAGAACTGGTAGTAGAGCCACCCACGGCAGTGCCCAGCCAACCCAAAATCGGGGCAAACAGGGTGAAAGCATGGCCAGTTGAAGCCAGCGCCGCGCCAATAGCGGTGGTTTGCCCCGAAAAGTTCATCACATAAGCCAAAGCCATAACCGCCGCAATAGTTAGCAGCGTGTAACGCAAACCAGAAATGGTGTGCCACAGTGCCACCAGGGAACGCAAAACCGGCAGGGCAAAGCGGGTTTTGCGGCCATACCAGGCATACAGGCCAGTAACCACAATGGCAGTAAAAATGATTGGTGTGCCTGGGTTAGACAGCAGCGGCAGCTGATAGATCGCGGTCTGGTTCACACTACCGTCAGCGTTATGCAAGTGCCCATACAGGCCCGGCCAAGGAATATTGATGTCGGTGGATTTAAGCAGAGCATCTAAATCCACCCCCCACTTCCATAGTTTGGTGGTGGCAATCAGGGTTACCACCAGTAGGTAGGGGGTGAGGGCCAGCACTACGCGGCTAATGCTTAGACCCTCAACGGAAGCTTTAGAGTGCTGCTCGGGCGGCGTCGTCGGAGTCCAAAACAGCAAGAAAATATAGGTGGCTGCCAGGGTAAAAAGCGCCGTGGCCACGCCGGTAAGTTCAAAAGAAAGCAGCGGCATAAAAAGATGGCCAAGTGCGGAAGTAACGCCGGTAACCAACGCTAGCGGCCACAGCTGACGCACACCCCGGCGCCCGTCAAGCATAAGTAGCAGTAAAAATGGGACCACCAGCGCCAAGGGGGCAATCAGGCGTCCCATAAGTAGAGAAATGTGGGCAGGATCCACGCCGCCCATACGGCCGGCGGTCAGCACCGGCGTGGCCATGGCGCCGTAAGCCAAATAAACCAGGTTACCCAGCAAACACAGCAGCACAGCCCTAATCTTGGGTAGCCCCAGCGTGGCCAGCATGGCGCAGGTAATGGCTACCGGCGCCCCAAAACCGGCTAAACCCTCCAGCAAGTTACAAAATGTGTAGGCCACAATCAGGGCCTGAATGCGGATGTCCGCCTTACCGATACTGGAGAAAACTGCACGCAAATCCTGTGAGCGGTTAGAAAACTCGGTCAGGTTATACAGCCATACGGCCCCCACCACGATAAAAATCATGGGCATAACCGCAAACGCCAGCCCCTGTGAGGCCGACAGCAGCGTCATAGACACCGGCATTTTAAAGACCGTTATAGCCAGTACAACTGCCAGGCCTAAAGCCAGCAGAGCACAACGGTGAGTTTTAACCTTAAACCCACCCAGTAGCGCAAAAAAAGCGATCAGTGGGGAGGCTCCCACCAGGGCGGACAGGTACACGTTGCCAGCCACTGCAGTGGTTGAGGGGGTAAATGTAAGCGGCAGACTAGCGGCGACAGTGGCGTTTGTAGCCCCGTGCGCAGCTGCCAGTGCAGCGACACTAAACGGCATGAAGGACCCTGGCTAAATACAACAATTTACTTCAGTGATCATAACAAGTTTTAGACGGTTACTTACACATACTAAGGGCGCCACCCAAACAGGTAGCGCCCTTAGCCAGTATTAGCTAACTCAGACCTGGCCTAGGCCGTCCAGGTGAGCGGCTGCGGCGGCGTCCTCAGTCTCCTTCTCGGCCTGCGCCAGGGCGGTGCAGCGGCGAGCATAGGCGGCGATCTCAGCGGCGACGTCGTCCTTCGACCAGCCCAGCAGCGGGGCGGCGATCTCAGCAATCTCGTCAGCAGCAGCCAGACCGTGGTCGCGGTGCTCCAGGTCTAGGCGCACGCGGTGAACGATGATGTCGTCCAGGTGCAGGGCGCCCTCGTGGGTGACGGCCCAAGCAACCTCAGCCTTCAAGAAGGCGGGTGCGGACTTTAGCGGCTGGCCGTATTCAGGCTTAGCGTCGATCAGCTCAAGCAGGTCCTGGGTCTCAGCGCCGTAGCGCGAAAGCAGGTGGTCAACGCGGGCCAGGGTCCAGCCGTGGGCGCGGGCAATCTCACCGGAGCGGGCGGTGACCTCGTCTAGGCCCGCAGCACCCACCAGAGCCAGGCGCTCGGTGCAGGTGGGGTGTACCTTGGTCTGCTCCACACCGAGGGCGAAGTCGACGGCGTCGGCAGCCATCACGCGGTAGGTGGTCAGCTTACCGCCGGCGATGGAGGTTAGGCCGGGGGCTACCTCGGTGACGGTGTGCTCACGTGAAACCTTGGTGGAGGCGGTCTCGCCGCTCTCGCCTTCCTTCACGCCCGGCTGCAGCAGCGGACGCAGACCAGCATAGACACCAATGATGTCCTTACGGCTAATGGGCTTTTCTAGCACCGCGTTGGCGTGCTCCAACACATAGTCGATGTCGGCGCTGGTGGCCACCGGGTGATCGATGTTCTCGTGCCAAGCGGTGTCAGTGGTGCCGATAACCCAGTAGCGCGGCCACGGGATGATGAACAGCACGGACTTCTCAGTGCGCAGGAAGATACCGGTCTCAGCCTCAATAGCCTCCTTGGGAACCACAATGTGGATACCCTTACTGGCCAGCACCTTTAAACCGTTGGTGACGCCAGCTAGCTCCTGAGTCTGCTCAGTCCACACACCGGTGGCGTTGATGACGCGACGCGAGTAGATGTCGCGTACAACCTTCTTGCCGGCCTTGGCGCTGGCCTCAAGGTCCTCCACGCGGGCACCGATAACGCGGCCGTGGTCGTTCTTTAGGTACTCCACAACCTTGGTGCGGGTGGCAGCCAGGGCGCCGTTCTCGACGGCGGTACGCACCAGGGAGATGACCAGACGGGAGTCATCCACGCGAGCGTCGTAGAACTTGATAGCGCCAGCCAGGCCAGAGGTGTCTAGCGAGGGGGCTAGACGCTTGGTGCCCTTGGCGGTCAGGTGGTGTTGCACCGGCACAGTGGCCTTACCGCGTGCACCTAGCAGCGCCAAGGCGTCGTACATACCCACACCCACGGCCGAGTAGGCGCGCTCAACCTCGTGCTTTAGCGGCCATAGGAAAGGCTGGGCCTTAACTAGGTGCGGGGCGGTCTCAGTAAGTAGGCGGCCACGCTCTGCCAGAGCCTCAGCCACCAGCGGGAAGTCAAGCTGGTAAAGGTAGCGCAGACCACCGTGCACTAGCTTGGAAGACCAGGAGGAAGTACCTGCCGCCCAGTCACCCATTTCCACGATACCGGTGCGCAGCCCACGGCTGGCGGCATCCACAGCGATACCTGCACCAGTGACGCCACCGCCGACAACTAAGATGTCTAGACCTTCAGCGTCAGTCATTGCATCAAGTGCCGCCTGGCGCTTTTCGGCATTGAGAGCGCTAGATGGCAAAGAAGTGTTTGCGGACATCTCTATCCTCCAAAATTAAGGAACTGTTCAAACAGGTAACAGTTTGGTTCATGTAGGTGGGCCTGCCAATAGTCGTGAACGTGCGTGCAGTGAGCTAACAGACCCTCCAAAATATGCCCAGTTAAGCCAATAAATTGCGCTTTTATATGGCCATAAAACCCATTAAAGCGCTATAAACACATAAGGGCGGGTCCACGTAAGACCCACCCTTATGTATTGTGTTTCTAACCGTAGGGGATGACGGTTAGAAAGCCCTAAATTAGCCTGGCTTATATGCGGCTAAGCCCGGCCTAAAAGGGACGAATCACTCCAGCTCAGCATCGACGTCGGCGTCGACCCAGTCCAGGGTCTTGGTTACGGCCTTCTTCCACAGACGGTACAGGCGATCGCGGTGCTCCTGCTCCATGGCGGGCTCCCAGCGGGCACCCTCAGCCCAGTTGTCCACCACGTCCTGCGTGCCGGACCAGAAGCCGACGGCGATACCGGCCGCGTAGGCAGCGCCCAGAGCGGTGGTCTCAATGACCTTGGGGCGAACCACAGGTACGCCGGCTACGTCAGCCTGGAACTGCATCAGCAGACGGTCGTTGGTCATGCCGCCGTCAACCTTGATTTCGGTTAGCGGCACGCCAGAGTCGGCGTTCATGGCCTGCAGCACGTCCAGGGTCTGGTAGGCGGTGGATTCCTCGACGGCGCGAGCAATGTGGGCCTTGTTGACGTAGCGGGTTAGACCCACCAGGGCGCCACGGGCGTCGGGACGCCAGTAGGGGGCGAACAGGCCAGAGAAAGCGGGCACGAAGTAGGCGCCACCGTTGTCCTCCACCGAAGCAGCCAGCTCCTCAATGTCGCGGGAGTTGGTGATCAGACCTAGGTTGTCGCGCATCCACTGCACCAGCGAGCCGGCCACGGCAATGGAGCCTTCCAGGGCGTATACCGCCGGCTGGTCACCGATCTGGTAGCACACGGTGGTCAACAGGCCGTTCTTGGAGGGGACCGGGGTGGTGCCGGTGTTCATGAGCATGAAGCAGCCGGTGCCGTAGGTGTTCTTAGCCTGGCCCTTGTTGAAGCAGGCCTGACCGAAGGTGGCGGCTTGCTGGTCGCCGAGGATACCGGCGATGGGGGTGTCAACTAGCAGGCCGTTCTTGCGTCCGTAACCGAAGATGCCTGAGGAGGGCTTAATTTCGGGCAGCATAGACATGGGGATGCCCATGTCGGCGGCAATTTCCTCGTTCCAGGACAGGGTGTCCAGGTTCATCAGCATGGTGCGCGAGGCGTTGGTGACGTCAGTGGCGTGCACGCCGCCGTCGACGCCGCCGGTGATGTTCCACAGTACCCAGGTGTCGGTGTTACCAAAGAGCAGGTCGCCAGCTTCAGCCTTCTCGCGGGCGCCGGGGACGTTTTCCAAAATCCAGGCGATCTTGGGGCCGGAGAAGTAGGTGGCTAGGGGTAGACCCACCTTGGCCTTGTAACGGTCGGTGCCTAGCTCGCTGCCGGCGGCTAGACGGTCGCAGATCTTCTGGGTACGGGTGTCCTGCCAGACGATGGCGTTGTAGATCGGCTTACCGGTGGTCTTGTCCCACACCACGGCGGTTTCACGCTGGTTGGTGATACCGATGGCGGCCACCTCGTGGCGGTTGGTTTCAGCCTCAGCTAGTACCCCGCCAACTACGGAGCGCACGTTGGCCCAGATTTCTTCCGGGTCGTGCTCAACCCAGCCGGGTTTGGGGGTGTAGTTGGTGTGCTCTAGCTGGTTCATGGCCACGATAGAGCCGTCGTGATCGAACAGGATTGCCCGTGAGGAAGTAGTGCCCTGGTCAATGGCGATTACATATTTCTTCTCGGTCATAATTCATCCCTTCCACTTCGTTGTGACGCACAAAGATTCTCCAAGGCGATTTGTTTGGCTTGGCGAACCCTGGCGCTGTCGGACCTCTAAGTCCGATGCGTTAATGCTTGGACCTAACCTAACCTCCCAGCTAGGCCCACAGACCTCTTTTTCCCGAAAGCGGTAAAAGGGGCCAAGCAGTAGTGTAATGCGCGATACAATCGTTCAAGAATTTCCATGCATGGCCCGACGCGGCGCTAGCTTGGGGCAAACTTTACTAAACCGAAGAAGGCAGCTTAGATGGTTGAACGCGATGACATGGCCTTCCAGGCCGCAATGATGTATTACCTGCAGTCTGAAACTATGGATGGCGTTGCTCGTCACCTGGGGGTATCGCGTTCAACTGTTTCACGTCTGCTGTCGCACGCCCGTGAGGCGGGTTTGGTGCGTATTAGCCTCAATGAGCCTAGTCGCCCTGACGCGCTGGCGTCGCAGATGAAGAAGGCTTTTAAAGTGCATGCCCGTGTGGTGCCGGTGCGTGAGGGGGCCACGGAGATTAACCGTCTCTCCCAGGTGTCTGCGGTGGCTGCCGAGATGATCAGCCAGAAGGTAGAAAACGGCACTATCATGGGTGTGGCCTGGGGTAACACGGTGGCTGAGATAGCTCAGTCGCTGCCTCCACGTGAGTTGCAGCGGGTGCTGGTGGTGCAGCTAAACGGCGCTGCTAACTCTTCACAGACCGGTTTGCCTTATGCGGATGCAATTTTGAGTCAGTTTGCCTTTGCTTTCCGGGGCCGCACAGTGCATTTCCCGGTGCCGGCGTTGTTTGACTATGCCTCTACCCGTGAGGCTATGTGGCGTGAGCGTTCAGTGCAGCGAGTGTTAGCGATTCAAGAACGTGTTGACTTGGCTGTGTTTGGGGTGGGGTCGCTACGCAGCCCGGTGCCTAGCCAGGTTTATGCTGGTGGTTACCTAAATGAGGAAGATCGCCGCGCACTGGATGCTGAGGGTGTAGTGGCTGATGTGTGCACTGTGTTTTTGCGTGCCGATGGTTCTTATCGTGATATTTCGCTAAATGCGCGTGCTTCTGGGCCTACTCCGGCACAGTTGAGTCGTATTAAGACCCGTGTGATGGTGGCTTCGTCGGCTGCTAAAGCTCCGGCTATTTTGGCGGCTTTGCGGGCTAGAGTGGCTACTGACGTGGTTTTGGATGTGGCTGCAGCCCAGGCGGTGCTGGCTTTAGCGGGACGTAACCGCATGGGCATTGGGCTAGGTAGCCATAAGCCGGTAGAGTCTTAGGTATGGCCAGAGGTGACAACAACAACAACCGTACTGGCGGTGGGCGTAAGTCACCTTTCCCGCCGTTAAGGCTGGTTCAAGATCTACCTGATAGCGACGACGTCGCCCCGCGTAGCTCTAGTGGCGCTGGGGGGCGTGCGTCTGCTGCCCGCTCTGGCTCACGTGGCGGCGACGGCGCAGCTAAAGCCTCCCGTGCTAGTGGCGTTGGTAAGGGCACTGGTAGCGCGCGCCCCACAGGGGGGCGTAGCACTGGCTCAGCTCGCGCTAGCTCTCATGGCCAGCAGGTGCGCGGCGCCAAAGCCCGCACTAATGAGCTGCGCGTAGAACACTCTGGTGAGCGTGCGCAGGCTAGCTCTACTCAAGCGCGTAAGGCTCACTCAGCCTCCGGGGTAGGCCAGGGGGTAGCGGCGTCGAGAAATACGCAGCCGCGCCCCGCCACAAAGGGCGCTACCCAGAATGCTGCTGGGCAAAAAGCAACTGGTCAAAGGGGCTCTGCGCAAAGGGGCTCTAATGCCTCGACGCGAGGGGCTCAGCGCGGCACTGGCCGAGCTGACCAAAGCGCAGGTCAGGTGCGTAGCTCTCAGGGGCGTAGTGCTCAAGCTGGCTCCGGCCAGGGCCGTAGTGGGCAAGCTAGTAATGCTCAGGGACGCGCTCAGGGGCGGCCGACTGCTCACACAGGCCAAGCCAGTAATGCTCAGCGCGGCACCAGTCGAGGCGGCCAAAACGCGGGCCGGGCGCGTAGTTCTCAGGGACGTAGTGCTCAAGCTCGCACTAGTCAGGGCCGTAGCGCTCAGGGCCGTGATGGGCAAGGAGGCACTACGCGCACCGGCACCGCTAGCACGGCCCGGCGCGGAGCGGCTGCTGGTCAGCGCCAAAATCCACGTAAGCAGACGCAAGGCGCCCCCGGCAAACGTCGCGTTAGTACGCCTGGTGCGCGTCCCTCGCGCCCGCAATCACAGGCACCCGAACGGCGTCGTCCACCCGCCAATCACCCTAAGAAGCCGCCGCGCCAGCCAATGGACCCGGCACTTAAAGCCTCCTTGATGCGGCTGGGACGTAACGTATTTTTGGTAGTGCTCACAGTGGTGCTGGTGGTGTGGGGCTTTAACTACGTCACTGAGACTGTGCGCGTGCAAAACTTGCAGGCGGAGCGCCAAAACCAGGGTAGTGGTATGCCCACCCCGCTGGCTTGTGACACTAAGAATCTGGATGTCACGGTTACTTTGCCGGCCCAGGTGGCGCGCGGTCAGGCTTTAACTGTCAACTTGAAGGTGGCTAATAAAGCCAATATTCCCTGCATATTTGATGTGGGCTCTGAGCATCTGCAAATGCGGATCACCTCCGGCACAGACACTGTCTACGACGCCGCCACCTGCAAGGCTGAACCAAACAGCCGCAAAATGCTACTGGCGCCGCTGACAGCTAAGGCTGCGGGGGAAGCAGCTTATGTATCGGCTAACCCTACCCCTGACTCTTTCACTACTTCAGTTAGCTGGAATGGGCAGCGTTATAAAGCTGACTGTTCTTCAGCGGGCCCTTCCCAGCCGGGCACATACGTGTTGCGTTTGAACCTGGACGGTAAAGATCTCATTGGCCAGCAAGTTTTTATCGTTAAGTAGGTAGATAGATGAACAGTGTTTTTAAAGTTTTGGCGATTATTTCTTTTGTGATCGCTGCGCTTGGCTTAGCGGCAGGAATCTGGTCTGGCTACAACCTGTTTACGCTCAGTAAAGACGCTAGCCAGAACCGGGTGATTACCTGGCATGACAACTCTGGCCCTTTCAACGAGACGTTTACAGACAGTAAAAACGTGCTGTGGGCGCGCCTAGCTGATGGGGTGCAGGCTGATCAGGTGGCTAAGCCAGTTTGCAGCGTGAGCACCGCTGACGGCGCGCAGCTAGAGGTGAAGCTGGAAAACTCCAAGTACCGCCTGGAAGAGGATGGCACGGTGATTGTTGGTCACGTGTTTCCTACTAGTACCACTAATGCCACCGTAAAATGCGACACCAGCGCTGTGGCGCAGGTGGGGATCAGCCATGTTAAAGATGGCTCAGTGGCCACCTTCTTTGCGATTATCTTTATCCCCGCAGGTATTGCCCTGGTGGTGGGGCTGATGGCTGGCGTGCTGTTCCTAATTATTGGCGCAATTACAGGCAAGAAAGCTGTGCGTCGTTACTGATCTAGTGGCGTTAGCGCGGCACCTACCGCCTGGGCTAAGTGAGCTACCGGTAGCACCTTCATGCCTTTAATGGGGCGCAGCTCAGCGGATCCAGCCAAAGGCACAATTGCGCGGTCAAAACCAAGCCTGGCAGCTTCAGCTAAACGCCGCTGCACCCCCACCGTGGCGCGCAGCTCCCCGGTTAAGCCCACTTCACCAAAAGCCACCAGGCCTGGGGGAGTGGGTAAATTACGTGCCGCAGACACCACCGCAATGGCTAAGGCCAGGTCAGCGGCTGGTTCAATGGCTTTAGCCCCACCCACGGTGGAAACATAGACATCGCTGGAGGAGGTGTCCACCTTCATGCGGGCCTGCAATACCGCCAAAGCCATGGCGGTGCGTGAATAATCTAGGCCCGAGGTGGTGCGCCGTGGCGAGCCGGCATGGGTGGAAGCCACCAAAGCCTGAATCTCAATAGCCATGGGCCGGCGTCCCTCTAAAGTGACGGTAGCGCAGGTGCCGGGAACCTCAGAGCGGGCCTGAGACAAAAACAGCCCAGAGGGATCGGCTAGCTCCACAATGCCGCGTTCACCCAGCTCAAAGCAGCCCACCTCATCGGTAGGCCCATAGCGGTTTTTAACTGCCCGTAGTAGACGCAAACGGGCGTGGCGCTCACCTTCAAACTGACACACCACATCCACTAGGTGCTCAAGCACGCGCGGACCGGCAATGCCGCCGTCCTTAGTTACGTGCCCTACCAGCAACACCGGAATATTGCGTTCTTTAGCTAGGGCAATGATTGCCGCCGCCACCGCCCGCACCTGGCTGGTACCACCAGCTGAGCCTTCAACATCAGCTGAGGCAATGGTTTGCACAGAGTCCACTATCAGTAGTGCCGGATTAGCCTGTTCCACTTGGCCAAGCACCGCTCCTAGCTCAGTTTCTGCAGCTAGCAGCAGGTTGTCAGCTAAAGCATCAATACGCGCCGCGCGCAGACGCACCTGGGAGGCGGACTCCTCACCAGTTATATATAGGACGCTGCCAGCGCCAGTTAGCTCAGCTTGCCTGGCCGCATTGGCGGCCACGGTCAGCAGCAGGGTGGATTTGCCGACGCCGGGCTCGCCCGCCAGCAAAATTACGGCCCCTGGTACGATCCCTCCACCCAGCACCCGGTCAAGCTCGCCCACCCCGCTGGGGCGGGCCTGGGCTGACTCGGCACTAACTTGAGCGATGGGCTGAGCAGCCTGAATCGGGGTGCGTACAGCGGTTTTAGCTAGGCCAGCACTGGCGCCAACTTCTGCCAGGGTGCCCCAAGCCTGACATTGGCGGCACTGTCCCTGCCATTTCGCGCTGAGCCAGCCACATTCACTACAGCGATAGCTTTCCTTTTTTGCCACGATCTCACTCTAACGCGCCTATACCACGGCGCTAGTGGCGCAATTTGCAAGTTGCCAAAGCCCCAAATTTACTGAGATAAACCTAACCTTGCTAGCTTTGGAGCTCTAGGACACACTCTTAGGGGTAGAACCATTTAAAAGGGGATAAAAATGATGCTTTCACGTCGCCACCTACTGGGCGCCAGCGCCGTCGTCGCTATTGGAGCCGGGCTTAGCGCCTGCGGCACCAAAACCACCGGCAGCCAGGCCACCTCCGCCAGTAAGGCCACAGACAAATTCCCGGTAAACGTAGCCCACGTCTACGGCACCACCACCATCAAAGCTGAACCTAAGCGGGTAGTGTCCATCTCCTCCGGCAACGAAGAAGCCATCATTGCCCTGGGGGTAGTGCCCGTAGCCATGCCCGCAAACACCTGGGGCGGCAACAAAAACAAGTCCCTGCCCTGGAAGGATGAGGCCCTAACCAAGCTCGGTGCCGCCCCCGGCAGCGCCAACTACCCCAAGCAGTTCACCTCCACCGACTCCCTGCCCATCCAGGAAATCGCCGGTTACAAGCCAGATCTGATCGTGGCGGCCCTTAGCGGCATCAGCAAAGAAGAATACGAGCAGCTGAGCAAAATCGCCCCCACCATCGCCTACTCCAAGACCGGCGGGGCCTGGACCACCCCCTGGAATGAAGTAACCACCATGGTGGGCCAAGCTCTCGGCCGCAGCGCCAAAGCCAAGGAAGTAGTAGACGCTGTCAACGCCCAGTTTGCGGCAGTAGCCAAGCAGCACCCCAAGTTCAAGGGTGCCACCTTCATCACCGGCGCTATCGGCAGTGCAGACCACTCCATCGCCCTATACATGCACGGCGACAACCGCTCACGTTTCTTCCAGGCCCTAGGTCTAGTGCAGGCCCCGGTGGTGGCCGCCATTGACGCCAAGAGCCAAACCTTCTACTCCGACTACTCCGCTGAGCAGGCCGACAAGCTGGTGGCTGACGTATTCCACGCCTGGATTGATGACGAAAAAGCCGCCGCCGCCATCAAGGCCGACCCGCTGCTAAGCAAGATCCCAGCCGTCGCTAACGCCAGCGCCATCTTGGATTACAACAAGACCGACGCCATGAGCATCTCAGCTTTCAGCGCCCTCAGCGCCAGCTATGCGCTCAAATCCTACGTGCCGCGTGTAGCTAAAGTCCTTGAGAAGTAGCCTTGTCGCTAGCTAAAAAACGCCTATTTATTGCGGCGGCGCTGATTATTGGTTTGGCCCTGGCCTGCGCGGCTTCCTTCATGTTTGGGGCCCGCGCAATTAGCTGGCAGGTGGTTAGCGCCTGGATTGACGATCAGCCAGTAAAAGCTATCGACGCCGCCGTGCTTGAGGCTCGCCTGGCCCGCACTGCAGTGGCTTTAGTGGCCGGCTCGGGGCTGGCTTGCGCCGGCGCCGCCATGCAGGCCATCACCCGCAACCCGCTGGCCGACCCGGGGTTAATTGGAGTTAACGCCGGGGCGGCCCTGGCCGTGGTGGTTTTTACAGTGCTAATTGGTTACGCAACGCCTGCCTCATACCTTTTCAGTGCCATGGTGGGGGCGGTTATCGCGGCCGCGCTGGTGTGGAGCGTGACTATCACCGCCTCCTCGGGGGCTGACCCCATCACGTTGGTGTTGGCGGGTGCGGCCACCAGCGCCGGCGTGGCCAGCGTAACGCAGCTGTTTATCCTCACGCGTGGCCAGGATATGGATTCTTTTCGGCGCTGGACCTTGGGCGTGGTCAGTGGCCGCAGCTGGGAGCTGATTTGGCCAGCCGCCTGCCTAGTGGGGGCCGGGATTTGCCTGCTTTTGCTGCAAAATCGCGCCTTGGATGGGCTCTCTATGGGCGACGACGTCGCTACCGGGCTGGGTATTAACCTGCTGCGGGCCCGCTCACTGGGGGCTTTAGGGGCCGTGTGCTGCTGCGCTGGCGCTACCGCCTTGGCTGGTCCGCTGGGTTTTGTGGGCATTATTGTGCCCCACCTGCTGCGGGCAGTGGGTGGACCGGCAATGGGCTGGGTGCTGGGCTCTAGCCTGCTAGCTGGCCCCATACTGGTGATCGCCGCCGACACGGTGGGGCGCCTAATTTGGCCGCCGGCAGAGGTGCCCGCCGGGGTACTGGTGGCTCTAATTGGGGTGCCGGTGCTGGTGGCGCTGGTGCGACGGCGGCAGGTGGTGTCGCTATGAAAGTCCGCTTCAAGAACGTAAGCGTGGCCGCAATTTTGCTGGCCCTAGCTGTAGGCGGCGCGCTTATTTCCCTGCTGCTGGTAAACCCCCAGCTAGGCTTTGGGGATTTATGGCTGGCGGTAACTGACCCCGATTCTACAGCTGCCTTGATTGTGTGGGAGTTTCGCGCCGCCCGCATAGTGCTAGGTGTGCTGGTGGGGGTGTGTTTTGGGCTGGGCGGCTCGCTGCTGCAACGGCTTATGCGTAACCCCCTGGCCAGCCCCGACGTACTAGGGGTAAGCGCAGGCGCCTCACTGTGCGCCATGGTGGCGATGGTGATTTTTGGGCTGCGTGGCTTGCCAGTGTCTGGGGCGGCCTTTGTGGGCGCGATTGCGATTGTGGCCATTGTGGGTTTCCTGGCCGGTGGGCGCGGCGGTATTTCTGGCCGCTTTGTGCTGATCGGGGTGGGGGTAGGGGCCGCCGTCAACTCCTTGATCATCATGGTCACCACCTTTGCTAACACCTACCAGGTGCGCGAAGCCATGGTGTGGCTGTCTGGTTCACTAGCCTCAGCCACCTGGCAGCGGGTAAGCCTGCTGGCCGCGCTAATGGTGGTGCTAGTGCCCCTGGTGGCGCTGCGTCGTCGTAATTTGGAGGTGCTGGAGGTGGGTGACGATCTGGCCGCAGGTTTAGGGGCCCGCCCGGTGCGCGACACCATGATCATTGTGGCCCTGGTGGTGGCGCTAATTGCTAGTGCGACGGCGGCTGCCGGGCCGATTGCTTTTGTATCTTTTGTGGCCGGCCCCTTAGCGCTGCGGCTAACTGGCCGCTGGAGTTTGACCTTAAGTGCGCTTACCGGCGTAGTGATTGTGTTGCTAGCTGATGCGGTGGGGCAAATTTTGCCTTCCGGCCCTTACCCGGTGGGGTTGATAACTGGTGCTTTGGGGGCGCCGGTGCTGCTAAGTGTGTTGCTGCGTAAAGGAAATTAACAGATGACGAATAAACCACCGTCCCCCGACTCGCAGACAGGTGCCGAGCAGCTGGGCGCGGCCAGACAAGGCCAGCAGGAGGCTACCAGCCAGGGACAGCTAAGCGCTGACCAGCCGGGCCAACAGGGCGCGGCAAGTCAGACCCAGCCGGGCACGTCCCCCCAGGGCCAGCTAAGCGCCCAGGGGGTGCAGCTAGGCTACGGCGGCCAGCCAATCGTTAAAGGTGTCAGCCTTACCCCTCCACCTGCCCAGCTAACTGTGCTGGCTGGGCCTAACGGCTGCGGTAAATCCACCCTGCTACGCGGCCTAGCCAGGCTGCTTAAACCCAGCCAAGGCCAAGTGATCCTCAACGGGGCTGATATTGCCTCACGCCCCGCCCGCGCCGTCGCCAAAGAACTAGGCCTACTGCCCCAGGGCCCCCAAGCCCCAGCTGGACTAACCGTACGCGAACTAGTGGCGCGCGGACGCTACCCGCACCGTTCTCTGCTACGCAGCTGGTCGCGCGAGGACGAGCAGGCGCTTACCCAAGCCCTGGCCGACACTCACACCACCGAGCTAGCCCACCGCCAGGTAGATTCCCTCTCCGGCGGTCAACGCCAGCGCGTGTGGATCGCCATGGTGCTGGCCCAGCGTACCGGCGTGCTGTTGCTGGATGAACCCACCACCTACCTGGATCTAACCCACCAAATTGAGGTGCTGGATCTGCTGCGCGAGCTAAACCGACGTCACCAAACCACCATTGTGGTGGTGCTACATGAACTAGCCTTAGCCGCCCGCTACGCCGACTACCTGGTGTTTATGCGTGCGGGGCAAATCCTGGCGGCCGGTGAGCCCGCGCAAGTGGTCACCGCCCAAAACCTGGCGGCCGCTTTTGAGCTAGAGGCGCGGGTAGTGCCTGACCCGGTCTCTGGCACGCCTCTGGTGGTGCCGGTGCGCTCACTGAGGGGGCAGAAGTGAGTTACGGGGCGCTGGCACTAAAAGTTGTGCAGGTTGAAAATCCCCTGCCTGGATACGCCCGCATTTGGTTAAGCGGGCCTCAGCTGCATTTAGTCGACGACGGCGGCCTCGGTGGGTTGCGTGATACCCGCATCAAACTGATTGTGGGTGCAGCTAGCGACGATGCCGGCTTGGCTTTGGGCCAGTTAGATGGCGGCTGGTACCACCAATGGTTGGATCTACCGGTAAGCCAGCGCGGCTATATGCGTACCTATACGGTGGCCTGCCAGCGCCACGACCAGGCCGGCAAGCTCACCCAAATCGCTATCGACATCCTAATTGGTGGCGTTGAACCTGGTGTCACTGGGATGACAGCAGAGCATGAAGGGCCGGGCGTGAACTGGGCGCGGCAAGCTAAAGCAGGCACTAAGTGCGTAATGTTGGCGCCCTGGCGCGGCTATGACGCATCCGGCAAGCGCCTGCCCTCTACTTTGGGCCAGCGCGGCAGTGGGCTGGAATACCGGCCCGGGGCGGCTAAACAAGTAGTGCTATTAGGCGACGCCACCGCCCTGCCCGCAATTAACGCCTGCCTGTACTACGAAGCTCAACAGAAAACAGACCGCCACTTCACCGTGGTGCTCAGTGGCCCGCCAACTTGGAGTGACTACCTTAAACAGGCCGGGGTAGGACCGGACCATTTGCAGGTAACCGCCGTAAACCAGGGCTGGGTAGAGCAGGCAGCCCGCGCCGCAGCCCAAGTATGGCAAGACTGGCTGGGTGAAGTGGCAGCGCTAGACGGCGTCGGCAGACAAGACTTACCCAGGCTCGACGTCGATGCCGACATACTGTGGGAAACCACCACCGAAACCCAAGCTGACCTTGGCCAAGACCAATCGCTGACACAAGCCCCCTACTTTTGGGTGGCTGGCGAACGCAGCCAAGTAGCCGCTATCCGCCGCGCCTTAGTGTGCCAATGGGGGGTAGACAGACGTCAAGTGTCCTTTATGGGCTACTGGCGCGCGGGCCAAGCTGAATCGTGACGCTAAGCATTAAGAAATATCGCTAAGGCCGTGGCCAGCGTTGCACAGATGTGCCCAATATCCCAATTTGACTGGTTTTTAGTGGCTCTAACAAGGCAAACTGTGTCAGGGGCTAAGTAAGCCTTTGGATGCTGTATACAAAGCAGTAACCGCAATCATTACTACTAGCTATACCTGTGGTATGCGACAAGGAGGTTGTAAATATGGGATTCAAAGTAGTTGTCGGCGCTGATATCGCCGGATATGAATACAAGGAACGTCTAAAGGCAGATCTGCAAGCAGACCCGCGTGTTGACGAAGTAATAGACGTAGGTGTTGACGCGGGACAAGACATTGATTACCCGCACATCGGGGTGGCAGTTGCCCGCAAAATTGCTGCCGGTGAAGGCGATCGTGGCTTAATTGTGTGCGGTACGGGCATGGGTATGGCGATGGCTGCCAACACTGTGCCGGGAATCCGTGCCTCAGTGGCTCACGATTCATTCTCTGTTGAGCGTTTAGTGCTTTCCAACAACGCACAGGTACTAACCCTAGGCCAGCGCGTAATCGGAATTGAACTGGCTCGTCGGCTGGTTAAAGAGTGGCTGGGATACGTATTTGACGAAACCTCCCACTCGGCCCCCAAAGTTGCGGCCCTAAACGACTACAGTCTAAACCGGGAATGACCCGCACTTCACACTCGAAGTAACCTACCTCCCAGAAATTGCAATAAGGAGCGCAGATTAAATGGATCTCGACCTCGCGGTCGCCGGTATCTCCGTGTACTGGATTATCGCCGCTATCGCAGGTGGCTTTATCGGTGCCTGCATCGGCGGTAACTACGCATTCGTATTTACCGGAGTATCGGCCCTATTTGGCCTAGGCTACATGGTGGCCACTAAGGACAGTTACGTCCTAGACTACATTGCCTTTGGTCCCGTCTTTGGCCCTCACGTATGTTTTGCTGGTGGCGCGGCAGCCTCAGCATATGCAGCTAAGCGCGGCTATATTGAAGATGGCAAAGACATTGTTACCCCGCTTAGTGGCCTAGGTAAGCCGGATGTATGGCTGGTTGGTTCCGCCTTCGGTGTATTCGGTGCTATTTTGCAGAAGCTAGTACTGATGATCCCGTGGTTTGGCCACCACACCGACTCGGTTGCCTTCACCGTGTTCATCTCCGCTATCGTGGCTCGCCTGATGTTTGGTGACTCCATCTTCGGCTCCAAGCCGGCCCTACAGGGCTTCAAGCCCCGCGAAGGCGCTCGTTGGCTCGAATGGCAGGAAAAGCCCTCACAGTTCATCACCCTGGGTGTCATGTGGGGTATGGCTTTCGGTGGTGCCGCCCTGGTACTCAGCCACCACTTCCCGGTTCTGGCTGAAGCCAAGAACGCTCAGGTATTCGGTTTCGCTATCTCAGCCCTGTGTATCTTGATCCTAAACCTGGGTCACAACATGCCCGTAACCCACCACATGACCATCACCGGTGGTCTGGCCGTAACCCAGTTCATCCCGGTGCTGGGCCTCCACCCAGGTCACGGCGTAGGCCTGATTTACCTGGTGCTCGGTGCTCTAGGTGGTCTAACCGGCGCTGTTATCGGTGAAGTTGCGGCTCGTGTCTTCTACGACCGTGGTAACACCCACATTGACCCTCCGGCCATCGCTATTTGGACCACTTCTACCATCTTCATGGCGGCGGCCCAGATCGCTGGAGCCTAAGGTTTAGGGAAAAGCCATGGACGACGTCGTTAAAACCCCCACGGACTTTTACGCCGCCTACATCTTTGACATGGATGGCACTATCTACCTAGGAGACCACCTCCTGCCCGGTGCCAAACGGATGATCGAGCAGCTGCACGAGCGCAATATTCCCGTGCGCTACCTATCCAACAACCCCACCAAAGATCCGGCCGAATATGCGCAAAAGTTGGCGCGACTGGGACTACCGA